>Ga0209761_1002093_pt1 | contig 13053 bp, 13 predicted proteins | sample GraSoi013_1_40cm_4_FD_185818 | JGI IMG/M metagenome (GOLD analysis project Ga0209761, IMG submission 185818) | Grasslands soil microbial communities from the Angelo Coastal Reserve, California, USA - Sample 09_25_2013_1_40cm (SPAdes) (version 2) | ecosystem: Environmental > Terrestrial > Soil >... | reverse complement strand
ACGAATCCCCGCCGTAGACACCTGTTATAGTTGCATTCCCGGCGGAACTAGGAGTAAAGCTGACCGAGCAGCTTCCGCTGGCAAGAGTGCAGCTGAAGGGGCTGAAAGAACCTGTTACCCCGGTGACGCTGAAGCTGACTGTACCAGCAGGGGTTATCGGTGTTCCTGAGGTGTCTGTGACAGTCGCGGTACAGGTTGCGCTGACGCTAACCGCTAGGGAGGAGGGACTGCAGCTTGCGGCTGTTGAAGTAGTGTGTGTCCCGCCCCCGCTGAGTCTCCACCCCGTCAAGGGGTGTATCTCCCACCCGTTGAAGCTGTGCCATTGCTGGTTCAAGTTTGAAGGGTCCCAGTAGACGAAACCCTGTATGTCGATCAGGGTCGACGTGGCTGCGGTCTGGGTAGCCAGCGTCGAGTTGTCGCAGGTAGTTCCGGTTCCACAATAGTGCGCTGCCTTCCAGTCATGGTCTATCTCGGTGTGTATCCTACCGTAGCAGGTTGGGTCGGAGGCGCTTGTGCACGAGGTGGAATAGTTGGGAACGGTCGCTGGGTCGTAGGAGTTGAGTGTGGAGTCGCAGTAGGACCCGCAGTTCGTGCCGGAGCCACTGCCGCAGGTTCCCCCATTGGATGCGCCTCCGTTCACCCTGTCGTAGCTGGTTGTACAGTCCTCAGTGGTAATACCGCCGCGTTTTAGCCCATCGATCTCAACGAAGACCGATACTGTTCCATGGCTGTTGGTCACTGTGCACGGGGGTCCAGGGGAAACCCAGCCTGAAGGCGTGTTGCCCGGTGTGAGCCAGCGCTTTGCGGTCCCGACAGGCGAGGTGATGCCAGGTGTAAATGGACTCGTGTTGTAAGATGATGTCCCTGTGAGGTTAGCCGTGATATCCGATATTCTGACGATTATCGGGGCGCAGGAGACCTTCAGATTCCAGGATTGAAGAGCGTTGACAGCAACGGTCCTTGACGTCGTCACAGTCCCCCCTGCGGAATCAGTTGTAGTCAGTGAGACATTGTAGGAGCCTTGTGTATATGTGTGGCTCACAGAGCTACCTGTGCCGGTTCCTCCATCTCCGAAATTCCAGGTGAAACTGTAGGGCGATGTCCCGCCTGTTGCGGTCCCGGTGAATAACATCGGGGATCCTGGAACAGGGTTTGCTGGAGAATATGCGAAATTGGCCGACAGAGGCTGGGGCCCGGGTGGCGGGCTTGAGGACAGCTTCCATGCAGTGAACGGGTGAATCTCCCATCCGGAAAAGCTGTGACCCTCACCTGGAATTTCGGTAGGGTCCCAGAAGACAAATCCTTGAATGTCCAAGGAAACGCTTCCTCCTGAGGATCCTGATGCAATGTATTGAGCTAGGGTGTTGTTGTTGCAGAATGTTCCAGCACCGCAAAATCCCTTTGCAAACCAATCTCTGTCCATTTCAAAATGCATCCTATGACTGCAACCCGAGTGGTCCCCACTGAAGCAGTCTCCTTTGAATCCAAACGTTTGCCAGTTTCCGGTGTGGTCGCATAACTTCTCCCCGTTTGGAAAGGCTCCTCCGCCGTTGACTCCATTGTAACTTGTGTTGCAATCAGCTATTTCGTAATGCCAGCTTACGGGATATACACCGTGAATCTCGACAAAGGCTGCAATCACTTGCCCTGACGTATTCCTGATTGTACAGGCCGGATTCAGGTCTCGCTTGTTCCATATGCCGGCGAACGTATCTGTCAAGAGCGGTTTTCCCAACTCCGTGCTAGAAGGTGCTCTTGGGGGTCCACCACTGACAACCAGATCCCCAGAATCGACAAGGTTGTTTCCGTTGACATCCAATACCACTGTTTCTCCGAGACTTGAGCCACCGTTATCCCAGCTGCCATTGGTTGTATTGTAGTAGGCTATGGTTGAACCGTCAATGTACTTTAGCCTCATATCCTTCTTGATTGGCTGTCCAACCAAGAAGGTACTGACAAGAGCAGTTGGACTTACTGAGAGATTCCTATCCCCTGCACTGGTCGCTGTAGTAGAATAGAATGGGTCATTGACCCCTGGTTGAATATCGACAACGCCGTTATTGTTTATGTCGTAAATCACGGTTTCGCCAGAGTCATAGGCGTTGTTCCCATTTGAATCCACATATCCCAAATTGTACGTGGCGTAGGGGTCACCCTGAAGTTTTCCCCCACCGTTAGCGTTGAGATTTGTACCGATTATCTGCTCAAGCGTTGTCAAGACTGGGGTGCAGGTAACTGCAGGATTCCAGGAAGTTAACGCTACTGAACTTGCCGCGCGGGCAAAGGTGGAGGATGTCTGCTGACTAAAAACTGGCGAAAGGACAGTGAAGAGAAGAATGGCCACTACAACCCAACGAATTCGACCCCGGCACGGAAACATGGAAATCGTGCAGGTGAATATGGATTTGAAATAGATAAGGAAAACATAGGAAAAAGCCGTATTTCGATTGCCCTAGGTATATTTGGGTAGCCAAATGCAGAAAGTCTCCTCATGACCCTGGCTCTCCCTCAATCATTTGTAGGGAGCAGGCATGTCACCCAATTCCGAGAAAATCCGCTTTTTTGTGTAAATCTAACCTGATTGAACCTGCTGGTTATCGTTTTCCCTGTCGCAGATGCGAAGTCGCTCGGTCAGTAAGTCTCCGTTTGAACAGAGACCCCTAAGAAATTCCTATATGTACTTAGTAAACTTGTGCGCGAATCCGCAATTAGTCTTGAGCCTTAACCCCTCGACCGCCCAAGAAGGCCGACACTTGTCAACGAAGCCCTCGGGCCAACGCGTCGAAGAGGGACGCGAAGAATAACGATAATAGTTGAATCGGCATCTGATAGGTAATCTACGAGGTGAATTTTCGGAATGGGTGTTGAAGAAAACCTGAGACTGATGCAGACATTAGACAACGCTTGGAATGCTAAAGAGTGGGAGACATTCAAGAGACGTCATGCTGAGAATGTTGCGGTCTATTGGCCAGGCCAGCCGGAGCCGACCAGGGGACGTCATGCGCATCATAATGAGTCTGTAGAATTCTTCAAGGCATTTGACAATCACCTCGACAACAATCCGTACAGGATCCTTTTCGGCCACGGCGACTACACGTGTTCAGTCGCCAGATGGACAGGCAAGAACATTGGGCCGTTCATGGGCCCAGATGGGCGCATGATCCCCGCGACCAACAAGAAATTCGAACTTGAATTCTGTACCGTAGCCCACTGGAAGAACAACGAGATTGTCGAGGAGAAACTCTTCTACGACTTGGTAGGGCTGTTGAAACAGCTCGGCGTAACACTAACAACAAAGACCCAAGCAGAGAAAGTGCCCGCGGTTTAGCAGAGCACAGCCTTGCTCTCCGAGGCTCCCTGCTTTTTTCCCTTCTTCTTGAAAATCCCTGAGAGGTACCGAAACCCCTGCTAGTCATATGATGGGGGTCTGGAGAGGAGCCGCTCTTTGGAGCTCAGGGATTTTTCGATACGTACTATCCGACTGTAACGGTAAACGTGATAGAATGGGACAGCGAACCGCTCGTCACCGTCACAGTAACACTGTAGCTTCCAAGGGGGGTCTTCTTCAAAGTCCTGATGGTCAGGATCGAGCTACCCGACCCTCCAGAGGACAGGTTGACTGAGGTCTGGCTCAACGATGTTTTAGGTCCGGGAGAGGATGCCGAGACGGAGAGGTTCACGGTACCGCTGAACCCGTTCACACTGGTCAAGGTTAGGTTGAAGGTTCCAGAGGAACTACGCGGAATGGTGATGGACGAGGGGCTACCGGAAATTGAGAAGTCGGGCACCGCCGCTGCTGCGGTGACCGCGACTAGAATCGTAGTAGAGTGGGAAAGAGAACCACTGCTTCCAGTTACGGTTACCGTGTAGTTTCCGAGCGGCGTGGTCGATTGCGTTGAGACACTCAACGTTGATGTTCCGCTACCTCCAGCAGAAACTGTCACATTGTTAGGGTTCACCGAAACGGTCGGACCGCTAGGCGAGATGGTCGGGGAGAGAGTAATTGTTCCAGCGAAAGCTCCAATGCTCGTGAGCGTGATTGTTGAAGCGCTAGATGCACCCGTTGCGACAGAGAATGATGATGGACTGGATGAGATACTGAAATCTGGCGTAGCTGGTTGGGTGACAGTGAGACTGTGGGATGCGGCAGCTGTGGCGCTGGCCGAGTCGTGGACTGTTAGCTGCGCATTGAAGGTCCCGGTGGTGGAATAGGAGTGAATTGCTGGGTTACCTGTACCGGTTGCTCCATCACCGAAGCTCCAGTCGAACGCGTAAGGAGAAGTTCCTCCTGAGGCGGTCCCGGTGAATGTGACAGCCTGGCCGACGGTCGGGGCTGATGGACTAAAAGTGAAACTGGCTGTTAGGGACGGGTTTGACTGGTGAACACGCCACCCAGTAAGCGGGTGAATCTCCCAACCGCTGAAACTGTGCCATGCCTGATTGAGATTGCCTGGGTCCCAGTAGATGAAGCCCTGGAAGTCTATTAGAGTCGATGTTGTAGTCTGTGAGTTCAGGGCAGCATCATCACAAGTCGTGGATGCTCCACAATACTTGGCTGCCTTCCAGTCATGATCAATCTCGGAGTGAATTCTCCCATAACAACTAGGGTCCGAGGAACTCGTGCAGGAGGTTGAGTAATTCGGAACGACCGCAGGATCGTAGAAATTGAATGTTGAATCGCAATAAGATCCCCCATTTGAACTTCCACCGTTTACCGCGTCATAGCTACCGGTGCAGTCCTCGTTGACAAGACTTGCTCGTTTCACCCCATCAATCTCAACGAACATGGCGACAGTGCCATGGGAGTTTGTGATCGTACACGGCGGTCCGGGAGATACCCAGCCTGGTGGCGTGCCGCCCGGAGTCAGCCATCGCTTTGCAGTTCCTACAGGCGAAGTGATTCCAGGGTTGAATATGCTGTTGCTCAGAGACGACGACCCGGTCATATTGTCGGTTATGTCGGTCACTCTTACAATCCAAGGCGAGGCGCACGGTACCCTGGGATTCCAGGAACTAGATGCCACTGGGAACTGGGTGACGCTAGCACTCGTGCTACTTACTGCAGCGATAGCAGGTGCTAGAATCGACGAGGAAAGCATGCTTGCAAGAACGAGTATCACAATTCTCGTTGTTCGACCCTTGAGAATCACATCGTTGTAACCCACTCTCATGCCCCATTCCAACGAGGGAGGAGGCCGATCTGCCCGTATTTATTGCTAGTACAATCTGGATAACTCTTGATATCTATTTCTGCATCGAGCTACACTTAGAGTTACAAGAGGATCAAGATCTGCTGGTTGCAAACGACCCTCTCACCGATACTATTTGGAATGACCCAAGGCTTCGACTAGGGCTTTGGCGATTGCGTCCCCATCGTGTCTGATCCCATTGACGTAGAATGTTGGAGTGCCGTTGACACCGCTTCTTACTCCACCCATGAAGTCGTCCTTTATCCGTTTCTGATATGTGTGCTGAGCTATCTCACGCTCAAACCTTTGAGTGTCCAGGCCCATCTTCTTTGCGAAGCCGAGAGCGATGGTTGGGTCGCCAAGGGTCCCTTGGTGTTCGTAGAGAAAGTCGTGCATGGACCAGAACTTTCCCTGAGATGCGGCTGCCTCTGCTGTTTCAGCCGCGTTCATAGCATGCTCGTGTATGTTTGTTAGGGGAAAGTTGCGAAACACGAATCGCAGTTCAGAGCCGAGTTCCTTCTGGACTTTTTTCACTTCTGGATATGCTGCGCCGCAATACGGACATTGATAGTCGCCATACTCGACCAGGGTGAGAGATGCGTTCACCGGTCCCTCTATGTGGTCGTGTTCTGGATTTACGGGAAGTTCCAGCCTCGGGGCCTGATACGTCCTCGCCGGTTCCTTGGCCGTTGGCTCTAGGAGAGTCTTACCTGTACCTTTCTTACGTGCAACTGTTGTTGTCCCTGACATTTTTGAGGTCAGCTCTTCCCAGTCACTTGAGTCTTGTTCAGATTCTCTAAAGCCGACAGGATTCCGTCGGCTCCAGGGTTGATTCCGTCAGGCGAGAGATGGCTCCATCTGATAATTCCCTTGTCGTCGATTACGAAGAGTGCGCGAGCGGACTCGCCTATCTTCTCCTTGTAGGCACCATATTTTCGAGAGACTACTCCTTTCGGCTCGAAATCTGCTAGGACGGGGAAGTTGAGCTTGCGATCCTTAACGAAAGCAAGATGGGACCAGATGTTGTCGACGGAGATGGCGAGGAGTTCTGCGTTGAATTTTTTGAATTCTGGCATCACCATCGCGTACAACGATAACTGGTCAGTGCAGACAGGACTCCAGTCTGCGGGGTAGAATGCGAGAATGACGGGTTGTCCCCGGAAATCGTTCAACGATACTTTTTGGTCGGGCGTGCTGTTAAGAGAAAAATTAGGAGCCGTCTTACCTGGTCCCAAGACAGAATCTACCCTCTTCACCATTTTCTTGGTCTTCAATGGTTGCCGCAGGCGATTTCGCGCCGCACTCTTGCTCTCCAACTTCCTCATCCTTCGCCTCTTCCCATGTTGCATCAAACTGGTCTTCAAAGGAGAAACCCCGCTTCTCTGGAAAGAACTAACATTACAAAGCATTCTATTTTCGCGCTATTTATAGACTGACTGCATTCCAATCCGTTCGGGGTCCGAGATTCGCCTGAGATTTGTCCACTAGCGAACTCCTATCGCGCCTTGATGTGACCTTATGTCAAGGGTCGATGCTGGTATAGTGCTTTGGCTTCAGAAGGTCGCCGACCACCTTCTCCTTCAACAGGGCAACTTGGTCTATGAGAGAGCCGCCGAAAGCAAAATCAGTCCTAAGAGAGTATTCTTTGTAGAGTTCTGTCACTGTCTTGTAGACAAGAACTTGGGCGCTGGTTCCGAAAACCCTTGTGAGGACTTCAATCACGTCATCAAACCTACTGGAGACTTGCGAAGTTTTGATCCCGTTACTCTCCAGTAACTGGAAGATCTCCTCCTTGACAGTCCTGCCAAGTATGTCTTCAATAACAGTATCGAAACACTGGTTCAATGTTGACTGAAATGTCTGGGTTACTGTGGTCCGCACAGAAGAGCCTCCTTGACGGATGTCATTTTCTCGATTGCAGGTTAAGCCTAGTGTAACAGGGGATTTGCTAAAGTGGGAACTGTTTCTGAGTAAATGAGGTCTCGTCAAGATTCGAGTGTCAAGACAATTTAGAATTCTTCTCTTCACGGTTTCTGAACACAAGTTCTTGCATCTCGGTATTTTCCGCCGCATCTCAATAGTGTTCTAGTGTGTTCAACCTTGGAGCCCTTTGTTTGGTTACACAATACTTTTGCGGGAGAAAAACCATCTTGGTGCGAGAATGCCATGATGGCTCAGGATGACTCCGGTGAGAAGGAAACGGCGCTAGAACTCCAGATTGAGACGGAAAAGAAGAGTATTGGGAAGGCTAAGCCTGGCGACCTTCTGGACCTTATGTCACGATTCCTAGAATCACTAGGAAATGTGCTGCTCATACAAGGTGCCCCGGGCACTGGGAAAACAACCCTCGCCCTTGAACTTCTCAATCAGGCGAAAGGAACTCGCATCGGTCCTCACACAATTTCCGCCAACAAGGTGTACGTGTCAAGCCGGGTCTCGTCCTCGAAACTGCACCGACATTTTCCCGGAGTTCACGAAGTGCTCGATTCTATGTCTGGAAAAGAGGCAACAGGCAGTGGGACGCGGCTGGGCGGGGATGGCCGAATAGCAGGCGCGGCGAATATTGTCAGCAGAATCCTTGCATTGAAACGGGCCAAGCAGAAAGGCATCATAGTTGTGGACAGTTGGGAAGGTGCAATAGCTAACGCGACGGAGGAGCGACGTAATGAGATGGAAACTGCGATTTTTCAGGACCTGGAAGAGAGCAAGCTAAGCGCGGTAATAGTGAGCGAAAGCGAAAATTCTCCTAAACTCGACTATCTCGTAGATGGCATCGTTACACTGTCACTGTCCCACATGGAAGATAGGACGGTGAGAAGCGTAATTGTCAACAAGCTTCGCGGCTTTAGGCTCCATAGTCAAGGAGCTCTGTTTTCGCTCGATGGAGGCAAGTTCACGCTCTTACCTAGAGTCGAATATCACTTTGGCCAGAACGGATCCTTGGATCCAAAACTGCTAAGTCCTGTTAGTAATACGGAGGGCTCCTATTCTACGGGTAGCCCGGACCTTGACGCGTTGTTGGACGGTGGAGTCAAGAAAGGCTCATCTCTCCTGTTAGATGTCAATAGCACCGTCTCGCCCCACTCGGTGAAGCTTCTCCTCGACATAATGGTAGCTAATTTCGTCAATCAGGGAGGGACCGCCTTCATAATTCCCTACAGCATATTCAGCTCACAAAACGAGGCTGAGTCCCTAAAGGTGTATGTCGGAGACCAGGTGCTTAGGGAGAGGCTCCGCATCGCTGAGTTCAACCAGGCTCTTCCCGATGAAAAATGGCGAGTGAAGCTTTCAGGCAAGCTAACAGAAGATTTGGCCTCGTTCAATAATGCATGGAACGAACTCGGAGCCGTCTCATCCGCGAGGATGATGAAATACGATTTCGACAAGACAGTACAGCTTTACGGGGAAGCCTTAGGGCTTCCGGGCCTCGCCGAAATAGGGGCAGGCATACGTGATTCAGGGGCACTCAGCATCGGTGTAATATCACGACCAACCAGCCTCAGGGAGGAACTTCTAAGAGCAGTAGACTATCACTTGAAGATGCAGACCGTCAACGGATCACTGCTCATCTATGGGGTCAAACCGATCACCAACGTTCATGGTGTAAGATTCGGCTTTGAACGAGGGTACCCTAGACTCTCCTTGACGGAAATTGTCTAACCCTCCCCATAGGTAGCACTCTTTAGCGACAGAAACACCCGAGGGGCAGTTTTCTATAGGATGGTAGTTCGGCGCATCAAAGGCCAGGGGCATGGCGGAAAGGGTTACCGCTCGGCTCGAATGTTAGAAACGCTAGACGTATTCGGTCGTTCCCTCGCTTGCTTCATCACTAGTCTGGGTCTATCCATGCGTACGAACTTGATGCCTGGGTTTCAACTGGCTGTCGACTACTGGTTCGACCGTGTCCTGCAAGGAATGGGTGGACCGATCCGTGACTGGATCTATGATTTTCTAAGCAAGAAAGGCATTAGCAGGGAAGACATTCCTGGCAGATTTGAGGATGTTGTGAAGACATTGATGGAGAGATTAGGAACGAGCGCACGTGTCATCGCTTACAGGACAGTAGTTGAGTTGTACAAGGAGTTCGCCCTGCCGCCGAACTTCGACTATGATGATTCTTTGCCGGATAGATTTGTCTATCTCAAAGAGAGAGTGGTATCTGACCGGCTGCATCCGACAACCCCCAGTCTAAGATTCCCCGCATAACCGGCTTCTTTCTTCAAGGGATTAATTGATCACCCAGAGAGCCTGACCCTCTCCGAGCTACGCTGCCCGATTCGCGGCGACATAGTACTGCTCTTTCGGGACCTCTTGTATGACTACTATTGTCTGGTCCCGCGGTGCTTTTGCGATCCTCTCCACGGCGTCCGTGATAGCTTTTGCCAGATCATCCTTCTGCTGTTGCGTTCTTCCCGGATACATCAAAACCCTAACAATCGGCATGGAAATGGGCCAAGCGTTTCCTATTCAAGAAAGTTTGCGTCGTAACTGCTCGTCGGCGGTCTTGGAGATGGAATCCTGTGCTCCTCGACCCGAGCCTCGGCTCCCGCGATATCGTGCTTTGCGACCTACAACCCGCATGGACTGTCGTTTCCTGGTTGGAACACGTAGCTCGATAGGCGGACTGTAGAGACCCGTTTCGGAATTCCACGGATCTTATTATTCGGCCCTTTCCATATGAACCGGGCCATCTACCAATGCAAGCAAGGGACGCGACTTCATGGGAAATAGAAATCAGGCAGTTGTAGCTGGAATCTCAACCTGTGTCCGGAAAAATATCCCGTCTTCCTTTAGTCTAAGCGCTAGTTCCTATTCCATGCGTGAAGGATTAACGTTCAGCCGTTGGCGCTAGTCGCTCCGCTGACCAGAAATCTGCAGGGTCGCGAGATATTTTCCTGAGGGTCCGGAGCCAGGTTACGCCATCTTCTTCACGTCGCGAGCAATATGTAGTCCGTTAAGGCGTGGTGGAATGGCCTCACCGATTGTACCCTTTGGAAAAAAGAAGAAGAGAAATCACGACCTGGCCTACCTCATCATATTGATGACCATACTCTTGGGCACCTTCATCTTCGTAACAGTCTATGTCAATTATTTGTTGCGTGGCATTACAATCCCGCACTGAGCCTTGAGCCACGCTATCGTTATTCCCTTCCAAAATATCCAGTGCATTCTCCGCAGCGCGAACCAAACTTTTCTAGGCTCCGCAGCTTCAGAACTTCGTGGTTGAGCACGCAAAGGGGCAATTTTTGAACCAGTTTCAGGGAGGAAGATCTAAGAAATACTCAAAGACCGCAAGAACCAGCCATCGTTTTCTTGACATCACGTATTGAGGACTCTAGGGCCGCCTCCCCCGCCCGAGGGGTCGGGATCTGGATTCTGAACCGTAGCGTTTACACTAGTGATGCCCAGAGGAGGAGACACGATCGCACAGCCTTGCAGACGGCATCCGAAATCCCAGTAGACCGTGCCTTGCACATTGTCTATCCCCAGGGGTTTGGTCGGTATCCAAGCGAAACTAAAGGTACGGCTCTGCCCTTGAGCCAGTGTGCACGTAGAACACCCTTGCGAATCGGAAAAGACAAGGGTGCCATTGCTAGTTATGTTGAGGAACACGGTGCAACACAACAGGTAACCAGGCGGGGGCCCGCCGGCTGTATTGGTCATCGTCATGGTTATGCCAACGGGCTCGTCTACATGGAGTGTTGTCTGTGAGATGCAAACTGTGAATGTTCCCAGCGAACCAAACAGGATCGTAGTTGAACAAGTCCATGTTGAGTAGGGGTGCGTTAGGGCCGCATTATCTGGCGAACTCTTGGCGGTGGCAAGGACGGGAAGAGATGACGATAAGCTCAGAATCATTAGTGCGAGAATCGGTATGACATCTGCCACGGAAACGTGACGGTTCTTCTGAGGGCGATGGATGCTACTAGTGGTAAAGAGGTAGTAAGGGACCAATCTATACCACAAGCGGGGTAACTGGCTCATTCGCAATTAAGGCTTGCGCCCGAGCACGTGGAAACGTATGCCTAGGAAAGAGAAAGTCGCACAAGCCTGAAAATCGCCCCAGCCGATTTTCCAAACACCACGCAAAATCCAGTACCCGTGAAAAATCGGGTATATAGCGAAAATTCTCCATGGGGGGCCCGGGGCCTAATTCGCGTCTCGCGGGAAACTTAGAGATTCCGAGCCTTTGGGAACGGAGTCTTTGCCATCCATGCCTTTATTCTAAGATCAGTTCGCGATCCCTGGCATTCTCGGACCCGGACTCTTCTCGACTGATCGTAGAAACTCTTGGAGACGCTCAAGACATCAAGCGACCCAAAGAGAGAGGGGTGAACATTCAAGGCGCATGATTTCCGCTCCTCCATTTGGTGGAGCCGTGGATTTCTCCCTGTAGAACATCGTAAGCTAGAGGTCCGTCTCTATCGTCGACGACCATTATGATGTCTCCGTAGCCTAGAAACGCGTCTAGGATGTTGATGCCGTTTCTGAATAATAGTTCTGTGATGTAGGATGCTATTCCAGGGGTCATCTCTGCGCGAGGCAGAAGATTAAGCGTCAGCTTGGCCACGTTCGCCTGTGTCGTGGCCTCTCGAAGATGTTCTAGTTTTCCTCGGACTAGTGCGTAGTCCTCTCCGGGCAGGATAAGTTTGATCGAGTTTGAGAGCGGGAAGATGTGTGGGAACTCTGAGAGGTCGCCCCAGACTTCTGACAATTCTTTGATTATGGTTGAGAACTGGGTCTTTGGCGCTCTAATGGTCACGTCTACTATGCCGCTTGAAAGCGAGATTCTTGCGTCCTTGAGGACTCTTGAGGCGTCAGGAGTCTTGTCATTGGATAGTGTGTCGGAGAATCTCTTAATCGCGACGACTAGCGTGTTGATTGTCGCTTCTTTTTCGCTAAGCTGTTTGACTTGTGGTTGGATGAGTTGTGCGAGGGCGTGGAAGTTCATGAGCTTCATTTTTAGGCATTGGTAGATGGGGTAGTTTCTGGTCAGAATCTCGCGTACCGCTTCTGGGACGCTGACGCTGTTCCTTTGAGCTGTCAAGTCTTTGTGACCTCTGTTCCTTGTGTAATATACCGTGGTATCTGGAATAAAAGTCTTATAAGCAAGTAATGGATGTTACTGTATTGCAATAAAATGCAGTAGAAAAAACAACAATGCAAACCAATATGAATTTCCCGACCTACGTGTTCGCGACCGTCAATCCGGGCCGCAGCACCAACGTGGTTGAGGAGCTAAAGCGAAACAGCCAGATTGACCTCATCGCACCGGTTACAGGCCGATATGACCTAGTTCTACGCCTGAAACCAAACACACCACACAACGTATACCAGACAGTCAAAGAAATCCGCAACATCAGCGACGTAGTCACCACCGACACTCACACAGGCTTCGACGGTATTCAGCCGACCAAGAAATTCGAGAACCAAATGGCTCTCGGCGTTTCTCTATTAACCTGTGAGCACACTACCAGCGAGAACGTCATCAAGCAGCTCAGCAGCATCCCAGGCTTCGTAGAAGCATCTACGGTACCCGGACAGTTCGACATAGTCGCCCTCTGGCAAGCAAGAACCTCTGAAGAAATTGTGAAGACTTCCGTTGAGAGAGTTAGTAACCTCCCAGGTATCTTCAAGAGCGAGACACTTCTCGCTTATGCACCGTTCTTCAAAGCGTAATCATCCGATAATAGCTCCGTCAACCTCCCCCCTTTTTAGATCCCCGAATAGAGCCCGATCGCAACGATCAGTTTGACGAATACCTGAGAGAGATCTCAAGTTTACCATAGGATTCGAGAAGAGCGCGGTTCCCCGAGGAGCTTTTTTCCGGACACCTGGGCGGGACCCCGCAAGACGAGGACCG
>Ga0209761_1002091_pt1 | contig 13060 bp, 13 predicted proteins | sample GraSoi013_1_40cm_4_FD_185818 | JGI IMG/M metagenome (GOLD analysis project Ga0209761, IMG submission 185818) | Grasslands soil microbial communities from the Angelo Coastal Reserve, California, USA - Sample 09_25_2013_1_40cm (SPAdes) (version 2) | ecosystem: Environmental > Terrestrial > Soil >... | reverse complement strand
GAATATGGCTCAGCAACCTTCGGAACCGGCTCATGTCGGCCCGCCCGCCGGGGACGTAGCGGGAGGCAATCAACACTTCCGCCTCGTCGCGCCGCCGCCAGAACTCTTCCAGGAACACCGGTCGGTGAGACAAGTCGGCGTCCATGGTGACGATGTACGGGGCCGAGGTGGCCGCAAAGCCAGCCAGGAGCGCGCTGCCGTAGCCAGGCTCTTTCTGCACGACGACGCGGGCTCCCCGCCGTTGCGCCGCTTCTGCTGTTCCATCCCGTGATCCCCCGTCGGCGACGACAATCTCCGCCGTGAGACCCAGGCCGGCGATCACTTCCCTGAGCGCTGGAAGAAGTAGTTCGATGTTCTCCCGCTCGTTCCAGGCCGGGATGACAACAGCCAGGTCAGGATGTGCTCTCGAATCATCGGGGCGGGCAGGGCTGTCATATTTCTCTGAGAAAGCGAACACCATGGCCTAGATTGGTGCCTCCCACTTGGCAAAATTCGGGCCTCGCCTTGTCGCACTTTCAATGATAAGGTTTATCAGCATCCTAGCAACGGCCGCCGCAAGAAGCGTTGTCGCAACTGCATAAAGTAACGCAACGGGGCCTGCGACATTGCCGATTATAATGCTCGCGTTTGATCGCATGAAAAAAGGGTGATAGAGGTAGATCTCATACGACAACGTTGAGATCCATTGGATAACAGAAAGCGTTGGAAGGGGCCAGTTCATCATGGACGAGTGATAGAGCCCCAATTCAATCCCAATCCAAAATGCAGCCACGCAGAGCCACAAATTCGTATTTCCAGCACCTACTGACTTTTGCAGGACCGTCATCAACACAGTGACGAGCACGAGCAGGGTAACCCGTTGTCGTTGCTCAAGCGTTTGTAAGAGCTTCACTATCAAGGGAAACATGGCATAACTTGCGAGAATAAACATTACCCACCACGTATGAAACGCGAAGATCTGCTGCCCAGACCAAAGAAATACGCCGTTGAACCCGAGGACATTCACAATCCACATCGGATTGAAAGACGCCCCCCGCACAGTCATTTCAAAGGTAAACGCAAAAGCATAGAACAACCAGAGCGGTGGATAAATCCTTATAAAGCGACGCGTAAACCAAGGAAGCAGTGCTTGCCCGTGGCGATAATGTTGTGATAGTCCGAAGGAGGAAATAAATGAAAATATGACAATGCCCAAGGTTCCGAGCCAGCCGACATTCAGAAAGTGGGACATGAAGATGAAAATGCAGGCTCCTGCTCGCAGCCACGTTACAGTCGCAATCATGGTCGGTATCGCCTGCCTTCGTCGTTCAGCCGACGAACGGTTTGATCCCCAGCCGGTCGCGGGCCAAAAGGAGGACCTATCGGTCTCAGTCCCAAAGCGAGAGCGCAAACATGCGGCGTAGATGCTCGACGCATGCCTCGCCGTAATCCTCGTACAGATGCACCAGGACTTCGGTATCGCATTTTGTCTCAAACTGATGCCCCTTAGCGATGAGAGCGTTGCGCACCGCCTGGAAATTGTAGATCTCTCCGTTCATTACGACGCCTGCCGTTCTGATCTCGTTCCAGATCAGCTGGTGGCCGCCAGCCACGTCAATGACGCTAATCCGCCGCATGGCCAGACTCACTGTTTCCTCAACATAGCGAACCTCACATCCGGTCCCCGGTGAACCAGGCTCGTAGCCATTAGGGGCAAGCGTTCGTCATCCCAAATTCAGCATACCCGCAGATCCCGCACATTGTCTTCAAGCCTCACTAACCCATACTGCTCAGTCTTCCAAGGCATCTTCATCGTCTCGTTTCAAGAGAAGCTTTGCGAGCCATAACCTCTATGGTCGGACCCCAGGCCTTTTGATCGAGGCCGAAGATCCTGAAAAGGCGATATCCAATACAGTCGGCCACCTTCAAGATTTTCCGGAAGTTGGGCATCCATCCCTCCTTCCGTCCATATTCATCCTTTCGACTTGGAATAGCAGTTCGTACTGCCACGATAGTAAACCCCAGACCGGGCAGGTGATGAAGGAAAGCGTCACGGCTGAAGCCGTAGAGATGAATCACAGCAAGTCGCCCCAGTCCAATGATATTGAGCGCCCGCTTGAGATTCATGCGAACCGATCCATTGGGGACTCTAATGTAAAGCACGCCACCAGGCCGGAGTATCCGCCATGCCTCCCGAAGCACGACGAACGGGTCACGCAGATGATCGAGCACATTGATAAACGTCACCGCGTCGGCTGTTTCGTCGGGGAGAGAGCATGGCGGCCACTTCTCCGCGTAGGCTTCGAGACCATACTCCCGCGCATAAGCCACTGCCTGCGCGCAAGGATCAAAGCCGATCGCTCTCCACCCGCGTTCCCGGCAGTGGCCAAGGAAGGCTCCCCCACCACAGCCCACATCAACCAGCATCCCGGGAACGGGATGAAGGTCCGTTAGCCATTCCAAAGCATGCACATAAACATTGTTCCGTCCCAGCCCTACCTGTTCCATCCGGAAATGCACCCAATACTCATCCCGGTAGAAATTCACCGCTTCTTCCTCGGTCGGCATCTGGACCCGCGCCAAAAGACTGCACTGCCGACATCGCAGGAATTCCTGCCCGTCTCCAACATGCACCACCGAGGCCAAGGCACATCCGCATGGGCATGGAAAAGTATCGGTCGCGTTTCCAGAGACCGGAATCATTGATCACCCGCCACTGTCATCAAGACACACGATAAAGGACGACTCATCCTAAGGGATAAGGATAGCGCGGCGAGTGCGCACATAGCCATGGTCGTCATGCCCGACATACTTTATAGAGCAACGCCAGCACGCGCCCTGAAGTTCGGTCTGAGGAGAACTCCATCGCCCGTGCAAGTCCGCTTTGCCGCAAGGTTTCCCTCAGATCGCTGACAGAGAGAACTTGCGCTATCGCTTCGGTCATCGCCGGCACGTTCTCCGGGTCGACAAGAATCGCCGCCTTATCCACGACTTCAGGAATCGCCGCCCTGTTCCCTGCGACCACAGGAGCCCCGCATGCCATGGCCTCCAATGCCGGCAGTCCAAAACCCTCCTCAAGGGATGGAAGCACAAACAGCCCACAGCCACTATAGACAGCAGGGAGATGCGAGTCCTCGATACGTCCCGGAAAAAGAACACGATCACTGATACCAAGGTCCCGTACCAGGCCTGCGAGTGTCTGCCGATGCTCCCAATCACCCCCAGCCAAAACAAGTTGGTGAGTGTCCCGGAGTGGTTTGCTGAGGTTTGCAAAAGCCCGAATCAGCCGTGGGAGATTTTTATGTGGACGGAAATTCCCCACATAGAGGATGTACGGAGGCACAATTCCATACCTGGCAGCCACAAATTCAGTTAACGGCTCTGGCTTAAACTCCGGCCCAAGGGCGTCCGGGATCACAGTCACTTTTCCCGGACTCACGCCAAGCCGCTCCACAATGGACCGCTTCGAATACTCTGAAACCGCAATAATAGCAGCCGCACGACTGGCATAAAGCCGAGCCAGTCTGGTCGTCAGGGCTCCATGGGACGGCCACCTCTTCTTCGGGTATCGAATGAAGTAAAGGTCATGGATTGTAAGAACGACCGGGCAAGGCGGATACAGCGGACCTTTGTAGTAGGGAGACAGAAATACGGAGATGCGGTCTCGCGCGAGCTGGAGCGGCAGGCTCACCTGATCCCACCACTGAGTCCAGTGACTCTCGATCGTCTGAAGAGTGACTTTCGGCAGCGTGACGGGAAGCCTGGTGTTGTGATCACCATAGACGATGCATTCTGCCTCACTCTGCGATGCCGCACGCAGCACCTCGATCAGGTACCGACCGATTCCGGTACGCACGCCAGCAGCTAGCTCGCGGCCATCTATCCCCACCCGTATCACGCTGGTCTGGGACCAGACGCGAGTGGTTTGCGGGCCTTGAAGATCATCTCACAGAACCCCACATAGCGGCAGTCCAAGATCTCATTTCCCGCAGGGCGAAGTCGGCCGACCGTCGCAACCCTCAAAAACTCTTTCAGAAACCGGCCAATGCCGGTCCGCCGGCCCGGCTGCTGCTCCCGGATGTCAACACCACTTCTCATGAAATAAGCGAGCACCCCTTGTGACTCATTACGGACAGCACAAAAGCCCTTTCATGCAAGATCCCAACACGCATTCCTCAGCTATCCCGCAGACGGTAAATCAGTAAAGTAGGCCCAGGTCTGCCCCATTTCCCGGCTGCGACCTCAGAAATTCGTGCGTTCAAGGTTTCCGGGCAGCACCATGGAGTGAATGGATCAATCCGAGCAATCAATGTCCCGTTTTGGGTCACCCGGTCGAAAAAATTATTTTGGATAGGATACCGATCCGGCATGCGGCGGTACCGATCGTACACGCCACTACTAAGCACGACGACCCTGTAGCCTTGGGCTAGAAAGCGATCCAATGCGTATTCTTCAAGGACCGGCCGACCCAGAATCGGATCATTGAACAATTCCATTTCATAGTACCAAAATCCCTGTTCATGCCTCGCCGTTTCGCGATCGAACCGAAGCCGCATCCCATGGCCGGGATTGCGACACTCTTCCGCCGCGATAAGCTCTTCCAGCCGCCCCTCAGAGACAGACACGAACGGCCCATAGGGTTCCGAGAGGATTCGCGTTCCGGCCGGGACGTGTTGCTGAATCCACTGCCCTGCCAGTTCGCGCGTATCCCGTGCGCCGATCAGTACGGTTTCCTTTATGGTCGCAATGAGAGGAGGCAGCAAGAAAACAACGGCAATTCCGCTCGCACACCATGGGACGAGCGTCGGCCGAACGTCCCGCAACCACAGGAGGATCGCCCGCAACAGATCAGCTCCGGCGAGCACCCAGAGCGGGTAGATGGGAAGGATGAAGAAATCGCCCACATGAGTCGCGTATCCCATCCAGGCATAGTACACTGCGACAAAGCCCGCCAGCAGGCGTTCCGGCGCCCTACCGACGATCAGCCACCGGCCAAGCCCCACAAGTCCGGCCAGCGTAGCAGGCCAACCAAGGCCCAGCGGAAGACTGTCAAGCAAGTAGTACTGATAGCCGATCCGATCCTCCGATCCATACCACGTCGTATGCATGAGCCCCGCGACTTTCTGGAAGAAGCCGATGAAGGTGGGCCAATCTAGTATCGCAAACGGAGTCCCGATCAGAAAAGCCGCCGCGGCCACACACAACGCCACACCGCTTTGCCGCACCGCCCCAGGCCATCCGATTCGTATCCAGGGTGCTGCCACAAGCCATAGGACGCTGAGACCCGCCAGGTATTTCGTCGAAGCCGCCAACCCGACCGCGACCCCGGCAGTCCAGAGCCAGCGGTCCCTCTCCGTGCTCATGTACCGAACGATAGCCCAGGCGGCAAGCAAGGTAAACAGCGCCATCAGGACATCCGGCTTCGCAATGCGTGACGAAAAGCTGTAGATGGGCGAAACCGCAAGGAGCGCGACGGCTGCGAGTCCCACCCCTGTCCCCCATCTTTCGTGACCCAACTGATACGTTAGAGCCAGACAGGCCAGGCCGCAGACCAACGCAAGCCCGCGTCCCACGAGGTGCAAGGCAAGGGGGTGGGAGAAATAGAAGGCCGCGAACTCCTCTGGGGAAGCAAAGGCGCCGGACAATGATCCCAGGACGTAAAAACAACCGTCGAGGATGAACAGAAGGTAGAGAAACAGGCTGGGGTATGTAAACCATTTCGGATTGACACCTTGATGGCCAAGCAAGAGCGCCCGGTCTATGACGTTCTGTTCGTCGGAAAACATCCAGGCTGGATAGTCAAAGTTCCATATGCGGATCAGCAAGGCCAGCAGCAGTATCAGGAACAGCCATCGTCTGGTCCAGAGCGTAGACGCCATGCGGCTTACCATGCTTTTCTCACCGGCAACGCGCGTGATTGCAACGGCATGGAGAGGCCCATAAACACCGATTCGGAAGGTCCTTGACTGTCGCGGCGAGGGTCCTGGCCTCATTGTAAGCGGGAATTACGATCACGACCCGCGGCGCCGACTCACGGCCCTGCTGCATGGAAGACGTGCGTTCCTTGCTCATGCGGGTTTTTGAGCGACCAATTCCAGTGCCATGCCCCAGTTCAGCCCCGTGAGCCGGTACCAGAGGTACGCGAACTCGTTGACCATTCGCTGCTTCCAGACAGCTGCAGCGCCCCGGTCGAAACCAACTTCAACAACGTTGAAGCCTGCCGCGGCGACGAGTGTCCTGAGCGTGCGGGCTGAAAAGTGAACTAAGTGGATTTCGCGCTCATCGGGCTCATAGAGTCGAGGCCGGCGAAGGCGGGCGAGCACATAGGCGGTACGGAAGATATGGTCCTCCAGGTTCGGTACGGCCAGGACAAGCCAGCCGCCGGGTTGCAGTACGCGGAGTATCTCCCTGGCGACCCGCAAGGGATCGGCGGTATGCTCGATGACATGCCAGCAGGTCACAACGTCGAAGGTATTGGAGGGAAAGCCAGCATCCCAGAGTTCCCCTTGCACCACTGTGAGCCCATGGCGAGTTGCGTCCTCGACCGCAAAGGGCGAGAACTCTGTGCCTGTGACGTTCCACCCCTGTGCTTGCGCCACTTGGAGAAACACGCCAGTCCCGCACCCCACATCCAGGAGCCTGCCAGGAGACTCCGCCAACGCTTCCACCCTCCGCATCCGGCGCGTCCAGATCCACTCTCGTTGAGAAGCCTGATCTTCCCACGGGCGATAGTATGCCTCTCCATAGGCCTGCTCTAGCGAGGACCGTCGTGGCGACGGTGTGACAAACACCAGCCCACAGGCGCAGCGCACCACACGCGTTTCACCCGCTGACTCGACCGTCTGCCAATCCGTCCCTCCACAGAGGTTACACCCTGTCACAGGATTCTCCAAGGACTTCTCTATACAGGGCCTCAACAGCGGCCGCATCCCGCTCGAGACTGAACAGGGCTTCGACCCGACGCCGGCCGGCACGCCCGAACTGCTCCGCCCGGACCTGATTCTCCAGTAGGGCGAGCACCGCATCGGCCAACGGTCTGGGCTGTGCCGGCGGCACCAAAAGACCTGTTTCTCCGTCGATCACGACTTCTGGCACCCCGCCTGAATCGGTTGCAACGATGGCTTTGGCCATGGCCATCGCCTCGATCAGCACCCGTCCGAAATGCTCCCCCAGAGAAGGCAGCACGAATAGATCACATAGGGCTAATAGCTCCGTGATATTCTCGCGCCAGCCGGTAAAGTGCACCTGTGCTTCCAGGCCAAGGAGTCGAACCTGATTTTCCAATTCTCTTTTCAATTCACCGTCACCCACCAACACCCAATGGACACCCGGCATCGCCTGTCGAACCAACAGGGCCGCCTCAAGGAGATACTCATATCCTTTGTAGCGCACGAAGCGCCCGACACTCATCACAACAGGCCCGCTGCGAGACAGCGCTAGCGATTGGCGCAACGCTTGAGAGGGCTGGCGGGGAAAAAACTCCGAAAGGTCCACCCCATTGTAGATGCAGCGCACTTTGCCGGGTGTTGCCCAGTCAAACCGATGACCCACCGCGCGGGAACAGACAATGATTCGGCACGCAAGCCTGGCAAGGAATCGGTCAAGGAGGCCGTCACGCTCCGCGACACGAACGTGCCAGATAACCGGTCGTCTTCTGATCCGGCCCGCGAGACCGGCATACAACATCGCACGCGATCCGTTGGCATGCAGAAGGCGCACCCCGGTTTGCCCGATCAGGCCCGTCAGCATGGAAACGCTCCTGAGCATGGAAACACCCGCCCGGCGAAGCCCGGGGAGGGGAACCACGTGCGTTTCGATTCCCATCGCCCGGCAGCGAGCTGACACCGCCCCCTCCGAAGGCACCACGGCAACGGGGATCCACTCAGACCGGTCCAGCTTCTTCAGGAAACTAAGTATGCTGATCTCTCCCCCTCCCACAATCTCCCCATGGCTCGACACCACGACCACTGTTACGGGTTTGGTCATACGCGCGACCGGGAGGCCAGCTCTTTCCAACGGCCAACCTCTGTTCCCAGATCCATGGTGAATTTGACGAGCGGGACCAGCCACCACGCTCGCCGATGGGAAGGATAGCGACGCGCGAACCGGAACCGCCAAAGTAGAGCTGCGTAGTAAACCAGTGCACCCGCTGGGACAAACACGAAAAGGCCTGGCCAGCGGACGAGGATTAAAAGCAAAACCAGTATGCGCAGCGCCCACGAACTCCGAATGAGATACCGGGCGAACTGCCCACGATCGGTCGTAGCCATGAAAAGGCCAATCTCGCTCCGCCCGCGGCGCACGAACCACCGAAAGATTGCTCCCAGCCTCCCCCTCGGTCGATGGTACACGACAGCCTTGGGCGTATACTCGCAGGAGCCCAACGCAGTGACGCGTTCGGCCAAAAGAGAATCCTCACCTCCCAGGCGTGCGTCTTCCAAAAACCCTCCTGCTTCAAGCACGGTCTTGCGCCGGTACGCACAGTTGCAGGTGGACAGGTAACGCGTCGGGACGACTCGCCCTTGGGCATCATGTAGGTATCGCAGGCCTCCACCGGGAGCACCCAGAATGTTCTCCGCATATCCAATCAGTCCACAATCTTTGACCAAAACTGCACCAGCCACCCCGAGGACATGAGGATTACGCTGAAATGGCTCAACAAGGGCTTCAGCCCACTCCTGTTCCGCTTCACAGTCATCGTCTATGAACAATAGGACATCGCCGTGGGCTTCCCGAACGCCGGTGTTACGGGCATAACCAAAGCCTCGTCCAGATCGAGGAAGATGCACATATCGGATCCCAGGAATTTCACGCGGAGCGTCGGCTTCTTCCACCACGACGATCTCCGCCGAGCGTCCGACGTCGCCGGACGCCCGGATGGACGCAATGGCGCACGCAAGATCGGCTGGCCGATCCTTCGTGCAAATGACGACGGAAAACCTGCTGGGATCAAAGGCAGATGGCGCCATACTTCACCGATCCCCACCATCGTCCCACAGTCATCGCAAACGACTTAGCCAACAGCAACACCCCTAGTTCCATAGCTCTCCAGGGAGAAACCAGTTTTCCGGCACTTTTCGCCCGCCGGCCTGCCAGCACTGCGAGCCACGTCACATACACCAGCAATAGAAGCAACGCTGGCTGATAGAGTGTCCCAACGATGAGGATGGCCATGACCTTTTTGTCCGCTGCCGCTAAGTCAACCCAAGCGCGGAACGGGAACCTGTCCCAAGAGAAGACATATCCTGGAAGGTCAAGCCATACACCGGTCAAGACGTGGCGGCTAAGAAGATATGGGTGACTCCTGCCGAAACCAAAAGCCTGTCGAAGCATACTCGGAATCGTCACGCGATGATGATGAAAAACTTTCGCGTCAGGGGCGTACTCAATCTCAGCGCCACCCTTATACAAACGAGCACAGAGGTCGTAATCCTCACCGTAGATTTCCACCTCCTCATCAAATCCGCCTAACGCTTGTAAGGACTCTCTTCTGACGCCCAAATTCGCCGTTGGAAAACCTCCTTCCCGGGGGGTCCAACGCCGATAACGCGTCGGCTTCTCTGACGACTGAAGCGTGTATAGGGAGCTGAACAATTCCACGGTCGATCCTGGAGGAGCCGAGACCACCCGACCGGCTACTGCACAAACCTTCGGGTCTGCGAGCGGCCCGAGAAGGTGGCGTAGCCAGGTCGGATCGGGGACGCAGTCAGAGTCAGTGAATGCGACCACGTCTCCATCGGCGGCCCGGGCTCCGGCATTGCGTGCCGCGGCGGCCCCCCGCCGCTGTTCCTCAAGTATCTTTACCCTCTTCGAGTGATGGGCATGGGCGAACCTCCGCATCAGAGAGAGACTCTCATCGGTCGAGCCGTTATCCACGAGAATGATTTCCATCGGAGGAGGTTCGAGTCGCTCGAGCGCCGCAAGACAAGCTGGGAGAGTCCGGGAGGCATTACGAATCGGCACGACAACCGAGACATTCAGCATGAGGCTGCCCACCTAGACTTTCTCACTTTCAAAGACCCAATTTACCAACTGCTTCTCTGCCGGAACAATTCCGTTAGACATCTGACGCAACAGATCAAGATTCAGTTCAATTGCCTTATAACCATATGAGTGGAAAATATCCCAGAAGTCGGCAAACGTCTTTCCATGCTCCGCCAAGCGTGCGCCGAAATATTCGATGAAAATGTACCTGAAGATATGATTTCTTAACGATCGCGCGGCTCCTTCGAGGAGCTCGAATTCACCGGCCTCAACATCGACTTTCAGAAGGTCAACATTGCCAATCCCCTTCGATGCTAGGAAGTCATCCAAAGTTGTTGCATGGACATCTACTTGGGCAACCGCAATGTCTTTGAACTCGACAAGGCTTCCCCATCCCGAATGAGATCGCTTGCTCTGATAAAAAGTCGCCGTCCCGGTTTTGTTTGTGATGGCGCAATCGTGCAGAATGATTTGCGCCTCAAAATCGTTCAACTTGACGTTCTCATGAAGTTTGACGAAATTCAGCGGGTCTGGCTCAAATGCATGAACAGTCCCATTCTTTCCGACGCATCGGGCGAAGTGGAGCGTATAAAATCCGACGTTGGCCCCCACATCCACGCATAGCCCGCCTCGGGGAATCAACTTCGAAATTGTTTCTAATTCGTACTCTTCGTGGAGGTTAAAATAAATCTGGCGCTGCAAGTCATCTGTCAAATCCAGCCTATACCGCACACCACGGCAACTGGCTATAACATCGGACGGCAAACAGGCTGGACGGATATATGTCTTGATCCTATATTTCCCTTTGAACCTCAATCTTCTCATGATCTCGCGGGGGAGCCATACCTTCTCACAGACGCGTGCAGAACCACGGGCAAGGGCGTCAATGACTTTTTCAATGAAAATCGGCCTGTCTTTCACCAAGCCCCTCCAATATCCATATCCGCAGACAGTGAATCAGCAGAGCAAGCAGTAGTACAACATCCGACTTGCATTGCGTATCGGGACGACGACCGAGGCGTTCAGCATGTCTAGCGCGACCGGTTCTCTCCAACACGGCGCTGCGTTTCATCGGACTTCCCCAGCGCGAACATCTTCCTATGAATCTGGAACACATAATAGGCCATCACGGCGGCGATGACGAAACCCATCCAACCGTCCTTGTACCCTCCGATCATCACATACCGGTACACGAACGTCCGCGGCGGAGAAAATGCCAGCTTTACAAGACTGAAGCGCTCCCCTCTCTCGAATTTCGCTTTCGCTTCTAGCGTGGTATAGTGGTTCTGCTTTCGGATGAATTCCCCCAGATTGTCCGAATTGTAATGGAGCAGCGGGCTCTCCAGCATACCGATGGCTCCCTTTACGTCCAAATCCTCATGCACTGATTTGAAATACCGGCATGCCCCTCTTTTCAAAAGCTTCACCTGCGTATCATTCTGGAAAACGTGCCGGATCGGACGTCCGCAAACGAAGTTCTCCCTCCGGACGCTATAGGCAGCATAACCCGCACCAGTGCTCCTGATCCGTTGGCGGATTTCCCGAGCAAGATCGGCAGTGACCACTTCATCCGCATCAATGGAGAGCACCCATTCCCCGGAGGCCAGATCCAGGGCGGCGTTCTTTTGGTTTGAAAAATTATCGAACGGGCGAACAAATACGTTCTCCGTGAATTCCTTGCAGATTGAAAGGGTGTCGTCCGAGCTTCCGGAATCAACAACCACAATTTCATCCGCCCACTGAAGGCTTTCGAGGCAGCGTCGGATTCGATGCGCCTCATTCTTCGTAATGATGATGACGGAAAGCGCCGGCATCGTCTTGGTCCCCCAATCACGCGCTTGTCATGGAAGCGCCGCGGTTGACGGCAAATTCTTATACAGAGCCTCAAGCGGAGCAAGACACGTCGACCAATCATACCGCTCTTCCACCAACTGGCGGGCGGCGGTCCCAAGACGGACGCGCTCCGAAGCATCTCCCAGCAAACGGTTCATGGCCGCGATGAGAGAGGGAGGGTCGTCGGCGATGAGCACGTGGCGCTCATGAGCGGCGTCGATTCCTTCGATTCCTACAGTAGTGGTGACAATGGGCAGTCCGGCTGCCATCGCTTCCAGCAGCTTCGTCCGAGTGCCAGCGCCCGTAAAATGCGGCGCCACATAGATGGTGGCCTGATGCAGGTGTGGGGTCATGTCAGGCACCTCTCCTGTCACGGTAATGCCTGTCCCGGAAAAGCGGCGAACGCGGCTTTCAGGGTTTCGACCGACCAGCCGAAGCTCCGCATCGGGATGGTTTCGGCGGATTTCTGGGAACAGGCGGGAAGCCAACAGGATCGCGGCGTCCACATTGGGGGCGAAGCCCATGTCACCGGTGAAGAGTACAACCGGTGGACTTTCACGGCCCCATGCCTTCGGCTTGACCGCAGCACAGTCGATCCCGTTCGGGATAACCAAGACCTTTCGTCCAGGGCGTTCCTGTTGGCAGCGTATTCGGTCCTCCTCGGAGACAACCAGAATGCACGACGTGTCCGGCCAGCAAAAGGCATCAAATATACTGAAGCGAATGAGTTGCAGGAGATTCCGCGCGCGGATCAGGACCCCTGCCTCATGCCGCAGTGCACGGAGAGGCCCTGCCAAGCCATACGCCCAGGTATCCAGAATGATGGGTGTCCGGAGATCTTTCGGAAGGTACGGGAGCATGGCCGGCTTCTCGACTTGGACTGCCGAGTACCCCTGGGTCGCCAGGCGGCTGTGGATGGTCGATGCCAGCGACGGGTCCGTTTCGTAGGGCCCGAGGCGAACAAAACGCCGCCATGGGTAACTTGGCCTGGGCGGCACGAAGACCATGCTTGAGCAGACATTCCGCAAAAGAGATTCGGCCTCCTCCATACCCGGCAAGGCAGGTGCGACGAGATCGAGAGGGAAGCGCTGGCCTAAAAACCGCACCATGTGGAGCATCCGGATCGATCCCCCACCAGTCTTTGATGAAGGAGGATTGGGAGCCAGAAAGAGTATGCGCATTGAACCGGCCGGTGCGAAGTTATGGTTTCGTAGCAAAAACCAGAGCTATGGCGCGGTCTGGCCCGTCCCAGCTTACGGCAGCA
>Ga0209761_1002089_pt1 | contig 13064 bp, 15 predicted proteins | sample GraSoi013_1_40cm_4_FD_185818 | JGI IMG/M metagenome (GOLD analysis project Ga0209761, IMG submission 185818) | Grasslands soil microbial communities from the Angelo Coastal Reserve, California, USA - Sample 09_25_2013_1_40cm (SPAdes) (version 2) | ecosystem: Environmental > Terrestrial > Soil >... | reverse complement strand
CTTGACGGCGTCTTCGTGGATTTCGAGCGTGTCTGTGCCGTATTCCAAAGCATAAGAGACGCTGGCGGTCTTGGCGGGGAGCTTCTTCGGCTTTCGAACGGGAACAAAACCTGCGCCAAGCCGGTAGGCCAATGCGGGAGCAAAAATGAAGCCGCGCGCTTCGATCCCCGCTACGACATCAATCGTGTGGCCCTTGTAGTGCTCGCAGAGCCGGTCAATCAGCATGTGAAAACCCTGCTTGTCTTTCAGCAAGGTGGTCAGGTCGTAAAAAAGAATTCCCGGCTTCGGGTAATCCGGCACTTCGCGGATCAGCTTCTTCAAATCATTCATTCGAAGGTCTCCCCTTCTTCATGTTCCGTCTAGCTTCCCGTATTTTCAAAAAAAAGCAGATCCCTCGCTTCGCTCGGGATGACAATTTTTGGGGCGTTTCCAGCGCCTGCCAAATCATGTCGTTCAAGTGCTGGGATTGATGACGAATCCGCCCTCATACTGCGGATCCGGTACGGCGGTCTCTTCCTGAACTGCGCTGATGCTGGAGAAGCGCGGTCCGCGCTCCAACAGGGTCCGAAATTCCGCGTGCTGCTGCGGCGCACCCATGGCAAATACTTCCACACGGCCATCACGAAGATTTCTGACAAAACCGTGAATGCGCAGTTTCTCCGCGGCGGCCTGGGTAAAATAACGAAAGCCCACGCCCTGGACCATTCCCGACACAAAATACCGTTTGGCTATTTTAGCGTCGCTCACGAATCGTCAGAATTGTAGCAGAGAGCTAAGATTTCTTCCTCGGCCGCTCCAGCGGGTCCGTTCTGCTAGGGCCGCAAGCTGGAAGTGCGCTAAACTTTTGCTTCGGGAAAGGCGCGTCAGGCTGCCCAAAAACGAATTGCGCGCATCCAATTTATTATGAGATGGGCTGGACATTTGCAGCGGTACGAACGCAACTCACTTTCCTTGCCAAGCCTTGTCTTACTCCTGCTGGCTGCAATTCAGGGTTCGCCGCTGCACGCGCAAGATGCTCCGCAGGGGCCGTTGGTTCCGCCGCCGGAGCATCACGTCACCCGCATCGGAAATGTATCCGAGCCGGCCGCGCCGCCGTCGCTCCCCGAGGCCGAAATCGTCAGGCGTTTTTCCCTAAAGGAAGACGAGTATATCCTCTCGCGCACACGCTATACCTACCGGAAGACGATTCGAATCCAGGAGTTCGGCGCAGACGGGCAGCCTGCGGGCGAATTCGTGCTGGTGACTCAGCCGGTCCGGGATGTGGATGGAAAGCTATTCGAAAAAGTTGTCGAAAGACCTCGCTCGACGCTCCAGCATCTTTTTCTCAGGTCGGAGGATCTCGAAGGCATTCAGCGCATCCCCGCGTTTCCGCTCACTTCAAGCCAGCTTGCGAAGTACGACTTGAAGTACCTGGGCAAGGAGCAGGTGGACGAGGTCGATTGCTACATCTTTCAGGCAAAACCTAGAGGGGTCGAGCGCGTCAAGGCCTATTTCGACGGTATCGTGTGGGTGGATGCGAAATATCTGGAAGTAGTAAAAACGTACGGGAAATGGGTTACCGATCAGGGTGACGTACACACGATGGCGAATCTGCCCTTCAGCCTGTTCGAAACCTATCGCGAAAACGTCGAGGGAAAATACTGGTTCCCGAGCTACTCGCGCTCGGACGATACGCTGAATCTGAACGGTGAGCAAATTCCCGTGCGAATCGTCATCAAGTGGACGGACTTTAAACCGGTTCCGAGCGCGCCGCAAGCGGCAGCCACACCCACAAGTTCCTCGAAACCGTAAGTAAGCACCCTGGCGAAGGATGCTGGTCCATCAGCGAAGCAATTTTTTCAGTATGTCCGGCAATTCTTGGATCGAGTCAATCAGAAACTCCGGGTGCGCTGCGCGCAGGCGCTTTTCCGTCGGAAAAGGACCGAGCACGCCAATCGCGCGGACACCGGCGCGCCGAGCCATCTCCACATCCTGTGGCGCATCGCCTACGTAGACGCACGCGGAGGGATGCAGCTCCATCTGCCGCAAAGCTAGGCGCAGCGGATCCGGATGTGGTTTCTTGCGCAGAGTGTCTCCACTGCAAACGCGCACAGCGAAGAGTCTGGTCAAACGGAACTCATGAAGTTGACGGGCGACGCGGTCGCGGTCGCCGCTGGTGACCAGTCCTAGATGATGAGCGTTTCCCACTCTTGCGAGAATCCGACGCGCACCGACGACCAGCTTCGGCCGATGCGTTGCATAGTGCGCGCGCCAGACGCGGTCCGCGTCATCCCAGCGCTTCCGGGGCAACCCTGCAGCGCGATAAACCTGGTACCAGTTCGGGGAATAGTTTTTTTCGAGTTCCTCGAGCCCCCACGCGATGCCCATCTCCTTGAACATTGCCAGATACGCAGAGGCGTCGGCTTGGTAAGAATTGATGAGCGTGCCATCCCAGTCGAAGAGAACTCCTTCAACAGCGTGACTACGTTTCGCAAGCATCGTTCCAGAGAGTAGCAGAAACCTGGTGAAGGTCGAATTCCTCGAGTCTGAGACGAAACGGAAGAAGAGGGAAGCCGAAACCTACGGTTTCAGAAAACGGGAAGGAATGCGGTCGTCGCGATCAAACTGTACATCATCGAAGGCTGCGGCGATGCCATACCAGCCGGGCATGGCGGCGGCCTCTGCGCGGCACACATGCGCCATTGTCGCCATGACGACGTTGCCGAGGCCCAGGGGTTTGCTGACCAGCACGATTTCAAGTTCGATCGAGGCGCCGACTGACAGTTGCCTGGGAGATAGAAAATAGACGCCCGTGGAGCTGATGTTGCGGGTGACGAGGGTTACCGGAAATTCCTCAGGCACTCCGCCAGCACCGCGAAGGCGCAATGGAAGGTTCAAAGTCGCGCGAGGGTACTCCCGATGTTCTGGATGTACGCCTACGGCGTGCGTGGGTACCCGGACGAATCGCCGAGGCTGCGTGGGGCCCAGTAGTGGAGCCACGCGAAGGGCTGGCACGCGCGGCACCTCCGCAATCGGTTGCGGTCCCGCCACAGGTTCGCGAGCCTCCACATCTGGTTTGGCTAGCCATAATTCAAATGGAATTGCGAGTTTCGCCGCGCTCATTTTGCCCTCAGAGACGCCACTTCCCTGTCGCTGGCCCTGGCCCAACAAACTGAACTCCCTATCCGACTTTCTGGAATTTCCCCGTCCACACTTGCGGAGCGTGGAGCGATAAGATGGCATTACTCGAGGCCAGCGTCAATCTGTGGAAAACACCGGAAGTGTCTTAACCTCAAACACTTAGTAATGGTACCGGAACCGACCCACAACATTCTGTGGATTAGTTCACAAGAGGCTCTACCAATATGGTGCTCGACACCTTCGTCTTTCGCCGCTATTCATAAGAGAGCAGGCAAAAGAAAGAAACATGTCCACGACAGTACTCGACCCGCCACGCACCGAGGGAACTCCCGCGCCTCTCCCTCACAACCCTGCCGGCACCACGACTTTGGTGCTGATGGGTTTCGCTGCCGTCTACATTGTCTGGGGCTCTACCTATCTGGCGATTCGCATCGGGATCGAGTCGTTTCCGCCGCTGATCCTAGCTGGCCTCCGCCACATTTTTGTGGGTCTTTTTCTTTACCCAGTCCTGCGAGTGAAGACCGGGATCAGGCCTAGCGGCGCTAACTGGAGAGCAGCCTTCATTACCGGGGCTCTGCTGCTGTTTGTTGGCAATGGAGGGGTCAGTTGGGCGGAACAGACGGTGCCCTCAGGTATAACGGCGCTCCTGGTGGCCACTGTGTCGCTATGGCTGGTGATCGTGGACTGGCTCCGTCCCGGCGGCGTTAGGCCCGTTCCCAGGGTGGTGATGGGGCTCCTGATGGGGTTTGCAGGGCTTGCGTTGCTGATTGGGCCCGCGCATCTGGGCGGTTCAGAGCGCGTTGATCCACGGGGCGCTGCGGTACTCGTGGTGGCCTCCCTAGCGTGGGCTTGTGGTTCGCTCTACTCGAAACATGGTGGAATGCCAAGTTCGCCGATGCTGGCTGTGGCGATGCAGAGTCTGACAGGAGGAGTGATGCTCCTGATCGCCGGGCTGCTAGCTGGAGAATTCCGCGGGCTGCACCTTGGCGCAATTTCGATGCGGTCCTGGCTGGCGCTTGGCTACCTCATCGTGTTCGGGTCAGGCATCGGCTTTAGCGCATACATCTACATACTTCACAAGAGCACAGCAGCGCGAGTGGCAACGTATGCGTTCGTGAATCCGGTCGTGGCGCTGTTCCTGGGCTGGCTTATCGTCGGGGAGACCATCACCTTGCGCACGCTCTTCGCGGCAGCGGTCATCCTTACCGCAGTCATTCTGGTGATCACTGCGCCGCACCGGGCGCCGGCGCCCGCCACTTCACCAGTGCCAGCCCCCGGAGAAGTGTGAAAGTTCGATAATTTGCCGAATCTTTCCGGATAGATTTGCTTTTCAGCTTGCGCTACTTTTAGCGTGTTAAACATGAGCCACATGCAAACTAAATTCGCACAGAGCATCTCGGCGCACGCAGCCGCGCGGTACTGGCAAGCGACGCTGGCACGTGATTCCCGGGCTGACGGAAGCTTCGTACTCGCCGTGCGCTCGACGCATATCTACTGCCGTCCATCATGCCCGGCGCGCCGGCCATTGCGGCGGAACGTCACTTTCTTTCGCACACGAGAAGAAGCGGAGAACCAAGGGTACCGGCCATGCCTGCGCTGCCGGCCGAATGAAATTGCAGGTCCGGTGGCGCTGGTGCAACGCGCCGCAAGCCAACTCGCCGAGTCGAGCGAAGAGAGCGTTCGTTTGGGAGTCTTGGCGCGGACACTCGGAACCACGCAGGCCACGTTGCGGCGCGCGTTTCTGCGGGTGACGGGGCTGAAGCCGCGTGAGCTTGCCGAGGCGCTGCGCATCAAGCGTTTTAAGGCGATGCTGCGTGCAGGCAAAAGCATTACGGATGCTCTGTACGAAACCGGGTATGGATCGTCCAGCCGCGTATATGAGCGCAGCAACGCGCAGCTCGGCATGACACCGGCGACTTATCAAAAGGGAGGAAAGGGCATGAAGATCGGATATAGCATAGCGAAATCACCACTGGGGAAAGTTCTAGTGGCAGCGACGGAGCGCGGCGTCTCGGCAGTCTATCTTGGCGATGCGGAGAATGCGATGATTGCCGAACTGCGTGTAGAATATCCACGCGCGGAAATTGTGCTCGCCACGGATTCATTCCAGCGCTGGGTGCGAGAAATTGTTCAGCGCATCGAAGGCAAGCAGCCTCGATTGGAACTCCCGCTCGACCTGCAGGCGACAGCGTTCCAGCGGCGCGTTTGGCAGGAACTGCAGCGGATTCCACGCGGCCGGACGCGCACGTACTCGCAAGTCGCGCGGTCTCTCGGGCGGCCCAAGGCCGTGCGGGCCGTTGCGAGAGCCTGCGCTACGAACCCGGTGTCCATCGTGGTGCCGTGCCATCGCGTCATTCGTGAGGACGGAAAGCTTGCCGGTTATCGCTGGGGGCTTTCGCGCAAGGAACAATTGCTGGCGCAGGAGCGCGCCGCCGGCAACTAGCGAGCCGTATTTTCAGAGTGTGAAAATCTGGAAGCCTGCGAGAATCAGCAGAGTGCAGCAGTCTAGAACATTACCCTCGGGGCTTCTCAACTCTTACACTCTTCGGCCAGTCGGGCTTGAACTTGGCATCACCGATCTTCAGATTTTTCATCACGTGGGTGTAATGGGATAGGAAGTAGTCGTCGGAGCTGGTTTCGAAAAATTTCTGCTGTACCGGCAACCAGGATGCTTCGTCGATCCACATGCGAATTCTGGATATCTGGCTGCGTGCCTGGTCGGACTTTGGCGTCAGCTCCAGCACGACGGTCTTACGGTTGTCGAACTCTTCCTCGCCAATCAGGGTCACAACGTAATTCTTCTTGAGCGTTTCGCCTTTCGTTCCGAATCCCAGCGCCAGATACTGATCGGCAAACGAGCGGTGCTTTCCAATGTTGTACTCCTCGACGCGATTGATTTTGGGGGTGAAAACGAAGAGCGAATCGCCGCTTCGAAGAATTGTCCGCGGATCGGGCTTCTGAAAATCGATGCGCATCTTATCGTCGCGGCGCACGAAAATCTGGCCGCTCTCGGTCGAGCTATCTTTCACAACCGCAGTGTATTTGATGTGCTCGATATCGGCAGTGAGGGTATGAAAATCCTGGGCAGACTTATCCAACATGGTCAAGACGCCATCGAGGGTCCAGGCTGAAGATGCCTGCGCGGCGCGCGTTCGGGGGCAGAGAGCGCCACAACACAGACTAACCAGCGCGAAGACAACCAATGGTAGACGTCTCAAACGTGGCCTCGATCCATGGATGATCCAATGGCTTATACAAGCCCTCGGAATCCTAACATATACATTGAGATGCGCGAGCGAACTGCGGTGTTATCCAGGAACAAGTTTTTTGCGTTCGATCAGAACCGCGGCTAATGGTGAATTTCCACCTGGTAGGCGATCACTGTGCCCTGGTCATCGCGCAGTGGTTCGATATTGGCGATCGAGAAATTTCCGTTGCGCAGTTCGGGCAGCGCTTCCTGCAAAGCGGTGTGTATGTCGTTCTGGAGCGCGAGCTTTGTCGGGGGAGCCAGAATGCGCGCATCCACGCGATACTTGGTCCGGTTTCCTTCTTTCGATATAAATTGAACCTGTCCCGGTGTGACTGGCGCTCCGCTTTGCGGTTTATCGTGAAACCAGTTCCGCGGTGTGAGCAGCACGAAGACCAGAATCAGGATGACCGCGACGTCGTATTGCCACGTGCCGCGCTCGTAGGACCAGAAAAACGTCCGGGAAAGAATTTGCCCAAGGCTTGCCATATCAATCCGCAGGAACCCCGTCGACGATGACCCCATCGCGCATGTGCACCACGCGGTCGAAATAGGTGGTTGCTTCCGGATTGTGGGTGATCATGACGATGGTCTGGCCAAGGTCTTTGTTCAGTTGCCGGAGCATCTGAAGGACGATTTCCGAGTTTTTCGAGTCGAGATTTCCTGTGGGCTCGTCGGCGAGAAGAATCTTCGGCTCGTTGATGATCGCCCGCGCGATTGCCACGCGCTGCTGTTCGCCGCCGGAAAGTTCGGAGGGTTTGTGATGAAGACGCCCCGCCAAGCCGAGCATCTGCGTTACAACGTCGAAGCGATGCGGATCGAAGCCGTCGCCATGAATAAACTGCGCGATGGCGATATTCCCTTTGGCCGTTAAGGTGGGGAGCAGATTGAAGCGCTGAAAGACGAAGCCGATTTTGTGGCGGCGCAATTTGGTGCGCGCGGCGTCACTCAATTCGGTGAGGTCGTTCCCGTCGACCAGCACTTTGCCCCGGGAGGCTTGCGCCAGGCCGCCGATCACGTAGAGCAGCGAAGACTTGCCGCAACCCGAAGGACCCATCACGGCGACCGATTCGCCGGGCTGGACTTCGAAATTCACACCACGCAAGGCTGGGACGTCGACCTTGCCTGCGCGGTAGAGCTTCCACAAATTCTCAGTTCTGAGTATCGACTCCACGCTCTTTTTTCCCTGGAAAATCAGCCCTTCGGCGAGTTCTGGTATTGTAGCCGCGATTCCCATTCGTGCCTAGCCATCCCGCCTGCTTCGCGGCCTTTCCTCGCTTATTCGTCTCCGCTGTCTTCACGGCGCGTTTCGCGCCCCATTCTTTGAGCCTTAGTCGTAGGACAACGCTTCAACCGGATCTTTACGGCTCGCGAGCCATGCTGGATAGCTCGCGCCGAACAGCGCGCCCAGGAGCGCGATACCCGCGGCGCGGAGAATCCATCCCGAGGTGATGAGGATGGTCAGGGTTGGAAACTTCCAGATAAATCCGGCCCGCACCAGATAGCTCAGTCCGACACCGGCACCAATTCCGAGCGCGCAGAGCGCGGCGGATTCCGAGAGCAGCGCCCGGATGACAAACCAGTGGTTGGCGCCCAGCGATTTCAGAACGCCAATGTCCTTGGTGCGTTCGATCACCGTAGTGTACATGGTGAGAAAAATGACTAGAAGCCCAATGGTGATCGCCAGAAAGATCATGGCGTTGATGAAGGCCTCCAGGCCCGGGATATTTGTCGAGGTCATGAGAGAGAGGTAGTCCTTGAGCGGCCGGACGGTGTAGCCGGGAAGAAGGTGACGCATACTTTCCATGACGTCTTCGGTGTGCTCGGGGCGTGTGCACTTCACAAAGAAGACGCTGGCCTTGTCTCTCGCGCCCACTAGTTCCTGGAGTGTTGTCCGGGGAACAAATAGCCGGGAGCCCTTGCCATGCTCGACGATTCCCGCAACATGCCAATCGTGATCGAAGATTCGATAGGTCTCTCCCGCCCCTATCTTTTTCACTTTCGCCGCAATGTCGTCCACAAGAATGTCGTCCGGGCCCTCCAGGTCGTGCCCCTGGATGAATACAAATCCGCCCGAAACGGCACGAAAGCTTTCTTGATCAATTCCGTAAACGATTTCCACGCCCGAGGTGTTGAACTGAAAGAGCACGGGAGCAACCGATTGGACGTATTTCAATTCCGCCAATTTGTCGCCGATCTTGATGGGCATCGGCGCGCCGCCAAAGGTCAGAAGGAAAGACGCGGACGGCGGTTGCAACATGATATCTGCTCCGATGCCTTCAATGCGTTTGGCCGTTTCGGTAAGCAGGCCGCTGGTCAGCCCGACGATTAGGACGACCAGCGCGACCTCCACCGCGATTCCCATGGCTCCGATCAAGGTGCGCAGCGGGCGGTGCAGCAGATTGCGGACGATCAGCTCACCCATCATGGCTGTTTGTTCTCCGCGCTTTCGCCGACGTGTACCAATTCTGCTCCTGCGGGTTGTTCGACCTTGAATCGCTCCGCAGGAGTGTCCTCGTTCAGGCTGACCTTCGAGACCTGCAAATCGAGCTTGTAGTCATCGTGCGGCCTGTCGATTCGAATGGCGCGCGGAAACAAGGCCGCGCCATTTGATGGCGTGGCAGCGCCGCCCTGCCTAGTGGCACCATCCGAAGGTTGCCAGTCAGCGAGCCGAACATCGGAAAGTAGAACGCCTTTGGGCCCGAAAGTCAGCATGCGCGTGACTTGCAGGTCCGAGCGGTCAAACCAGATTTCCCGCAAAACTTCGAGCTGATGGCCGCCGCGCAGAACGGTCAATATGTAGTATCTGGCGTTCTCGTCGTTGAACTCTCTTAGTGTCACCGCTTCTTCCTTGCGGATCTCCGGCCAGAGCAGCGCATCCAGCAAGTGCTGCGGCCGCAAATTCTCGATTGGCTTGCTGCTCGCGCTCTCGACGGCGACCGCTCCAACGAGGAATTTTTTCTTCGAGGGAATCGATACCTGAAACGTAGTGCCGTCGCTGGCCATGTCGAATACCGTGGTTCCGACGACCGGCGCCTGCCCGATCACGCGAATCTGCGCCGGCCGCGCGGCCAGGAGAAAAGCCTTAACCTCATGATACTCGTCGATGACACCGCTGTACTTCGATCCCGCGGTCGGCTTTAGTTCCAGGGTAGCGTTAAGCGTTTTTGTGTTGTGCGCAATCAGATTGTAGGCCTCGAGGAGCTCCTCGCGCGTGGCATCCTTTGCGACCGGGATCTGCGACGGAGGCAGCTTGGTGTGGCCGGTGACAACTTTTCCAGGGGGACAACCGCAGGAAATAGCCGCCACTGTCACCAGGAGCAGGCATGTTTTCACACGTCGCATCAATCAGTTCCGTTCTCACTCTCACGAATGAAGCAATCTAGCAACCACTTCGATGCCACTCGGCCACTGCGGGTGGCAGCCGGGAAGGCATTCAATTGGGCCGTGCAATGTAGATGTCAAAGGGCTGAACCGCCGGCCTCACCCGCCGGATGACTTCGCTGGGCCAGAGCGACTCGCTCAGCAGCGTTACCCAGCCGTCTTCTGGCTCGCAAATGGCGCAAAACGAATAGCGCGTATACGCCGATTGGTAGGCGTCCAACCCACGCTTCGAAAGGTCGCCTTCGAGTACGGCATCGGCGGATTGTGACGCCGCTCCCGCTCTAAAACCGAATGTCTCGCCTTCGAATCGTTCAAAGATTAACCGCAACTGCTCTCGATTTGGCTGCGGCAGCACGACGCACCGCTCGGCGGCCCCGCGCAAGCCAATCTCCCTCATCTTGCAAAACTCCTGCACCCTCTGGATGTGGCTGAAAAAATCCAGCACGTACGATTCGCCCCCCGCAAGAGCAGGGAAGACCGCCGACCAAATCTCCGCCGCATCTTTTCCTCGTACAGGCTCGCGGTTCTGGGTTTCGACCAGCTCGAGTCCCACCGCTTTCACCTGGCCGCCGAGGTCCAGCGCCTGCACATCCAGGGAAAAGGGCGGCAATTCCAGGGCGCCGCTTCCCGGCGCAGCAGTTCCCGGCGCGCTCATTCTTCGGACTCCAACTGCGGAAACTTGGCGCGAAAGTCCGGCGCCTGCTTGCGAACGTCCAGCCAGTCGAAGAAAGCGTCCGGCGTTTCCAGCCAGATGCGGAACCAGCCGGCGATTTCTTCTTTTTCGACGCGCTTTTGAGCTTCCACCTTATGGTTGCGAGAGATCATCTCCGCGCGGCGTTTGCCGAGCCGCGCAACGTTCAAAACACGCTCGACGGCCGCGTGCTCGCCCTGCGACCGAAACTTGCGCATCAACTCATCCAGCCGCATGATGCTGACCTCGGCATCCACCAGCGTCTTAAAGTGCAGCAGGTCCTCGAACTCTTCTTCGTACTGTTCCTCGGCTTCTTCCTGCTGGTTGATAATTACTTTTTGTCCCGCATCTTTCAACACGTCCGCAATGTATTCCATTCCCGTTTTGCCGGCCTCGCCATGTTCCGCCATGAGCCGGCGCCGCAACTGATCGATCTCTGCGGGCGTCCATTGTTGCACCTTGATCTCGCGGGCGGTCTCCAGGATTAACGCCTTCTTCGTTTTCAAATCCTCGGTCATCGGGCTTTGCCTCGCTGTTGCTTGGCGTGTTTTTTCTTGGGGCTGGAGGGCGGAGGCGGCGGTGGAGGTGGATCCGCCGGCAGCCCCGCCAGCAACCGGCGGTACTTCAGCACATTCTTGTTGTGTTCCACCAGCGTCGCGCTAAAAAAATGCCCGCCCTGCGTATTGGCCACAAAATAAAGATAGTTCGTTTCCGCCGGATGCATTGCGGCTCGTAGCGATGCTTCGCCGGGATTTCCGATCGGCCCCGGAGGAAGCCCGCCGTGCTCATAGGTGTTGTACAAGGAATCGAAGCTCAAATCTTTTCCCATCAGCGTACCAGTATATTTTCGTAGCCGCTCCATTCCATAGATGACCGTGGGGTCGCACTGCAGGCGCATGCCCTTACGAAGACGGTTTTCAAACGCGCCGGCCACGAGCGGCCGTTCTTCCGGCTTCGGCGTTTCCCGCTCGACGAGCGACGCCAGAGTCACAATCCTGTTGACTGCCCGGTGGTCGCCTTGGTCGGTTGGCCCACCCGCGGCCGGCGAAGCAATATGCTTCCACTCTTCCTTGAACTTGTGCACCATTTCGGAGGTCAATTCGCTGGCCGCCGGGTGCCTGGGGAGTTCATAGGTGGCAGGGAAGAGGAAACCTTCGAGCGTCTGCGCGCCCGGAGCAAAATCGCGAATCAGCGCCGGATCACCCGCGGCATAGAGAAAATCGCCCGCGCGCATGAACTTAGCTGCTTCGAGTTCGCGCGCGATGTCGAACATTGTTTCGCCTTCGCGCACCGTGAACGGCTGCTGGTACACCTGGCCGTTGGCGAGCTTCCAGAAGACCTCGCGGCCGGTCATGGCATGATCGAAAAAGTATTCGCCGGCTTGCAGAGTGCGCTTCGGATGCCGCCGCGCGTAAATCTCAAACGCCAGCGCGCTGCGCACCACGCCATTCGTTTTCAGCAGATACGCCACGTGCCGCTGCGAAGCGCCGTGCGGCAAATCGACGAAGACACCTTCTGCGCCGAAGTTCTGGTAGGGTTTTGTGATGCCGTACCAGATCCAGGCCGCGGCGCCCCCGGCAATCAGCACGATTAAAAGTAATAGCGCGAGCAAATACTTCAATTCCGCCTCACCGATTCACTCTCTAAACTTGCTCAGGCCTTCCCGGCCCTCTGACCCTGCCGATCCAAGTACTCCTTCAGAATCACGGCAGCCGCCACGGCATCCACGGTCATCTTGGCCTGTATATTCTTCGATTTCTTGCCGCCGATCAGTTTTTCGTCGCGGATGAACCTTCCCTGAATTTCTTCCATCAAGCGCTCGGCCTCCCAACTCGTCAGCCGCTCGTCCACCATTTCCACCGGCACGCCAATTTGTTTCCGCACGCGCTGCGCGAAGCGCTCCACCTCTTCAGCCATTTCACCGCGGCTGCCATCCAGCCGCAGCGGCAATCCCACGACGATCTGCTTCACGCCCTGCTCGCGCACCAATTCGCGCAGCCGCCGCATGTCCTCATTGCGGTTGACGCGCTCCATCGTGCTCAGCGGTTGCGCCATCCGCGTCTCCGAATCCGCCAGAGCAAGCCCTATCCTCGCGCGCCCATAGTCCACCGCCAAAACGGATTGGCGCTCAACCTTCGTCAGTTCGTCCTTAGCGATCGTCACGCTTCCAGTATACCGGGAAGGTCCCCCGATATATGAGATGCGACCTAAGAGACGCCCGTAATGCGCATGTGCCACGACAACCAGCTGCTGAGTCTATGGTTTGCGGCCCCGCGCTCCGCTTTGCCAGGCATCCCAGTAACCAAGCAATTTGAGCTGCTGGTCGAGGCCGGTTTCCTTGACGAGGACTTCGAGTTCCGCGCGGGAAAGGCGCTTTCCGAGGGGTTCGGCACGATCGGCGATTCCCCAGGCCGTCAGCGCGGCGAGCGCGGTGTGCAGTTTCAGCTCGCGGATGTCGACTTTGTCCAGTGTGTCTGAAGCGGCGTGATAATTCGGCAGGTAGTTGGCCTCTTCCTGATTGGCCACGAGCGTAGGCACGCCTTCAAGCATGAAGTCAAAGTTGTCCGTGCCGAACGAAGCGTCATAGGTGTGATTGTTCGCGCCCCAGGATTCCAGCGGCTC
>Ga0209761_1002088_pt1 | contig 13072 bp, 16 predicted proteins | sample GraSoi013_1_40cm_4_FD_185818 | JGI IMG/M metagenome (GOLD analysis project Ga0209761, IMG submission 185818) | Grasslands soil microbial communities from the Angelo Coastal Reserve, California, USA - Sample 09_25_2013_1_40cm (SPAdes) (version 2) | ecosystem: Environmental > Terrestrial > Soil >... | reverse complement strand
TCGGATGACGGTTGGTGGGATTTGCTTGGCAAGTTCGATGGCTGAGTTGAGAGTCTCCGCTCGCTTCCGATGTTCTGGCCATACTAGAGCTTTCAACCACAGAATCATATCTGGGTCGTTCAGATCAATCGGATTCAGGTCTATTCCCACTCGGTAGGTAACTAAGGGTAGTCGAGTAGGAAATGGTGGACTAACGTTGCCACGCAGTACACAAGCTAGCTGTACTGGTGAATTAGGGTCGCCGAATCTTTTACCTTCACCATAGTCGTAGCCATAATGGTCCCATAGAAGATGGAGTCCTGCGCTGGCGCCCAAGTCAATTATGGATAATGGCTTGCCTGCTCTTTGGTACGCTACAGAGTATGCGGGCATCAAGCAGGTGCAACGTTGCACTTCATTAGTTTGCACCCGACGCGTTGAAATCAGATCCTCGATTTCTCTCCTGTGTTCAAAACAGAACGATCGAAAGAAGGGATAGGGATCATCCTCTCTGCTAGATGGGCCGGACAATGATGGATAGAAATTCGAGAGTGGATGCCGAATTCCTCTCAAAAGAAGATAGTGGACAGCCCCGAAAAACAGGTTGGGACTCAATTCGCTTTTCCTAGCGCTGAGTGCTAGAGACAGAAGTTCCGGGTCTTCTGACGCACGACGGGATATCTGTTCGTAAAGAGGAGAAGACCCATGATACACTTTTTCTGCGAAGGACATGAAGTGACGCGCCAATGCCTCGGTATCAAATTCCTCACCGGGTTGTTTTTGACCGACCGAACAAGTTCACCCACTGCTGGACGCGTCAGTAATTTTCAATATTAATCTCTGACCTAACGTATAAGGTTCAAAGACATTACCGCTTGATATGCAAATTTATGCCAGGTTCGAATCCCAACCCCCCGCACCAATCCTATTCTATCTAGAAGTTTCGGGGGTCTCAGCGATATGTACTGGCGGATATCGTTTTCCCGTTTGATCGTCATTGACGAATGGGAGAACTAGTCGCCGGGAAACAAAATATGGATTGTACGTGCCGAACTTTGGCACGGCTTCCCATCCAGAAACATTGGCAAAACTCGCTTTGGAATCAGAGAAGTCAGGGTGGGACGGCTTCTTTCTATGGAATCATCTCGTGGAATGGGACAAGCGGGTTCCGATTTACGATTCCTTCACAAGCTTAGTAGCAATTGCACTCAACACGACTCGCATTCGCGTTGGGACCACGGTCACCGCCTTGCCTAGGTTCAAACCTTGGGAAGTGGCCCGCCAGACAATCTCTCTTGATCATCTCTCACAAGGGCGCTTGACACTCGGCGTGGGGCTGGGCACCGAAGAAAGCTGTGACTATGAAAGGTTCGGAGAAAATGCTGACAACAAGACCCTCGCGGAGAAACTCGACGAATCCCTGGACATTATCACTGGTCTTTGGACGGGCAGACCCTTCAGCTACCAAGGCAAACACTACCGCCTACAGAAGACCAGCTTCATACCAACACCTGTTCAGAAGCCCAGGATACCGATCTGGGTGGGAGGATTCTGGCCAAGAAAAGCACCCATCAAACGCGCCGCGAAATGGGACGGAGTGATTCCTCTAAAACTTCCTGAAAAACTCCTCGAGCCAGAGGACCTTCGCGAGATAACGAGCTACCTCAGGAAGCGGAATATCACCAAGGCAAAGTTTGACTTTGTCAACATCGGATGGACTACAGGTACGAACCGAGACAGGGACAGGGAGAAGGTGGCTCCTTTCATTGAGGCGGGCATGACATGGTGGCTGGAGAGCCTATACACTAAACGGGACTCGCCGGAAAAGATGCGTAAACGAATCCGGCTGGGACCACCCAGAGCGCGAACGCAAAGGAGACAGACCTCCAGCCGAGGTTCAGGCTCGAAACATGCCTCTGTCTCAGAAATGAAGCATTTCCTAGACCGTCTCCGAGAGGAAGATGTCTAGAACCACAAATGGTTTCCAGCCTGCACGGGTCCGTTGCCCCCAAATCATCGGGAAATGGCCTCTGAGATGAGCCTCTGCTCAGCCTTTCTGAGATGCTCGGCCACCGTTGACCTGCCTAGATTGTGCTTCTTGGCAAGATGTTCTGAATCGAATCGCCTTGGAATGTCGTAATATCCCAGATTGTAAGCTGACAATAGAATCGTTCTTTGCTTATCTGTCAGCTTGGAGAGCGGAGAATCGGCCGAGAACCTTGCATTAGTAAGGGAGAGGACCTTGTATCTCACCTTCGCCCGTTCCATCTTTTCTAGAAACTTGCTGATTTTACTTGACTTGCCTACAAAACTGACTTTCACTTTTTCATCTCGAATTTCCAACGGACCGATGAGATACAAGTCAGGAAAGCGGTAGGCCTCTGCCATCCAGCCAATTGGCCTGAAGGTAACCAATGCTACATGAACGTCGCTACTTTCGCGATAGATCGACTTTATCTCTGTGATGCCTGTTCGCTCCGTTAGATCCTCCAATTTGTGATCTCGGTTCTTGAGCTCAATTCTACAGATAGCGACATAGCCGCTTTGATCCTGTTTCAGTCTGTGCAGCAAGGTATACGACTTGATCTTGTCCAAAGTTCTGTTAAGATCTTTGATTCCGAACTGGCGGACAGGCAATTCGATCACTAGGCTGCGCATGGGCCGAAACTTGGGGAGCGTGCAAATGAAGCTTTTGTGAGAAACCGAACTAATCCGGTAGCAAGGTAATACGGTACAGCTTGCTCATTGATTTCAGGTCTGGAAACCGGGAAAAGGGAAAGGGACAGGACAATGAGACTGGAAACGATCGAGAAGCCAAAAGGACTCATGATGCGCTTCGCCCATTGGGGGACGAGGCGACAGTTTGGAAAAGTTATGACTCCAATAAAGGTCGTGACCGCGCGCATACCGGAATCGCTGAAGCTTACCAACGAGATCGTGAAATTCGAAATGAAACAGATTCGGCTGGAGCCCCAGCTGCACTACATGGTCGTAACGCTCGTCTCCCAGATCAACGGATGTAGCTTTTGCACGGATCTGGCACGGGCGATGGCGACCCGTGAACACCTGGGGATGGAGAAGTTCAACACGCTTTCGGAATATCAAACAAGCTCGCTCTTCTCCGATCGGGAGCGCGCCGCGTTGGCCTACGTTGAGGAGGCTACCCGTCATAAGAGAGTGTCCGATACCACGTTCGAGGCTCTGCGAAAGCACTTCAGCGAGCGGGAGATTGTCGAGATCACGTGGTTGAATGCCATAGAGAACTATTACAACCTCATCAATATTCCGCTTGAGATAGGATCCGACGGATTTTGCGCGATAGCCGAGGCGCGAATGACGTGACTGCTTGGCATTCATCCCCGAATGTCTGGACGGTGAAGCCTCAGCGATGAAATTGTCCCTGTTCGGGAGTACGCGGGACCCGATCCGTAGCAAGTCGAAAAACAGTATCTGAAAGTCACTTCTCAGGGAGTAACTCCCAGATCGTGCTCTTTCCGGAGCAAGAATCCTAAGCTGGAACGGGTTAGCTTAATACTCCACTTCCGACGCTATAGAATGCTGAGTAGTATTGGAAGGGCAGAAGTTCAAGGCACGCTTCTCAACAAGACTGCCTAACGGAGACTTTCTCGGCATCACAGTATGGCCAGGTAAGAGTGATCCTAACGCTGAGGTTCTGACTGTTCAAGTCCGTCGTCAGACAGGTCAGGATTGGGAAACCGTTGGAAAACTGGCAGTCTATCGAACATCTGATGGGAGATTCTCTCTGCTTCCTGAGAGGACCCAGGCAACTGGTGCTCCCAAGGCAGAAGCTGTCGCATAAGTACCAACGTTTGAAAATTAGAGGATCTAGCGGGCTCTGTCTGAGCTCAGGGCTCACAATAGCCCAAGGGGTCATGGTAGATAACAGTCCTGCGGAGTTGTGGTGGAGATTCCTATTCCAAATAGGGCATAGCTTGGAGATTGCCATCCCTCGAATCTGTATCCGAAGATGCCATTGGCACCACCCTTGTAACAAGGAACAAAGATAGGAATCACCGGGGCGAGAAAGAACCCTATAACAAGGATTGCGAGGATAGCCAGAACAGCGTTCTGTTTCATCGCCTTGGCCTCTTTGCTAGGTCAGGGGGTTGAGTCGCTCAATTGGTGATTGATTCTTCTCTTGGGAAAGGTACATTCTCAATCCGAGACCTGTCATGAAGACCCCAACGAGAACTAATGGTAGCTGGACGATCAATTGTTTTTGAAAAGCCGAGACGAAATTTCCATAGACGAACATGCTGACAGTTAATGTGAGTAGAATAAGAAACCCGATCGAGTATAGGATTCCGCCCATAACCTCTCGTCCCTTCACCACGTAGAAAGGAATGGACGATCTAGCGCCCGCGAATGTAAACAGCGCACCTACAAAGGCCAGTAACAATCCTGGTCCTGATCCAAAATAGCCGTACGGGGTTGCTATGAAGGCAAGGAAACCAATCAGTGTAAACACTCCGCCATAACGAGATATGTAGGAGAGAATGGCTCCCGCGAGAATCCAGTAAAATGCGATCATGTATAGTCCGCCCGGTTGGAGAGTCATGGTATAGATGCCGTTGAATGTTAGCCAGGGCAACTGTAGCGACAAGAGTGTGAGACTTCCTCCGATGACGTTGTAGATGATACGTGAGCTTATGGGACGATTCTGCATGTAGCTGATTTCTTCATTCAAAGGTTGCTCTTCCACCGGTTCTCGTCCTCGCCCATCTCCTGACTAGAACTGAGAATACTAGTGAAGGTAGAAGGATTAGGAAGAGAATCCCGAGGATTGAAGCACCTGGGTAGGAACTTCCCAATGTGGCTGGTCCAGCCACAGGTGGGTACCTGTTCGCTAGGGAGCTCGGACCATAGCAGTAACTTGAGCAGGTGTTCGTTGTTGGTGAATTGGCTGGTCCGGGCAAAAGCGCTGCTGGCAACAGTATCAGGATCAGGCCGCAGAGTATTCCCAGTGAAAGTTGCAGCATGACTCTTCGCGAGTTTCTCAACGATCAACCTCCTGTCTGGCTCCCGTCGATCTCTCTCCCTGACAATAATACTGGACGTCCAACGGGATAATCCTAGGTGTTAGAACGGCTTGTCCAATGATCAGAACGGCCTCATCCTCCAAACCCGAAAGGTCTCATTCCAAGAGACGAGAACTGCCAAAACGCCGAAGACAAAGGCCATGACATTGTGAGCGGAGAAGTTCGGGGGATAGATTATCGGATAGAGGACCAGCATCGCCGTGAACATTGCCGAGTAAAAGAGATACCGTGGTAATTGGAAGCCCATGACTCCTACAAAGTTTTGTAGGACTCCAACCTTCACTTGGTTGACGAGGTGATATTCGCCTGTTTGATCTTTCTCGAGTAGACCTAGACCTTTCAATTTTTCGAGATGGTGCGAAGCGACGCTTGGACTGCTCATTCCTAGAGCTCTCTGGATTGACCGGACACCAATGCTCTCATTCTTGTCGAGACCGAGAATCCGCCAATAGACTCGCAGGGTCATCCCTTTGAGCTCTGACTCGATTATCTGCTCCTTCTGCTTCTCATCCTGCAATAGAAATCAGCCTAGAAACTATTCGATGGGTCGTTCAATTCAATCTTGCCCTTCCCAGAACCAGTAGAAAACGCGTGAAGTTTTTTGCGCGATTCAAGATCCGGATCAAGCATGAGACTTGCCTGTTCTGAAGACTGGACAGGAACGTTCCACTATCTGGACGTCGTGTCCTAAACACTGGGATTAAGCTCGCCTCCGACATACCAAGGAGGGTATCGAGACGAGAGATATGATGCGTCCAGCTGCGAGAATGGGACTCCTTATAGTTCTGACTATTTGCGGAGTGCTTCCGGTGGCAACTTTTCTTACGGTTCCTTCGGCTCATGGAATGGTCAGATTCGACTCTTACCTAGAATTGCAACGATTCCTGTTGCTGGAGAGCAGCTGTCGTTACAATTACGGTACCGGTTATGACTGGACTGCCCCGCCGACAGCGGGACCTATCGCACTTGCCAATCGTTTCTCCGCGAACAGTGCAGATTCCTCGCCTGTGAATGCCGTCCCGTCCCATTCGGAAACGAACAACCAGGTTGCTGGGGTTGACGAGCTTGACACTGTCAAATCGGATGGGCAATACATCTACACTGTGACGAACAATACAATCGCGATTGTGGACGCTTATCCAGTGAATAATGCCCAACTGGTTTCAAGAATATCCGTGGGGAACCAGTCTATCGATGGGATCTTTGTCAGCGGTAGCCGCTTGTCGATAGTGACGGAGGCGCCTCGAAACTTCTATTATGGCTACGCGAGCTGTGGAGGACCACTACTGGGCGCTGGAACTTCTTTTGCCCCGATGGTTCCGCAATGTCTCGGCTGCATCCGTCCTTGGGTGCCACAAGAACAGAACACTTCACTGATCGTCTACGACCTCACCAACCACTCGAGTCCAACGTTGCAGACAAGGCTTACGGTCAACGGAACATTTGTTGGGTCTCGTCGCATCGGCGACATAGTATACCTAGTATCCAGTGGGCCCGCAAGATACAATGATACCTTGCCAGCGATGGTTCTCAACGGCAGAAAGACTGAGATCCCGGCGACACAAATCTATCACTCGGACGTCGGTGACAAGGCATTCAGTTACACGATGGTCGTTGCGTTGAACATGATACAGGATAACGCTAGTCCAAAAGTGCAGTCGTATCTTCTCGGGACGAGCAGCACAATCTACGTCTCATCGACCGATATCTTCCTGACGCAGCCTGTTTGGGATGGTAGCGGCGAAACAGCGATCCACCGGATCAGCATAACAGACTCGACGATCAATTATGAAGCAAGTGGAATAGTTCCGGGACACGTGTTGAACCAGTTCTCGATGGATGAGTACAATGGACACTTCCGTGTGGTCACGTCGAACAATAGCTGGAACAACGGCATGACGAACCTGTACATCTTGGACTTGTCGATGAAGATCATCGGTAGATTGGACGGCATCTCTCCGGGCGAGACTTTCCATGCGGCCCGGTTCATGGGAGACAAAGCCTACCTCGTGACTTTCAAACGGATGGATCCATTGTTTGTGATCGATCTGAAGGACCCGGCCAATCCCACTATGTTAGGCCAGTTGAATGTGACGGGCGTCTCGGATTATCTGCAACCATTCGATAGTTCTCACCTGATCGGGATCGGAAAATCAGCCGAGGATGTCGCCTGGGAGAACGCGGCACGATTCTTTGGTTTGAAGATCTCACTGTTCGACGTTACAGATCCTCATAGGCCCACTGACCTTAGCGACTTTACAATCGGCGAGCGCGGAACAAGTTCTCCCGCTCTGACGGATGCGAAGGCAGTTCTGTTCGACAGATCTCTCAATCTGTTGGTGATTCCGATCGAGGTGTGGGGACAAGGGCCTTCTAACGGATACTATCCATACACTCAGGCCGTTTCTCATGGAGCTTACGTGTTTCAGGTTAGTTCCGAGCACGGAATCGTCTTTAGAGGCGCCATCAGTCATTTTCCAAGTCAAGTCCCGGTCGACCGAATGGTGACTGCGTTCTATGTGACAAGGTCGTTGTACATTGGTAATGTTCTGTACACGATCTCTAGCGCCATGGTCAAGATGAATAGTCTAGCAGACTTATCGCCGCTCGGTTCGGTAAACCTCGTATAGCCTCCTGCCATTCGAGCAATCCTTCATTCTATCCTTCGATTCTTCGGGAGGCATAATTTGTATGGAATTGGTGAATGATTCTGGCGATCAGTTAAGAATCCAAAACAGTGCCAGACCCGTCCCATATGAGCACTACTGCAACAACGAGTAGGATGGCGACCTGGTCCGTTCGCAAGACATTGATCGTTGCGACGATCCTGTCGATAGTTCTTGGTGGTCTCGCCGGGCTTGGGGCTGGGACGCTGGCACGTCAACTTGCCAGTACGTCACCTCAGACTAGGGAGATCTTCCTATTCCCCGTCGAGCTGCCGTTCAACGATACGGTGGCGGGGATTCCACATTACGTGTTCAACCCGAGCATGGTAGTCGTGAACAAGGGTGATACAGTTCTCATTCACTTCTACCAGTACACGGACGAGGGCCACAGCTTCACTATCGTGGCTCCGTACTCGAAGGACGTTACTCTACCGGCTGCCACGCTGACAAATATTCCGAAGACGGATATCACCTTCGTCGCCGGCACTGCGGGATTCTTCGTGTACCATTGTAAGTTCCATCCTCCAACAATGACCGGCACCTTGCAAGTAGTCAGCTAAGACCTCGATGCTTAAGTGGACCTTGAACAGGTCGTACTACTCGGCTGACAGTGTTGGAAGCAACAGTTACCAGGAAAGGTCAAGTTACTATACCCGTTACGTTGAGGAGAAAGTACGGATTACGAGAAGGGATGAAGGTAGATGTTACAGAGTCTGACACCAGGGGCGTCATAGTGGTCAAGCCAGTGCTCCGCGTGAAGGATTGGGCAGGATCGGACACTGGAAAATTTTCGTACTCTGAATCGGTGCAGAAACTTGACAGGCTTAGACGAAAATGGCGCTAGTCGGACAGGTATGAAGGTAATGGGAAGTCTTTTCTAAGTTACCCGGCCTGACGGGCTTCTATGCCTCACTATGTGGCGTTGCTTAATTGGACCGAACAGGGCATCCGGAGCGTTAAGGAGACTGTGAAGCGGGCTGAGAATGCGAAGGCTATGGCGCGGAAGCTTGGTGGAAAACTTGACATCTGGTACACCATGGGCAAGCATGACATTGTCAGCATCATTGAGATGCCGAGCGACGAGGCCTACAACAAATTCGCAGTCTGGCTAGGGAGCCAGGGAAATGTTCGAACAACAAGCCTCAAGGCCTGGCCTCAGGAAGAAATGTCCAAGATAATAGACGGACTGCCGTAGCCGCTCCAGGACAAGCAACCTATAGACAGGAAGAACGTCTCATAGCGAAGCCGCAAGATGTTAGCATAGAATGAGCTAACTCCCGTTGCTTTCGGAGTTCTTCAAATCTTTCAGTAAAGATTCTATGGCATTGGCGTTAATTCCCATAGATCCTTTGTCAAAGCCGGCTGCTCTCGCAATGTCCATTCGTGAAACTTGTAGGTCTAGGTCTCTAACTGCCCTGAGCATCACGCCCGCGGCTGTCCCCCTATAACTCATCATGGGGTCCAGCCCTCTTTCAACCGCCGCATCAAGATAGTCATAGGAAAGCCGGACCAATTCCTCTTTTTCATTGTCGGTTACTAATTCTTGCCTAGCAAAGCTCTCTCCCATGCTTTCCATCTGCCTTTGTGTGAGCTGTAAAACAAGCTCTGGAAAAGGTATGATGCTGTCTTGGACCCCGAATGATCTGATCATGCGTTCTTCGGCATCAACAAGCTTTTCTCTGCTCACAAACATTTTAGACTCAAATTCAGGACCAGTTCTCAGATCTCCTAATGCTTTTGCAGCGATTGATACTGATGCGAGCTGGAAGATCTTGAGATTCTTGCGACCCGCGTTGTACACACCGATTGGCCTTGTCTTAAAGTCCAGATAGAGCGCGACAGCAGCCTGCTTCACTTCATTCGGTAATCCAAGCCTGTGCATCGCGTCGAAGAATAGGCCGTGCTCCTCCTTGGTCAAGGATTCTACGCCCTTTGCTCAGATTGTAGATCCTTTCTTGAGTTTTCACAAAAGGACAACCAATAGTCTGCTCTTCCAATTATTTACCCTATCCATGGTTAAGTGGCAAATTTGATGGGTAATACACGGGCAATATCTTGCGTTGGTTTGGGTCGCAAAGCTACTTGGGCCCTTCGACGCTTTCGGGTAAGGGAAGCTCGATAGACGATATCGATAATAGTTGCTTACTCAACATGCTTAGACGTCCGGAGAGAGCGTTGGGCTCCTTCCGCAGCTCTGGAACATTTGTCGTGGGTCGTTAGAATGTCGAACGCAATTGTTATTTGGGGTAAGACCCTGGCCGCATCAGTGGGGAACGCTCGGATTCCTTTGGTCCCTGCTCTATTGGTTCGATTTTTCTCGATACGTAATTAATTCTCCGAGCCTATTCTGGTTAGCCTCTTTTACCTTCGCGTGCCTCCTACAGATCGGAGCTAGTCTAGTCCCGAAAGTCGGAAACAGGACCCGAGGGTTGGTCATTATCGGGGCGTCACTCTTCGTTCTGCCAATCTGGACCTATGATCACTCGTATGCGTTGGACTTCTTATCTGTACTACTCCTGTTTTCCTGGATTGGATTTCTCCTGGTGGGAGGCCTTATCCTTGTGTTCCCACCTGGCCAGGGTAAGTCTGAAGTCAGTGAACTCGGGCACATAAGCTGAATGTGCCCACATCCAGGCGAGTCTTTGAGCTTCGAACCTAGCCCCTACACCATATGGGCCAGACACAAAAAACGGTCTAAACACCCAAGCCCCTAACCGACTGTTCTGTGAATAATTTCATTTTGAGGATTTCTCCGCTGGGCTCGATATTGCCAGGCGATAGCCGTCAGGATCTGAGAAACGCGCCTCGCGCTCTCCCCACGAATCCTTCGGTTTTTCGCTGAACCTGACCCCTAGCTTTCTGAGCCGTCGGTAACAGAGGTCAACGTTGTCGACTTCAAACTCCATACCGGCAGTTTGATTCTTGGACCTCGGTCGACTGCGGCCGCCTTGAAACGGGTGTAGGCCTATCTGAAGCTTGTTGGGGGTAAGAACGGCAACGTATTCGGGAGAAAAGTCATACAGTATCTTGAAGCCCAGTTTTCTCGTGTAGAACTCTTTGGACCGCTCCACGTCTTTCACTTGTAGCAATACTTGGTGCAAGCGTAACCCGGGCTGTCTACGACGCATGAGTCGTCATCTGCAAACAGGAGTATTATGGATTGTCGTTTTCGCGTGGATACGAAAATTGATGTTGCGGGTATGGTCAGGCAAAGTTACTTGGGACTCTTGACGTTGATGACCGGCTCTCCACTGCCTATGAGAATGTTTACGACTGCAAGCTCTTCTTCTCTGTCTGGATTCACGTCACGATGCACTAGTAGGGGAGGAATATGGAAGAAGTCTCCTTGTTTGACCTCGACAGTACTCTTGCCTTTGGGACCGTATTCCAATCGCATTCGTCCAGTTTCGAGAAACGCGTAGAGATGCCGTGTTCCGTGATGATGCCAGTCGGAGATCTTTTCGGCTGCAACTCTTGTCCGTGATACAATGATGTATCTATGCATGGATTCGAAGGCTTTCTCCTGGACTATTCCTGGAGTCGAATAGCCTGTCTTCAATTCTGAACCGCGAACGACCTCGATCTTCTTCATCGATTATGACCTTACCAAAGGGAATTCAGTGTTCAAGATAACCCCTACGTGCGAGCGATAATTGTTACTCGATGGGTTGGCGTTTCTATCCCCTTTGACGATTTGCACGTCTTCTCAATCTCTTCCAAATACCGCTTGTCCCTTTCCACGTCGAAGTCGGGAATTATGGGCGAGTCCTTCAGCCTGATAGTCAGATCCTTAATAGTTGGAAAAATCTCGGTAGCAATGTACTCCGCGATTTCAAGGTTCTCGAAGCCAGCTTCTCTTAGCAATCTTTCCTTTAAAGCAATAACTCTTCCCAACGCTAGCATCTGCGCTCTACCGAATATCCGAGTCAGATTCTCTTTGTCACGCTCACCGATTGTAATCTCCATTAGAGTTCCGTGTCTTTTCAGAACTCTGTGGGTTTCTCGCAAGGATCGCTCGCGGTCTGTAACGGGCCCTCGCCTGCAAGTAACTAGGTCGAAAGTTTCGTTCGGAAAATGCAAGTTCTCAGCACTCTCTAGCTCAAACCTCAAGTTCTTCTGGCCGCTTTTTGAGAGGTTCTTTCTCGCTTCGGAGATCGCGACCCTTGAAAAGTCCACCCCAACAACCTCACCAGCTCTCTCCGCCATTCTGAGGGTGAACAGGCCGTCTCCGCATCCAACGTCCAGAACTGCTTTGCCAACAGATGCATTCAGCATCTTGGCATCAAATTCGTCTTCTCCATCATTGCCCTCCGTGACAGCGGCTTCTACCATGTAATTTTCTGGTAGGGCATAGACTTTCTCCCAGTATTCTCTGTCTTCGTACTCCCAGCCTGTCATCCTGCGCCATCAGTTCCAGCTTTCAATCGACTTTCAAAGGATTGATCATAATCGCCTTGCCCAAATTGGTTCCGGTAGTTCCCCAGATGACTTTTCTGACAGTAAGGGATAAGAGAAATCTTGCCCAAATACAATTTCATGTCTCAGACGAATACGATTATTCTACGGTTTCCTGAGAGTAAGGCTGCCGAGTTTGAACGTCTTTTCAAAGCCGAGATCCTCCCGCTTTGGCGCAAGTTCAAGTCTGAGGGAAAGTTCCTCGCCGCCTCGCTCACCCCTATCCAGGGCGGAATGACCCCGAAGAAGGACCTCCGACATTATGTACTCCACGTGGAGGTACCTGGCATGGCCGAACATGAGGAGTTTGACTCGCACCCAGAATTTGCGGAGTTCCTAGCGAAGGCGCAAGCGATGCAGGCGGAGGATCCACTGGTCTGGTTCGGAGAAACCTTATTTCGAGTCTAGCTAATCGGTTGTTGTTGGGCAGGGGCTCGGCTAGTGGCATGGCCGAGTCACGGCAGCAACAAACTTTCGATTATCCTCTCACTTAGCGTCTTGCGAGGTGCGGCTTATGTTAATTGAGCTTAGCTCCACATTTGGAGCAGACGGTAGCCGAGGAGGCCAGCTGTGTGCCGCAGCTGGGGCAGAACTTCATTCCAGCCTGGGCCGTCATGGTCGGTGCTGTCGGCATCTGGTCTGCTGGAGGGGAGGTGATTCTGGCGAGATTGGAGTAGTAGTAGACGGTCATTAGTATCGGGAATAACGGTTGGTAGAATGCTGAGAGAATGCCGTTGACCACTGGGCCTGCGATGCCCAATGGCCCGGTTATCGCATTCACGATGGCCGAGGCTATTATGACGATTATTGCGAGGACAAGGAAGGTTGCGAACGTCTTGAGCCATCTGTGGCTGACGAGTTGACGGCTCTTGCCCATGCTGTCGAGGACTCCTTTGTTCTCGATTAGGAGGA
>Ga0209761_1002087_pt1 | contig 13075 bp, 14 predicted proteins | sample GraSoi013_1_40cm_4_FD_185818 | JGI IMG/M metagenome (GOLD analysis project Ga0209761, IMG submission 185818) | Grasslands soil microbial communities from the Angelo Coastal Reserve, California, USA - Sample 09_25_2013_1_40cm (SPAdes) (version 2) | ecosystem: Environmental > Terrestrial > Soil >... | reverse complement strand
GAACGCTCCCGCACGTTTTCAAACGTCATTCCCGGAATCACTTGAGCGGCATGGCAGGGAAGCACGTCCCCACGCGGGGTGATCAGCATCACCTTGCGCCCCCAGCCGCCCATGCAGGCTTTGGGATATCTGGCGTAATAGTCTGGCACGACGTACTCTACGCGAATACGACCGCGTAGCCGCTCTTGTGCAATCTTCAGAATTTCCAGCGAGCGATCGAGCTGTTTGCGTGTCGGCAGGAGCCGCTCGCGGTTGGCAAAGGCCCAGCCGTAATACTGCACGTGCGCAAATTCCACGCGGCCAGGGCCAATTTCTTCCGTGAGTGCGAGCATCTCCTCGAGTTGGTCAAGGTTCTGGCGGTGAATCACGAAATTCAGGGTTAGCCCGATGCGATGCTGCTTGACCCACGCGGCCACGCGCAGCTTCTGCGCGTGCGCTTTGGCGCCCGCAAATTCGTTCGCGCTCTCCTCGCGCGCGCCCTGAAAACTCAGTTGCAGGTGATCGAGCCCGGCACGGACAAGTTCCTCCAGGCGTTTCTCATCAAGAGGCAGACCGGACGTAATCAGACTTGCGTATAACCGTGCGCTTCGGGCAGCGCCGATCAATTCTGCCAGGTCGTTACGCGCGAGGGGTTCGCCGCCGGTGAAGTCTGCCTGGAGCACTCCGAGTTCGGCAGCTTCACGAAGTGCGCGCGCCCAGATTTCGGTGGAGAGTTCGCCATCGCGGCGCGCCAGCTCGAGCGGATTCGAGCAATAGATACAGTGCAGGGGACACCGATGGGTGATTTCGGCGACGAGAGCCAGAGGCTGAGGAATGGTCGCGCTCATTGGGTCCGAGAAGATTATGCGCGCAATCGCGTTCGCGCCCCATCTTCAAGCGAGCGTATCACTTCTACTTTGAGACCTACTCAAAATCCAGCGCCCTCTGTTCGTGGAGCAAGCCTAGATATCCCAAGATGTCCTTCTCCACGCGCTCTGGCTCGGCCTTTGCGTATAGCTTTTGCAACTCCGTGATGATCTGCCGCACGGTATGTTTGCCGTCGCACCGCGAGACGATTTCCAGGCTCGGACCGTTCAGCCGAAGCGCGCGTTCGGGCATCAGAAGCACGCGGGGCTGCTGCGATTTCTTTCCGTGCGACTGCGAAGCGGTCGACTCATTCATGCGGCAACCGGGCGCGAGTTTCGGCTTAGCTTCGAGTTCCGGCGTCATATGCTTGTTAGGCTCTGCCTACTCCGCGGGCCGAAATGCACCCGGCGGGGGCCAGCCGGGCGTAACGTATGCAAAATAAAGCGCATCGAGCATGGCCCACAGAATATCGCACTTGGCGCGCAGCGCCGCGAGGGCCTGCTCCTGTTCCTCGCACGTGCGCGCGTGTTTTACCACCCAGGCGAGCGCGTATTCGGAATCCTCCGGCGCCTGCGTGATCCTCGCTTGAAAGTAGTCAAGTCCGCTCGAAAGCCAGGGATAGTGCTGGCGGAGGCGATCCATCCGCAGTGCAATCAGCTTGCCGGAAAACAGTTCGGTCAGAGAAGAGGCCACGGCTTCGAGCAGCGAACGCGTGCTGACCAGATGCGCGTAGGCCTCGACGGCATAGCGCGTCGCTGGGAGAATCCCGTCGCCGCAAATCGCGTTGTCGCGCGATAGTCCGGTTGCTTCCACCAATCTCAGCCACTTCTCGATCCCGCCCGGCTTTGTTGCCTCGCCGTCGTGGTCGAGGATGCGCTTGCGCCAGGCGCGGCGAAAGTCCGGGTCGTTGCAGCGAGCGAGAATCGCGGCATCCTTGCGCGGAAGGGAACTCTGATAGGCGTAACGATTCAGCGCCCAAGCCTGAAGCTGCCCGCGCGTGAGCTTTCCTTCGTGCATGAGGAGATGGAACGGATGCTTGTGGTGGTAGCGTTCTTCGCCGATGGAGTGCACTCGCGAGATGAAATCGGCTTCGGACAGCGGCCGGTGCGGGCCGGCGGCGCTCATAACGCAAACTCCATGCCATCATAAGCGACTTCCCAGCCGGCGTCGCGCACAGCGCGGTGGGCGTCGCTTTCCTCATCGAGGATGGGGTTGGTGTTGTTCAGATGGATGAGAACGCGCCGAGGATTCCGGACGAGCTTCAGTTGATCGAGGAGACCGCTGGAGCCGGAAACCGGCAGGTGGCCCATCTGCCGCGCCGTCTTGCTGCCGCTTTGCACCTTCGGCAGCTCGTCGTCGGTCCAGAATGTGCCGTCAAGGAGCGCCAGATGACTTTCGCTGACGCGCCGCTTCCAGTCTTCGCCGCAGCCGGGCAGGCTCGGGGCATAGAAAAAGCTCTTCTCGCTCTGCACGAGTTGAAGGGCGATGACGGCCTCGTCTTCGGATAATGCCCTTCGCAGCGCGTCGCTGAGGTAATCGGGGTAAGCGCCGTTAAGAGACACGGCCTTGCAGAACAGGCTGGTCTTTTTCACCGGGCCGGCAGGTTGAAACAGAGGAACCAGCCGATCAAGAGGTAGAGGTTCCCAGCGGACAGGTGGGTTAGAGCGCGTCAGGGTCTGGAAGAGACGATTCTCTTCAGTGAGGGCACGCTTCACCGCGAGCGTCGAGTAGATACGCAGTGGCTGAAATTCACGCAGATGGAGAAGGCCCAAAACGCAGTCTACATCAGCGCTCGTCAGGACGATGGCGGCGACCGGAGTGTTGCGAGACTTTTCGGAAGGAGCAAACTCGGGATGGGCCAGGAACTGTTGCCTTAAATCGGGTGATGTGTTGAGGAGAAACCAAGTGGCGTCATCGGGAGAGACGGCGAGTTGCGCTTGTGTACGCGCTTTGCCACGAAACACACCGCGGCGCAAACGGCTGCAGTTCGAACACCCGCAATTCCATTGGGGGAATCCGCCCCCGGCGGCGGAGCCGAGGACTTTGACTTTCATTCAACGACTAAAGTTCGGCGTTCGCGTAGGAGCTGACTTCGCAGTTCAGGTCGATTTCTTCATGCTGAGGTGTAACCCATTCCATCGGCATCCACTCCTTACAATACGATTAGGTCCGGGCCGCTACGCAGGGCGGCACCCGTGAAGTATAGCACGACATCTCCGCACCCTATAAATGTTTTTGAGGGGTCGGTGGGCAATTTCGGGAAACCGCGTTTATCGAACACGATCTCGATCAGTCGTGTAGAGACTCCTCCGCGTTCAGATGCGTCAGGGACGCCCGAACTCGCGATGCAGGTTGTGGATCAGGACAGTATCTTACCGCTTATGGGGCGCACACCTCCCACCGGTGGGTCCGGTGACATAGGGAGTATCCGAAGCATGGCTACTCACCCGGCATCCGCAAGGGTGCCCGCGTGGTCGTGGCCACTCGATGATCCGGGTTGAACCGGAGATTCTGTTTTATCGGCCCTCCGGCCCTGTTTTGAACAGCTTGAGACCTGGGACAGGTAGTGTATAATGAAGAGGGTCCAGTTCTGGAACAGGATGTACCTGCGACCCAAGAGCATCGGGGCGATTAGAGCCGGGATCACAAAGAGCAACGTGGCGCACAGCTAGCCACGGATGAAATCCACACAGCGTCTTTCCCGTCTCCGAAACGGTGTGCGAGCGCCTTCCTTCGGCGATAGTGTGGTTTTGAGGAAAGCCAGGCCAATTCTTGCAATGGCTTGAGGGGGAGAAACCTTTGTCGCTGGCGATTCAGGAAAAGTATGACCAGCTTCACAACCTAATCAACCTCGGTAAGGAACGCGGTTTTCTGCTCTATGACGATGTGAATGAAATCCTCCCGGCCGAGGAGCACTCGCCGGAGGAGTTCGACAACCTGCTCTCGACCCTCGAGCGCTATGGGTTGGACATTTACAAGAATGTCTTAGACGCCCACGCGGCCCGAGCGGCTGCGGAACCGGCTGAGGCTCCCGGAGCAGCGCCCCAGGAAGAGAACCCCAGCGAGGAATTCGAGCTCGACCGAACCCCAGGCACGATGGGTATCGCGGAAGACCCGGTCCGCCTGTACCTACGGGAGATGGGCTCCGTACCGTTGTTGACGCGCGAAGGCGAAGTGGCCCTCGCCAAGCGCATCGAGCGCGGCCAGTTGGTCGTGTTGAAAGTGATCTCGCGCTCGCCCATCGTCATCAAGGAGCTGATCGCAGTCGCCGACGACCTGCGCAAAGGCGCGCGCTCGATTAAGGAAATCGTTAAATTCGACGACAAAGAGCTGAGCGAAGAAAAGATTGCCGCCAGGACCAAGCAGACACTCAAGCGTATTGACAAGATCGCGAAACTCTACGATACGGCCCTGAAGCAAGCGGTCAGGCTCGAAAAGACTCCGAAATCAAAGAAGCGGCGGTATGTTCGCGCGAAGTGGGGCGTAGCGCGGACGCGCGTCCAGATGTCGCTCGCGATGCGCGCTATCGACTTCAACCCGCTGGCGAAGAAGCGTCTCGTGGACAAGATGCGTTCGACGGTCGAGCGTCTGCAGTCGCTCGAGCGCGAAGCGGCCAGGCTGGAGCGCCGCGTGGACCAGGCCAAGGGCGAGGTCGCTGCCGAAGCGCGCAAGAATCTGCGCTCGTGCCGGTTGGAGCTGAAGGAGATCGAGGATTCGAGCGAGGTGGGGCTGACCAGCCTGAAGCGCACTCTGCCGCAGATTCTGCGGGGCGAGGCTGAAGCCGAGCAAGCGAAGAAGGAGCTTACCGAGGCAAACCTTCGCTTGGTTGTGTCCATCGCGAAGAAGTACACCCACCACGGCCTGCAATTTCTCGACTTGATCCAAGAAGGAAATATCGGCCTGATGAGGGGAGCCGACAAGTTCGATTGGCGTCGCGGATACAAGTTCTCCACTTACGCGACGTGGTGGATCCGCCAGGCCATCACCCGGGCCATCGCGGACCAGGCGCGCACGATTCGCGTCCCGGTGCACATGATCGAGACAATCAACAAACAGGTCCGCACCAACCGGCAATTGGTGCAGGAACTCGGCCGCGAGCCTACTTCCGAGGAGATCGCCCAGCGCATGGATATCCCAACCGACAAGGTGCGCAGAACCAAGAAGATTGCGCAGCAGCCTGTGTCCTTTGAGACGCCCATTGGGGAGGACGAAGATGCGCACCTAGGCGACTTCATCGAAGATAAGGCTGTTGTGTCTCCGTCCGACGCGGCCATCAACGTCAACCTGAAGGAACAGATGGCATCCATGCTGAAGAAGCTCACCCCGCGCGAGGAGAGGATCATCAAGATGCGCTTTGGCTTGGAGGATGGGAGCGAGCATACGCTCGAGGAAGTGGGGCAAACGTTCGACGTGACCCGCGAGCGCATCCGCCAGATCGAAGCCAAGGCGCTGCGAAAACTGCGTCATCCGTCGCGCTCGAGCCAGTTCCGGATCTTTCTCGAAGGGTGTTTGTGAGCAAGCTTTCGATTACCCCGCAGGCCGATGCTGGAAGCTACGCGCCTCCAGCGATGTACACAATTCAAGGAGAGGTAGAATGAAGAACCTGTTTGTAGGCAACATGAGTTTCCAAACGACAGAAAGCGATTTGAACGAGCTGTTCAAGCCGTTCGGGCAGGTCACGCGCGTGCACGTGGCAAAGGACCGAGAGACCGGCCGAGCCCGCGGCTTTGCTTTTGTGGAAATGCCCAATGATGAAGAGGCGGCCAAGGCGATTGCAGCTCTCAACGGAAAAGAGGTCGGCGGACGCAACCTCAAGGTGAACGAGGCGCGCCCCAAGACGGAGGGGCGCGCGCCGCGAAGCAACGGCGGCGGACGCGGGCGGGGCGGATTCTCGAACGAGGATTATCGCGAATCCGCGCGCCAGCCGCGCGAACCGCGCTGGTAGCGTCAAACGATGCCGTTAGCGATCGGCATTGTCCGCGCCAACATCCCGATTTCAAGGAGATCCGATGGCAACCACGTTTCAGAAGCGGCAGAAGGAAATGAAGAGACTCGAAAAGCAGCGCATGAAGGCCGAACGCCGTGCGCAGAAAAAACTTGCCAACCGCGCGGCAAAGGAAACCTCCAACGAGAACGTGACCGTGCCGACTGAACCGGAGCCGCAGAGCTGATTGAAGGTCGTTTCAGCCAGTACTACTCCTCTGGCCATGAGGTCTCTCCTGCACACTCCAGTTGGTTCTCGGAACCGTCCACAGTCATCGGCTGCGCGAGTCCTACAGGCCAGAGGCGCCTAAAGCATTCCGAGCCGTTTGACGGCGAGACTTTTGGATGGAGAACAAAGCTTGCTATGCGCGTCGCACTCGGGGTCGTTTAACGTTGCTGGCGAGGCCAACCATTTCCAGAGCGTAAATGAGATACCATCCCATGTCCGTTTGCCACCAGCGCAGCCCGAGGCGCGCCGACCCGGCGTTGGAGTGGTGGTTCTTGTGCCAGTTTTCCCCCCAGGCCGTCAATTGTAACGGTCCAAGCCACCAGACGTTCTTGCTGGAGTCCTCTTCTTCAGAGTGACCCAGGTGAGTGAGACTGTTCACGAAACACTGCATATGGAGCGAATAGACCAGACGAATCGCGCCGACCCAGAAGAAACCCTGCCAGCCAAGGATCAAGCCGGAGAATAGAGACAGCAAGATCACCGGGCCTTCCGCAAGAGTCCAAAGCTTGTAGGCACCCCGATCGAGTTCCGGGCACCACTTCTGGCGATCGGCCCGGGGGGTTTGGTAGAGCCAGCGCAGGTGCGCCCACCAGAAGCCGCCTTGCTTCGGGCTGGAGATGTCATCGGGTGTATCGGTGCAGGAATGATGGTGGCGGTGGTAGGCGACCCAGCTTGCCGGGGCTCCAGAGCCGTTGAACATGGCCCAGAAGATCAGCAGGTGCTCGACGGCCTTGTTCATCTTGAGAGTGCGGTGCGCGAGCAAGCGGTGGTAACAAACTGTCGTCCCGAAACCACCAAGAGCGATGAAAAGAAGGGCTAGGCCCAGAACCTTCAGGCTAGGGAGCGGAAACAAGATTAGACCGATAATCGCGAGCGCGTGGATTAAGATCAGATAAAGGAGAACCGCAGCTTTGCCCGGGGCGGGTTTCCAAAAGGGCTGTTCCCAGGGCCGAATCTGTTGAATGGCATTCTCGATCATCGTAACTCCTTGCCGTGCAATTTCCAGTGATTCGCTAACTCCGTCTCTGGCTGCAGCGTCTTCCTGACATGGATACGAAACAAGAACTTGACTAGGGCTGCGATGCAGATTTTGTGGAATAGAGTTTTCGCGCAGTCGCGGGCGAGTGAGCGGCGCGGTACTCGTCCAGTTCGGCGTCGGTGATGTCGAAGTGCGTCTTCGGGGGATCGTCGCCCTGGCTGGCCAGCTCGCGATGCAGCTTAAGGGAGCAAATGTTAGGAGCGTCCTGATAACTCACGCGATGGGAGACGAAGGCTTCGTTCAAAATGGTCAAAGTGAACTCGCGCGGCTCGTCGGGGGCGCCTAGCGTGCTGAAGATATACACGCGCTCCAGAGTTTTCGCCTCGAAACCCACATACTGGACTGTAATTCTATCGCTCATTTCGCTCCTACTTTGGCTATGAGAGATGGTATGGCAACAGCCTTCTTGCGGCGTTTGGAGCGTTTCGGGGGTGTTCCTTCCGCCGGCTCGACCACCATGAGGCCGGTGACGAATTTCTTGACGCCGTGTAGGTCGAAGTCAATGGTCGTGCGCTCAGCGTCAGATACGGTAACAACTCCGCAGCCGTACTGAAAATGCTTGATGTACTGGCCTTCCGAGAGTGCCTTCACGAAACCTCCTTGGCTAGCAAAGTCGCGCCAACTCTATCCCAAAAGCCGCGAGAGCCTAGAAGCGCCGACGTCCTCGACCGCCGCCGTGGGGTTCGCCCCGGCCGCCGCCGCGCGGGGCCTGGGGGCGAGCCTCGTTTACCTGCAGAGCGCGGCCTTCCAAGGTGAGCCCGTTGACTTCGGCGATAACGCGTGCCATGTCCTCACCGGGCCCGAGTTCCACGAACCCGAATCCGCGCGAGCGGCCGCTCTCGTTGTCTCGAATCACACGCGCCGATGCCACTTGAAATCCCTTGCTGCTGAACAGCTCTTGCAAGCCGCTATCCGTCACGTCAAACGATAAGTTCCCGACATACAGCTTTGCCATTTGTTTCTCCTTTTGGCGCTTGGCCCGGGCGGCGCAAGAGAAGGCGAGTCGCGCTTGCACGGCTCGCCTTTCATAGACTAGAGGCTAGTGACGTTCGCGGCCTGCAGGCCCTTGGGGCCGGAGGCGACTTCGAATTCAACGGTCTGCCCTTCGTTCAGCGACTTGTACCCCTCCGCCTGGATGGCGGAGAAGTGTACGAAAACGTCTTCGCCGGACTGGCGCTGGATGAATCCGAATCCCTTGCTGGCGTTGAACCACTTTACTGTTCCTTGTTCTTTCACGAAAAGTCCTCTTCTTTGTTTGGGCTATTTGTCTCTCCTACCGCCTCCAGCCGTAAGCAAAAAAAGGCCGCAAGTGTGAACTTGCAGCCCCTCTAAACGAATCCAAAGGTTTTACAAGAGCAACAAACGCAAGTCCATTATGTCACAGTTTTACCTTCGCGCATACCATAATCTGCGTGTGTTGCTCACGCCGACAACCAGAATCAAACGCCAACCAGTGCATTCCATGTCTGCGGAACTTCACAAACAAGCGGCACAGTCTCTTCAGCTTTGAAATCCGATAGCTAGCTGGGCGCTTCGTCGCCAGAATCTTTCTTCTGACTGTTCGCTCAGACATTTGGTCCTGCAGCAATTGATCCCGTTAAGTCGCCTACCCGGAAGGTGGCTCAGTGCGGTTTTCCCGCAAACGTTCCCGAAAATGTGAAGATTCAGACTAAACAGGGCAGGACGGCCGACTGAGGCAGTCTGTTCGCTCACCGGCGTTCGCGCTCAACGCCAGAACCGTAGCACTAACTGTCGTCGCTCTCTCCCGTTCCACCCACAATTCCTAGCGGCATTTTCGCACACTCTCCGACCTGTGGATTCTCGAAAAGATTTTTCACGAAAGTTGCGGAATTGTCTTGACAAGAATAGATTCGAGCCTATGATGTGGCACAAAGTGGGGCGAAGTGGAAAGCAGTAGAACGGGGTAGATAGTCTGAGAGGGCTGTGGTGAGACGGGGCTGTCGCATCCACTCTCCAATCGGGGCGCATGAAACTGCGGGGCAATTGTCCGGCGAAGGTGGACGAGAAGGGGCGTCTGAAGATACCCGCGGTGTTCCTGGAGGCGCTCAAGGAGTATGGCAGCCAGTTCTTCATCACCAGCACTACCGGCGAATCGGCGCGCATATATCCGATGAAGGTTTGGTCTGAGATTGAGGACAAGCTCGCAAAGGTGTCTTCGCAGAACCGGGCGAAACGGAAATTCTTGATGCGGACGAACTACTTTGGACAAGCGATCGAGATGGACGGACAGGGAAGAGTCCTGCTGCCAGCGGTGCTGCGCGAGGCGGCGCAGATGAAGGGCGACGTGGACGTTTTCGGCAATCTGGATCATTTGGAAGTTTGGAATCACACGCGTCTCGCGGACGACATGAAGAACGCGCCGTTCACGGAAGAGGACGCCAAGGCGCTGGAAGATTTGGGAATTTAGCGGTTTCTTGGGGCTGCAGTGGTTACTGGGCTCGCACTGAAATCCTTCGGACACCGTCTACGGGTGTCCTCAGGATGACAGGCGAGCAGCGGGACTGACGAGTTTGGATGCGGGACATACGCCTGTATTGCTGCGAGAGGTGCTCGAATGGCTGCGCATAAAGCCGGAAGGAACGTACATCGACGCAACGCTCGGAGCCGGCGGGCACTCGGCAGCGATCGCCCAGCGGTTGACCTCTGGGGCGATTCCTGGGCGCCCTTCCGGGCGATTGATCAGCCTGGACCGGGACGCACAGGCAATCGAGCTGGCGCGGGAACGGCTGAAGACCTTTGGGGCGACTGTGACGCTGGTGCAGTCAGCGTTCTCAAGGATTGCGACGGTCGCGCAGGAGCTGGGGCTGCCGCACGCGGACGGCGTGCTGGCCGATCTGGGGGTTTCGAGCATGCAGCTTGACCGGGCCGAGCGCGGGTTTTCGTTTCGCGAAGCCGGCCCGCTGGATATGCGCATGGACCGGAGCGAGACGATCACGGCGGAAGAGATTGTGAATCGCTGGCAGGAGAAAGAATTGGCGGATCTGCTCTATCGAAAGGGCGAGGAGCACGATTCCAGAAGAATCGCCAGGGCCATTGTGCGGGCGCGGCCGATCCGCGACACCGCGCACCTGGCAACAGTTGTGGCAGGGGCCCGGAAGCAACGGGGAAGGCAGAGACTGCATCCCGCGACAAAAACGTTTCTGGCGCTGCGGATAGCGGTGAATCGAGAGTTGGAGGAACTCGGGCAGTTTCTTCTCCGGACCCCCGCCACATTAGCTTCCGGCGGCCGATGGGTGGTGCTCAGTTACCACTCGCTCGAAGACCGCCTCGTGAAACGCGCATTCCAGGAAGGGGAGCGTCAGGGGATGCTCCGCGTTTTGACCAAGCACGTCATCCAGGCCGGCGAAGAGGAAATCGGATCGAACCCGCGGGCGCGCAGCGCGAAGCTTCGCTGCGCCGAGAAAGTGTGAATGCCGTGAGAAAGAAACGCGCTCGGCGCATGACCGAATTTCGCACCGTCAAGAAGATCGACAATTCGCGGCTGGTCCGCCGCGTGGAGCCGGCGCGTTTGCGCGACATCGCGCGCACAAGCTTGCTATGCGTGGCCATGCTGGGTTTTTTCCTGTTCTGGGGCTACCAGCGCTTCCGGTGCATCGAGTTGAGTTTTCAACTGGAGGACCTCAAGGGGAAACAATCGCAGGCGGCGGCGCTCAATACGGAACTGCGGCTGGAGATCGCCGGATTGCGCAACCCATCGCGGATCGACGTGATCGCGCGCAGGCAACTCGGGCTGACCGAGCCGTTGCCGATACAGGTCGAGCTTGGCAGCGCACCCAGCAACGCGGAGGTGGCGGCCGTGCGCATGGCGCGCCCAGCAGGAGCGCAGTAAACGCCCGGCCAATGTCGGCGCATCCGAGAACTCACGGGATCCACCCAGCCTCAACGATCCTTCCGGAGGCTTTTCCGACCTGATCAGGCCATGCCGCGTCCGCGCCCTCACGACCGAGTGTTGATGATTGCCGGCGTGGCGGCGCTCTGGATGATGGCCATTGCCGGACGCCTCGCCTGGCTGCAACTGTTTCAATACAGCGAATACCTGGGCCGCGCGCAAAGGCAGCAGCAACGAGTCATCGAGGTGACGCCGCGGCGCGGAGCCATCTACGACCGCAATCTCCACCCAATGGCGATGAGCATTCCGGTGGACTCCTGCTTCGCAGTTCCCGCGGAGATTTCGGATGTATCGCTTGCGTCGCAACTCCTTTCCAGCGTGCTGGGGATTCCCCGCGAGGTGATTGAAGCGAGGCTTGGATCTTCGCGGTCGTTTGTGTGGATCGCACGGAAACTGCCGCCGGAAAAAGCTCAGGCGATCCAGGCGCTGAATTTGAAGGGGATTTACTTCCAGAAGGAAAACCAGCGCTTTTATCCGAAGCGGGACCTTGCAGCGCACGTGCTGGGGTATGTCGATCTGGACGAGAAAGGACTGGGCGGGATCGAGTACGAGCTCGACAGTCAGATTCTGGCCAAGCCGGAGAAAATTCTGGTAATGGCCGATGCGAAGCGGCGCTGGTTTGACGCGGCGGAATCTCAGCGTGATCCGGGCGCCAGCGTCGTCCTGACCGTTGACGAAAAAATTCAATTCATTGCCGAGCGCGAGCTGGCCGCCGCGGTTGCCAAGACGCGCGCTATTGCGGGTACCGTGATCGTGCAGGATCCCAGCAACGGGCAGATCCTCGCGGAAGCGAGCTGGCCCAAATTCAATCCGAACGCTGCGGGGGAAAGCGCCTCAGAATCGCACATGAACCGGGCGATCGGCGCGCTCTATGAGCCCGGCTCAACCTTCAAGCTCATCACACTGGCGGCAGCGTTTGAGGAGCACATCACGCGTCCCGGGGAAATGTTCGATTGCCAGAACGGCGCGGTGTACGTCGCCGGACACCGCATCAGGGATCACAAGCCATTCGGGCTGCTGACCGTTTCGGACATTCTGGCGCAATCGAGCGACGTGGGAGCCATCAAGATTGCGCTGCGGCTGGGCGCGCCGAAATTCTACGAATACATCCGCGCATTTGGTTTTGGCACGCCCACAGGTATCGATCTTCCGGGCGAGAGCAGAGGGCTGTTGCGGCGGTTGGAAAACTGGACGCCGGTTTCGATCGGGTCGATTTCCATGGGTCAGGAAATCGGGGTGACGCCCATTCAGCTCATCTGCGCGGTCTCGGCCATCGCAAACGGGGGCTTGCTCTTCCGGCCGCGCGTGGTCGCAGAGGTGCGGCGCGGCGACCAGGTGGTACCGCCGCCGGCGGCGCTGACACCCGGCGAGCCCAGGCGGGTGATTCGTCCAGAGACGGCGGCCACACTGCGGCGGTTAATGGAGGGCGTTATCCTGAATGGAACGGGAAAACCGGCGCGGTTGGACGGTTGGACTGCGGGGGGCAAAACGGGGTCCGCGCAGAAGATCGATCCGGCGACAGGGCGGTATTCGCGGAACAAACTGATTGCTTCGTTCACGGGATTTGCTCCGCTCAACAACCCCGCTGTGACGATCCTGATTTCTCTGGATTCGCCCGAGGGGCTGCATGAGGGCGGGCAGGTGGCCGCGCCGGTGTTCAAACGAATCGCCGAACAGGTATTGGCCTATCTCGATGTGCCGAGGGACGTTCCCTTGAATGGGGGGCTGATGCAGGCTGGGTACCGTCGGAATCAATCTCTCGACGTGAAGGGCCTGGAAGAATCCGCGCCGGTGGATTTCTCTGCGCAACCCGATACGCCACCGGTACGCGCAGCCGGTCAGGACAAGACGCGGACTGCCGTTCCCACCATTACGGTAGCGGTGGATGAGGGCGGCGACATTCCCGTGCCGGACTTACGTGGCCAGACGATGCGAGACGTCACGCGGGCCTGCCTGCGGCTGGGCCTTGACCCAGTACTGATTGGTAGCGGGCTTGCCGCGGAACAATCTCCGGAGGCCGGCGGCAAGATGCGCAGGGGCGGTAGAATTGTAGTGAAATTCGGCACGG
>Ga0209761_1002086_pt1 | contig 13076 bp, 15 predicted proteins | sample GraSoi013_1_40cm_4_FD_185818 | JGI IMG/M metagenome (GOLD analysis project Ga0209761, IMG submission 185818) | Grasslands soil microbial communities from the Angelo Coastal Reserve, California, USA - Sample 09_25_2013_1_40cm (SPAdes) (version 2) | ecosystem: Environmental > Terrestrial > Soil >... | reverse complement strand
GACGCTTTTCTTCTGCCGCTCCGAGGCGATCCATTGGACAAGGAAACGCGCCCCAAACTGCGCCTCACCCAAGAGCCCGATCCCGACCCACAAATGCTCACTCATCATCGACGCCCCGCACGTGAATGATAGTCCCTGAATTTCCTCGCGAAAGCCTAGCAGACCCGGCCGCGAAGACCAAGAAATTCGGAATGGTCGGCGCAGCGCCAGCTTCAGCCTGTGCCTTCCACTTATTCGCTCCATTGGCTCACGCCGCTCCAGCGCTGGCGGCCGACGGGTTCAAGCAAGCGATTAGCACCTATAGTTTTAAATAACGTAGTAAAAATGATTTATGGTGGAGGGTAAGGGATTCGGACCCTCGACGTCACGACTTTCCGCGTATTTGGCAGAAATCTCGCGGCGCCAGACGGCACTGGAGTGCCCCCTGGAACCGTTTCGCGTCCCCATACGTCCCCACTTTCGGGGCCTGGGACTCGGCGATTTCGTGTTCCGGCAAGCTTCCAGAGTCAAACGCAGAGCCCGTCCGCCCGCTATCTCAGGCGCGGGCTTTCAACTCGCCAGGATGAAGCGAGAGGTACTCACGCACGTCCAACTGCATTCGATCGATCTCGGCCAGGAACCCGCCTGCCGATAGGCGGTAGTTTGCCGGATTCGTCTCTACCTGGCGCAGATAGGCGACCTGGCGCTGCAGGTGACGAATCCGCTCAAGGCTTGCAATGAGCTCATGGTCGTTGGCAATCATGACGCCTCTGAGAGGATTTCGACGATGCCACGCCGGCCGCCACCCCGCTTCACTTGCCAGAATTCTACCGCGGCTTGCTCGTTTGCCACGCTGCCAGATGCCGGACCCAAAACACGCTCGCGCCGAAGTGTGCCTGCAAGGCGTCGTGGTCGAAGAGCAGGCGGGCGTCGCCCCTCAGATGGGACGTGTCGACTTCAGAGTTCGATCCGAGCTTTGGCCCGCTCCTATGCCTGTTTCAAGACCGGCGAGCCGCGCCTCCTCCCTCGAAACCGTATCGAGAAGCGTTTCCTGGCGTGACGGCGGAGTCATGTTCGCATTGGGATTCGCCTTGCTATTGTTCAATCGGACGGCGCGCCTGGTGGTACACGCGCACGACCTCCAACACGTCGGCGCTCTTGCGGTAATAGACTCGGTACGGCGGAACCGGCCACGAGTGAACTCGTCTGCCATCTCGAAGTCGCACTTCTCGCCGCTCAACGGTGCCCGAGGCAAGCATGCGATCACCTCGATGATCCTCGCGAGTACACGATCTGCGGCTTCGGGATTGTCCTGTTTAATCTGCTGATACGCCTGCTTCAAATCCTCCCGCGCGGACGGTGAGACAACAATTGTCACCGACCGAACTGACCACCTCGGATCTCCCGCACAACGTCGGCAAGTGGAATCCCCCTCCCCGCGTCTAATGAATCTCGCTGAATATACTAACGACCATGTCTGAAATCCAGGCCGGCGTGGCGCAGGAAACTGAACGCCAGGTGCGAGTGACGACGGACGCGCGTGCAGCCGCGACGGAGCGGCGCGCGGAGCGCGTCGATGGTCGGCGCACACACATTCGCCAGTTCCCGGCGCTTGCGGTTGCCCCAGACCAGTTCGACGGGGTTCAACTCCGGGGCGTAACCCGGCAAGCGCTCGACGCGCAGCCACGCTCGCTGGTGCGCCACGTACCGGGCCATCCGCCGACTCGTATGCGCCGGCAGCCCGTCCCAGATCAGGATGACCGGCTGTCGCCAGAAATGCCGTTTGAGGTCCCGCAGGAAGGCGATCAATGCGCGATCGGTGTAGCTACCCGGCCGCGTGTGAAAGAAGAACCGGGCCCGGCGCCCATCCCAACGGAAGGCCAACGCGCCAGCGACCGACAGGCGCTTCCAATTGCCGCCCACATGCGTCAGGACGGGCGTGTCCCCCCGCGGCGCCCACGTTCGGCAGACGACGGGCTGCTGCGAGAGGCCACTTTCGTCCTCGAAGACGACCCAGGCCCGGCGGCGCCGGGCGTTTTTTTTAGCTGCAGCCCGCGCCGCGTCTTCCAGGTCTCGATCGCGCGCTCGTTCCGCTCGCGTGCGCGCCGCGTCGGCCGCTGCAGCGACCAGCCCAGCCTGCGGAGCAGTCGCCAGACATGGCCCGGATGGTGTCGGACCCGCGTGAGCTGCTCGATGACCGCGGCGACCCGCGGCAAAGTCCAGAGGTCGGTGCTGAATCCGTGGGCCCGCGGACCTTGTCGCAGCGCCCGCTCCACCTCGGCCAGCTGCGCGGCGTCCAACCGGGGCTTCCGGCCCGCGCGGCCGGCGCCTTTGAGCCCGGCCCGCCCGTGGGCCTTCCACGCGTGGTACCAGTGGTGGGCACTGACCCGGGTGACTCCCAACGCCTTCGCCACCGCCACCTGCGATTCGCCACGCGCGAACAGCCGCGCGGCGTGCAGCCGACGCGCCTCCATCGCGGCCAAATCCCGTGCAGTCGTGGGCATGCGTCAGCATGCGATCGTACCCGTAAAATCCGTTAGTTTATTCGGCGAGAGTCATTAGGAAAGTGCGCCGTAGGAGCTGCCGAGCCGCCACGGCCGCGCCGAGGAATTACAGGGAGTGAACGTTCGGGCTCTGCTCGCTCAGCGCGGTATGCTAGCGATACACAAGAGGTGCTCCACGCACAATATTCCGTGCGGCGTTAGATCGAACATTGCTGATTGCCGGTCTGTTTCTTTGATACGGCGTCTCCACGCCAATTAGTCGTGCGCGTCTCGACCCGGATAGCGGTCAATCAGATCACCAGGTGGGGGGCGACGCTGGTCCAGGGCCTCATCGCGTTCTCTATGGTCCCCTTGCTCATCCGCTTCTTGGGCAAGGATGGCTACGGCATAGTTACTCTCCTCATCGCGGTCGTGGCCATGTGCGCGATGGCAGACTTCGGACTTCGCACGGCGTTGGGACGGCACTTGGCGGAGGAACTCGCGCGCGGCCAGCACCCGCGCTTTAACGAACTCTTCAGCAGTGCGGTCTATGTCGCCCTGGTAGCCGGCTCATTCGCGGGGCTGATGTGGGGGTTGCTGGCGCCGAGTTTCATTGCGGTCTTCAACCTACCTGCGTCTTTGGCAGCGGAAGCGCAGTCAGTGATCCGGTGGTACGGTGCAATCGCAATACCTCTTAGCTTCCTGCTCCCGGTATATGCCGCCGTCATTTTTGCCTCCGGCCGTTCCGACATCCTGGATGGTGTCACCGCAGGAACCGCTATTATCCAAGCCGTCGGGCTCGTAGCCGTGCTCGGCCTTTCTCGCGGCGGCCTGTTAGGATGGGCCCTAGTAACGGTCGGCGAGTTGATCCTGCGCCTTCTGATCTTGCGTTATCTCGGACACCGCCTCGCTCCGTTTGGGCTTACCAAGTTGGGACTAGTTCGTCGGGATGTGATTCGAGGCTTATTTTCCACGAGCGCATATCCCTTCATGCTCCAGTTGATGTACGTCGTGAACATCTATGCCGACCCTCTGATTCTAACAACAATTTTGGGACCGTCCGCGGTCGCGATTTATCGAGCGGGTATGGTGCTTCCAATGCGGATTCAGCCGCTTTTCAGTATCGCCGATCAACTTCAGCCGTTTGCTGTGGCCTATCACGTGACCCAACGGAAGGCCAAGCTGCAGGACGTCTTGATCAGAGGAACGCGCTACACGGTGCTGCTGGGAATCCTTCCGTGCGCGGTTCTAGGCGTATTTTCCGAGCCCATCACCCGCTTCTGGCTCTCGGGTGCGCTGGGATCGGACTACCGATTGGCGGGGCATGTTCTTGCTGGCTGGGTGATCGTGGAGCTATTAACGACAACTGCTGGGGGGGCCCAGTGGTCGATCTTCTTTGCCGTCAATAAGCTCCGATTCCTCGCATGGTCGCAGGTCCCGCTTACAGTTTTCAACCTAACGGTGTCGATAATTCTTGTCGCATGGACATCGGTTGGATTGCTTGGTGTGGTGATTGGCACAATAGTCCTCGCTCTGATTCGTCGGCCGATGCTCATCATCTATGCCGCCCGCGCATGCGGCCTTTCCACGAGAACCTATCTCGTGGAAGCGTATGCGCGTCCAGCGATAGTCCTCGTGATTCTCGGAGCAGTGGCAAGCTCATGGCTGCGGCTCGGTTTGGCGGAGTCGGTCCTAGGCCTGCTCGCAGGTGCTGCGGCCACGACGTTCGCCTGGCTCCTATCGGTCTGGTGGCTCGGCTTGACAGCGAACGACCGCCGTGACGCCCGGTTGATGCTGAATGAATCACCGGCCACTCTCGACATCCTCGGCCTCCGGCGCGGGGTGCTACGTCGACGGGAATAAGACAGGGGTTGTTATGAGGCAAGCGATTGGATCGGTTCATCCGCGATTTCTTTCGCGGCATTCGATACGCCGATATGATGGAGCAGAGGACCCGTTACTCTCCGCAGCACCGCGCCGAGGACGCGGATCTCAGCGCCGCGTGCCGCGTGGCCGTCGGAAGTACCCCTTCCAGAATCCGCACGCGTATCCAACGGCCGCGCAGCACTGCAACCAACGCTCGAGCGTCTCGGGCCGTCGCCGCACGGCCGCCGCGACCCACCGCGCAAGGTGACGCGCCATCCGCGCGTGCGTTCGAACGGCACCGGGTAGCTCACCGCTTCGGCTCAGTCGTTGTACGAGCGCCTCTCCCTCCGCTCGGTCAAAGGCGAAACGGCCGAAATAAGCAACGCGCATCCGATCCGGTCCGATGCGGTGCGATACGATGAGTCGCGGATCGTAGACGACTCGGAATCCCGCGTCGAGCGCTCGGCGAACGAGGTCGGACTCTTCACCGCGGTACAGCTTGCGCCCCACGACGCCGCGCTGCGTGTTGAAGGCGCCAACTCGGTCGAACACCTTCCGCCGGAAGGCCATGTTGGCGCCCCAGACCGTGGGCATTGCCGCGGAGTCGACGATGGCCATCGGCGTTGCGTCGTCCATGATGGCGAGAGAGCTGCGAAGGAAGGTCGCGTGTTCGAGCCAAGGCGGAGGCGGTCGGTGCCAAGTCGGCTGGATCCGCCCGCCGACGATATCCGCGCAGGTATCAGCCATGACGGTGGCAATGGTGGAGACCCAATCGCGAGCGGGATCGACATCGTCGTCGGTGAAGCCGACAATCTCAGCTTGGCTGTTCGCCAGTCCCGCATTTCGCGCGTGGCTGACGCCTTGCTGCGCAACGAAGAGGTATCGAACCCGGATTCGAGCTCTCCCAATGAAGTCTTGGACTGCCGACCTCGTCCCGTCGCGGGAGTTATTGTCGACGACGAGCAGTTCCCACGCCAGGCTGTCCGGAGCCACTTGCCCGTCAAGGGCGTCCAGCGTGAGACGCAGTGATGAAGCGCGGTTGAAGGTGGGGATGACGATGGAGACGTCTGGCCTAGATCTCATAGCCGTCTGCGCCTTCGAGACTGCCATAGATCGCGCCGCATGGGGTAGACTTACGGACCGGAGGCGTGTATGCAAGCGCAGCGGGTTTTTGCGATTGGTCTCGACGGGTTGGAAGGGACGTTCGCCGACCGCCTCATGGCGGCGGGGGAGATGCCCGCCTTAGCGGAACTCCGCAAGCGCTCCGCGTGCTTTCGGCTCGACCACGGCGCGGCACAGCGGACTGGATTGGGCTGGGAGCACTTCGCGTCGGGTTTATCGCCTGAGGCAGCCCAGCGCTGGGCTGCCATCGAGTTCGATCCCGCGACGTATCGCACGTGGCAGGAAGGGGCGCGATTCGTCCCCTGGTGGGCTGCTCTCGATCGCCGTGTCGTCGTGTACGACACGCCCTACGTCGACTTCCGGCGGGCTCCGGCCACGAAGGGCATCATCGGCTGGGGCGCGCACGATCCGGGGACGGCGGCCGCCGGCCGCCCACAGGGAATCCTGGCGGAGTTCGTCGGGCGATTCGGCCGCTATCCGTCGGAATGGACGTACAAGACGCCATGGCCGTCGGCGGCTCAAGCACGCACGATGGGTGAGGTCCTCAGCGGTGCCGTCGAGACGCGCACGCGCGCGGCGCGATGGCTGGCGACCGAGCGACTTCCCGAGTGGGATTTGTTCATCGTCGTCACGGGCGAGGCGCATGGCAGCGTCGAGGGGCTCTGGCACGGCGTCGACCGCGGCCACCCGCTGCATAGGCATCCATCGGCGCAGCCTGCGGGTCGGGCACTCCTCGATGTGCACCGCGCTCTGGACCGCATGATCCGGGAGCTCATGCAGTCGGCTGGCGATGCGACGATCGTCGCGTTCACCATGGGCGGCATGGGGGCCAATCACTCCGACGTTCCTTCCATGGTCCTGCTGCCGGAGCTGCTCTACCGCCACGCATTCGGACGACCGCTGCTCACGGTACCGTCCAAGTGGATGGAGTCGCCGGGCCAGGTGCCGATCCTGGACGAAGACGACGACTGGGTCGCGCTCGGTCGGACCTGGGTACCGCAGCACTCGCGTGCGAGGCAAGGAAGTCTTGAGCAGGCGGTGCGCTCCGTTGTGAAAGGCCGGCCCAGGCTGCGCGCCGGTCTCAAGGAGATACGCGTGGCGGTAAGATCGTTTCTTGCTGGCAGCGCGCCCATCAAACTGAGTCTCGACTGGCAACCTGCGCAGCATTACCAGGATTACTGGCCGCAGATGCACGCGTTCGCACTGCCGTCGTACTACGACGGCAGTATTCGTATCAACGTGCGGGGGCGCGAGCGAGACGGTGTGGTCGAGGCGTCGCAGTACGACGGGGTCTGTGATGACATAACGATGCTGCTCCACGAATGCCGCAATCCACTTACCGGCGAGCCGGTCGTTGCGTTCATCGAGCGCCCTGCAATACGGGATCCAATGCGGATCGCAGGCTCGCAAGGCGATCTGCTCGTCGTCTGGCGCGGTGTTGCGACTGCATTCGAGCACCCGCGTCTAGGCCTCATCGGCCCCGTGCCGCTGCGAAGGACGGGCGGTCACACCGGCCGGCACGGTATGGCCTACATCGCGGCACCGGGAGTCACCGTCGGCGATCTGGGAGTGCGGTCGTCGTTCGACGTCGCCCCGACCATGGTCGAGCTTCTCGGCTGCCCGCCAATCGCGAGCATGAGCGGCACCAACCTACTGAAACCTCGCTAGAGACGGCGGGCGGATCTTTCCCTCCGTACTCCTCGCACTGGAATCAATGTTCATGCGGCGCCGAGCGCAACTCGTCCGGCGCGTCTCGGAGGACGGATTGCTATCGACTGCGCCTGAAGGCGACTCAGAACTAGCCCGCAACTAGCCCGACGAACCCCTTGCCGCCAGGGCACCCCTCCACTCCGGTGGGGGAGCGAGGCCATGCGGGTGAGTGCGTGCGCGATTCTGGATGTGCTCAGACTGGTCAGCGCAGGCTCACGATGAAGTGTGCCGTTCAGAGTTTCCTGTCCCGGCGTGGGGATTCGGAGGGTGGGACAGAAATTCAGTGGCCCAGCTTCCTTGGTGACTGAGGTGGCGTGGTTGGGCGCTCCCTCTTACGTTTCTTCAAGTGAGTCACTGAGAAGGTCTAGACCGGGCCACCTCGGTCACCTTCGCTGTCACGGGCTGGGTCCCCGGCCAGCAAGGCAGACCTAGGACTTGCCCTGGCCTCCGCCGGAAGGCTCGCATGCTTGAACGCTTTGAGTCCTACGATTAGCCTACGGAGTAGGCTTCCATCGGACGTTTGAGGGGCGGGCAAAGAGCATCGCACCCAGCCCAAGGGCACAGAAGTTCTGGAGGCGGTCAGAGTCAGCAGGTAAAGCAGATAGCAATTTTCGCTTATCCGAAACTCACTCCTCACTCCACTGGTTCGAGACGGATGCCCTCGCGGAGGAGCGGAACGACCAAGGGCTCGCGCGCCTCAATGCGGAGCTGGTGCGTGGCCGCGTCGCAGTCAACCCGGATCGCACGAGGCGAAATCCTCAACCTCGAAACGGTCTAGTTTTTCGGGGCAGGTCCATTTCCGCTGACGAGGAACAGTCCTCACGGTCGCATCGACGTCAATGGCGCGCATCCTACCGCGCCGGGCTCGACCCTGCGAACCGGAATCGTGCCTGGAGAGTTCGGTGGCCGTGCGCTGGCACGGCCCGGTGTATCATCGGGCACGTGGTGCGGGTCGCGGACCAACCGCGCGAAGCCCTGTTGAGACTCCGGGCTTCCGTCCAAGTGACTGCCCGGTCGCCGAGCAGGCGGCCTTCCACGCGCTTCCGCTGCCGACGGTGGCCGCATCCATGAACCCGGTGGTGTCGATCCTCATACCGGCATTCAACGCCCAGGCGTACATCGCGGACACGATCAAATCCGCGCTCGGACAGACATGGCTGAGGAAGGAGATCATCGTCGTAGACGATGGCTCTCGCGATCAAACGCTCTCCATCGCTCGTAAGCTGGCCTCCAAGGAGGTCGCGGTCGTCACGCAGGCGCACCAGGGCGCGGCGGCGGCCAGAAACCGGGCCTTTTCGATATGCCAGGGCGACTATGTCCAGTGGTTGGACGCCGATGATCTCCTGGCGCCCGACAAGATCGCAAGGCAGATGGCTGCCCTGGATCGCGGCACGAGCACGCGCGTGCTCTATTCATCGGCGTGGGGCTTGTTCATGTACCGCCCCCGCATGGCCGACTTCGTTCCGACGCCGCTCTGGTGTGATCTGCGCCCGGTGGAGTGGCTGTTCAGGAAAATGGGGCAAGGCTTCTTCATGCAGACCTCGACGTGGCTCGTGGGCCGCGCGCTCGCGCAAGCCGCCGGGCCGTGGAACACGCAATTGTCCGTCGACGACGATGGCGAGTACTTCTGCCGGGTGCTCCTGGCAAGCGACGGTACTCGATTCGTCCCGGAAGCCAGGGTTTTTTACCGCTTCTCGGGTTACAAGCGTCTCAGCTACATCGGGTGCTCCGATCACAAGATGGAATCCCAGTTTCTCTCCATCCGGTTGCACATCGGGTACCTTCGGTCGTTGGAGGAGAGCGAGCGGACTCGGCAGGCGTGCATGAGGTACCTGCAGAGGTGGATTCCCGTCTTCTATCCGGAGCGCCTCGATATCGTCCGCCAGATGGAACAGCTCGCTGCGACGCTCGGGGGTCGGCTGGAAGTCCCGCTGTTCTCCGGGAAACACGTCTGGATCCAGGAGGTCGTTGGCTGGCCTCTGTTGAAACGCCTCCAGACCGCAAAGCGACGATTGCGCTGGTCCACGGCGCGATCCGTGGATAGAGTCCTGTTTCTCCTTGAATCTCACGGGCTCATCTAGAATGATCGGCGCCCGCGAAGCGCCTCGACGAGCCGCACGCCCGCGCCGGGCAAGCGCGCCCGCAGCGGCTCGAAGTCCGGCTCGCCCATCGTCCACAACATGCCGATGCTCCACGGAACGGCCGCCCTGCCCACGACGGCGAGCGCGATCATAGCGCTGGGGGCGTGGCATGCCTCGAGGACGAGCCGTGCTGAGAAGGCGACCCCGCACGTGACCGCCGTTGTGACGCGGAGGTAGAGGTACCAGGGGATGCCGGTGACGCGCAATGCGAGTTGCCCCATCGCGACGAACGTGTACAGGATCGCCACACTGACCCCCGCCGCCGCCCCGGGGAGGCCATGGCGCGACCCCACCAGTGCCCCAGCGATCACCAGGCCGGCATAGACCGCCTGACGCCACAGCTCGCCGTACACACACCCGACGCTCTGGGCGACGACACCGTCGAGATGGTAGAGGGCCCGAAAGTATGGCACTTGCGTGTGGAACGGGTTTGAGGCGACCTGGGTGCCGGGTCATACGTTTGGGAGAGTCCCTAGGCCGTTCAGCGTCCCACAGAAATTCTCGCACTCCACGCGGGCTGATTTTCGTTACCGCTTCCCGATTTCTCGTGTCTGGCTCGGCAGGTGGACTTGCCCCGGTTTCGTAGACACCTGGGTTAAGTCGCCAATGCTGCCTGTTCGCAGCGCCGCTCGAACGCTCGGGGGCTGAGATAACCAAGCGCGGAATGCCGCCGCTGTCCATTGTAGAAGAGCTCGAGATACTCGAAGAGCTCGGTGCGCGCCGCGGCCCGCGTGGCCCACGCGGCGTCGTGGACGAGCTCGACCTTCACCGTTGCGAAGAAGCTCTCGGCGACGGCGTTGTCCCAGCAGTCGCCCCGACGGCTCATGCTGCAGACTACTCTTACACTACGTGCGTTGTCGATTAGAACCTATAATGCTAGACAGCCTTTCAAAAAGTATTTATGGTGGAGGGTAAGGGATTCGTAGGCCACGTCTCCAATAATCGCGCACTTCTGGAGCACGCGAGTGTGCAAAATGCGGCAGAGCACGGCACTCCACGCAACCAGGCGCAACCAGGTTTCTGCCGTTGTCCGGCAGGCGAAGCACTACTGTGTGGACCGAGACGCCGATCTCCAGGACGTGGTAGCCGACCCTCCACGCCTTCCTGGTTAGGAAAGGGTGGTCGGTGATGGGCGCCACCTACCGGAAGAAAGGCCGGCGGTCCTTGACCAGCCGGTGAGCAATCCCCTCGCCTTCTCCGGCTCCCCGCATGCGACTCTCCGCTTCCCGAAGTTGCCTCGTCGCGGGTGCGAAACCACGGCGGGTTCTACCGAGGGCTGGAGCAATCACCTCGCGTTTCGAATCGCTGGAGAAGCTCTGGCGGCGTAGAGACGAACGAACTTCCTTTGGCCCCTCGCGACTCGACTCAAACCCGTGTATGAGTCCGGTCGCGTTTTTGCCAATTTCCCCAACGAGTTTGGCAACGGCTTCCCACCCAGAATCAAGACCGGACTGAAACGCGCGCCCCCCGACGAGTTGATATAAGGTACGCGATACCCTATATTGATCCAGGATGCCCCATGCGACCCCGGTTCTCCGAGAGAAGGTAATTGACGAACAAGGAAACATCCTGGAACTGGTGATCTGGCGAGTACCTACGAGTCCGCGCAGGCCGAGCGGCGTGAGGTACCGTCTCGCGTTTGTGCGCCGAGATCAGGAGAACCCGGCGGTGCTGTACGACAATCACCCGCCGAAGGGGCATCACCGGCACGTGGAGGGCGTCGAGGAACGCTACGACTTCGTCGACGTCGACCAGCTCCTCGAAGACTTTATGGCGGACGTGCGACGAATCACGGGGGACGATAGATGGCCAAGACGCTAACGATCCAAATCAAGTCGGCCGATGACGCTCTCGACGGGTTCCGCGACACCTTTAAAGCTGTCGAGGCGCGCCGGCGGATCAGTCGACGTGAGGGTGTCTACTTCACTAGCATCGAGGCCGCGCGGAACCTCCTCACTCCAAACCGCCTCGAGCTTCTCCGTGCGGTTCGATCCGGCCGTCCAGGCTCAATCTACGAGCTTGCGAAGATGGTGAGGCGCGACTTGAAGAACGTCCAAGACGATCTTCGGCTGTTGGAGAGGTACGGGCTAATCCGCATGACCGACGCAACGAGTTCGGGCAAACGCCGAGTTCGAGTACCACAAGCTGTATTTGACCAGATCGCGTTGAAGATCACCATTTAGAGAACATGGCGGCCAGAAGACCTGGGACCGCGAGAGGCCGCACCTCGAGATCATCGCGCGGGGTGAAGTGCTGTGGCCGGTCGGGCACCCTGCTTTCCTTAGAAGATGCGGGCCTGGATCGCCAATACTGATTTCGAGTGGTATCGCTTCCTCTCGAGCCGGCCCGATCTCGATGAAGTGAACTTCTGGCGCCCGAGTGACACGGCCTTCAAAATTCTGTCGCCCGGTGAGCCTCTCCTGTTCAGGTTGAAAGCCCCGCACAACGCGATCGCCGGCGTGGGCTTCTTCGTTCACTTTTCCATCCTACCAGCCAGCCTGGCCTGGACGGCTTTCGAAGCGAAGAACGGAGCCGCATCTGAAGAGGCAATGCGTTCTCGAATTGACGCCTATCGACGAAGGCGCGGGCAAGGAGAGGCTCCTGGCGGAAACTACAAGATCGGCTGCATCATCCTCGCGGAGCCCGCGTTCTTCCCACAGGCTGACTGGATTCCGCAACCGCGCGACTGGCAGCGACAAACAGAGGTTGGCCGCAGTGAGGACTTAGCGCAGGGCGAGGGCGCGCGGATATGGCGGGCCGTGATGGAGCGGCTTCAAGGGCTTCGGACTGCAGAGACAGCTTCGGAGGGCACGCGATTCGGTGCACCTGATGTGGTGCGGCCCCGCCTCGGGCAGGGTGCATTTCGCATTCTCGTGACTGATATCTACGACCGACGGTGTGCCGTGACGGGCGAGCGAACACTTCCGGTACTTGAGGCATCGCACATCAAGCCATACGCAGAGGGTGGCGCGCATGACCCCACGAATGGTCTCCTTCTACGCTCCGATCTCCACACCCTGTTTGACCGCGGGTACATCACAGTCACGCCAGAGTACCGCCTCGAAGTGAGTCGACGCATTCGTGACGAATTCGAAAACGGGCGAGACTACTACGCGCTCAGTGGTCATCAGCTGCGGCTCCCGCGCGTGGAAAGCACACGACCAGACCCGCGGCTACTCGATTGGCATAACGCTTATAAATTCCATGGTTGACGACCGCGACGCGGCGATCCGCCTACGCGCCTTCGACTTCCTGACTGAGCAGCGGCGCCGCTTCGGCGAAGCCCCCATCCCGCGAGCGATCCTTGAGCGCGGCTTCGACTTCGAAGACGGCAGGGTCCCGCTCATCGGGCCGCAGGGCATTTTCAAGCCAGCCATCCTGCCCGAGCTGCCTGTCCTTCGCCAAAACTCTGCCCAGCGGGCAAGTCATTGATCTCTCAGCTCCGATCTGGAGACAATCCCGGCTCGATGATCACCCTCCTCCTCCACCTGCTCCGTCTCTTGCCTTTCCTCTGCGGCGGCCACCGTCAGCTCGCCTTGGAGAACCTCGTCCTGCGCCAGCAGCTTGCCGTTTACAAACGAACAGCGCCTCGGCCCAGACTGCGCACGACGGATCGCCTGTTGTGGGTGGGGCTGGCCAGAGTCTGGGCCGGCCGGAGGCAGGCCCTGGTCATCGTGTCGCCCGACACCGTACTGCGGTGGCAGCGTCGTCGCTTCCGTGAGCACTGGACGAGGCTCTCCGACCGGCCTCGGCTGGGCCGTCCGCCTATCAGCGC
>Ga0209761_1002085_pt1 | contig 13078 bp, 11 predicted proteins | sample GraSoi013_1_40cm_4_FD_185818 | JGI IMG/M metagenome (GOLD analysis project Ga0209761, IMG submission 185818) | Grasslands soil microbial communities from the Angelo Coastal Reserve, California, USA - Sample 09_25_2013_1_40cm (SPAdes) (version 2) | ecosystem: Environmental > Terrestrial > Soil >... | reverse complement strand
CGCAGCGCGGCACGGCGATTTCGAGCCGCGCCATGCGCGCGAGATGCGCGCAGGCGAGGCCGCGCGAGCATGAGCCGCGCCGCGCTGCGGCACGCCACCGGGTCACTCTCGTCGCAAAGTTATTGACATCGATCATCTTCGATGTTATAGAGACATTGAATCTCATTTCGATCGTCGATCGCAGTCGAAGTTGAACCGGCCCGCAGCGGCGATCACAGAAGGCCCAGCATTCATCCCGGGCGCCGGTCGCGCCCGGAACGCAGTGACGAGTTGCGGCGCGACGCGCGAGACACTGATCGGCCGTAATCGCTGGGGGACTCCCGCGGGGTTTCGGCCCATCGATCAGAGCGCGACTTCCCTCGGTTCTCAGAAGCGCCGCAGCGCTGACGAGTTCCAGACGCATGAGATCGCCGGGGTCGGCGGATGCCGGCGCATCCGCGCGGGCGCTCCCGGTGCCGGGCGGCGTGCCCGAGATTCACGGGAGCCGATTCGATTGAGACACGAAGGGAGGTGAGCGACCATTCCGAAGAAGAAGAAAGTCGCCAACAAGAAGAAGGGGAGAAAGATGAAGAAGGGGAAGAGATAGGTTCCCTTCTCTCGTACTGGCTCGCGAGGGGTGACACCGTCACCCCTCTTCCTTTTTCTTGCCTTGCCCTTCCTTCGCTTTGACAGACCCGACGTCCTTTGCCAGAATAAACGCCTCGCAGCGCGGAGGAGCCCGTGAATTCGTCGCGGACCTGGAAGAGCGGTGAGATCTGCCGGATCTCCGGCACGTACAGGTGCGAGAACTGTCACCTGGCGGGACGCGAGGTCACGCGGAGCTTCGAGGCCGGGACGATCTTTCCGATGTGTGACAGCTGCCCGGAGAAAGATGTGACCTGGAGGCTGGAAAAAGCGGTCGGTCCGGTCAGGGCGACCGCTTGACGCCGCGGCGTTCCCGCAGCCGCGCCTTCAGGCCTTCGATCTCCTTGATTCTCTCCTGGAGCGTCTTCTCGTAGCCGAAAGGCTTCGGCTCGTAGTAGCGCCGCCCGCGCAGCCGCTCGGGCAGGCACTCCATGTCCGTGGTCCCTTCCTCGAGGTCGTGCGCGTACTGATAATCCCGGCCGTAGCCCAGGTCCTTCATCAGGGGTGTCGGGGCATTGCGGATGGCGTGCGGAACCGGGTCGGTCAGCCCCGCCTTCAAATCCTCCCGGATGCGGCCGCAGGCGACGTACAGCGCATTGCTCTTGGGCGCGAGCGCGAGATATGCCGCAGCCTGGGCCAGGGCGAGAGCGCCTTCCGGCATCCCGAGGAAGTCGTACGCGTCCCTGGCGCGGAGGGCGACCGCGAGCGCCTGCGGATCGGCGTTGCCGACGTCCTCCGAGGCGAAGCGCACCATGCGGCGCGCGATGTAGAGCGGGTCCTCGCCCGATTCGAGCATGCGCACCAGCCAATAGAGCGCCGCGTCGGCGTCGCTGTTGCGCAGCGACTTGTGCAGCGCCGAGATCAGGTTGAAGTGCTCTTCGCCGGCCTTGTCGTACAGGAGAGGCGCGCGCTGGGCGGCGCGGGCGATCGATGTCTGATCGATCGGCCGGGTGCCGTCCGGCGCCGGGGGCGTCGCCGTGGCCAGAAGCTCCAGGATGTTGAGCGCCCGCCGCGCGTCTCCTCCGGACAGGGACGCCAGGTAAAGAAGGTCCTTGTCGGCCGCCGCCACGCGCCGGGAGGCGACGCCGCGCGCGGACGCGAGCGCGCGCTTCAGGATCGTCACGAGGTCGCCTTCCGAAAGTGCTCGAAGCGTGTAGACGGTGCAGCGCGACAGGAGGGCGGCGTTCACCTCGAACGACGGATTCTCCGTGGTCGCGCCGATGAGCGCGAGGGCGCCGCTCTCGACGTACGGCAGGAACGCATCTTGCTGCGCGCGGTTGAAGCGGTGGATCTCGTCCACGAACAGAATCGTCCGACGGCCCGTGGCGCGCCGGTACTGCTCGGCGGCGCGCATGACCTCCTTGATCTCCTTGATACCGGAGAGGACGGCGCTGAACTGGAGGAATTGCGCGCGGGTGAGACGGGCGACGAGCCGGGCCAGCGTCGTCTTCCCGGATCCGGGAGGGCCCCACAGGATCATCGAGTGAACCTGGTCGCGCTCGATGGTCTCGCGCAGCGGCCTCCCCGGGCCCATCAGATCGTCCTGCCCGACGATCTCGTCGAGTCCTTCGGGGCGCATCCGATCGGCGAGGGGCGCAAGTTCAGGGTTCCCCGCCTGGCCGGCGCCGCGCGTGGCGGGGCTCTCGCTTCCAGGCGGCGGGCGGTCGGCAACGCGATCCGGGCCGAAAAGATCCATCACCGGAGGTTAGACCGGCCCCGCGGGGGCTGTCAATCAAGGACTCGCGGTGCCGCGAAACGGGGACCGTTTCAGCTGGCGTTCTTCTGCAACGCCGGCATCCGGAAAGATGTCTCGGGGGCCATCTCCTCAGGGGCGCCCTGGCCGAAGCGGTGCAGGTCGCGGACCTTGCTGTTGGCGAGTGTCGTGACCACGGCGTCGTAGACCGACAGCGCCGCCATCAGCGACTCACGCCCGTGCTTCTCGAAGGACTTCAAGGCGCGACCGACCTCGATCTCGCCCAGGTCGCGCGGCTCGCGCTTGCCGGCCTCGCGCACGGCCGCCACGGCGCCGTTGATCACTTCGAGGGCGTCGGCCAGGATTTTCCGCTCCTCCGGCGTGAACGAGTTGAACTGCTGAGCGAGCTCGTACACCTCCGGCTTCAGCCTCTCCATCTCCGTGGCGCCGTTCTCCCAGTGCCGACCGGTCAGGATCCACTCGATCGAGGTGTGACCGATGCGGGCCAGCTCGAGCAGACGCTTCACTTCGGGAAGAATGCCGTTCTCGTACTTGTGCACCGCGGGTTGCGTGGCGCCCAGCATTTCGGCCATCTGCCACTGCCGCAGGCTCTTGCTCTTCCTCAGGTACTTGATCCGTTCGCCGATGACGCCCTTATCGAGTGGTTCCACGTTTGACTCCCGAGAAAAGGATTTTTTCCGGGCCAGCAATGGAGAGCGTTCCCCGGAAACCCGCGACCTGTCTGTGATTTCGGCGGAATTATACGGCGACCGAGGGGTGAAAGCAACGCAAATGATAAGCATCCGGAATCGGTCTCAAGGCCTCCGCGACTGCCAGAAAGTGTCATGGGCGTCGCGCGACCAGCGTTGAAGCCCCTGATTTTTCAGTCACTTGATGGTGAGCTGGCCGATTTTCCGATGTCGTGGCCGGGCCGGAGCGATAGTTCAAGCCGACGAAGGTGCCGATATCCGGCGTGTTGTAGAAAGGCTCGAGATTTTCGATGAACGACCACTCCAGCTCGAAGCCGCGCGGCAGACGGTGCCGGAAGCCGGCGGACATCTCCATGGCAACCTTCCCGAGGTCGTTGCCCGAGCGCAATGGAAAGGGTCCCGCGGTGCGCAGGACCTGCGCGATGACGCTGGTGTCCGGTGTCGCGGAGAAGGAGTAGGCCGCAAACAGGCTCCGAGAATTGTGCAGCGGCAGTCCGGGGGCGAGGCGCCATTCGCCCACCACGTTGTAGGCGGACCCCGCATGGACCGTCGATCGTCCCCATTTCTTCGAGAGGCGCAGCGCGGCTCCGTAATCGAAAGAGCCGCTGCCGTCGAGCGTCCGATAATTGCCGCTCGGCAGCTTGGCCGAGAGCGTCAGGGATAGGGCAGGGGTGCGCCCGCGTTCGACGAGGAGTCCTCCAGTCGCCGCCAGGACGATGTCGCCGAGGCGCATGCGGGAGGGTGCCCTGTCGACGTACACTGTCTCTCCGTCGCCGATGTAGCCGGCGCGGAACTGGTTGTGGTCGAAGCCGGACCGCCCGCCGTCCGGAAGGTGGAACCGCTGATGGAAGGAGTCGATGTACGGGTCCATGAATCCCCGTCCCTGCGACAGGAACGGCACCTCCACGGCGACCTCGAGCCGATGCAGGATCCCGACGCGAGCCCGGAGCGTGGTTCTCAAGGTCTCACCGTCGAGGATGAATGCCGTGCGCGAGGTCTGGGCATTCGCGACCATCTGAAGGACGCCCAGGTCCACCCGGCCGTCGTAGAGCTGCTGCCCGACCCTCTCGTAGAGGAGGATAAGGTCGTCGGTCGCGATCATGGTGTTCACGTAGACCGCGTTGAGCGAGACGATGGCCCGGGACAAGGGCTGGATGGCCGCGCCGCCCGGAGGCGGGTCCAGGAAGAGCAGCTTGAAGGGAAGCGCGTCCCGCACGGGCAGCGGGTCGTCCAGATGCGACGAGAACGCGAGCCCCGGGAGCAGACAGGCCAGAAACAGGAGTAAGCCAAAGCGCATTCGGGCGCGTGAGATTAGCACGGTTCGGTGCCCCTATCACCTTCCGGCGGCCCCCGATCTCGCGTGCCGGGCAGCGGTCCCTCCGAGTGGAGCAGGTTGTCATGGGCTACGTCCTGCAGGTCCTCCTTCTCCTGAGCCTGATCACGGTCGCCTCGAAAGGGGCCGGCACGCTGAGCACCCGCTTCGGCCAGCCGGCGGTGTTCGGCGAGATCCTCGCGGGGCTCCTGCTCGGTCCGAGCCTCCTGAACATCCTCGGTTGGAAAGTGTTTGCGCAGAACGCCCGCGGTGGTGTTCCACAGGCGGACCTGGCGGGCGTCGTCCAGGTCCTGGCGGAAATCGGCGTCGTCCTGCTGATGTTCGTCGCCGGAATGGAGACCGACCTTCAGGAGATGCGCCGGGTCGGGAAGGCGGCGTTCTGGGCGGCCTTCGGCGGGGTGGTCCTGCCGCTGGTCGGGGGCGCGGGCGCGGCCCGTCTGTTCGGCTACGGCTGGAGCGAGGGGCTCTTCATGGGCGCGGTCCTGACGGCCACCAGCGTCAGCATCTCGGCCCAGACACTGATGGAGCTGAAGAGCCTGCGTTCCAGGGAAGGGAGCACGATCCTCGGGGCGGCCGTCATCGATGACGTCATGGGGATCATCGTGTTGTCTGTCGTCGTCGCCTACGCCGGGGGCGGAGCCGTGGCGCAGGTCCCGATGGCGGCGGGCGTGGCAGGCCAGGGGACGGGAGGGGCGGCGCATGAAGTCGCCGCGGGGACCGGGGCGGCGATCGCCTGGATCACTCTCAGGATGGCGCTGTTCTTCGCGCTGGCCTGGATTCTAGGGCGCCTTTATCTGGAGAGGATCTCCGCGGCCGTCAGCCGCCTGGGAGTGAGCGAGCCGCTGATGGCCCTCGTCGTGGTGGTCGCGTTCCTGTACGCCTTTGCGGCCGAGTATTGGGGCGGCGTGGCCGCGATCACCGGTTCCTACATGGCCGGCGTGCTGTTCGCCCAGACCTCCTTCAAGGAGCGCATCGACCGCGGCATCCACCCGCTGACCTACTCCTTCTTCGTGCCGGTTTTCTTCATCAACATCGGCCTGCGGGCGGACGTCAAGCAGCTCCACGGCCGCATCTCCTTGACCCTCCTCATCCTGGCGATCGCCGTTCTGGGAAAGGTGATCGGTTGCGGCGTCTGCGCCTGGCTCGCGGGTTTCCGGTACAGGGAGGCGCTGCGAGTGGGCGTCGGGATGATCTCCCGCGGCGAGGTCGGACTGATCGTCGCCGGCTACGGGCTGACGCACGGGATCATCGGCAACGACGTCTTCTCGGTGATGGTCGTGATGGTGCTGGTGACTACGATGATCACCCCGATATGGCTGCGCTACGTCTTCCCGCGGGTGGAGGAGGACAGGGCGGCTCCGGTGTTCGAATCGGTGGCCCACGTGGAGCGCCGGGAGGATTGAGAGGGTCGGGCGATGCGCCGAGGCTACCGATCCTGACGCGGAGGGACGGCCAGCCGGGCGATCGTCTCCTCCAGCTTGTCGAGGTCCCTGATCGCGGCGACGCGGCCGTCCCTGTCCAGAAGAACGTAGTACGGGATGCCGTTCGCCGGTACTCCGTACATCCGGGCGATCGGCCCGTTCCAGCCGGCCCCGTCGAAGAGCTGGATCCCGGGAAGGTGCTGGTTGTAGACGAACGCTTCGAACCCCTTCCGGTCCTCGTCGAGACTGACCCCGACGATTCGAAGCTTCCCCTTGTACTGCTCCGCGATGCGGCGCAACGGAATGACGGCCCGCTCGCAGGGTGGACAGGTGCTGGCCCAGAAGTCGATCAGGACAAGGCTGCCGCGCAGATCCTCCAGGGACACTTCCTTGCCGTGGAGGTCGCGCCCGCTGAACGTGGGCGCCTGGGCACCCGGCCGGAGCTCGCCCGACGGCTCCGGCGTGGTCCGGGTCTCGGCGGAATTCCCCGGAAGGTCCACCGACAGCGTGCCCGCCCCGCGCCCGAGAACCAGGCGGGTGCGGAGCGTCCGCTCCTGCTGCAAAAGGCCGAGACCCTGCTGGGGTGAGATCGGGTCCAGATCCACCAGGCTGCGACCGTTCACCACCAGGAGGACGTCGAGGGGGCGGACGCCGGCCCGGTCCGCAGGCGAGCCTTTCTCCACCTCGGTCACGACGACGCGGCCCGAGCGGATTTCGAGCGTCATCCCGGCGATCTTCACGACGGGGGCCGAGGGGTGGGGTGCACCGGTGGAGGGCACCGGTGGCGCCGGAAGCGCGGCCGGGGCCGCGATGATCGCCTCGCCTGCGGCAGGATGGCAGAGCACACCGAGGGCCGTGCACATGGCCCACACCCATCGCCGGAAGCCCGGTGCCCGGTCGGTTGTCATGATGAATGATGTTATCATGCGCTCCCGCCGGTGGAGTGTGCGCATGAACCCAAGGGCCACGGACGCGCCTTGAGACCGCTCCTCTCGCTCGGTATCCGCGCCCTTCTCGCGGCCACGATCACAGCGCCCCTTGCCTGCGCCGGAAAGGACACCCGCGTGAGCTGGCCCGACCTTCGCGAACGTTACTTCGTCGGCTTCTTGAAGAGGAACCCCGTCACCGCAACGTATCTCGGGGGGGACGGCTACAGCACCGAGCTCGCGGACGTCAACGCATCCCTGCCGGACGTCTCGAAGCGGGGTCGCGCCGAGGAGATCGCCTTCTACCGCTCGATTTTCGCTGACCTCGAAAAAATCGACCCGGCCACCCTGTCGCCCGACGACGCCATCGACAGGGAAGTGGTCAAAGCACAGATCCGTTTCATGCTCCATCTCCTCGTGGACCTGCGTTACGACCAGAGAAGTCTCGACACCTACGTGGTCGCACCCTTCCGGGGCGTCGACTGGCAGATCCAGCAGATGAGCGAGCTTCAGGGTGGAGGGCGCGGTACGGCCGAAGAATGGAACCGCGTGACCCGCCGTGTTCTGGCGGTCCCGGCCTTCCTGCTCGCCGTGCAGGCGACGTTGCGGGAGGGGATCCAGGCGGGCAACGTGCCCGATCACCGCATGGTGCGCTACGACGGAATCGACACGGCGCAGGGACATGCCGACTACTTCGCCAAGACGCTCCCGGATCAGGCGGCCGGGCTCCTGAAGCGCCAGACATGGGGAAGCGACGTCGTCAGGCGCCTGCACGACGCGGGCCGGGACGCGGCGAAGGCGTTCCGGGATCTCGGGTCCTTCCTCGAGGAAGCCTACCGTCCGTCCGCCGGCGTCGATCGTTACGCGTGCGGCGAGGCGGAGTACGACTGGCGGCTGCGCAACAACCTGCGTCTCGCTCCTCATCTGACCGCCGCCTCCCTCTTCGAGGACGCTCAGACGAAGGTCGGCGAAAGCCAGGACCTCCTGATTGCAGTGGCGAAGGAGGTCGGGGCGAGGCGGAAGCTGCGTCTCGACTGGGCAAACCGGGGAGCGTCGCTCCGTTCGGTGCGGGCCGTGATGGACGACCTGTCGCGCGACTACCCGAAGAGCGACGAGGAGATGTTCCGCGTCTACCGCCGGAAGGCGATGGATCTGGTCGAGTACGCCCGGCGTCACGGCATGTTCGATCTGCCGACGGAATATCGGCTGGAGATCGTAGAGACACCGCCGATGCTGGAGGGCACGCTCGATGCGGCCTACTATCCGGCGCCCGCCTTCAAGCCGTCGGGGGTCGGTCGTTTCTACCTGACGGCCTCGCACGGCGACGTGGGCGTCCTGAAGGACAACAACGTCCACGCCGTCGCTGATCTCTGCGCCCACGAGGGGTTCCCCGGTCATGACTGGCAGTACCAGTTCATGCGCCAGCGCGTGCGTTCGATCGGCAACGTGCGCTGGCTGACGCCGGGGGCGGTGGAGGACTCATCCTCGATGTGGGAGGACAGCATGTCGGCGGAGGGCTGGGCCCTGTACGCGGAGCAGCTCGTGGGCGAGCCGCAGCCGGAGGCTCCGGGAGGATTCTACGAACCGGAGGAGCGGCTGTATCAGCTCAAGTGGCAGACGCTCCGGGACGCGCGGGTGCGCCTCGACACCGGACTGCACACCGGCCGGATGTCGTTCGACGACGCGGTCGCCTACTACCTGGACAACGTCGAATTCCTGCCGGACGCCTGCGCAGGCGACGGCAAGGACCCCGTGAAGACCGCCGCCTGTAACGCCGCGCGCCGCGCCATCTACCGCTACTCCAAATGGCCCACCCAGGCCATCACCTACCATCTCGGGAAGCGCGACATTCTCGACCTGCGCGACGAGCTTCGGCGACGCCTGGGGGATCGCTTCTCCCTGCGCGACTTCCACGAGCGGTTCCTCTCGGCCGGCACCATCCCCTCGGGCTATTTCCGCGACAAGCTCATCTCGGAATCCACGAAGCCCTGAAGGTCGATCGGGCTTCAGGCGGTCGGCTCGGGCGGAATCCGCGCGGGAGATGACGGCGGCGGGACCGTGAGGCCGCCGGGCCGTCCGGCCGGCACTTCGACAACGGTCTTTCCCTGCCGCGTGGCGTGGTCGATCTCGACCTTGAGCGAACGCAACCCCTGGTCGAACAGACGGGCGCGCAGGCGAGGGGAGGACAGTACCCTCGCGCACAGCAGCCGCGGATCGAGCAATCGCGCCCGGAGGCGCCATGTAATCTTGGTCGCATCTGGGCCGATCGGCTCCAGCGCCAGCGACCCGACGTGGTCACGCAAGCCCCGGTGCGTGCCCAATGAGTCGCGGCAAAGACGGATGGCCAGTTCCCTGCCGGGATACGCGCGGATGACTTCGACGTCGGCCCAGTAGGGAGCACCGCGCCAATCGCCGCGGGCCCGCCAGATTGAGCCGGCGCCCTCGCCGTCGCCATGCCGCAGGGACCAATCGGTCAGCACACCGAAGTCACGCCTCTTGCCATGGCGAGAATCCAGGGCCGGCAGGTCGCGCACGAACTCCCAGACGTGATCGGCGGGGGCGTGAACCACGACTGAGCGGCTCAGATCCAGCCGCCCGCCGGGCAATAGCCCGAGACGCGCGGCCGCCAGAGCAAGAAACACGAGGGTTGCAAGGACGAGGAGAATGAAGGGTGCCCCGTGGCTAAAATCCACCGACGCGCTCCGTGTCCCGGCCGATCCGGATCCCCTGGCGCACTCACCTTGTGACGAAGGACCCAGAGAACATTCGGGAAAAGCGACGAACGTGCGGCGAGCACCGACTGGCGGGAGTCTAACATAGAACCGGTGCTCCCGCGGCGTCGGGGTAACGCCATCGATCGTAGAGCCCGGTCAGGCTCCCCGACCGTACCCCGCGGCACGCTCCCCTTCAGGACGGGCTCGGCGCCGGAGCGGGCGCTATAATACGCATGCAATGGCCAACGCCGCGGCGCCTCTGGCGCGGACCCTTTCGGAGCTGACGCGCGAGGGAGAGATCTACGAACGGCTGCCCGACAACGCCCTGCGGTGCTACGCCTGCGGCCACCGTTGTTTCATCCCGGAGGGGCGACCGGGGATCTGCAGGGTGCGCTTCAACGAGGGCGGCCGGCTTCAGGTTCCGTGGGGCTATGTCGGCGCGCTTCAAGTAGACCCGGTCGAGAAGAAGCCGTTCTTCCATGCCCTGCCGGGAGCACTTGCCCTGTCCTTCGGAATGCTCGGGTGCGACTTCCACTGCGGCTACTGCCAGAACTGGGTCACGTCCCAGGCGATCCGCGACCCGAAGGCCGTATCGGTGCCCGAGCAGGTATCGCCCGGAGATCTGGTATCCCTGGCGCGGCGCCACGAGGCGACGATTCTCGCCTCGACCTACAATGAGCCGCTCATCACCTCGGAATGGGCGGTCGCCGTCTTCAGGGAGGCGTCGCACGCGGGCCTGGTCTGCGCCTATATCAGCAACGGCAATGGCACCGAGCAGGTCCTGGATTACATCCGGCCGTATGTCCGGCTGTACAAGGTCGATCTCAAGTCGTTCCGCGACAGGAACTATCGCGCTCTCGGCGGGACGCTCAAGAACGTCCTCGACACCATCGGGATGCTGAAACGCAAGGGGTTCTGGGTGGAAATCGTCACCCTTCTCATCCCCGGATTCAACGACTCCGACGAGGAGATCACGGACATCGCCCGGTTCCTCGTGGACGTCTCCCCCGACATGCCCTGGCACGTGACCGCCTTCCACAAGGACTATAAGATGACGGACCCTGAGAACACGCCCGTCGCAACGCTCCTGCGCGCCGCCGAGATCGGCAGGAAGGAAGGTCTGCGGTTCGTCTACGCGGGTAACATCCCGGGGGCCGTCGGGGAGTTCGAGAACACGCGCTGCCCGGGGTGCGGGGCGCTCCTCGTCGAGCGGGTCGGCTACCGCATCCTCGACTACCGCATCACCGGGCGGGGAACGTGCCCGGAGTGCGACGCCGATGTGCCGGGCCTCTGGCACGGCGGCGCCTACCACGCCCAGACGGATCCACGCGGCGAGGCGGCGCCGGCCGCCGGGGCCGGTAGAGTGTCCTGAGGCCTCAGAGTGTGACGTCCCCGACGGACCGGCGCGCGGCCTCCTGAAGGCGCGCGGCGAAGCGGTCCGGATCGTCCGGGCTGATCATGAAGTTCCGCAACAGGCCCGAGCGCCTTCGAATCGTCACGCTGTTCCAAAACTTCAGTGAGGACCAGTTCTCATGGACAAGGGCGCCCCGCCGGTGCACCTCCTCGATGTCGGCGAGCAGGATGCGTCGGATGACCCGCCCCAGGATGCGCACTTCCAACGCGGTGTCCGTGATGCGATAGGTGATGGTTCCGACGGTCGTCAGGAACATCAGGACGACCGCGGCGACCAGCAGCGCCTTGAGGATGAACAGGCCGGTCATGCGGGGGTCCGGCGGCGCGCGGGTCAGGACACCAGACGGTACAACGTGTCTCGCTGTCGCGGGGTGTAGCCGGCTTCCCGGATGAGACGCTCGATCTCGGTGCGCGTGGTGCAACCGTAGGCTCCCGCCGCGCGCACGACGTTTTCCTCAATCATCGTGCTGCCCATGTCGTTGGCGCCGAACTTCAGGGCCACCTGGCCGATCTCCTTCCCCTGCGTGACCCACGACGACTGGATGTTCGGGATGTTGTCCAGAAAGAGCCGGGTGACCGCCTGCGTCCGCAGATATTCGGCGCTCGAGACTTCCCTTCCCCCCAGGGCGGTGTTCTCCGTCTTGTAGGTCCAGGAGATGAAGGCGGTGAACGCCGCGCCTCCTTTTGCCAGGCTCGCATCTTGAAGTCCCCGGATCGCCTCCATGTGCGCCACGCGGTCGGCGTAGGACTCGACATGACCGAACATCATCGTCGCCGTGGTGGGGATGCCGAGAAGGTGCGCGGTTTCCATGACGGCCAGCCAGTCGTCGGACATCGTCTTGAGCGGCGATATCGTCCGGCGCACCTCGTCCACCAGGATCTCGCCCCCGCCTCCGGGGATGCTGTCCAGGCCGGCGGCCTTGAGACGCCGCAGCACCTCCTCGAGGGGGCGCCTGCTGACCTTGACGATGTGCTGAATCTCGGGGGGCGAAAAGGCGTGCACGTGCAGGCGCGGGAACTTCCCCTTGAACGAGCGCAGCAGATCTTCGTACCACTCGAGGGGCAGGTCCGGATGGTGTCCGCCCTGCATCAGGATGCCGGTCCCGCCGAGCGCCAGGGTCTCTTCGATCTTGGCGAAAAGCGACTCTTTCGAGTGCAGGTACCCCTCGGGATGTCCGGGATCGCGGTAGAAGGCGCAGAAGGAGCAGCGCACGACGCAGATGTTGGTGTAGTTGATGTTCCGGTCAACGATGTAGGTGACGATCGGCTCGGGGTGAAGACGGCGCCGCACCAGATCGGCCGCCATGCCGAGATCGAGAAGCGGTGCCTGGCGCAAGAGCAGCAGGGCCTCTTCCCCCCGCAGGCGTGCTCCGTCCGCGGCGCGCTCCAGGATCGCGTCGATCTCGGCTGTTGCGCGGCGCGTCCGGCGCAGGTCGTCGTCGGCGACGCGGTCCCACAGGCGCGGGTCGATTTCCCCGGCGCCGGTCCCGGGCACGGTCAGCTCACTCAAGGGCGCGCCTCACCGGCATCGAGGGCGCCGGCACACGCTCCCATTCGAGCGGATCGCGGAAGCGGACCGGGCGCCGGCCCGGAGCCAGGCCGAGCTGCTGGACCTGCCGGAAGAAGAGCTCGAGCCCGCGCCGCTCCTCGGACCCGAGGTAGTAGTGGATGTTCGTCTTCAGGTACGACTCAATCGACTCGGGAGGGAGCTTCAGCCCCACGCTCGCCTGCACGGCGATCGCCGGGACATTGGCCATCCCGATCCGGCGCGACTCGAGGAACGGCCGAACGCCGTCCGGCACGGACACGCCCCCCCGCACCGCCCACATGGCGAAGACGAACGGCAGGCCCGTGAGGGCGAACCACTCCGCCGCCAGATCCAGAACGAAGAGTCCCGTGGTGTCGGCCGTCAGCGCCGCGTCGCCGATCAGGAGGGCCGCGTCGTGGTCGCGCAGCATCTCCCTGAGGGACGGTGGCTGCTCCGCGTACCGCGCGTCGCGTACCCCCTTGTGCCACAGGATCGTCTTCAAAAGAGCGCTCGAGGTGCGCGAGTTCGCATCGAGGGCCACGCTCCTGATCGTCTCCACCGGGACGAGCGAGACCAGGATGACCGAGCGCACGCGGCGCTTCGAGGCGATGCAGAGCTGCGGCAGGAACTCCACGCCCGGCAGACCCAGGTATTCGATCGACGGGATCAGGCCGATGTCCGCCTCCCCCGAGCGCAGAAGATCAGGAATGCGGCAC
>Ga0209761_1002082_pt1 | contig 13083 bp, 13 predicted proteins | sample GraSoi013_1_40cm_4_FD_185818 | JGI IMG/M metagenome (GOLD analysis project Ga0209761, IMG submission 185818) | Grasslands soil microbial communities from the Angelo Coastal Reserve, California, USA - Sample 09_25_2013_1_40cm (SPAdes) (version 2) | ecosystem: Environmental > Terrestrial > Soil >... | reverse complement strand
GCCATAGTTGTTCTTCCACATCTCAACTATGCCAATTTTACATCGCCACGAGGCTATACTGGAAGCCCGGGTAGTCTCGCGTCCGGATTTGTCAGTGCAATCGCAATATTCGGCCTCATCTGCGGCATTATCGTCCTACTGTCATCTGTAATGCTACGTTTCATGCCAGCTCAACGACAGACATGGGGCATACTCACACTGGTGTTCAGCATCCTAAGCTTCTTCGGCTCCGGAGGCTTCATCGTCGGAGCAGTCTTGGGAATAATCGGTGGCGTAATGATCCTTAGATGGAAACCACCGCCAGCACCAGCAACAACAACATCCCAATAGGTAGAACCGGGAAATCTCTAGAAGCACGAAATCTGATCCGGCGAAGGGGTGCAGTGAACATTTGGAGAGGGGTGAGGTGTCATAGTTGGAGAAGCTCAAGATCCTCCTAGTAATGCTCGTGTCAGCAGCGAGTGGACTTGCAGTCTCCGGCTACATTCTCGCCCTAATCCTAACTCCCGCGGAGTCACCGTTACAAGTGCTCGCACAGCTGCTTACAAACGGTTTCCCGGCCGCCTTTCCATTCCTGGTATTATTTTCCTCCCTACTCTTTCTCAGTACAGTACTTGCTAGTATGGTTGGAGTCATCTATTTCCTAGTACTTCCTGAAATGAAAAACTACTACATTACATCTGGTAATGGAAAAGAAAACAATGTATCCCTTGTCCTGAAAACTCTCAAACCAGAGGAACGAAGTATAGTCGGCGTTTTAGACGAGCATGGAGGGACCTACTTGCAAAAGTACATCACGAAAGAAGCAGGCCTATCACGGTTGAAGACGCACCGGATCGTCGCAGCATTGTCTGAGCGGGGGATCGTGATTGTTGAGAAGTATGGAAATACGAACCAGGTTTCACTTGTAAAATGGTTCCGCGACGGGATGCACAACCAACAACCAACATGAGCTCTCGCGAAAATTCCTTGTAACCTTTTCAAATTCGTCTCAAAGGCAGCGCGCCATCTTGGAAGGTCCACTGTCAATGTATGTCGAGAATGGCTTCACTTCGCCTCGCGACGCTGACTAGTATCTTGTTGTCCGAAAACGGCTTGAAAAGCCAGTTCAATGAGGCAGGGTAAGTCTCGCTAGGTGTCCCAGCGGACCTCCTTGTTCTTTGAAACTATCGGCATGCGGAGCTGGGATATCACATCGTCAGATCGCAGTGGGGGAAGGGTTACGCTACTGAATCCTCAGAACGATTGTGCCGTTGGGCCTTCGGAACGGCTGGACTACGACGGCTGGAGGCGGAGACGGCGCAAGGCAATACAAGCTCGGAGAATGTGCTTAGGAAACTGGGGTTTCGACGTGAAGGACATCGTCTCGAACGAAGCCATATCGGGACAAGATGGGTATCAGCCAACGAATATGGACTGCTCAAACGACAGTTCCAAAGAGTGAAGGCGAATCGGAAGTAATACGGGTCGATGTGAAAGTATTGGAAAAAGTCTCTTTCACGTCTTGAACTTTGAGGTACTACCCACCCCTATTTTTACAACTTAATTTTTTACTACGCCTCATTTTGGCCGAGAAACGGCTCTAGCGGCTCAAAATAGCCTAGAAAGCATTTTGCGGAAACGGGTTTATTCATTTAAACATAGCGGAAATTTATGAGGGAGACATCGGGGGCCAGAAAAAGTGAGCTTCGATCGTCGATCAGGGCTCAAAATGGGCGATTTTCTATCTAGCACCGGCCTGACCCGTCAATTTTCTAAAACAAAGCTGGTTTGATGAGGGCTAGTTCCCGCCCGCGGCGCAAGTTGCGACTCGGACTGCCGGCTCATACGCTTGCCCTCCCACGCACGAACGAATGGGAGCGATGCCATCGATTTTCAGTCCACGTAAGGGCCGGTCCTGTGTATCTTGACGAACTTCCTAAGTGGTTTTAAATCCGAGACTCTTTGCGTTCGCAACTTGAGAATCATTGATCCAGATTCCCGATTGGATCCGGCAGGTATTCGACAGCTATCTAGTATGTGAATTCACGACAATCTCCGGTGGCAAGCCGGTAACCCTTCCACTGCTACCATTCTATGATTCAGTCTCGGGAAACCTCGTAGTCACGTCAAGTATCTTATTTTCGAAGAAGGTTGAGAACATGAAAAGGAACCCGCGTGTCTCCATGCTCTTCTCCAACCCCGAAGGGACCACCGCTGGAAGACACACGGTCCTCGTCCAGGGAACAGCTCACCCACAGGATGCAGACCTGGACCATGGATGGGAGCGATATCTCCCCCACTGGCGAAAGAAAGAACCTGTCATCGATGCCTTCCTCGCTGACCGAGAAAAGTTTGGCTGGTTCTGGAAAAGAATAGTCGTACAGGTTGAACCAAAGAGGATCACCGCGTGGAAGAACGGCGACACCACTCGTCCTCCCGAAGTCTTTGGAGCGTAAGAGAAGATGGTCAAACTAGATCTCAAGAGATTAGCAAACTTTCGTTACGCAGTCATATCCCACGTCGATAAGGATGGTTTCCCGTTCAGCGTTTCAACAAACTTCCAGATAACCCCCAAAGGCGAGATCCTACTGGAGAAACCCGGAGCACGACCTCAACTCAAAGGCGAGAGGGTAGGGGTTCTTTTCAACAGCATAACAGCCATTCCCACGGTCGGCTATGGCCACAGACGGTACATGCTGGTCTGGGGAACAATGAGCGAGGAATGGGGAATGTACAAGTTGAATCCGGAGAGGCTTTCGGAGTGGGACGAAAAGATCTTGCCATTCGACCAGCTCTGTGCAAAATCCGCACCCCAAGGCGCCAAGTACCTCGCGAGCCTTCAAACTCCGGTCGAAGCCTGAGTTTCTCCTGGGGTTCCTCTGTGAGGAAGTCTCATCAATCAGCTTGCGCGAGAGACTCGGAGCTCTCCTCTTGGATCGGCATCATCGACTCTCTTCTCAAGGCTAGCAATGAGCCTGCCAGGACTACCAACCCTCCAAGAATCGAGATCATCCAAACCGTGTTCAAGAACGCAAAATTTGGAGTCGCATACCAGACGTCACATCTGTTCGGGCTGACAGGATCGCTTGTCCACCATTTTCGGCCAAGGGCATCGCCGCAAGCGGCCGTATCGTCCCCGTAGCCTACTGTCGCTGTGAAGGTCTGGAGCCCAGAATAGCCTGCCCAGAAAAAGCTCACGAGCGCCAAAAGCCCTGCAAGATCACTTTTGATCACGCCCTTGAGCACAATCCCCAGAACCGCAAGCGCTAATCCGACAATGAAGAATCCCAGCGTGATGTATACTGACATGTTCAACAAAGCAAGATTGTCCCATCTGAGTGGATAGAAGTAGTTGAAGAATGGAATCTGGTAGACTAGTCCTCCGAAATCCACTAGAAGACAGGAAAGCAGGAATCTCCAGTCCATCCAGTTCCCTTAGTAGACACAGCGATGCAACAATTATGCCTATCCGACAACAGTGCAACTCGTCAGCCACAGTCTAACGGTGTGGGTCCTTCAAGACGTCCTTCGTCCCCTTCTACGAGGAGTATCAGAAGCGAGAAATCGTGGACGAGGATACGGCTCGATTAAAGATGAACGATGAAGCGCATCTCGAGCCGTAGGCGCCCTCAAGGAAAGGCTGAAAGTAACAATGGATCCGTCTTAGAATCAATACTAAAAGAAACCCCCAAGCTGATTCTTGCCCGACGCATTAGCAAAGCATTGAGCCAGGTCAGCAAAGGCTCACCACTCACTGTAGCTCAAGCCAAGGACGTTCTAACATTTGTTCTAACCTATCTCGAAACCCATCCTAACGCGAATCTCCAAGAAGGCCTTCCAGAAGTAGTATCTGCCCAGGATTAGTAGTAGATCGGGTCAAGCGATTATCACGTCTTCCTTAGGGATAGTCAAGATGTGAAACTCGTGTTTGTCGGGACAAAGACAGTGTAGACCGATGAGGTCGCTGCAGCCCTGAAGATACTTGTCAGGGGCTCGATGAGCAGTACCAACCAATGGCTTCTTGCAGGTCGGACAGTACAATCCAGTTTCCCACGTCATGCTGACACAGGCTTGAAGTCTGCTGCAAACACGACATGACACTGACCCAGAACCTGATGCAACGTCAAGTGTTCTGAACAATAATGACCAAAGCATCGCCCGCACACTAGAGCCAGGCATGCAACCCTAGGACATCCAGAGTGCTGGCAGAACTTATTCTTGAGATCCATATTCTGAAATCATGCTTTACCTGACTATTGGGGTAGAGAGCATACTGGATGCATTGAGAGAGTGACGGGAAACTAATTCCGGCGAATAGTTTCTCTAGGTACTCCTACATATCCACGAATGATCTACCGCCCCTCACACACGCACCCTCTATGATCACCAAACCCTACGACAGAGCCTTCGAACTCCCCCTCTCCCCCGAACAGTTCGCCAGTATCAGAAATCGATACGAGTGGCTGAGGAAGACGGAGCTCTACCGTAACGGCCGCGCGAAGAAAACGTTCGAGACAAAACAATGCTTGGACCGACTAGAGCAAGAAATGTCGTCCATGACGGATACAGTTCATACTATGAAAGTAGACCTATGTTTTTCCAAAGACCCTGAGACCCAGGGAGAGACGAGATGGAAGGAATACGGTACAACCCTTCTCAGACTGTACCAGGCCTACGCGAAGAGGAACATCTCACTCGGCTTGAGCATCGGTCCACGACACGATCAGAACCTGTTGGGTTACACTGTTTCTACAGAGCTGTCGCCTAGGAGCACAATTGAGGACTTCAAGACCAGACTGGGACTCCTGTTATCGCCAGACAGTGTCAAGCATGCCGTCGATCCGATTACCGTGTCTCTAGAGGGTGAAGGTGGCCAGTCACAGTTCCACCTAAACAAGGCTCAGGCTCAGGACTTCATCACCCTCGAAGACATTCCACTCGTCTTCAACTACTACAGGCAGATCGGCGACATCCTCTGCCGAGAGATTCTGGGTAGAGGCCTGACAACACTTTGTGCCGTGGCCGATGGAGACGGAGAGTCCGTCATCCGACGGAACAATAGCAATGGAAGCAGAATCGTTGTCAATGACATTGAAGAGATCGGTCGGCTCATCATGGACTATGCCGTCTACAGGTTCGTTCCGGACGTTAACCAGCATAGCTCGACCTGTATCTCCCGCATTCCTATCGATTTCGACCGACCTACGACAATCGAATGGAAGAGCTTTGCAGAGATCGTGAACTCTTTCGTAATATGGTTGAAGGACCAAGGATTCACTCCAAAGTTGAGGTTGACAGGTGGCCGTGGCGCTCAGGTTATCCTGGACATATCAATGGATCGGATTGCGCAGAATTACAAGACCATGTTCCCACGACCGTTGAAGTTTGACAGTTGGGTCAAGAAGGCGGGAGTAGCCGGCCTAATCAGTGCTCAAGCAACAGACTTCGTGAAGACACTCGCGATTGCTTACGCAACCCATAGAAAACAAAGACTTGGGCTTTCTGCTCCTGTAACAGTGGAAGTCCATGATCTTAGCCAACGCTGGTGGAACATACTCATAGACAGCTCACGCGCTGCGGTAGACACAGGTGTTGTGGGACTTGGCTCGATCCATCACCGGACCGGGGCGATCTGTATGCCCGTCGCCTCAGTGCCCCCATCGTTCAGCCTCGAACCCGCGATATCAAACTCCCACTATCCTGACATTAAACCAGTAGAGTTCCAACCACGGTACAAGTCTCCATGGATACAGTTGATTGGCAATCAACCATCTTTGCTCGCCGAACCGTCTTTTTCATCTCGGGACAACCCATTCAGTCTAGTGGAGGAGACGTTTGAGAAGCATGGCTGGATCCCCAGTCAATACGTCCGGCTGACCTCAGAACGGTTTATGCAACGCTACTGCTGGGCTTGACCAGCCATTCTTTCCCATACAAACCCTTACAAAACTAGTACCACAACAATTCGAACGAGTGAAAACCTTGAAGGAAGAATTTCTAGACAAAACGATGGCTGCCGTCCATGAGCGCTTGGCCAAGGAAATGGCATATTGGGATCGGCGAGCGAATGAGCTAAAGGAACAGGAGATGGAGGCGCGTCAAAGAGCCGATGATCTAGACGCTAGGCTTCAGACACTACTCGAACGAGAACGAGAATTGGCGAAGCTCAAGGTCACGGTTACCCTTACGCCTGAGATTATTCGATGGATTGACGACCAGATCAAAAGGGCAAGGTTCGAAGATCGGAGTCACGCGGTCCAGTTTTCCTTGTTGAAAGTGAAGACCATCAAGCCGAATTAGGGCCTTTCTCTTTGCGGAGCTTCCGCCAATACATTATCCTAATCAATAGATTAGCGAATCGTGATGGCATATAGAATGACCATCCCAGTATCGTCAGCATGACAGAGATCACATCGACCACTATTCCAACCGAGTCAGATGGAGCGAACCGCAATTTATGGAAGAGGTCGAACCACACATAGGCAGTGATTGTTACAAAGGCACCAAAGATGATGACTCTCTCTGCAATCGCTCGGCCTAGTACTCCATCATCCGCCTCAATTTTCTCAGGACGCAGATATTCTTCGTTCACTCCAAGCTCTGAGGGATAGAATTCATCAGCGAGGCTCGCAACGATCCTCTTGCCTTCAGGGGTTAGTGAATAGCTCGCGCTGGAGAGCCACTTCCTTACCCGATTCCGCCCTGCCAGCAACTCTGTAAACCGGATTAAGGCTCTGTCGATAATCGACCTGTCAACCGACCGAGCTACAAGAAGTCCGTCGGGCCCAGTATAGTCGCCCAAGAATTTCTCGATCTCGTCTTTCGACAGTCGACCGTCCAAGCACCCACTCAAATAATGCGAAGTTGCGGACTCATGCTTCTGATAATGGATGCTCATCAGAGCTGCGCCTAGGAGGTACATGTCTCTGAACCTGTTCAGCATAATAGCCAGCTCGTCCTTCTGCAACTTGGCAAAACTCTCGACAACTCGTTTCGGATCTAGTGTGCTCCCAAGGTTGGCGAGGGGCCTGTCGGAATCGTAGGATCTACATAGTTCGTAGATATACCGTCCGTGGTCTGTGGCCTCGTAGCACTTGAAAGTCTGCTTATAATCGCCGACTCTGGAATGAGGTTTCCCAGGAACGGGCTTGATCTGGACAGAGTCGTCGTCAACGTACTTCGCCAGTTTTACGTCTTCCAAATCTCTTAATGCGTCGGCGATGTAACCCAGTGTTTCCCCGGCACCGTATTCTTGAAGGGATAGCTCGACATCCTTCGTGGCCATTTTTCCCTTCGCTCTGCAGAGCAGGTCGAATACTGCGAGTTTCCTCGGGTTCTGCAATAAGAGAAAACTCTTGTACATTGTTTCTGGCACTTTAACCAACCGTTCCATTGGATTGCTATTCGGCATTACATTACTTAGCCCCGTTCTGAAATTGTCAGAAGACCCCTTATCATATTCTGGAGGTCTGAGAATTTCAGACTTCCCCCTTCAGCAGGTCAGTCGTATTCTTTCCGCTGTGGAAAGTTGAAGGAGGTGAATGTGAACAGATGAATCCAGAGGAAATACTGGGCTTCTACAGAATGCAGCACTCGGTCTATGGCGAATGCCCAATGTGTCACGAACCCTTCCGCCTCTCCGAGGTTAGGATATGGTGCGGCACTCCACCAAAGGATTGGCTTCTCACTCTAAGGAAGCGAGAGGAAGAGCTTGAGGAGGAGCGAGCGGCTATGGACGAAAAAGTTAGGAAGAGAATTGACACGTCAGTAAAAGTACGCTTCGGACAGGTTGTCCAGAATATTCTCCCAGAGTTCTCAGCATATCGCCCTGACGAGATGCGCTGGCTTGGCGACCCTGTGGACTGGGTGGTGTTCGACGGCAAACAGTCGGGAAGCATCAAGGAGGTGGTCTTCATGGAGGGCAAGAGTACCGACAGGACCCCCTTGAATCCCATTCAGCGAGAATTGAAGAGGGCGGTCACAGAGAAACGAGTCGCTTTCCGCACGATTAGCCTGTCTGGAAACATTAGCGAAATGGTCCAGCTCAAGTAGGAGGACCTCGCAACCATGCGGGACCCTCCGTCTCTATTTTTTTGGGCTCTGCAATCCGAGAACTTAGGACTCGCTGAATGCTCTGGTCTAGCCAAGACATTGTGTGGTGGCAGGCTGTGGGAAGCCCGCGAGCGTCGTCCTGACGCGAAGAGCGCCTGATTATCGTCCACAGTCATCCTAACGGATGAACCCTGAGTTTTGTCTTGTCGACCGGAGACGTTTTCCAGTGGGAATGTCGAGTTGAACATGACCCTAACAAAACGTTCACGTCTGCTGCACTTGGCTAGACTACGAATTTGTGATTCATGCCCATAGCATGTTACTTACTGTCGAGGAACCGGCGGTCTTGCGCGGCCTCTAAGTTCTGAAAAGATGACAGGAAATGCTCCAATTCCGGCGGCTTTGAACTCTTATATACGCTACATCTTGTCAAAATGGAACGTGACTGACGAAAAATGGCTCACATAACAAAAACGACGATGATCAATTCGCCTCCGGACAAGGTCTTCAAAGCATTAGACGATCCTAATCAGATGCCTACAATTGTTCCAGCAGTCAGTCGCGTAAGCGATGTGAAACTCTCTCCTGGACGCGTTGGCGACACTTTCCGTGTCACCTATGGATTGATGGGCATGCACTTCGACCTCGACTTTACCAACGTGGAAAATCTGCCTCCAAAGAAAATAGTTAGGCAGTTCGAAGGTGGAATGAGCGGCAAGATGAGTTATACACTTGAACCGGAAGGAGACATGACCAAGGTATCCTTCGACGTGGATTACCAAATGTCCGGCGGAGTACTTGGAAAAGCCATGAACAGACTGCTAGTAGAACGAATGAACGAGAAGAATGCGGAGAGAATGCTGGAAAACCTGAAAATGCTGATGGAGACCAAAGAAGCTCCAGTCCTCGCTCCCGCCTAACGTCACGCGTCGACTGGAAGACCGCAGCGATATTCCACAAAACAAGGGTTCAAGACGGCTTCCACGAACAGTGGAAACGCCGCGAGACAAGTCGCGCTAGATCTGTAACGTGAATGAATTGGCTAAGGTTTCGAGAACTGCGTTGATCAATGCTTCTCTGGCTTCACTGGATGGCAAGAGACGCCCTCAACTCCTCCTACTACCTGAAAGGCGACTATGACCAGTCAATCAGGATCCTAACAGGTGCACCAGAATTGGTCAAAGATTCCAGTAACCCAATACTCAAGGCTAGTCTGGCAATGTCATACGTTGCTAAGGGAGATAAGGAGAAGGCGATGAGGTGGCTCAACGAGCTGATTTCACTTCCCGAGGAGAATTCTTGGAGAAGTGTGATGATCGCCAGTGTTTATGCGGCCCTCGGCGATTTCGACGAATTCTTCGTGTTTGCCAACCGGGCTTTCAATGAGAAGACCCTCTCGTTTATCGATCTCAGGCTGATCGACAGATGGATCCCTGGGGCTCGCAAGATTCGCGAGGATCCTCGCTTCTCCGAACTCTTCAGCAAAGCCGGTCTGAAACTGGAAGCAGACATCTGAAGATTACAACTTCCCCAGCTGAGTCGTTGATGGCATCAAACGAATCGAAAAAGGCCGAGAGTTGGTTTCTCAAAGATGAGTAACGCGAATTACTCTGGCCCTGTTGACGGGAGACCGCGCACCACACCATTGAGGACCGCGGTAGCGTTTTGGATCTGTGGCTTTGTCGAATATAGAGAATAAACAACCGTGCAAGTAGTGGTTGTCTTGGGTAGTGTTGAAAATGAGAAGACTGCCTCCTCTTCCTAAACAGCTTGAGACCTTCCCTTCTCTATAGCATAGTCGAGCGCGAAAATCAGGCTTAAACCCACGACAGACTGACAGATTATTACAGTCCAGGATAGTTATAGTGGCTAGCCTTGAATCCAAGAAGGCTTCGCGCCTATGCAAGCGCGTACCATCGCAATACGTTGGTCAATCCGATCATTATCTTCGTCTCAAACTTCGACAAGTGTTTGCGATTCTACCGGCAAGTTTTCCATTTACAGATGCTGCATAGAACCGATGACTGGGCAGAACTTGATGCTGGAGGTTTCATCCTTTCAATCCACGGAGGCTACAAAGGATCATCAAGCAGGCATCAGAGGCCGCTTGGATTGCACTTTATCTGCAAGGACATCGATAGGTCAATACGGCTTGTTCGAAAGTATGGAGGTAGGGTCGGGCGCATACGCACGCTAGACTTTCGGCCGGAGGAGCTTGTCACAGCCAAAGAGGCTAGGTTTCACGACCCGGACGGTAACGAGTTCGAACTCCGCCAAGTAGTCTCAATTGGCTGAGGCCACCGCCTCAAAAGTGTCTATGATCCTTTCCAACTAACCTACTTTCGATGGTCGTGTATTCCGATAACGTTTCCAAACGGGTCGGTTACTCGCCCTCCATGCTTGCTCTTCCTTTTGACTTTGACCCCTGCGTTCTCTAGGCGAACGGCGGCTTCTTCGAAGTCGTCCACATGAAACTCGATGAGCTCTTCGTCGCCACGGGATAGGGAAATTCCCAGGATCGGGGCTAGGTCAACCCATTCACTCTCAGAGCGCTTGACATCAATGCCTACAATGTCCTTGTAGAATTCGAGTGCTCGTTCCAAGTTTCGGACATGAATGAAAGCGTGTCCTTCAGTGATCATAATCGCCTTTGAACTCGTCTCCTTCTCCCCGGTCATTTGCCTGCATTGTGCCAGACAACCAGCCCCTTGAGGGGTTTAGGATACCATGGGTCAACTAGTTCAGCTCGCTCGTCGTACAATTGAGAGAGAGTATTGGCATCATGCCTGTTGAAAGCCTCTAACCACTCTATTACCCGTCTTTCCACGGATTCAAATGCGATTTGCTTCAAGATGCACCATGATCAGTTCACCTTTGGACCTTTTGAATCTTGTCGAGCCGTCCTGTAAGACCCAGTAGGATCGGATTGCACGGAATTACAAGACCATGTTCCCGCGACCGTTGAAGTTTGACACTTGGGTAAAGAGAGCGGGAGAAGCTGGCTTGATCAGTGCTCAGGCCACGGACTTTGTGAAGACACTCGCTATTGCTTACGGAACCCATAGAAAACAGAGGCTCGGACTCTCTGCGCCCGTAACCGTGGAAATCCATCACCTAAGTCAACGCTGGTGGAACATACTCATAGACAGCTCACGTGCTGCAGTTGACACTGGAGTTGTGGGAGTTGGCTCGATCCATCACCGGACAGGGGCCGTCTGTATGCCTGTCGCTTCGGTGCCTCCATTGTTCAACCTTGAATCCGCCATCTCAGCCTCCTATTGTCCAGATATGGAACCGGTAGAGTTCCAGCCACGGTACAAGTCTCCGTGGATACAATTGATCGGCACTCGACCATCTTTACTATTCGAGCCATCCCTTTCATCTAGTGATAACTCGTTCAGCCTGGTCGAAGAGACGTTTGACAAGCATGGATGGATTCCCAGCCAATATGTCCGTTTAACATCAGAACGATTCATGGAACGGTATTGCTGGAGTTAGAGGATCCGTCGGATTCTCTCCAGACCATGTTTGACTGCTTGAGTTGGTTTAGATGACGCGAGCATTCTTGGTTCGAAGCCTGAATAACTTGGCTCAGCTTGGGGTGGTTTCTAGGGCTACTTTGGCTTAGACTTTTTCCGATTTTGACACAGGGTTTTGGGAGATTATCTCGGCAGGACCACGTGGCTAGCTTCTTGATGTTACTAGTCAATAAATCCCTCCTCGTGACGATATACCGCCCGTCGATCACGATGAGCGATTGGAACGCTGGCGTCATTGATGAGTTCCGCAGAAACCGTGGAAAGGTAGGCGGCCAGTTCGAGGGCGCGACCTTGTTACTCATCAATCACACTGGTGCCCGCACTGGAAAACTCCGGACTAACCCTGTGATGTATTTCAAGGACGGTCACCGCTATCTAGTCTTCGCTTCTAAGGGAGGAGCCGATACCAATCCTGACTGGTATCACAATCTCAAGGCTCATCCTGATGTGAAGATCGAAGTTGGGAATGAGACGATCGAGGTACGTGCGGAGGAAATTACCGGGGCCGAACGCAACCAAATCTACACGCGACAATCCTCGCTCTACCCACAGTTCGCCCAGTACCAGCAAAAGACCAAGAGGATCATCCCTGTGATAGCGTTCATACCGAAGACCAGACGAAAGTAGCCTAAGCATCTGTCCCTGTAACACACTGTATGTGGGCTGTTCTAATTGTGAACCGGCACATAATGACATAAGCTGGCGGAAGTGAAACTCGCAATTATTGGATTGCCACAGAGATCGCGTAGGGGCCGTATGAGTAGCGCCTACTAATCACAGTTTGAAGAGAAAGCACCTCGGCGCTTCTTTATAGCCGATTGGTTGTTCAAGTTCTTGCTCGGTGCGCGGGGGTTCCCGAGACCCATCGAACAGTGTCGCTGCAAAACGATCTCGTGGGCGGGTATCAGGCCAAAGGGGCAGGGCATTCCTCTTCTATTCGAGGAGGAAGGTGCTTGACTTAAGATCCGGCTCAGGAGATATCCTGTGGCGTAGGCCTTCGTGGGTTCGAATCCCACCCCCCGCACCAAGGTTCCTATCTGACTCGTATCGCCCAAGCAGGGAATCGAATCTGATGCATCCTGCTGACGGTATTCAGTCGTCCTGATCCAGACTATCGAGAAATCTTATCCTATTTTATCAATGACGCATCAAGGAGAAGAGGATCGTGAACACAATGGCCAGATGCATGCGGGTTCGAAAAACTGCCGGGGTGGTGGGGGCAGTAACCCTGCTCGAGCCCAAGGTCAAAGTCGCTTCTCAAAGCGTCTTCTACGCCTTGCGCACCCGTGATGGGAGTTGCGCATCGGGTTGCGGCGTTTCTCAAACCCGCGTCGCCGAGATAGTTTTCGGGATCGAAATTGTCGAATGGGACCTTTGCTCCATTTGTCTTTCTCGGACGGGTTTCCTCGAATACTTCAACTCCCTGCCTTCGGCAACCCCGCGAGAAGCGGAGGAAGTCAAAACACTCCTAGGAATTTCGAATGAGACGTTTGAAAGGGAATGACTCCTG
>Ga0209761_1002079_pt1 | contig 13091 bp, 10 predicted proteins | sample GraSoi013_1_40cm_4_FD_185818 | JGI IMG/M metagenome (GOLD analysis project Ga0209761, IMG submission 185818) | Grasslands soil microbial communities from the Angelo Coastal Reserve, California, USA - Sample 09_25_2013_1_40cm (SPAdes) (version 2) | ecosystem: Environmental > Terrestrial > Soil >... | reverse complement strand
TGAGTTTTGACACTATGTCTTTCTCATAGTGATTCACGATATCATTTAATGAAAACCAGTTTCCAAATTTCACATTGGGGTGTTTTTCTTTTAATTTTCCATATACACCGTTGAAAAAGTCCACATACTTTGAAATCTCCTCAGGGTGGTCTCTAAAGTAAATGTCTACATTTCCTCCTATTATCACATAATCAACTATGTAGTATCTTGATAATATGGCATCCAGTGTAGTGACCGTTTCATTTTCTAGTTTTTGGTCAAGCTGAGGTTTGTCCATCCAATTTGGAAATTGCCCGAAAACACGATTGTTAATTACTGAAAAATAAAGCGTCACGTTAAGATGCTGTTCTCTGTTTAATCCCATTAAGATATCAGATGTTCCCCAATTGTACTTACCCTGTATGGGCTCTATGTTTGGCCAAGAAAGATAGACGTTACTTCTTCCTATTCCTGTAGACGCAGCTTGACTGTATGCATTTTGAACCTCTTGAAGTGTTGGCCTTTGAGTAGGAGGCATGACAACTAGGCCAAGTTTTGGATTATGTGCGGCTTGTGTTGGTGGTGGAGGTTGTACTTGCTGCTGTTGTAAGACTGAAAAAAATATTGCAAACGCAATGATTGCGATCGCTGCTCCAATAGTAATACCAACAACTTTCTTCTTCAATTGATTTTGCATGATTTATCGATAGTAAAAAAAGTATTGTTACATTAGTAATGGAAGATGACGTATAACTTTATTAGTGAAGGATCTTTTTGTTAAATTGATTAAAAGTTAAGATGTGATGGGCTCCTTTGGGGAATACGAAGACGGGTCCACTGCTTCCAAATGGAAATCGGACGTGGTTCCCTCGTCTTGGTACTTAACCCATCACACTTCTTACCATTCGCGAAATGATAAGCGTAATTTTTGAGAAAATTTTGTTCATTATGTTTTGTCCTATCCAGATGTACAGCCGCTATATCCGCATTCAATACAGACGCTGCAACCCTCTGCAAAGACCAAATTGTTTTTGCATGTTGGACACAATCTCTCTTCCATTTGTTCTGGTGTGAGTGTCTGGGTTGTTGCTGCTGTATCTGGAATCTTTATCTGAAGTGCTCTTTCTATCTGAGATTTCAGATATGCATTTGTTATGTTCTTCGAGATATGATCTGTAACATACAGACTTGGTACAACCTGAAATGTTTTCTGTACATTGTTTCCAGTCATGTGTAGCACTTGTTCATGTCTTGAACCGTCTCTGAATACAGTAATTCCTTTCAGGCCAACCTCATGTGCTAACAGATATGCTGCCTTCACATCATCAGAGGAGACATCGTTTGGCATATTGATTGTTTTTGCTATAGCGTTACCAATCCATTCTTGCCATACTCCCTGTGCCATTAGGTGATCAGCCCAGTGAATGTCCATGGCAGTCACAAATATTTTCTGCATCCATTCGGGAATTTCTGGTATTCCCTTTACAGAACCATAGTTATTTGCAATCTTTTCTAGTATCTGATCATTATGTAGCCCATGTTCCTTTAGAACGGCTTCAAATATTTTATTGGTATAGAAGAATCTGCCTACTGTTACTCGTTTTTCAAAGACCAGGGCAAACATTGGCTCCATTCCGTTTGAGCAATCAGCTATCATAGATAGTGTGCCAGTAGGAGCCACCGTAGTTGTTAAAACATTCCTGATGCCATGCTTCTGGATCTTGGCAATCAAAGCATCCCAGTCATAAGTACGAGCACTTTTAGGTTTTTCATAATATCCAGCTACAGGAATCTTGCCTTCAGGATATTCTGTTCTTGAACATAACGGGAATGGTCCTCGTGTTTTTGCAAGGGCAATGCTCTCTTCCATGGAATAATAAGTCAGTGCCTCTGCTAGCTTTTCTTGGAATTCGAATCCTTCTTGGGAGTTGTATGGTATTCTCAATTTGAACAAGAGATCAGCAACACCCATCACTCCAAGTCCAATCCTTCGTGAATCTTTTGATGCTTGATTTATTTCTGGAATTGGATAGTTATTGACATCTATTACGTTATCAAGAAATCTTGTTGTTTTTCTAATCGTTTCTTCATATCTCTGCCAGTCAAATTCGTACTGTCCATCAGCTTTTCTTTTTACAAAGTTTGCAAGATTGATCGAACCGAGATTACATGATTCATATGGATACAAGCTTTGTTCTCCGCATGGATTTGTAGCACGCAACGGTGCACCACGAGCTTTTGCAAATACATTATATTTGTTAATTATGTCAAAGAAGATCAGACCAGGTTCTGCACTCTTCCACGCGGAGAGTGAAATCAAATCAATCAAGTGATGCGCATTTACTTCTCTGACAGGAGATTTGTCGAGAGGACTTCGAAGAACATACTTTCCATCACTTGAATTAACAAGTGCTTCCCAAAAATCTTCCCATACTCCTACGCTTACGTTAAAGTTCTCCAGAACACCCGGCTTTGTTTTTGCCGTGATAAATTTTTCAATATCTGGGTGCCAAGCTTCTATAATTCCCATATTTGCACCTCTTCGCTTACCACCTTGTTTGACTACTTCAGTAACAGTATTGATGATATTCATGAAGGAAACTGGGCCGGAAGCTACTCCAGATGTTGAGGCCACCATATCACCTTCAGGTCTCAACTCAGAGTAGTTGATACCTACCCCACCCCCGGACTTGAATATTAAAGCAGCATCAGATGATGACTTCATTATCTTTTCCATGTCGTCAGGCATTGCAAGCACAAAGCAGGCAGACAGTTGTCCCAGTCTTGCTCCTGCATTCATCATTGTAGGCGAGTTTGGCAAAAAGTCTTGAGATATCATTAGATCATAGTATTCTTTGATTCTTTCTGCCTGTTGTTCAAACTTGTTTGCAGCCAACATTGTTAGGAATTCCTTGATACTGATTTTCATCTGGCCATGCTTTGCTAGGTCTATGTAGTGATTTATCAGGGATCTAAAATGATATTTGTTAAGATAGTACTTTCCTACCTTGAATTTGTAGTTAAAATCATCTAGCTTGTCTAGATATCTTGCAGCATCCTCTGTGTTTTGAGTGTACCCTCCTTCTACTTGAAAGATAGCTGGGTCCTTTAAGATGTCAGCAATTCCGACCAGAACTGCGACTCTCTCAAACATTTCACCTGCGTTCTCAATTATCTGACCTTTGTTGTTTCTAAGCAGGTATCGTGATGCTAGAACTCTCAGACAATTCAGATCGAATCTCTTTGCGACACTATCGAGGGTCTTTGATTCTAGAACCTTCATCTTTTCATCTCTTAGTCTTCTTCGTTCGTGTCTGTAGAGTATGTAGGCTTTGGCAATCTCGCTTAATCCTTCTTCGATTAAGGTAGATTCCACCATATCTTGCACATCTTCTACGCTTGGTGCCTCTGATACAGAATAACCATGCGTTACAAGTTTCTCCAAAACATAATTTGCAAGTTTATCAGCCAAACCATGATCTGGTCTACTACAAGCAACTAGTGCTTTATAGATCGCATTTGAAATCTTGTCTTTTTGGAAATCTGATATTCGGCCATCTCTCTTCTTTACTTGGATGATCGAATTCTCTATTTGTGAAAAATCTGTCAATTCACTCCCCCCATGGGTATCAAATGAGAGTTAAATAAACACTGCGGCAAAAAATTATTTTCTAAAGCTAAGCTTTGGATCAATTTTGTTGACACCTTTGAATTTTCATACTATTAGATAATTGTAAGCCAAAATAAATGTTAAAATTTTTTTATGAATATGAAGATAATTCTAGAAACAAGGTAAAATTTCCCTGCGTAAAATTTTGACTTTCCTACGGTGAATCTTATGCCAGTATGTAAGGCGATTTACAGACTGGGCACTTTTCTGTTATCTTTTCCTCTTTTAGCCCACAGTTACTACATATTGGAACCTTTCTGATTGGTCTAAATGAGCCTAATAGATCGCTTACCTTCTCGATTGCCTTCTTGATTCCTGAAGAATCCATGGTGTCTGGGATCTTCAGTTGAACTAATAACCCACCATTTAGCATCTTAGAAAGATGGTTGGATTCTACGATCTTTTCGTTTTTAGCAGTCATTCCATCTAATTCTGAGGCGTCAAGAATGACCCCCTCTGAATAAGACTCACCTTCCAAGTGCTGATGAATAGACATCTTACCGTACTTTTCGCCATCCAGGCCAGAGAAGCGCGAAGAAGCATCACTCTCGGTTATAGATATAGTTACGTTGTCTCCCATTTCCTTGCCCTTCTTAGCAGCAACCTCCATAGCCGTAGTTATGACTTTGGCCAATATTTCCTGCCCAGCCTTATTGTTCTCGTATCCTAAGATGCCATAAACTGCTTCCTTCAATCCTATCAAATTAACCACAAGCGTAACTGAGCCCTTCTGCATGTATTGTGTATTACTTGCAAGAATTGGGTTAAGACCACGACGTGTGAGATCAGATATTTCCTTTTTTCTAAGGGACATGGCAGCAAGCGCAGGTTTCATCAATAATGCAAGTCGCGCTCTAAAGTAAGTTTCATCCTTGTTTGATTCAAATGCAAGTCTTGGCATGTTTATCGATAGAGATTGCAAGTTAATTGAGGTTGCACTAACGTTCTTTGCATCTCCTCTAGCAAGTCCCTTGTTTGACACTAATCCTTTGGAGAACATGACGCGCCCTCCTAGCGCAATGATATCAGCTAAAACGTCCAAGAATTCGGCTATCTTTCCTTTTTCATAGTCTATAATCAACCCTATTGATGGAACTGGCGTTGACTTAACATATTTCTTGTAAGCCAAAAGAATGGCTCCCACTATCTTTGGTTCACTTCCAATAGGAATTCGGAAAGAAGCGAGTGTTCCGTTCTTACCATACCTTAGTGCTGTAGATATCTTTGCAAAACAGTTTGCAATTTTCCCTTCGACATCTGACAAATTCTTTGAATATTTTTGTAAAACAGTAGCCAAGCCATCCATAACTACTTCCTGCGATGCTTCTTTCACAAGCAGAGATGTTAGCAGTGAAAGAGAGGTTACAAGTTCATCTAGTGAGGCCGGTGGAGCTGTTCTTGTAACACTTAGAAACTTTCCTCTTAGGTCAATGCCATCTTCCACAAGCTCTTTAATATTAACAAATATGGTATCTGGAAGTAGTGACCAGAGACCAGCGTTTGTTATATGTATATCACCAGACAGGTGCGAATCGGCAACATCTTTAGGTAGCGTACTTAAAACCAGGTATTCCCCGAATACGGATTTGCCTGTCTTAAATAGTAGTCCTTCTACACCGTTGTGGACACCATCCACGTTTGTAAGCATTTCATGAATATCATAGCCAGGAAGACCAAATCTAGCTAATTTGTGCCTATAGTCCTCATGACCTTGTTCCAGAAGCACAGAATTGACCATTTCACGTATAAGCGATGAAGTAAGATATGATGTCTGAAACTTGTATATTCGATTCTCGACCTCCTCTGTTATCTTTTGAGCAAGTTCTAGAGGGAGACTTCCTTCACGAACCAGAGACTGAATGATCTTATGTGAATTGAACTCCTCTATGGATTCATGAGATGTTCGTACATACATCTTTCCGCTTTCAATGATCGAGCGCTCCTCAATCTGTCTTGCAAGGCTTAGAACCAGCTTTCCTAGGTTCGTAATTGTATATCTCCTTTCAGATTTGTTTAGTGCTACAAGAGATTGCCTTAGTAACTTTCTTAAGTGGTAAGCAAACTTTCCGCTTTCCTTCTTTGATTTGAATCCAGCAAGTGATTTTAATTCTGAATAAGTAAGAGGGCCCTTTGAATTTAGAATGCGTAGAATATCAATTCTGTTAGGACTTGCCATAACAGAAAAAATCATTCTAACACGTTTGGACGCAGACTGTAAAATTCCTCCCCGCTTCTGCTCACTAAAGTCTTCACTCAGTTCCATAGGCATGTTTAGTGGTATCAGTAAATAAGATTTATGACTAATTTGATCGGTATAATGGCCTTTTTAGATCAATTTTTCTGTACATCGATCGTAAATTCCGAAGAGGATAATGTTTGTCCACAGGAGGGACATTTGTTGTTATATGGTCTCATTACATCCTTTATTGATTTGAGCATTCGCATATTGGCAATTTTAGATCCACATCTACTACACACAACATCTACAGACATTGCAAGAATTGTTGTCTAATAGCTATAAAAGAAATCATTTGATTTTTTTTAATCAGTTTAATAAATTTGGTTTACAGTTTTTCGATTATTATACCACGTTCATCATAACCTGTTATTTTTGTCTTTGTTCCAAGTGGAAGATCGGCAGGAGATTTGATACCTCCCATAAAACCCGAGATGCGCAAATCAGCATTATCTAGTTTCATTACTACCCACGCATATGGAACATACTTTTCATAGCCTTCAGGTGGAACGGTTATGATTGTGTACGTTACTATAGTGCCCTTACCTTCAATTATAGCGTTCTCAAATGTCTTATTTCCACAATTTTGGCAGAAATATGTCGTTACGAGATGAAAATGGCCACATTTAGTGCATTTTCTAGCCAGAACCTTGCCTACCTTAGCATTATTGATGAATTCTTCCTTGGCTAGCAATTTATACACTTTTGAATATGTGAACAGCGCAGCTTGCTCCAGTCGCACCAAAATTATGCGCTAGGCCAATTTTAGCGTCTTTGACTGTTCTCTCTGCTGCCAGTCCTGTTAGTTGATCAAAGACTTCGACTACCTGACCTATTCCTGTAGCTCCTATCGGATGGCCCTTTGATTTTAGACCTCCGGACGGATTTATTGGAATGTCCCCATTGAGTCTTGTTCTTCCCTGTCTGACTGCTTCCACGGCTTTTCCCTTTTCAAAGAATCCTAGATCTTCTATGTCAACTAGCTCTGCAATTGTAAAGCAATCATGCACTTCTGCAAAATCAACATCTTTTGGAGTAATCCCGGCCATCTTGTATGCAGCTTGTGCTGCAATCTTCGTGCTTGGTATTGTTGTGATATGCTCTCTTCCTTGCAGAGCTGCAGGGGAGCCACCCCTACCAGATCCAATTACCTCGATGTAATGTTTGGAATGAGTCTTTGCAAATTTTTCGTTGCATAAAATCACAGCACTTGCTCCATCTGAAAATGGGCAACAATCATACAACTTTAGTGGACTAGCAACAACTGCAGATTTCATTACATCGTCTATTGTAATTTTTTTTCGAAGATGAGCTTTTGGATTGAGCAAACCATTATCGTGATTTTTTACTGCGACCATCGCAAGATCTTCTTCAGTAGCTTTGAATTCTGCAAGATAAGCTCTTGCCATTGATGCAAACAATCCGGGAAATGATGCACCAGCTCCTCCTTCATAAAAAAAATCAGAACAATATGAAAAGTATGTAGTCGTCCATTCAGTTCCAGTGTGAGTTACCTTTTCTACTCCCGTTGCCAGAACTGCATCGTAAAATCCTGCCGCAACATTTGCATACGCTTCTCTAAATGAAACCGAGCCACTACCACATGCAGATTCTATAGAAAGCGATGGAACTTCTGGTATGCCAAGATTGCTCATTATTACAGGCCCAAGATGAACCTGTTTGTCTGCAATACCAAATACATTAGAAATGTAGCCAGCCTGAATCTCTTTTGGTTGCATGCCAGCGCTCTCAATAGCGTCAACGGATGCCTGAAGTGCTATATCAGTAATGTTATCTTGTAATTTACCATATTTTGTGCTGCCTGCGCCAATTACACAAACCTTTTCCACAAATCTCGCTGACTCAATTCCATATAAAAATTCTTCATTACTATTCTTTAACCTGGTGATCCTATGACGTCGATAACAGACCATATTGCCCAAATAGCCATATCAGAAGAGCAAGTGAGCTCAAGAAATTCTATCAGTGTTACAAAGAGGAAAGTGACAAAAATGAAAACCGAGGTACGACAATACTATGACAGAAATGGCTATCTTTCGTGGTCACAAAGAAAGAGAAAATATGTTATTCTTGGTACAAATTCTCCCGGTAATGGTCTTGTAGATTGTCCGCATTGCCACATAGGAAAACTCTTCGTTGTAAGGTCAAGACAAACAGGAAAGAGATTCATAGGATGTTCAAACTATTATAACGGTTGTAAGGCATCATCACCATTAATCCAAAGAGGGATGATTTATGCTACAAAGATTCCTTGTAAGGTTTGTTGTTGGCCCGTAATTTTATTTAGGTATTCAAAAAAGGAAAAATGGACAAAACGATGTTCCAACATAAAATGTACAAGCACAATTTCTAAATCTTAAGATTAGCATAAATATCTACACGTCTGTTACGCAGCAGTGGTAACCTTTCTCTTACTTGTTTTACTTGTGTTAGTGAAATATCAACGATTCCTATTCCTTCTCTCTTTTTCATATCCAAAAGGATTTTCCCAAAAGGATCCACCACCAAACTTCTACCACAGTAAATGTTGCCTACCTGATCTGGTGAAATTACATAACAGCCGTTCTCAATTGCTCTTGTTTTGTTAATAGTTAACCAATGGTCTTCCTTCATCTTACCTCGTACCCAGGCAGATGGAGCCACCAAGATTTCAGAACCAGACGATGCTAAAATACGCGACATCTCGGGAAATCGTAAATCATAACAGATCATCATACCCAATGTACCTATGCTTGTCTTCACAGGTTTTGCGATTGAAGAACCAGGATAAAGTTTTCTTGACTCTTTAAAGCCAAGTGCATCATAGAGATGGATTTTTCTGTATTTTGAAACTATTTTTCCCTTCTTGTTCACTAGAAACGATGTATCATAGACTCGATGAGATTTAGGACTTGTTTCGTAGAAAGTTCCCACAACTTGTATCGAATTTTTTTTTGCAGCTTCCGCTATTGATGACACAAATTCTCCCGTGATATTCTCAGCAATGCCTGCAAGTTCTACCGCAGATTGCGATGATGGAGTATAACACATCATAAATTCCGGAAACGCACACAAAACAGAACCTCGATTTGTAGCTTGTGATATGTAGCTGAGAATTTTCTTCAAATTTTTTTCTTTGTTAATGTCAGCTTTCATTTGAATGATTGCGACTTTTGCCACGTGTTTTGTAAATTATTATAAAATAAAAATGTGTTTAAAGAGGATTTCCTGCCATATACCAGTTTTCTTTTGGATTTTCATCGAAAACAACAATCACGTGATTTTCTTTTGTCTTCAGAATTTCTACCGCGGATTTCGTTACTGCTTTTGCAAATTCCTCCTTTTGTTCCTTTGTTCTACCAGGATACATTGACACTATTATCAGTGGCATACATCTTTGTCAATCAAATAGGATTTATTCGTTAGTAGTGGCATATCGGAATCTTTTTTGAATTTGCGATCTCAGAATTTATCTATGTATATCCTTTCCAACCATATCTTGTACCATAAGTGAATTCTGACGAGTGAGTCTTCTTGTAAATGAATCCCGATAAGAGACCAATAAGGAATCCTCCAATATGGGCAAAGAACGCAACTCCTGAACCGCTTGAGCCAATTAAGGCAGGCAGCACATTTTGGAAAATAAACCAAAACGGAAGATACCACTTTGCCGAAATTCTTGCGAGTCTTGTGAAAAACCCCATAAAAATAAATGTCACTACTTTTGCGTTTGGAAATAGAATAAGGTAAGCCCCAAGCACTCCAGAAATCGCTCCAGAAGCTCCTATCGCAGGCACTTGACTAGAAGGATCTGATAAGACATGTACAAAACCAGCTACAAGTCCCCAAAATAAATACAGAGTAAGATATTTTCCTCTGCCGAATTTGAACTCGATGTTATCTCCAAATATCCACAAAAATAGCATGTTACCCCCAATGTGTATTACACCTGCATGGAGAAACATGGAGCTGAAAATTGATCCGATTACGCCATAGTTGTGTTCATCTATTCCATTGGTTATAACTACAGGGACAGTACCATAATTGAGAAGGATTTCTTCTGCACTCTTATTTGTAAATTCGAAAATCTGTTGAGTTACAGATATCTCCCAAAAGAACACCAACACGTTGATGAGGATTAATGCATAAGTTACGTATGGCCTGTAACCTGGCGGCTTAGGATTCTCGTCTCGAATTGGAAGCATAGAACGATAGATGCGCCGTTGTTTGTATAAATAGTATTTTGTGAATCAGACTGATATTATTCCAATTTTGATAAGATATTGAATTCCTGCGACAAATGTCATATCATCAATTTGCCCATCAGCCCACCAACCAGCATTAGTCTTGACCCATGGTGGTATCTGAACACCGAGAGTGGCTTGACCCTGAGTCGTAGCTGGTATCTTGATTATTCCCTGTTTTATCAAGTATTGAATTGCGGAAGCAAAGGTGATATCATCTATAGAATTTTGGGCCCACCATTTTGCATCATTCTTTACCCATTTTGGAATCACGATTTGGGTGGTCGAAGTTATTGTTTGATTACCTAATCCTTGATCGGCAGATGCAGTAGATGGAATGACCAAGTTTCCTCTAGCCACGCCAATTCTGGAGGTATCATCTAGTCCTGTAGGACCAACTATAGATTTAATGTTGATTTGAATACTGTATATTCCATTACCTGGTAAGTTTAGTGTCTGGGTATCCGCTGCAGCCTTTGCAGTAAGATTAGTCTTGGAAAGTATAGTGTTCCCGTCATTGTCCAGTATCTTCAGATCGTAGTTTACATCACCGTTTATTGGTTGTTCTGTGAAGGCATCAAAGAAGGAAAGTTGCAAACTATTTTTTGAGTTTGCAGCAATCTGGGTTGGATTCCATCCTAATTTTATTCCCCATCCTCCAAAATCAGTAAGGACACTACTTGATGTTACAACGTTAGGCTTGGCTGGTGCAAGAGTAAAGTCCATGGTGTTGGTACCAGTAGGCATTTGTTTTGCCATGTTTGCTATGTCTACTTTGTTCAGCAGTATATGCGCTATTACCGTGTCACTAAGAGTATAAGGATCAACTATTAGCCTCCTACCAGTAATCTGATATCCATTCATAGTTGCCGTGTATGTTGGAGTATTTGTAAATTCCTTAAATGATTTTGGAATATGAATTTCTTCATGCACAAAGATCGGTTGATTAGCTATTCTTGTCAAATTCCAATCGAAAGGCATTGAGTATGAGACTTGTAGTTTTGGTGGATCGAAATTGAAATCACCATTAATCTTGTCATAATATGAGATAACAGTAGAATTGTAAGTATCGCCGGTGTATGTGATAACGTGATTGGAGATATCACCTACGCTAAGATAAGAATCCCATTTTGGTGTCTGATCTGGTGTGAATATGTTCTTGTCATAATCGATTGCAAATAATTCAATGTGAATATGATACAAGCCACCCTCCCCAAGTGCATCTGCCAAAACTGGTATTGGACCACCTTCTTGGTTTACCCACGCATTAAGAAATGGTTCCTGATCACCGTAGATTGTCCATTTTCCTGGCGTATTAGTCGGAGTTACATCAAGCGTTAATTCACCTGTATGAGTATGGAAAAGATCTCTCATGAGTAGCTTATCATGTTTTGTGATTGTAATGAAAAAGGAATCGTGCACAATTGTTTCGTTTGTGTTGGCATCAAAAAGTCTCATATAGATTTCTCTCGGTTGAGAGGTGTCCGAAGTTATGATAGGGGGGGAGAGTTTTATAAAAAGTTGAACGTTTCTGTTCCCAACCGACGCTGGGGGAAGATTCTCTTGTGTGAACCCATCACCAAATGCACGATATGGTATTGATGATACCATAACTGAGAAAATTAAAAATGCAAATAATGAAGTCCTAAAAGTCCTCCTCAAGTATCTGAACCTACTTTGAACAGGCTTCACATTATATTTAACCGTTCGTGATATACTCACTAACATTAAATTATAATCACTAAATAATTGGTGTATGAAGAATTGGAAAAAATATTCATTGGTTTTCGTTGCAATCGGAATTATTTCTTTTATTTCAATTAGTTTTCTTGTACATCCTCAACAAAACTTTGCCATAGCTCAAAATTCCCCAGATGGAAATGGCGCAAATAAAATTTCGAAAACTATTTTTGTAAGTAATTCTTCCTCTGTTCCAATTAGTTCCACAGCCGGAACCGCCTCAATTTCTAATCCAACTGGCATTATGTACACAACGAAGTTTGAATGTGGTTCAATTTATGCAGGAGAGGGGCCTCTTCGACCTGGTCATTACGATACAGATGTCAGCATCTTCAATAAGCAGAAATTTAAGACAACAATGCTTTGGAATGCGATTGTAAATAATGGATCTGCCTCTAACGCAATACTATTAAATTTGAATTCTGAGAGCGCTACAGCGATAACTTGCCAAGACATAAGGAAGGTCATAGGCAACTATAATGGAAACTTTCTCGAAGGATTCATCGTAATTAATGTTCCATTAGATTCGGTCTTACAATCGTCGAAAGGTAGCGTTATCCCAACTATTTCAGGAAATGATATCAACCTTCTCGAGGTACAAGCATTCTACACTGCAAATGCACTAGATGTTCTTCCTCATGAGATCATAGTAGACAAGATCTCATTTTATATAATACAGGATCGAAGCGGAAAGATTCCACAGGATATGTTGCGAAAAACTCTAGATATATCCATATCATCTGGACTCAATGAAATATCTGATACGGAAAAAAAGGTCAAAGATGCTCTTGCAAAACAATACAACTTGTCTGATAATGACTTGCCAAAAATAGTAGTCAGGATAAAGAGTGTCTCGGTTGGAGTAGGTGTTCTAATTGATGACCATGCCATCTCATTATCTACAGTAAAGCCTCAGTTAAGTTCAGAGTAAAATAAATAATAAAAAGAGAATCGAGGTCTAGAGTTTTGGAATTCCTCTATACCTTGTTGTGAACACTACAATGCTGATTACAGCAATTGCAAGAACTATCGGTGCAACTGGACCGAATTCCGGTGTTGCAGTATTGTTACTTGCAGTCATGTTTGTTGTGTTTATCATGTTTGTTGTGTTTGTCATGTTTGACATAGTTGCTCCGCCTACAATTACTTGAGCTGTCATCCATGGATGGACAATACAAAAGTAATCATATGTGCCTGCATTCTGGAAGGTAAATTGGAATGT
>Ga0209761_1002071_pt1 | contig 13119 bp, 13 predicted proteins | sample GraSoi013_1_40cm_4_FD_185818 | JGI IMG/M metagenome (GOLD analysis project Ga0209761, IMG submission 185818) | Grasslands soil microbial communities from the Angelo Coastal Reserve, California, USA - Sample 09_25_2013_1_40cm (SPAdes) (version 2) | ecosystem: Environmental > Terrestrial > Soil >... | reverse complement strand
CGGGGGGGGCGCGACCGATCGGGGGTCCGACGCCGGCGCCGCGTCGGGCGTCCAGCGCTCGCGCACCACGCCCAGCAACGGAACGCCGCGCTCCATCACCGCCGTGATCCCCTGGCCGATCGACGACTCGGGCTCGTAGCCGTCGGGCGACAGCACGAGCATTCCGTCCGGGACCGCGGAGAGCCGGGCGAGCGCGCCCGCGGAGAGGTACAGGAGCAGCAGGGCGTCCTCGACCCTGAAGCCGCCGTGCAGCTTCTTCCAACGGGGGTTTGCGAACAGGTCGCCGGCGCGCGCCGTCACGGTGCCCGCGGCGATGAAGAAGACGCGGTCGACCTCGTGCGCCGCCTTGGTGAGCGACACATCGTACTCGAACGCATCCACGATCCCCTCGGTGGGCGTGAGGCCGACGGTTTCGTGCAACGTCGGGTGCTCGAGCCACAGGTCCACGAGCGCGATCCGCCGATCGGCGAGCGCCGCGGCGCGGGCCACGTCCCAGGCGGCACCCGCAGCCCACTTCAGGTCCCCCGTCGCCGGCACCAGCGCCACGAGTGCTTGTCCGGTGACCAGTGACGGCACCAGCGCGTCGAGACGCGAGCGTGGCAGGGGGCGAACCGTCACGGCGTCGGCTGGTAGATCCAGAAGGGGCGGCCGAGCTTGCGACCGATGCCCTCGGCCTGCGCCCGGGTGGGGTACGGCCCGAGCACCACGCGGTAGCCGTCGTCGGGATTGCGGGGCTGGAGCACCCGCGCCTCGAGTCCGGCGCGCGTGAGCTGCTGCGCCATCTCCGAAGACCAGGCCTCGTTCTGCGATGTCGATACCTGCACGTACATCGGTCCCTCGGGCCCCGCCGTATCGGAGGCCACACCCTGGTCGGCCTGCGCGGTCGCGTCTCCGAACGCGCCGCGATACGCGCCGCGGGGTCGCCACCCGGTGAGCATCCACAGGTCGGTCCCGCCTCCCTTTACCCGTCCCGTGGCCGCGAGCGAGTCGGGCCGGTACGCCACGACGTCGTCGCCCTGGCGCACCAGCAACGCGCCGTCCGGGGCGATGGCCGGCAGATCCGTACGCCACGCGCTCGCGAGGGTCCCGACGAGCCGTTTCACCGGCAGGTCCACGACGAATACGGAGTCCCCCGCGGCCGGCTTGGCCAGCAACCACCGCCCGAGCGGGTCGAGCCGGATGGTGGCGGCGGGCAACGGGAGCGCGATGCCGTCGATCTCCTCGCGGTCGTAGCGGTCGATCGCCGCCAGGCCGGGCTCGGTGCGTCGCGCGACGTAGATCCGGTGGCCCGACGGCGAGAACACCAGCGCGCGCGGGTGATCGGCGAGCGGAATGAAGGCGGCCTCGCGGCGGCCGAGCGGATCCATGAGGACTACACCTGAGTCGGCGGCCACAGCGACCAAGTCGCCCCAGCGGGTCGCCGCCACGTCGCTGCCGGCCGGCAGTGGCCGACTGGTGGGCGGTTGATCGGCGGCGGCGGTAATGAGCGCCGGGGGGTCGGCCACGACGAGACGCTGGTCGGCGGCGCCGAACAGTTGCAGCGGCACGCCCGGCAGAGGCTGCGGCCAGGCGACCCGCACCCGCCGCGCGAGCGTCACGACCCGGCGCTTCGCATCCACGGTGTAGAGCGTGCCGTCCGGACCGAGTGTCGCCTGCTCGATGCCGCTGGCCACGGTGTCGACTCGGGCGCTGCCGAGATCGAGTGCGAGGACGTCGCTCTTCGGGCGCGCGACGCTCGTGTCCTTTTTGGCGTGCGCATCCTTCTTCTTCGCGCTCGTGTCCTTGGTGGCGGTCGTGACGTAGAGGAACTCCGCCTCGGTGTCGAGCCCAATCACCCGGGTGACCGGCGGGAGCTTGCCCCGAATCGCGGTGGACATCTCCACCATGGTGGGGAGGCGATACACCCTGGGGGTGCCCCCTTTCGTCGGGATGCGGATAGCGACCCCGGCGGTACGAGCTGCCCCCGCGGCTGCCCGGCTAACAGCTTGTTTGGCAGGCGGTTGCGACGATGGTGCGGCGGGCGCCCGGGACCGGCAGCCCCAGAGCGCCAGGCTGGTGAGGAGGAGGTACGATCCGCAGGTACGCAAATGGCCTCGCCGGACAAGATAGGCAACCGGCGAGGCCAGGACAAGTGGTTTAGGGATGCGGAGTTAGAACGTTGGGCCGAGGCTCACCGTCCAGTACGGATTGTTGTGCGGCCGGCTCAGGGGTTTGGTGTAGTCGAACCGCAGCACGACGAAACCCAGGAAGTTCATCCTGATCGAGCCGCCCCAGCTGCGGAGTGGCGCGCGCACGGTCTCAAGGCAAGTGCCGCTGCACGATCTGCTCCACACGAGCTTGGAGTTCGAGTCCCAGGCGAGCCCCGCGTCGTAGAAGATCGCGCCTTCGATGGGGGGGAGCCCCACGGGGAGGAAGCCCAGCACCAGGCTGCGCGTCAGCGGGAAGCGAAGCTCGGCGTTCACGACGGCGAACCGCGAGCCAATGAGCTGGTCGAGCTCAGGGCAGCTGTTGCTGGTCGCCGCGAGACACTCGTTGTTGATGAGTGAGCCGGCGGTGTAGCCGCGTATCAAGTTGGTGTTCCCGAGGAACTGGGGGAACAGGTCGCCGTCGCGCCCGAAGCGACCGAAGAACAGGCCGCGCAGGGCGAGCGTGGCGGGTCGGGCGAAGAAGTAGCGCCGCCAGTCGACCAGGCCGGTGGTGAATTTCCACGCGCCGAAGCTGGGAGCGACCTCGAGGCGCCAGCGAGAGCCGGCGAACGGTCCCACCCACCCGAACAGCGAGTTGTCGTGGACCAGCGCGAGCTGCGGTCCGTAGTAGCTGACGGAGGGGCCGCTCCCCGTCACGGGGTCCGCAATGCCCAGGACGGCGCCGGAACCCCGATCCACGAGGTAGTCCTGCCGCAACGTATCCTGGGTGATGTTCGCAAAGTGCCCGCCGATCTCCACGCGGGTAAAGCGGCTGAACGGATAGTATCCCTGCGCGAATATGTCGCGGATTACGAACCGCTCGAGCCGCGGCGTGAGGATCACGGTGTTCGGGTCGGACGGGTTGGATTGGACCTGGGTCGGCAAATAGAAGTACAGCGGATCCTGCGACCCGCCGAACGCCCAGTTCAGGCGGTGCGCCTGATTGATGTAGGCGGCCAGTACCTGGGCTTCGCTCAGACGACCGTTCACCGAGCCCGAGAACACCATGGTGTGGTTGCCGAGAATGTCCGACAGCGAGATAGCCGTGCCGCCGAAGAACCCGCGGCCGAAGTTATCCCGCTCGTACCCGATCGTCGGTCGCGCGACGAAGTCCGGGCTGTACCGGGTGTGATAGGGCCTGAAGGTGAACTCGTTCGTGTCCGGCAGGGCGGGCGACGAGTCGATGAGGGTTTTTATCGACACCTGCCCCGGCGCCGCACCGGTATCGGACGGTTGCGTGGTGCCTGACGCCCGGAAGCCGGTGGGCGAGCGATACACCGACGTGCCGGCGCGGGGCCCCGGGTCGACGGGCGCCGCAGTGGCGGTCGCGACCGCGGCCGGCCCGCCGAGCGCCCGGCGCTGGGCGGCGAGCAGCGACGTCACGGGGGGCGTGGCCGGTGCCTGGTACGGCTGGCGCTTGAGGGAGCGCGGGTTGTCGACCGCGTACACGTTGTATTCGCCGTCCTCATAGTAGGCGAACGCGAGCCGATCCGCTTCGTGCGCCCAGGAGAGGCACGGCGAGAGCGCGGTGATTCCGGAGACTCCCGTGAACACGTCGGTGAGCTGGTAGATGTTCCCGTCGGACAGGTCGTACAGGAAGATGTTGCTGATCCCGTTGCGATCGGAGACGAACGCCAGCGACCGGCCGTCCGGGGCCCAGGCGGGATCGATGTTCTTTCCCTGGTCCATGTGGCGGAGCAGCTCGATGGAGCCGTTGTCGAGGTGGAGCAGGGCGATCCGCAGGTTGCCGAACTTGAGCGCGTCGAAGTCGGTCGCGGCTCCGCGGTCGGTCGCGAACGCGATCGTCTTCCCGTCGGCGGACCAGGAGGGCTCGAGATCGGCGTACTTGTCGTTCGTCAGGCGACGCAGGTTCGAGCCGTCGGCGTTCACGACGAACAGGTCCGAGAGGCCGCCGTCGTATCCTGTGAACACCAGCTGTTTCCCGTCGGGCGACCACGCCGGCGTGGTGAGCCCGTTCAGCGGGATGCGGATGCGGCGGACCTCTTCATCCTTCTTCACATCGAGGATCACTAGATCGTCGCGATCCTTGCGCTTCGCGGCGATGGCGAAGTAGCGCCCGTCGGGCGAAAACGAGCCGGCCGAGTTGATGAAGCGAAGGCTCTCGTAGTTCGAGTTCAGGGTGGACTTCACGAGCCGCCGCTTGACCCGGCCTGTCTCCGCGTCGGCGAGGTAGAGATCCACGAAGAAGGAATTCTTCTCGCTGAAGTACGCGATCTCACGCCCGTCGGGGGACAGGGCGGGGGCGAGATGCAGCGTGCCTTCGGAGCGCTTCTGGGTGAGCAGCGGCTGGGCGATGCGGCGGGCCCGGTAGTGGTCGGCGAGCTGGGGGAGGTACGTGGTCTGCACGGCGTCGCGCCACTCGCTCGACAGGTCGTCGAGCGTGACCCCCAGCGCGCGCTTGAAGCCGCCCTCGACGCCGCTCGACACGGACGCCTGGAGGATTTGCCCGATCGCCTCGTCGCCCCACTTCTCCCCGACGTAGGCCAACAGCGCGTGCCCGAACCGATAGGGGAAGATCCGCGGGTCGTACGTCATCTCCTCGACGGTCGGCAGGTGACCTTCCAGCGAGGCGTCCCGCAGCCACATGGACGTGAGTGGGTCGATCGGACCGATCGAGAGGTACTCCGCCATGCCCTCCATGAACCAGCCGGGGAGGTTGGCGTTGACCAGCGTCTGCACCCCGGCCCCGATGCGACCACGGCTGATCACGTCATACTGGAACTGGTGGACCATCTCGTGGCCCAGCACGTGCTCCAAGTCCGCGTAGGAGCCGGTAAAGGGCAGCACCATGCGGTGCTTGAAGAACTCGGTGAAACCGCCGGTTCCCTCGCCGAGGTCTTCGCTGGTCGTGTTGGTCTGTTGGAAGTCGGATTGCGACGCGTACAAGATGATCGGCTTCCGGCCCTGGAACTGGTGGTGCAGGACGCGGGACAGGCGGGCGTACCACCGCTCCGCCATGCGCGCCGCGTCCAACGCCGCCGTTCGCTCGGCCGGATAGTAGTAGATCTCGAAGTGCTCGGTCTGGATGATCCGGAAATCGAACGCCTGGTACTGGACTTTGTTTTGCCCGAAGTACTGCGCTGCAAGCGGCGCCACGCCGAACAACGCGAGCGCCGCCGCAATCCCGCCGATACGTCGCATGACGATCATCCTTTCGACCCGCTGTCTGGGGCGCCCGCGGCCAGCACGGGTGCGTCGCCCCACAGCCGCTCGAGCTGGTAGAACTCCCGCAATTCCGGATGAAAGACGTGCACCACGAAATCCACGTAATCCAACAGCACCCACCGACCTTGTGCGAGCCCCTCGACATGATGCGGCACGACACCACGCGGCGCCAGCGCGTCCATGAGGTGCTCCGCCATGCCCCGCACGTGGGCGTCCGAGGTGCCCGACACGATGACGAAGTAATCGGCGGCGGCCGTCAGGCCGCGCAGATCGAGCACCACCGGGTCGATCGCCTTGCGGTCGGCGAGCGCGGCCGTCACCACTCGGAGTGCCGCCAGCGCGTCCGGCCCCGCACGCCCCGCCGGGCGCCCGCTCCGCCTGCTAGTCATAGGCGCCTGTCACCCGTTTGTTCCGTCCTCCCGCGGCCGCTATTCCTTCACCACGGTGACCTGGATCTCGGGGCGCACGTCCGGGTGCAGCTTGATCCCGATGCGGAACTCGCCCAGCTCCCGGATCGGCTCGGGGAGGTCCACGCGGCGCTTGTCGACGCGGATCCCGAGCTCCTCGAGCTTGCGCTGAACGTCGCTCGCCGTCACCGAGCCGTACAGCTTGTCCTCTTCCCCCACCTTCACCGAGAAGGTGAGGCGCACTTCGGCCATGCGGGCCGCCTCCGTTTCGGCGCTGCTCTTCTCCGCCGCGCGTTGCTTGGCGATGCGGGCCGCTTCGTAGGCGATCTTCTTCTTGTTCGCGTCCGTCGCCGGGTAGGCGAGACCCTTCGGCAGGAGATAGTTACGCGCGTAGCCGTCCTTTACCTTGACCACGTCGCCCGCCGCGCCCAGATGCTGTACGTCCTCTCGCAGGATGACTTCCATAGTCCGTCGTTCCTCATCAATGGTTCAAACCGGCCGCGGAGAGCGGCGTGCGCGCGATCAAGGCGTGGCCATGCCACGCCAGTGCCAGCCCGGCCAGGCTCTCCACCACGAGCCACAGCGGCCAGGCGGCGAGCAGGCGCACGGCGGGCTCGAACGCCGGATACAGACCGGGCGCGACCTCGACCACGTACCGCACGGCCCGGCTCGCGTCCCGGGTCGCCTCCCACTGCACCTCCGTCCAGAACGCAGGCCCCGTGGCGGTGCGACCGACCAGCACCGTGATGCCCGCGGCGGCGTAGAGGCAGGCTCGCAGGGCGAGCGGCCAGAAGCCCGTGGGGGCGAGCCTCGCGCCGGCCGCGAACGCCACGGTCACCAGCACGATCCAGGTGCGACTCAGTGCGTCGAAGACGCCGTGCTCCGGAGCGGCCAGGAGGGCCACCCCGGCGCCCCCCGCGAGCCCCACCGCCAGCCACTCGCCGCGCGTCTCCGGGTGCGCGGCGACCAGCAGCGCCGCCAACGGCAGCGCCACCAGACTGACCGGCGCCAGGGCGGCGAACAGCAGCACGCCGGCCGCGAGGCGCCAGCGACTCAGCCGACGTACCCCTTGATGTAGGGCAGCAGCGCGAGCTGGCGAGCCCGCTTGATGGCGGTGGCGAGCTGGCGCTGATGTCGCGCACACATCCCCGACAACCGGCTGGGGAGAATCTTGCCGCGCTCGGTGAGGAACCGGCCGAGCGTGCGATCGTCCTTGTAGTCGAGCACCCGCACCCCGGACTCGCACACGGGGCACGTCTTCGCGGGCCGCCTCATGCTTCATCCTCCTCGATCTCGTCCACCACCACGTCCGCGGCGATCACGGCAGGCGCGGGTTCGGGCTTCGCCGGCAAGCCTTCCGACACGACGACCAGGAAGCGCACCACGCCCTCTTCGAGCTTCACGGCGCGCTCGTACTCCGGCAGCAGCTCGGCCGCGGTCTCGAACTGCGCCACCACATAGTAGCCTGTGTCCTTCTTCTTGATCGGATAGGAGAGGGTGCGTTTGCCCCAATGAGCGACGTTCGTGATCGCGCCCTTGGCGTCCTTGGTCAGGAGGGCGTGAAACCGCTCCAACCGTTCCGTGATCGCCGGCTCTTCCAACGCGGGATCGAAGATGTAGACGGTCTCGTAGCGACGAGCCATGCCACCTCCCTTTGGTCGTAGGCGACCCGGCGCAGGTGCGGCGCCGAGTAGGGGGAATTGTGAGGCGCGAAAGATAGGCGGACTGCGAGGGCGGGGGAAGACCGTGCACGCTCGACACGTGACCCTCCTCACATCGTCTTGCCTCGGGGAACGTCCGGCCTTGATGCGCCGTTGATGGCAAAGTGATGGGAATCACGCAACCTGGCGCGCCGGCCAATCATCCTTCGGAGGAGGCAGGGATTGGCACCGGTCTTGCCCTTCGAGAGGGTGAAGCGCAGATGGGCCGGGCGGTCGAGACCCGGAACGTGGGAAGGACGGTCGGATGCGGGCTCGAGGGACTTGGTGGTTCGCGCGCGTCACGCGCGGCGTGGCGGCGGCGGCGGGCCTGATGGTCCTGCTGGCGCTCCAGCCGGAGCCTGCCGGTCTCGTCGACGCGGCGCCGAATCGCGCCGGCTCGCACGCGCGCGCCCTCATCCTGTCCGACCAGGCGCGTCGCTACCTCTCGCTCCAATACCGCTCCTACCCGACCGAGTTCATGGGGTGCATGATCGGAGAGATCCACGGGAATGCCGTGATCGTGCGACGGATCGCGCCGGCGGACGTAGAGCCCGGGCACTCCACGCCAACGCGCGTCGTGCCGGAGCAGACCTGCGAGGACGCGGGCTGGGCGGGCACCGTCGGCATGATCCACAGTCACCCCGACGGCCAGCGCTGCTGGTACTACTTCCCGGGGACCCGGGTGGCGAGCTCCGACGCGCACTCGTTGGCCCGGCAGGCGTACCCCGTGGACGCGATCATGTGCGGCAACCGCGTGGTGTGGCTCAGCCGTGACATGGTGGAGCAGCAGGTGCGGCTGTCGGATCCGGACGGCCATCTCGCGCCGCCGCCGCGGCCGCAGCGCGGCAATCGGGTGCATGCGGGAGCGGCGGCAGCGGAAGGTCAGGACTAGGAATCCCCTGGCGCGGTGTGCGTTGCGCGCATACCATCGACGTCATGCCGCGCGTGACGTTCACCCAAAACATCCAACGACACGTCCCCTGCCCCCCGACCGAGGCGGACGGCGGTACCGTGCGCGAGGTCCTGGAGCGCGTGTTCGCCGCGAACCCCCGGGCGCGCGACTACGTGCTCGACGATCAGGGCGCCGTGCGGCGTCACATGGTCGTGTTCGTCAACGGTCGACAGATCCGCGACCGGACGCACCTGAGTGATGCCGTCCCCACCGACGGCGAAGTCTGCGTCATGCAGGCGCTCTCCGGCGGATGAGCGACCGGCTCTACGTCGCCACCCGCAAGGGCGTGTTCACGATCGAGCGCCGCAAAGGACGGCCACGCGCGCGGTGGGCGATCACCCGCGCGGCGTTCCTCGCCGACAACGCTTCGATCGTGCTCCCGGACCGACGGGAGGGCGCCGTGTACGTGGCGCTCGGGCACGGGCACTTCGGCGTCAAGCTCCACGGCTCGCGGGACGGAGGACGCAACTGGGAGCCGTGCGCGACGCCCGCGTACCCTCCCAAGCCCGAGGGGATCGACGACCGGGAGCCCAATTCCGGCAAGCCCATCCCCTGGAGCACGGAGCTGGTGTGGGCGTTGGAGGCGGGACACGACACCGAGCCGGGGACGCTGTGGTGCGGCACGCTGCCTGGGGGGCTGTTCCGCTCTCGCGACCGCGGGTCGTCGTGGCAGCTGGTCGAGTCGCTGTGGCGCCACCCCAAGCGTCGCGAGTGGTTCGGCGGCGGTGCCGAGCTGCCCGGCCTCCATTCGATCTGCGTGGATCCGCGCGACGCCCGCCACGTCACGGTCGGCGTGTCGTGCGGCGGCGTGTGGATGACCGGGGACGGCGGGACGACCTGGGAATGCCGGGCCAAGGGCATGCGCGCGGCCTACATGCCGGCCGAGCGCCAGTATGATCCCAACGTCCAGGATCCCCACCACCTGGTCCAGTGTCGCGCCGAGCCCGACACGCTCTGGGTCCAGCACCACAACGGGGTCTTCCGCTCCACCGATGGCGCGGCGTCCTGGGAGGAGATCACCACGGTCAAGCCCGCGGCGTTCGGCTTCGCCGTGGCGGTGCACCCCGAGGATGCGGACACCGCTTGGTTCGTGCCGGGGGTGAGCGACGAGCAGCGCATCCCGGTGAAGGGCCGGGTGGTGGTGGCGCGCACTCGGAACGGGGGAAGCAGCTTCCAGGTGCTCACGAAGGGACTGCCGCAGGAGCACGCGTACGATCTCACCTATCGCCACGCGCTCGACGTGGACGAGACGGGAGACCGGCTCGCGTTCGGGACGACGACGGGCTCGCTGTGGGTGAGTGAGAACCAGGGGGACAGCTGGGAGACGATCTCGGAGCATCTCCCGCCGGTGTACTGCGTGCGGTTTGCGTGAAGGGGGAGATAGGCGCTACACGTTGAACCGAAACAGCAGGATATCGCCGTTCTGCACCACGTAGTCCCGTCCTTCGCTCCGCACCAATCCCTGCTCCCGCGCCGCTTTGTAGGACCCCACCCGCGCGAACGCGTCGAAGGATACGGTCTCGGCGCGGATGAAGCCGCGCTGGAAATCCGAGTGGATCTCCCCCGCGGCATCGAACGCCGTACCGCCGCGGTGCATGGTCCACGCGCGCACTTCGTTCTCCCCCACCGTGAAGAACGTCTGCAGGCCGAGCAGCCGGTAGCCCGCATGAATCAGGCGGTCGAGCCCCGGCTCGCTGACGCCGGCGCTCGCGAGATACTCCGCCCGCTCGTTCCCTGACAGGTCGCCGAGCTCCGCCTCGAACTTGGCGGAGAAGAGGACGATCTCGGCCTCCTCGTGGTGCGCTTGCACGGCTGCGCGCAGCTCGCCGAGCCACTTCCCGCCGCCCGCCGCGAGGTCGTCCTCGTTCACGTTCGCGGCGTACAGGATCGGCTTCGCCGTGAGCAGCCCGAGCTGCCGCAGGAACCTCACCGCGTCCTCGCTCTCACCGGCTTCCCGCGCGCCGCGCCCCGCGTCGAGCTCGGCGACCACGCGCTCGAGCACCACCAGCTCGGCCTGGGCGTCCTTGTCGCCGGCACGGGCGGTCTTGCGGGTCTTCTCGAGCCGGCGCTCCACCACGGCGAGGTCGGCGAGGGCGAGCTCGCTGGTGATCACGTCGTGGTCGCGCACCGGGTCCACCGGCCCCATCACGTGCACCACGTCCGGGTCGTCGAAGCAGCGGATCACGTGCACCACCGCGTCCACTTCGCGGATGTGCGACAGGAACTGGTTGCCGAGCCCCTCCCCCTGGGACGCGCCCTTGACCAGGCCGGCGATGTCCACGAACTCGACGACGGCGGGGACTTTCTTCTTGGGCTTCACGAGCTGGTTCAGTCGCTCGAGCCGGGGATCCGGGACCTCGACCACACCGACGTTCGGCTCGACGGTGCAGAAGGGGTAATTCTCCGCCGCGGCGGCCTTGGACGACGTGAGGGCGTTGAAGAGCGTCGATTTCCCTACATTGGGTAAACCGACTATTCCGAGGCGGAGCATGTTCTCAAGAGCGCAGCCACTTCTCGACCTCGTCGATCATCTGAGGCATCAGCGCTTCCACCTGCTCCCGCTGCTCGGCAGAGAAGGGCGCGAGCACATACTCGGACCAGTCGCTCACGCCCTCGGGCAGCGGTCCCACGCCGATGCGGAGGCGCGGATACTGCTGCGACTGGAGGGCGGCCTCGATGCTCTTGAGGCCGTTATGCCCGCCCGCCGAGCCCTCGGTCCGCAGGCGGAAGGTGCCGGTGGGGATCCGGAATTCGTCCACGAGGACGAGCAGGTCCGTTACGGGGTTGAACGCGGGGTCGGCGCGAAGCGAAGCGAGGGCGGCACCGCTGGCATTCATGTACGTCGTGGGCTTGAGGACCCGCACGGGCACGCCCGCCACATCACCCTCGGTGACCCGGGCGCGCTCGCCGCGGCGGAACGGGGGAAACCGCCACCGCTCGACGAGCGCATCGGCCAACCAGAAGCCCACATTGTGACGCGTCGCCGCGTACTCGGGCCCCGGGTTGCCGAGGCCGACGACGGCGCGCAAACGTCAGCTCTCTTTGCCGCCCTTGGGTTTCTCGGCCTTCTCCGCCTTGGCGGGCGCCGCGGCGCCCCCGGCACTCTTCGCCTCGGGCTTGGCCGGCGCGCCGCCCTCGGCCGCCGCCTCGCCTTCTTCCTCTTCACCCTCACGGACCTTGCGGATGAGCTCGGGCTCGGCCACCTCGGTCGCTGCCTCGGGCGTCGGCGCCGCCACTTCCTCGGCGCGCGGTGGCACCACCGTCGCGATCGTTAGGTCGGCCTCGGTGAGGATCTTGGCGTTCGCGATGCTGAGGTCCCGCACGTGCAGCGAGTCGCCGATCTTGAGCGCGTTCACATCGAGCTCGACGCGATCCGGGATGTTCTCCGGGAGCACCTCGATCTCCACCTCACGGGTCACCTGGTCGAGCACGCCGCCGGCGTTGCGCACCCCGTCGGGGTTTCCCACGAGGTGCACCGGGACCTTGAGCTTGACCTTCTCCGCGGCGTGGATCTCGTAGAAATCCACGTGAATGATGTCGGGCCGGATGGGGTGGCGCTGGATCTCGCGAATCAGCGTCTGCACCGTCTTGCCGTCCACGGCGAGCTCGATGATCGTGCTCGCGGGCTCGACTCCCTGGAGTGCCCTTTCGAGCGCCTTGGCCTCGAGCTCGAGCGGCTGCGCGTCCCGTCCGTGGCCGTAGATCACCGCCGGGACCTTGCCGTGGAAGCGCGCCTGCCGAGCGGCGCCCTTGCCGGTGCGCTGACGGAGACTTGCCACAACAGAGACGACCTGTGCCATACGATGCCCTCAGAGTGCGGAATTCGGAATGCGGAATGCGGAATGGACCGCATTAGTCAAACAGCGCGCTCACGGATTGATTGCTGTGCTCGTAGCCGATCGCCTTGGCCATCAACCCCGCGATCGAGAGCACCTTCAGCTTGTCGAAGCTCCGCTCGTCGGGGATCCGGATCGTGTTGGTCACCGCGACCTCGTTGATGGCCGAGGCGCGAAGCCGCTCCACCGCCGGCCCGGACAAGAGCGCGTGCGACGCGAACGCGTAGATGTTGCGCGCGCCGAGCCCCTTGAGCGCCGCCGCGGCCTCGGTGACCGTCCCCGCCGTGTCGATCATGTCGTCCGGGATGAGGCAGTCCTTGTCGGCCACCTCACCGACCACGTTCACGACCTCGGCCACGTTCGCGGACGGGCGCCGCTTGTCGATGATCGCGAGCGAGGCGTTCAGCCGCTTCGCGAATCCCCGCGCCATCTTCGCCGAGCCCACGTCGGGGGCCACCACCACGGGGTCGTACAGCTGCTTCTGGCGGAAGTGGCTCACGAACACCGGTGCCGCGTACAGATGGTCCACCGGAATGTCGAAGAACCCCTGCAGCTGATGGGAATGGAAATCCATCCCCAGCACGCGATCCGCGCCGGCCGCCGTGATCAGGTTCGCCATGAGCTTGGCGCTGATCGCGACCCGCGGCTGGTCCTTGCGGTCCTGGCGCGCGTAGCCGAAGTACGGCAGCACCGCCGTGATCCGCGCCGCGCTCGCCCGTCGCGCGGCGTCGATCAGGAACAACAGCTCCAGATGGTTCTCCGCCGGCGGGTTGGTCGGCTGGATGATGAACACATCCCGGCCGCGCACGTTCTCGTCGATCTTGACGAAAATCTCCCCGTCGGCGAAGCGGC
>Ga0209761_1002069_pt1 | contig 13124 bp, 13 predicted proteins | sample GraSoi013_1_40cm_4_FD_185818 | JGI IMG/M metagenome (GOLD analysis project Ga0209761, IMG submission 185818) | Grasslands soil microbial communities from the Angelo Coastal Reserve, California, USA - Sample 09_25_2013_1_40cm (SPAdes) (version 2) | ecosystem: Environmental > Terrestrial > Soil >... | reverse complement strand
CCATTGATCGCCCGCCCGCGTCACGAGTTCCGCCACGGCCCCCTCTGCGGTCTCCATCACATCCACTGGTTGTTCCATCACTACGTTGCTCCTTCCGCATGGCCGCTACACTCCCGCGCATCAACACGCACCGCGAGCCAACACCTATTGTTATCGGCAAAAATGTCGAGGGCTTTAATCCTTGGGCGGGCTGCGTTAGATCGAGAACGGGTGGCATACGTCTGTTCCCAACCCAATTTCTTGGCAAGCTGTTGATCTGACTGTTCGACGCAGGAATGCCACACTTGATACCTGCGTGAGTGGACGATTGGGCCGACTGGGACGGCGCTGGAGATAAGGCATTGTTTTGTCCGACACCATGCTATAAAACCGTCGTGCGAAGAAATAAAAATACGAACAAATTAAGGCTGGTCACGTTTGCCGCTGCCTTCGCCACATTTGCCGCTGTGTTGTTTGCCCGAACACCGCAAGCGCGAATCGTGCAGCTTTCCCCCGCAGCGATCCCTGGCGTTCCTGCCAATGTAGTGAAGGAACTAGAACGGAGGGGATGCACGATCCCGCAAGAAGCCCCCACGAAAACATCCAGCAACGTCATCAAGGGTGAATTTGCGAAGCCTGGACAGACAGATTGGGCCGCGCTCTGCTCGGTGAATGGCGTCTCAACTATTCTCGTGTTCTGGAACGGCTCCGAGAAGAATCCCGCCGCCATCGCCCCAATGGAAGACCGCATCTATATTCAGGGCTTCAAGAAGGATCAATTCTCGTATTCAAGAGGCATAAGGACCGTAGCCAAAGACTTCATCCTGCGCCACCATGACACGTATGGTGGACCCAAGCTGCCGCCCATCAACCATCAAGGCATTGACGACATGTTCGTCGGGAAAGCGTCTGTGGTTTGGTACCACCACAATGGCCAATGGTTAAAGTTGGCGGGCAGAGATTGAGAAAATACTCCGAAGCGAGTTGCGCCGGTCCCTACCGACCTTTTCCCTGTATGACGTTGCCGGTTTCCACAAACGCTTTCAATCGTTGCAACTGTTCCAGCAGTACGGCTCTCACTGCCGGGGCGATCGATTCGAATCCGCCATCCATGTAACCTCCGACGACATACGATAAATTGTCAATTGTGAACGCTTTCATTTATCGTTCAAGTGCCGCTCTAGGAGTTCCGTTATGAATCACACACTGAGCGATGTTGAAATCCGAGTCCTCGGATCATTGGTTGAAAAAGAAATCACGACGCCCGATTACTATCCACTCTCCCTGAACGCTTTGGTGGCGGCCTGTAACCAGTCATCCAATCGCAATCCGGTGACACACTTCGATGAAGAGACCGTGGCTCGCGCGGCCGACACATTGCGCGAAAGGAAGCTGGTTCACCTGGTCGACCGGTTCGAATCACGCGTTAGCAAGTATCGGCATGTGCTGTATGAAACGATGAATCTCGGCAGGCCGGCTATCGCGGTAATGTGCGTCCTGATGCTTCGCGGCCCGCAGACCACCGGCGAAATTCGCACCAGGAGCGCGCGCCTCTACGACTTTGGAAGTCTAGATCAGGTGGAAACAACTCTGAATTCCCTGATCTCCAGCGAGCCTCCACTCGTCGTCCGGCTGCCCCGGCAGGTCGGCCAGAAAGAAGTCCGCTACGCCCACCTGCTTTCAGGTGAAGTCAAATTCACCGAACCCGAACCTGAGCTGGATCGGCTCGGTAAACTCGAAAAAGAAGTCGAAGATCTCAAACAGCAATTTGAACAATTCAGGAAACAATTCGAATAAAACGCGAGATCATTAGCGGTCGGCGGTGGCATCGAGATTTCCCTAACCGCTCTACAGGCGCAGCAGTCACTGAGCCGTCCATCCGCCATCAATGAGAATGTCCGTCCCCGTGATGTAGCTCGCATCATCCGAGCAAAGGAATCTCACTAGCTTCCCTATATCTCGCGGATCTCCCCACCGTCCCAATGGCACCTTCGAGAGGATGTGCGCGTTAAGCTGTGGATCATCGATGAACGGCGCATTCAACTCCGTGGCGAATGGACCTGGACTGATCGCGACAACTGTGATTCCGTCGGCAGCCAGTTCCAACGCAAGAGCGCGTGTCAATCCGAGCAGGCCCGCCTTGCTCGCGGAGTATGCTGCTCTTCCCGGCAACGAGACATGACTCATCGTCGATGCGATATTGATGATCCGCCCGTAGCCTCGCCCGCGCATTATCGGCACAAATGACCGGCACATCAAAAAGGCTGAAGTTAAGTTGGTGTCAACGACCTTGCGCCATTCATCGAGCGTGAAATCAACCAACGGCTTGCGCACATTGATCCCGGCGTTGTTGACGAGGATGTCCACGCGCCCGAAACGGGATTCGATCTGTTGCGCCAGTGCTTGGACTTGTGGTTCCTGCGTGACATCGACAGCAAATACGTGGGCGGCAGTGCCAAGTCGCTCGGCCTCCTGCGCCGTCTCTTTGAGCTTGGCTTCATCACGGCCGATCAGTGCCAGTGTTACGCCTTCGCTCCCAAGTTCGAGCGCGATCGCTTTGCCCAATCCGCGACTGGCTCCTGTGACCAAGGCTATACGATGCTGTAAGGTTTTCATCTTCCGCGTAAAGCGGTGCGCGGTTCAATCAAGAACCCATCAATCCGACCTTGCCTCCGCCGTAGACGAGGCCGATATCGGGCTGTGCCAGTTCCGTTCCAAGAACCTCAGCGGTGGCACGGTATTCGGGACGACTGCCAGGACTGGAACCGCAGAAGACGCAGATTCGCTTCATTTCGCCATTCTAGATGCCATACGTCGCCCTCGATAACGAATGTGTGATTAGCTTTTTGGGGAATCCAAACGGGAAACCACGAGGCGTTGCTAACGGGCCGAACTTGCTAGCTCTAACTGGGAGGCAGGGATTCGAACCCCGATAAGCAGATCCAGAGTCTGCGGTCCTACCGTTGGACGACCTCCCAAGGCCGAACTTTTAAGTCCCGCTCTGGAGTTCGTTGAATCCACGGGACGGCCCCGCCGATTAGACGTAATCCTTGACGGGACTTAGAAATCGTAACAGAAGAGTGCGGGAAGGCTCAAGGCGTCACGAGTGCTTCTTTAGGTTCTCTCGTGTTTCACGCGCTTCAAAGCCGTCGCCGGTCCATTCGATAATCAAGTCGTTGAACACCACAGCATCCAGGAGAGTCTTGACGTACTTAACGGCCTCTTCGGTGAGGGCTGCGCGGAGTTCGTAGGTGAAACGGCGGCCATCGATCGACAGGATCTTGATCAGACAGATCTGGTCGGGTGTATTTAAACCCTCCACTTCAATATGGAAGAAGGGGTGAGAGATCGATTCGGTCGTCACTTTGTTAATAATCGCACAAAAAGGAAAGCCCGGCGCGGGCGGGCGATCCGGCCTCGAGATGTGATTCAAGATTGAGGCTTCGCCTTTTCCTGAGACCCGCCATCCGGTCGAGGCCGCTGATGGCAAGCAGATATTCCGTCTTTCTGCTTGCTTTCTGATTCCGATAAGATGCTGGTGTGCCGTCTCCTCAAGCAATGAGTAAGGGGAAATTAATTCGCGATGCTGTCCACGGTGACATCGAGATGAGTTCTCTCGAGGTCGAACTGATGGACACACCTGAATTCCAACGACTGCGGGGCATCAAGCAGTTAGGAACGGCTTATCTGGTCTTTCCTTCCGCCGTTCACACACGCTTTGAGCATTCTCTGGGTACGTCGTGGATGGCGTATCGCATTCTCCAGGCTGTCCGCCGGGCCGAAGCGATTTCGCAGGATGAGGAAAGGCTCATTCGAGTGTCGGCACTTCTTCACGATGTTACGCACATCCCATTCGGACACACTCTCGAAGATGAACGCCGCGTTCTGCCCCGGCACGACAAAGATGAAGAGCGAGTCGATTACTTCTTCCGAATGTCGGCTGTAGCGCGGATCCTCAAACGTGAAGGGTTGCAGGAGCCTGTGATCGGGATCTTGAAAGGCGACGAGACCTATCGATCGGATATCGTCGGCGGCGCCATCAGCGCCGATCTGCTCGACTACCTGCGCCGTGACACTTATTTTTGTGGACTTTCTCAATACTACGATCCGCGCATTTTTGAGAGCTTCATCATTGACAACAACAGACTCGCCATGAACCTCGAAAAGCACGGCATGTTGCGGCACGATGCGCTTTCGGAGCTCGTCAACCTGCTCCGCATCCGCTACACGCTTTCCGAGCGGGTGTATTTTCACCACACCAAAATTTCTTCGGGCGCCATGATTTCCAAGGCCGTCGAGCTTGCACTTCGCGACGGATTGAGCGTCCAGGAACTGCGTACGTTAAAGGACGAGACTCTGCTCTGGATGCTGCGCGAACTCTATACTCGGAATTCGACGGTGGCCCACCTTCTGAACCGGTTGGATGCCAGGCACCTGTTTCGGGCTTGCTATGTCTTGACGACCGGTGTCGGCGAGAAACGGCGTGTGGAAATCGTCGGCCGATTCCATCACGATCTGGAAGCCAGAGAGGCCGCGGAAACAACCATTGCGCGCGCTTCGGGAATTCAGCCGCACGAGATCATTATTTATTGTCCGTCGTTTGGCATGTCCTTATCCGAAGCGGAGGTGCCTGCCCGGTGGGAAGGCGGCGGCATCCGCCCCCTGTCGGCGACCAACAACGAGGAAATCCGTATACTGAAAGAAAAGCACAAGGAATTGTGGAAATTCTATGTGCTGATCGACCGGGGTGTCTGGGATCGCGCAGAGCGCGTCAGGAACGCAGCCGCAGCCTATATCGGTATCGAATGATTTCCTCTACGTTCTTTTTCCTCTTTTCCCAACTTGGTGTGGGAATGATGCTCACGCTGCTCTTCATTTCGCCGCGCAGCGTCGGAAACAGGTTTTTCAAATTTGCAAGTCTCACTGCTGCAATTTTGTTGGGCGTAACACTCGGGTTTAACTTTCTATTTCCGTCGCCGGTCAGGCAAAGCCAGCTCCCCGTAATGTTCTTGTTAATCTCAGCCGGGCTGACGGTCATTTATAACCGCGCCGTCGATATCGACAAGTTCGCTGCTGCCTTCGCGCTGCTGACAGGCGCCACAGTAGCCGGTCTTGTCTCTGTTGCAACCGATTCACTGGCATTCCATCATTTGTTGCCGCTGGGCGGCTGGGAGAACTGGGTGCTGGTTATCAATCATCTCGCCGCAACGGCGTTGCTGGGATCGGTGATGCTGACAATGATCTTTGGCCACTGGTATCTGGTCATTCCCCGTCTTTCGATCGACCCCTTGAAACGTCTCACGAAAGTGCTCATCGCTGCGATCGCAGTTCGAATTCTCACAATTGCCGCGTCATTCCTGGTGCTCCAGTTGAAGCAAGTGATTCCGTTCAGCGCCGTTCTCCGCGAATTATTCGTTCAGCAGGGAATCTTCTTTTGGCCCCGCGTCATCTTCGGCGTGTTGGCGCCGATTGCCTTGGTAGCCATGATCTGGAGCACCGTCAAGATTCGCCATACACAAGCAGCCACCGGCCTGCTCTATTTGGCCGTGGTGGCGCTGCTGTTCGGAGAATTCTTTTCGAAGTTTTTGCTGTTCGCGGTGAGTATCCCGCTTTAATCCGCGTGGTCTTCGGCGGCCAGGAGCTTTTCGATATCTTGCCGGATGCGGTCCTGTTTATTTGGTAGAGCGCCGAGGTATTTCTTATAGATCTTCCAATCCTTGGTTACGACAAACGTGGTGGGAAAACCGATAAGTCCGCCGAACCCATCAGCCACTTCATCATTGCCCACGAGGACGGTGTATTTCATTCCGACCTCCTGAACCTTGGGCTTGATGTCTTCGCGCGGTGACATGACTGTAATCCCGATAATCTGCACATTCGGATACTGGTCGTGTAATTGATTGAACTTCGGAATTTCAGCGATGCACGGTTCGCACCAGGTCGCCCAGAAATCGATGACCGAGACCTTGCCTTTGAGATCGTCAGCTTTGATCTTGCCGCCGGCGACATTTTCGAGTTCAAAATCGGGAGCAGGTCCCTTGGGCTGGGCGGCTTTTGTGTCGGAATTCGAACCCGGCCGCCGCGAACCGCAACCAAGTAAGGCCAGCACGACCGCGAACGCCACGGCTGTCTTCTTCATAGCCCATTACTATAGCGTATAATCTGGCCGCGATGGTACATCGGAAAGAGCTACAACAATTGTTGGCGGAACTGAAACTGAAAAAGACATCCCAGCGCGCGCTTATCTGGAAGGCATTGCTGGATTCGAAGGGCCATCCGTCGGTGGAAGAAATACGCGATAAGCTGCTGAAAGAAGGGCACCGGATCGGCCTGGCCACGATTTATCGGACGCTGAAAATCCTGCTTCAATCGGGATTCATCCGCCAATCCAAGATCGAGGGGATGGCACGATATGAACCGCTCATCAAGCAGCCCAACCATCTTCATTTCATATGCAACATTTGCAGGAGCACCGTCGAGTTTCCCTCGCGGCGAATCGAAAATCTCATTCGGCAAGTGACCGATGAATACGAGTTCGATGAGCGCTACAGCGGCTACGTGATCTTCGGCATCTGTAAGGCCTGCTTCCGGAAGCAGCGGAAACTCGAGGCCTCCAACGAACAACAACGCCTCGAAACCACCGTCGTCCGCGACGCGCTCGAACTCACGCTCGCCATCGAACGCCGCGGCTATACGTTTTACACGAATGCTTCGCAGAAAACCAAAAGTAGCAGCGGCCGGCGGATGTTTCAGCGGCTGGCTGCCGAGGAGTCGGACCATCTGCGGCGGCTTCAGCAAGAGCATCGGTCTTTACTTGAGAAAAACCAGTGGCTCAAGCGCGAGCCGGCGCGTCTGCCGCTGAGCCGAAAGATTGTAGAAGAAATCTTTCCGCAGAAAGAATTGCTGAAGATCGAGGTCAAAGACGAAACGAGCGATATCGATGCCTTGAACATCGCGATGAATCTGGAGCGCCGCTCTCATCAATTCTTCAAAGACTTTGCCGACCACATTGCCGATACGAACGGGCGAAAGGTCTTCATGGACTTCGCCAAAGACGAAGAGTCGCACCTGAAGGCTCTTGTCGCGGAGTACAAAACTCTGGTGGGGACATAGCTCATCTTACCGAAACTATGAAACGTATTGCAGTCATACCCGGAGACGGGATCGGCATCGATGTTACGCGTGAATCCATGCGTGTCCTGCGGCGCGTCAATGAAATCTTCGGTGCTCGATTGGAGTTCGTCGAGTTCGATTGGGGCGCTGAGAAATATCTCAAAGAGGGCATCGCGCTGCCGCCAGGCGCGTTTGAAATGTTTCGCCGGGACTTCGATGCCATTCTGTTCGGGGCCATCGGCGATCCTCGCATTCCCGACCAACGCCACGCTGCCGAGATACTTCTGGCTCTTCGTTTCGGTCTGGATCTGTATGCGAATGTCCGCCCTGTCCGGCTAATCGACGAAAGGCTCTGTCCATTGAAGGGCGTGCGCGCCGAGGATGTGAACTTCACCGTGATCCGAGAGAACACCGAGGGCGCGTACGTCAACTCCGGCGGCGTTTTCAAGAAAGGCACTCCGGATGAAGTGGCGACCCAAGTGGAGGTCCACACGCGTAAGGGTGTGGACCGGATCCTCGAGTACGCGTTCGAGTATGCGCGCCGGAACGGGAAAACGAAGGTCTGCATGAGCGACAAATCCAATGTGATGGCCTATGCCGGCGAGCTATGGCAACGTTGCCTTAAGGAGGCCGCCGCCCGCCACCCTCAAATTCAGACGAGCCATCTCTATATCGATGCGCTTTGCTTGCTGATGGTACGGCAGCCGAAAGATTTTCAAGTGATTGTGACGAACAATATGTTCGGCGATATCGTCACCGATCTGGCCGCGGCACTGCAGGGCGGGCTGGGTATGGCGGCTTCCGGAAACATCCATCCGAACGCCGTTTCGTTGTTCGAGCCCGTCCATGGTTCATCGCCGCCTCTGGCGGGAAAGAATCTGGCCAATCCGATGGGTTCCATTCTCACTTCCGCCATGATGCTCGACAACCTGGGCCTTGGTGATGCCGCTCGAGCCGTGGAGATTGCAGTCATTGCCTGTGTGAAAGAAGGCAAGACGACTCAGGATATCGGCGGCTCTTTAGGCACTCGTGAAGTCGGCGAGGCGGTGATAGCAAAAATTCAGTAACCGAAATGGCCACAAAAAAGCACAAAATACACAAAGGATCTCTTTTGTGAATTTTGTGCCTTTTATAGTTAAATCAAATGTATCAGTGGTGCGCGTAACTACTGTAGCTTTTTACTTCGAGATCTTCGATGCCCTTGCACGATATCGCCTCAACAAAGCGGTGCGCGAGCTGGATGTCTGTCAGCAGGGGAATACCGAAGTCTGCGGCCCGCCGGCGGATTAGATAATCGTTGGTCAGTTCTTCTTCCTGATAGTTCTTAGGAATGTTCAAGACCAGGTCTATTTTCCTCTGCGTCAAATACTCCAGAGCGTTTGGGCTCTGTTGTTCAAGAGGCCAGTACAGTTCTGTGACTTGTACGCCGTTTTCACGAAGAAATCGTGCGGTCCCATGCGTGGCGTATAGCGTCAACCCCAGCCGTTCAAGCATGCGTGATTTTTCAAGGAAAGTTGCTTTAGCCTCAATGGGCCCTGTGGAAAGCAGAACGCTTCGAATAGGCAGCCGATAACCGACCGATAGCATTGCTTTAAGAAACGCTTCCTCAAAATCATTTCCCAGACAGGCGACTTCTCCGGTCGAGGCCATCTCCACACCCAGCGTTGGGTCTGCCCCATCCAGACGCGTAAAGGAAAAATGGGGCGCCTTTACGCCGACGTAATCGAGATCCAGCGATGAGTTGTTCAGCTTTGGCACAGGATGGCCCATGATCACCTTGATCGCCTGCGCAATAAAATTGGTTTTGAGAATCTTCGAAACAAAGGGGAAACTGCGTGACGCTCGTAAGTTACATTCGATAACCCGCACTTCGTTCCCTTTGGCCAGAAATTGAATGTTAAAGGGCCCATCTATCCTAAGCGAACGTGCTATCTCTTGTGTGATCTTCCGCACTCGACGGATAGTTTCAAGGTATGTTCGCTGGGGTGGGACTACTAAGGTTGCATCACCCGAATGCACGCCGGCGTTTTCCACGTGCTCTGAGATGGCGGACGCGACCAACTCACCTTTCGATGCAACCGCATCGATTTCGAGCTCTTTGGAATTTTCAAAAAACTTGCTGACAACTACCGGATATTTTCTGGAAATGCCGCTGGCTCGGTGAAGGTATTGTTCCAGCTCGCGACTGTTGGAAGCCACAGCCATCGCCGCGCCGCTCAGCACGTACGATGGTCGAACGATGACCGGATAACCGACTCTTGCAGCAAATGCCTGGACATCCTGCAGACTGACGGCTTCCGTCCATTCCGGCTGGGCGATACCAAGTTGATCCAGTAATCTGGAGAAGCGATGCCTGTCCTCGGCGGCGTCAATACTGTCGACAGGAGTGCCCAGTATTCGGATTCCTGCCTCGTGAAGCGGAAATGCCAGATTGTTTGGCACTTGACCGCCAACGGCAACGATTACTCCCAACGGCCGCTCTTTCGAGCAGATACCGAGAATGGTCTCCAGGCTCAGCTCTTCGAAATAGAGAGTGTCGCACTCATTGTAGTCCGTGCTGACGGTTTCCGGGTTGCAGTTCACAATAACGGTATGGTAGCCAAGCTCCCGCAGTGTCTTTACGGCATTCACCGAACACCAATCGAACTCCACCGAGCTGCCGATTCTGTACGGTCCGGAACCGAGAACCACAATGGACTTCAGAGGTTCGGCATGCGGGGCTATATCATCCTCATGACCGTTGTAGGTCAGATATAAATAATTTGTCTGTGCAGGGTATTCGGCGGCAAGTGTATCGATTTGTTTGACGCAGGGGAAAATGCCTAAAGTTTCCCGCTGCTTGCGAATCTTTGTCTCGTCCGACCGCTGTAGATCCGCGATCTGGCGGTCTGCAAACCCGGCCTGCTTTGCCTCGAGCATCAATCCGGAAGAGCAGCCGGTTCGGGAAGCGGCTCTGATTCGGTGCTCAAGTTTTACGATGTGTTCGATTCTCTGTAGAAACCATAGGTCGATATGGGAGAGCTCATGGATCCGCTGGATTGGATAACCGTGTTTGATAGCTTCTGGTATGGCAAAGACTCGCTCATGCGATGGATCGCGTAACTCGGATTCGAGATCTCGAAATTGAAACTTCCCCGCATTTCCCACGAGGCCCGAAACTCCAATATCCAGCATACGCAGGGCCTTTTGAAATGCCTCCTCGAAACTACGCCCAATGGCCATCACTTCCCCAACGGATTTCATGCCCGAGCCCAGCCGTTTGGAGACCAGCCGAAACTTCTGCAAATCCCAGCGAGGCGCCTTCACCACAACGTAATCCAGCGCGGGCTCGAAGCATGCACTTGTCGAGGCGGTTACCGAGTTCCGCATTTCGACCAGGCTCAATCCGAGTCCTAGCTTGGCAGCAACGGACGCCAACGGATAGCCCGTCGCTTTCGAAGCCAAAGCGGAGCTGCGCGAAAGTCGCGCATTGACCTCAATGACTCGGTAATCATCGGAACTGGGGTGGAGCGCAAATTGAATATTGCATTCCCCGACAATCCCCAAGTGGCGCACGACTTTTATGGAAATACTCCGCAGCTGATGATATTCGTCGTTGCTCAGGGTCTGGCTGGGCGCGACGACAATGCTTTCACCGGTGTGGATACCCATCGGGTCGAAGTTCTCCATGTTGCAAACCGTCACGCAATTGTCGAAGCGGTCTCGAACGACTTCGTACTCGATTTCTTTCCACCCTGTCAGATATTCCTCAACCAGAACCTGTGGACTGTGAGCCAGAGCGCGGCTGACCCGCTGCTGCAATTCTTCGTCATTGGTGCAGAGTCCAGATCCCAAGCCACCAAGGGCATATCCCGAGCGCAGCATGACCGGATAACCAATAGTGTGCGCCGCTCGAATCGCATCCTCCAAACCGGTTGTGGCGATACTCCTGGGTACCCGAACTCCGATTTCAGTGAGCTTGCGGACGAAGAGATCTCGATCCTCTGTCTCCCGAATCGCTTGAATTGACGTACCGAGCACCTGAACATCGTATCTTTCAAAAACACCGGCTTGGTCCAGCGCGAGGCCGCAGTTCAGTGCGGTCTGACCGCCAAAACCGAGGAAAATACCATTCGGTTTCTCCTTCTGAATGACCTGTTCCACAAAATAAGGACTCACGGGCAAGAGGTAGACTTCGTCGGCCAGGTAGTCCGAGGTCTGAATTGTCGCGATGTTGGGATTAACAAGAATGGTCCTTATGCCGAGGTCCTTCAAGGCCTTCACAGCTTGGCTTCCCGAGTAGTCGAATTCGCCGGCTTCTCCAATCTTGAGGGCCCCGCTTCCAAGGACCAGAACCTTTTCGAATCTAGGAGGCATGAACCATCCTCAGAAAGTCGTCGAAGATGAAATTTGTGTCTACCGGACCCGGGGCCGCTTCGGGATGAAACTGTACGCCTCTGAAGGGCAGATCGCGGTGTCTTATGCCTTCGTTGGTACCGTCGTTGGCATTGACGAACCATGCTTCCCAGGCGCCGGGAAGACTTTCTACATCGACCGCATAGCCGTGATTTTGAGAGGTCACGTAGCAGCGGTCTGTGCCGATTTCAACGCATGGTTGATTCTGACCTCGATGACCAAACTTCAGCTTGTATGTGTTTCCTCCAGCCGCCAGCGCAAGAATCTGGGACCCGAGGCAGATACCGAGCAAGGGCACCTGCTTTTGCATCAATTTGCGGATATGCGTAATGGTAGTGTCGCACATTTTCGGATCACCTGGACCATTAGAGATCACGACCCCGTCAAAGTCTTCACCCTCAAAATCGTAGTCGTAGGAAACTCGCAATACAGTTACACCGCGGTTCACTAAATTTGTCAGAATGCTTCGTTTGCAACCGCAATCCACTAAAACGATTCGAGGCGCACCCGTCCCGTAGAGAATCGGTTCGGCTACGGTGACCTGACGGACGAGGTCCTCTTTGTTTGGATCAGAAAAACCCACATCCACGCCATCCACAACGATCTTACCGAGCAAACTACCATGGCTTCTTAAGTACTTTGTGAGGGCGCGGGTATCCACTCCATAGATGCCTACAACACCTGCTTCAAAAAGCCATTGGTCGAGACTGCGGCTCGCTTTCCAATGGTGATATTGAACGGCCAGGGTGGAAATGATGAGTCCTGAAACCTGGATACGATCGGATTCAAATTCATGATTCAACCCATTCGATTGCGCAACGGCTGGAACGCCATAATTTCCGATGAGTGGATATGTAAGAACTAAGATTTGTCCCTGGTACGATGGATCTGTCAATGTTTCGGGGTACCCCACCATTCCGGTGTTGAACACTACTTCTCCGGATGCAGCCTTGGGAAAGCCGAACACACGGCCTTCGACAGTGTATCCATCTTCGAGCACAAGGATTCCTTCTCGATTCATGCAATTTCCTCACACACGGCCGTCGGTGTCGGGGGAATTTTCTCAATATTCCGCGTCAAGGGTATAGACCTGAAGGAGCATGGCCCAACCATACAAAGGTGCTGAAGTCGTATGGCACCGTTAGAATTAGTTGCCGTCTGGATGCGTGGATCGTCGATTACTACCTCTTGCGGGTGACTAAGACGTTTTCCAAGAATAGGCAGTCCATACCCGTGCGGAGAAACGTTTCAAGCGCTTCTGCCGGTGTGTTGACAATCGGTTGACCTTTGACGTTAAAACTCGTATTCAGGACCATCTCCCGCCCTAACCGTTTTCCGACCGCCTGCAGTTTTGTCCAAACATTCCTGAAGAGCCGCAGCAACATCCCAATGTTCTTCACGAATCTCGTCATCCGGTTTGCGCTCTTTCACAAGGTTTTCGGCTAAGTATCTCCGTGTGGCTGCATAGTTCTCAAGTTCCTCTCTGCTTCGATTCATTCGTAGGATCGGGACTGAATGGAGCCATTGGGTTCCAACACGACGGCGTGATCAAAGAAGGAACGGAAGCGGGCTGGATTGCCGTAAGGAGCCAGGCCCATGATCTTGTACTCGTCGGAATTGAAATCAAAGCCCAGATG
>Ga0209761_1002067_pt1 | contig 13130 bp, 11 predicted proteins | sample GraSoi013_1_40cm_4_FD_185818 | JGI IMG/M metagenome (GOLD analysis project Ga0209761, IMG submission 185818) | Grasslands soil microbial communities from the Angelo Coastal Reserve, California, USA - Sample 09_25_2013_1_40cm (SPAdes) (version 2) | ecosystem: Environmental > Terrestrial > Soil >... | reverse complement strand
GGATCTTCGCTACACCGCCCGGAACGGCGCAGCCGGGAGACGAGCCCAGGATCGATCTGCCGCTGATCATGCCCGACGACCTGCTGGAGCCCCCCGCGCCCCCCCCGCCCCCCCCGCCGCCCGCGCCGCCCGCCGTCGCCGAGGAGGCGCCTCCCTCGGCTCTGCCAACGCCCCCGCCGGCCGCGGTCGCGCTGTCGGACGACGATGGCGCCGCGGACACGGCGGCGCTGTCGCGCGCCGAGCCGGTGCTCACCGAGACGATGGCCGAGTTGTATCTGCGACAGGGTCATCAGGAGGACGCCCTCCGCGTGTACCAGGCGCTCCTGGCGAAGCGGCCGGCGGACAGGCGACTACGGGGACGTGTCGCATCGCTGGCGGGTGGCGGGACGGGGGCGGAAGGCCCCGGGACGGGTGAGACCGTACCGGTCTTCCTAAAGCGCATTCTCGCCGCCCGGCCCGGGCCCACGCCATCGGTTCCGGTAGGCACATCTCCGCTCGACGACGCGTTCGCGATCGCGCACTCCGATGCCGAGCTGGGCCCGGGTCCCGGTGTTGTCTCGCCGGGCGAGGCGACCCGGCCGGCGGCGGACAGCATCTCGCTCGACCAGGTGTTCGGAGACGAGGGCCCGCCGAGCTCAGGCGGGGCGCCGGAGCCCACGCCTCCCGCGCCGTCACCGGCTCCGCAGGAGACGGGCGGGTTCTCATTCGACCAGTTCTTCAGCCCTTCCGAACCGACGGGCGCCGGGGGCGCCGGGGACGCGGGGGGCGCGGGGGGCGCACCCGCGACGCCCGGCGAGGGTAGTCCAACGGTGCAGCCGCCGGCGCGGAGCTCCGGCGGCAGACTCCGGCCGCCGGTGGAGGATGAGGGCGACCTCGATCAGTTCCAGGCCTGGCTCAGGGGCCTCAAGTCCTAGTGCACATCGCCGTGTTGAACGGCCCGAACCTGAATCTGCTGGGGGAGCGAGAGCCGGAACTGTACGGGCGCATCACGCTCGCGGAAATCGAGGCGCGCACACGCGAGCAGGCACACGCCCTCGGCGTCGAGGTGTCGTGGACGCAGACGAACCACGAGGGCGAGCTGGTCGATGCGATCCAGCGGCTCAAGGGGAAGGCGGACGGCCTGATGATCAATGCCGCCGCGTTCACGCACACGAGTCTCGCGGTGCGCGACGCGCTGCTCGCGGTGCGTGTGCCGTTCGTGGAGGTGCATCTCTCGAACATCTTCGCGCGCGAGCCGGAGCGGCGCCGCTCGGTGCTCGCGGACGCCGCCGTGGGGATGGTGACCGGCTTCGGCGCCGAGAGCTATCGGCTGGGACTCGAGGGTCTGGTCGGCTTTCTCCAGGCCCGCCATGGCGGCTGATCGGCGGCGCGCCCGGCAGGAGGCGCTCGTCCGGGCGCTGGAAGCGGAGGCGTTGGACGGGTTGGTCGTCACGTCGCACGCCAACATCCGCTACCTGACAGGGTTCTCGGGATCGGCGGCGGTCGTCGCGGTCACACGTGCCGATGTGCTGCTCGTAACGGACTTCCGCTACGATGAGCAGGCGCGGGCGGAGGCCAGCGGGGTGGCGCGCGTCGAAGTCGACAGCACCAGCGTGTGGGACCGCTTCTTCAAGGAGCTCGCCACCCTGGGGCCGCTCGGCACGATCGGGTATGAGGCCCACGCGCTGTCGGTGCACGACGCGGAGCGGTTCGCCCAGGCGGGGAAGGCGTGGCGCTGGGTGCCCACGACGGAGCTGGTGGAGCGGCTGCGCGCGGCGAAGGATTCAGGCGAGGTGGCGGCTATCCGCAGCGCGGCGTTGCTCGCCGGCGAGGCGTTGCGCCAGACGCTCGCGCAGGTGCGGTCCGGCATGACCGAGCTTGCGATCGCAGGGGCGCTCGAGGGGGCGTTACGCCGGTTGGGCAGCGAGGGCCATCCCTTCGCGACCATCGTGGCGTCCGGACCGCGCAGCGCGCTGCCGCACGCGCGCTCGAGCCGCCGAGCGGTGGCGGCCGGCGAGTGGCTGCTGCTAGACTTCGGGGCTCAGGTGGACGGCTACTGCGCGGACATCACGCGCACCGTGGTGGTGGGGGCGCGGGCGACCGAGCGCCAGCGGGTGTTGTACGGATTGGTCCGCGAGGCGCAGCAGCGCGCCCGTGCCGGCGTGCGCGCCGGCATGAGCGGGCGGGATGCGGACGCGCTCGCGCGCGACCCGATCGCGGCGCGCGGGTTCGGCGAGGCGTTCGGTCACTCGCTCGGTCACGGGCTCGGGCTCGAGGTGCACGAGGCGCCGCGACTCTCGAAGACGAACCCCGATCCGCTGCCGGCGGGCGCGGTCGTCACCATCGAGCCAGGCGTGTACCTCGCGGGCGACGGCGGGGTGCGGATCGAGGACGACGTTCATCTCGCGGCGGCGGGGCCGGAGCTCTTGAGCGACGGGCTGACGGACCTCTTGGAGCTCGTGTAACTTTGGGAGCCATGAACCTCGACATCATCGCCCAGCTGGTGCAGATCCTGAGGGAGGCGCCCGAGCTGGGCGCGATCGAGGTCCGCCGGGGTTTGTTCGGGGCCTGGTCGTCGGTTCGAGTGAGCAAGGCCGGGCACCCGACCAATGAGAGCGGCCAGCACGTGGTCCTGTCGCAGGCGCGCGCGCCGGCGCCGGTGGCGGCTGCCGGCTCCCCGGCCCCCGCGGCGGCGCCTCCGTCTCATCTGGTCGAGATCAAATCTCCCATGGTCGGGACGTTCTACTCGGCCCCGGAGCCCGGCGCCGAGCCCTACGTCAAGGCGGGGAGCCGGGTCGCGACGGGCCAAGTCGTCTGCATCATCGAAGCGATGAAGATCATGAACGAAATCGAGTCCGAGGTCGCGGGCGTGGTGCGGGAGGTGCTCGTGGAGAACACCCAGCCCGTCGAGTTCGGACAGCTCCTCTTCCGGGTGGACCCCCATGGCTGAAGCCCCCCAAGCCGGACAAGCGACCTTCAACTTCAAGGCGGCCATCACCCACATGGTCCAGCGCAACGCGTCGGACCTGCTGCTCAAGGTGGGCCGGCCGGCCACGATCCGCGTGAACGGCGAGCTGGTGGCGCTCGACTCGTCGCCGCTCAAGCCGGAAGAGTTGAAGTCGCTCGCCGAGCAGATCATGACCCCCCGGCAGGTGAAGGAGTTCGCCGAGCACAAGGAGGCGGACTTCGCGATCGGCGTGCCGGGCGTGGGGCGGTTCCGGACCAACGTGTACCAGCAGCGTGGGACGGTGGCGTTCGCCTTCCGGGCGATTCCCTACGAAGTGAAGACGATCCACGATCTGAACCTGCCGCCGGTGCTCGAGGAGATCGGCCTGCGGCCGCGGGGGCTGGTGCTGGTCACCGGCGTGACGGGGTCGGGGAAGTCGACGGCGCTGGCGGCGATGATCAACCACATCAACACGAACCGGCGGGTCAACATCATCACGATCGAGGATCCGATCGAGTTCCTGCACCGCGACAACCTCGCCAACATCTCGCAGCGCGAGGTGGGGAACGACACGCTGTCGTTCAACGCGGCATTGCGCCACGTGCTGCGGCAGGCGCCGGACGTGATCCTGATCGGCGAGATTCGCGACATGGAGACGCTCGACACCGCGCTGAAGGCGGCGGACACCGGGCACCTGGTGTTCTCGACTCTGCACACCACGGATGCGACGCAGACGATCAACCGCGTGATCTCGTTCTTCCCGCCGCATCAGCACGACGAGGTGCGGCACCTGCTCTCAACCGCGCTGCAGGCGATCGTGTCGCTGCGCCTCGTGCCCCGCAAGGACGGCAAGGGGCGCGTGCCCGCCGCCGAGGTGCTGATCAACACGGCGGCGGTACAGGAGAACATGCGCGATCTCACGAAGTCACTGAGCATCCCGGACCTCATCGCCCAGGGCTCGGTCCAGTACGGCATGCAGAGCTTCGACCAGTCGCTGCTCCATTGGTACCAGCAGGGGACGGTCAGCTACGAGAGCGCGATCTTCTACGCCACGAACCCGAGCGAGTTCGCGCTGAAGGTCTCGGGCGTGGACTCGGGCGAGAGCCAGTCGTTCGGCGGCGCCACGACCGCCGCCGGGCTGCGCGGCGACATCACGCCCTGATGTTCAAGAAGGTGCTGATCGCGAACCGCGGGGAGATCGCCCTGCGGGTGATCCGTGCGTGCAAGGAGCTGGCCATCGAGACGGTCGCCGTCTACTCGGAGGCGGACCGGGACAGTCTGCACACGCGATTCGCGGACGACGACGTGTGCATCGGCCGCGCGCCTTCCCGCGACAGCTACCTCAACATCCCGCGCATCATCGCCGCCGCGGAGATCACGGGGGCCGACGCGATTCACCCGGGCTACGGCTTCCTCGCGGAGAACGCCGAATTCGCCGACATCGTGCGCACCTCGAACATCACGTTCGTGGGCCCGAGCGGGGACCAGATCCGGCAGATGGGCGACAAGGCGGCGGCGCGCAAGCTCGCCCAGAAGCTCAAGGTCCCGACGGTCCCGGGCTCCGCCGGGCCGGTCGAGGACGCGGAGGCGGGGCTCAAGATCGCCCAGAAGATCGGCTTCCCCGTGATCATCAAGGCGGCGGCCGGCGGGGGCGGGAAGGGCATGCGGGTGGCGCAGGACGACGAACAGTTCCCCCAGGCGTTCTCGCTCGCGAAACAGGAAGCGCTGGCGGCGTTCGGCTCGGACGAAGTGTACATCGAGAAGTACCTCGCCCGGCCGCGCCACATCGAGATCCAGATCATGGGAGATACGCATGGGCGCATCATGCACCTGTGCGAGCGCGACTGCTCGGTCCAGCGGCGCCACCAGAAGTTGATCGAGGAAGCGCCGAGTCCTGCCGTGGACGGCACGCTGCGCCAGGACATCGGCGACGCGGCGGTACGGCTGGCCGAGGCGATCGGTTACGTGGGCGCGGGGACGATCGAGTTCCTGCTCGACGAGGACGGCGCGTTCTACTTCATGGAGATGAACACCCGCATTCAGGTGGAGCACCCCGTCACCGAGATGTGCACCAACTTCGACCTGGTCAAGGAGCAGATTCGGGTCGCCGCAGGCGAGCCGCTGTCGTTCGTGATGAACGGGAACCGGCTACGCGGCCACGCGATCGAGTGCCGCGTGAACGCGGAAGACCCGTCCCGCAACTTTCAGCCGAGCCCCGGAACGATCACCGTGTACCACCCGCCGGGCGGTCCCGGCGTGCGGGTCGACACCCACATCTACGCCGGCTACACGGTGCCGCCGTACTACGACTCGCTGCTCGCGAAGCTGATCGTGCACGGCAACAGCCGCGCGGAGGCGCTCGCCCGGATGCGGCAGGCGCTCGACTCGTTTATCATTGAAGGCGTGACCACGACCATCTCCTTCCTCAGTCGGGTCATGCGCCATCCCGACTTCATCGCGGGCCGAGTGGACACGAAGTTTCTCGAGCGCGAGCCCCAACTCCTCCAGCCGCCCCCCCCGCCTTCCCCGCCCCCCCCGGCGGCCCCGGCATGAAGATCGACGTGCATTTCACGCCGCTCGGCCTCGTCGCGGGGGATCTCGCCGGCCGAGGCGTCGTCGTCATCGACGCGCTGCGCGCCACGACCACCATCGTCACAGCGCTCGCCAACGGCGCCAAGGCGGTGATCCCCGCGGCGACCTCGGAGGAAGCGGTGCGCCTCGCGTCGAACCTCGAAAAGGACGGCGTGGCACTCGCCGGCGAGCGCCGGAGCGTGAAGATCGAAGGGTTCGCCCTCGGTAATTCGCCTCGGGAGATGACCGCGGCGGCGGTGGCGGGCAAGACCATCGTGCTCGCCACCACCAACGGCACGCCCGCGCTGGTCGCGACGCAGGGAGGCGACCCCGTGCTCGTCGGCGCCCCCGCGAACTTCAAGGCCCTGGCCGCGCGCGCGCGGGCGATCCTGGCACAGCGCGGCGACCTCGTGATCGTGTGCGGTGGGCGGGACAAACAGTTCGCGCTGGAGGATGGGTATACCGCCGGCCGTCTGATCAAGGCGATCCGGAAGGGCATCCGCAAGCTCGCCCTCAACGACGCCGCGCGCGCCTCGGTCGCCCTGATCGACCAGTTCGCCGGGTGGCAGGAGGCGCTCGAGGGATCCGAGGCCGCCCAGCAGCTCGTGGATGCGGACCTGGGCGCGGACGTCGACTTCGCCGCTCGGGCGGACCGCTTCGGCGTCGTCCCCGTGTACGCGGACCGCCGCATCACATGAACCGCAAGGCGCGCCAGGAGCTGATCGGCATCGGCGCCCTCGCGGTCGGGCTGTTCCTCGGACTCACCCTGCTGCGGCTGCCCATCACCGGCAGCTGGGGCGACCAGATCGGCTCGCGCCTGTGGCGCGTGCTGGGGGTGGGCTCGGTGCTGCTGCCCGTCCTCGGCATCGGTTGGGCGCTGGCGGCGTTCGAGCGTCTCGGGAGCCTGTCCGCCGGGCGGGCGGCTGCGCTGGGCGCGGGGCTGGTCTTGCTCCTTCCTTATGGGATCGGCACCGTGACGGGCGCGAGCTTTCCGCCGGCGTACGCCGCCTGGAGCCCGACGCAGAAGCTGGTCGGCCTCATGCCCGCCATGCTCGCCCACGGCGTGCATCAGGCGGTCGGGACGGCGGGCGGGACGCTGGTCGGCCTGTTTGCGCTCTCGGCGCTGGGGATCCTCACCGTCGGCTGGCATCCGCTGGTCGCGTTAAGAACCCGGGAGACGGGAGTCGGGAGACGGGAGGCGAAAGGGGGCGTGCGGGAGGCGCCGACCCTCGAGAAGCCACCACGCATTCTGGATGCGCAAGAGGCCGCGCGAGAGCGCACGGTCGCCGCGCTGAAAGAAGCGAAGGTCCGTAAGACGAAGTCCATCCCTCCCGCCTCCCGTCTCCCGCATCCCGTCCCTGCAGGGGTTCTCATCCCGCCGATCGAATTACTACATCCCGCTCCGCCCGAAGACGGCGACGCCGGGCTCGCGCAGATCGAGCAAATGGGGCGGAAGCTGATCGAGACGCTGCAGACCTTCCGGGTCGAAGGCTCGATCGCCGGTCGCACGGTCGGACCGGTGGTGACGCAGTACGAAGTGGCGCCCGGTCCGGGAGTGAAAGTGGGCCGCATCGCGGCCCTCGCCGACGACCTGGCGCTCGCGATGCGCGCCCCCTCCCTCCGCATCGTGGCGCCGATCCCGGGAAAGGCCGCCGTCGGCATCGAAGTCCCGAACCCCATGCCGCGTATGGTGCACGTGCGCGAGCTGATCGAGGGCGCCGAATATCATCGCCCGACGCGTGCCCTCCCGATCGCCCTGGGCAAGAACCTCGAAGGCGATGCCGTGGTCGCGGATCTGGCCAAGATGCCGCACCTCCTGATCGCCGGCGTCACGGGGTCCGGGAAGTCGGTCTGCATCAACACCATTATCACGAGCCTGATCTATACGCACCCCCCTGAGAAGCTCAAGCTGCTGATGATCGATCCCAAGATGGTCGAGCTCTCGATGTACGCGGCCCTGCCGCACCTCGGGCTGCCGGTGGTGACGAACCACCACAAAGCGGCGAGCGTGCTCAAGTGGGCGGGATGGGAAATGGAGCGGCGCTACCGGCTGCTGCACGCCAACCACGCCCGCAACATCGCGGACTTGAACCGGAAGGTCGAGGAGAAGAAGCCACTCAAGGGTCCGCGCGAAACCCTGGCGACGCAAGTCGGGATCCAAAAGGAGCTGCCGTTCGACGGAGAGTACACCGACGGCATCCTCCCCTATATCGTCTTGATCGTGGACGAGCTCGCGGATCTGATGCTGACGGTGCAAGGCGAGATCGAAACGCCGCTCGCGACCCTGGCGCAGAAGGCCCGCGCCATCGGGATCCACCTGGTGCTCGCCACCCAGCGGCCGTCGGTGAACGTCATCACGGGTCTGATCAAGGCGAACTTCCCGTGCCGCATTGCGTTTCGGGTCTCCGCCAAAGTGGACAGCCGCACCATCCTCGATCAAAACGGCGCCGAAACGCTGCTCGGCAACGGCGACATGCTGTTCCTCCCGCCCGGCAAGAGCGATCTGTTGCGCGTGCAGGGAGCTTTCATCTCGACCGACGAGACCGAGCGGCTCATGGAGTGGTACAAGGCGCACGCCCCGACGGTGGCGGTGCCGGCGGGCACGAGCATCGACGAGCAGGTCACGGCGCTGGAGGAAGCGGAGAAGGCTGCGGAAGAGGGAGCGGGGAGCGGGGAGCAGGGAGCAGGGGAGCGTGATTCGCTGTTTCGCCAGGCCGCCGAGGTCTGCATCCAGAACCAGCTCGGCTCGACCTCGCTGCTGCAGCGGCGCATGAGCATCGGGTACGGGCGAGCCGCCCGGATCATCGATCAGCTCGAGCTGGCCGGGATCCTCGGACCCGCGAACGGGTCCAAGCCGAGAGACGTGCTGGTGGGACTCGAGGAGCTGGACGAGCTGTGCGGACCGGCGTGATCAGTCTCTCGTCAGCATCGCCTCGAACCCGAACTGATACGGCGAGAGAAACCACGGCGACACGGGAATGCGCTTCAGGTCGAATGGGTCGCCCTGGGAGCTCACGGTGCCGCCATACGCCGACAGGCAGCAGCTGAACCCGGCATCGCGCACGGCCACGCGATTGCCCGGCGTGATCTGGTGGGGCCGCCCGAACGGGTAGCTGAAGAGCGGCGTTTCCTCGCCGAGTTCCTGGCCCAGCCGACGCCGCGAGCCCACGATCTCCCGCACGGCGTCGTCCCCCTGCACGACACCCAAATCCACGTGGTTCATCGTGTGGGCCCCGACTTCGAATCCCCGCTCGCTCAGGGTGCGCACATCGTCCCAGCTCATCCAACGCGACGCGATCCCCAGCTCCGCGTCCCACGGTGGCACGCGGCTCGAGCCGATGAATTCGGTGGCGACAAAGAAGCACGCCGGCAACCGCCGCCGCTCGAGCTCGACGGCGGCGGTCTCGAGGTTGTCGCGGTACCCGTCATCGAAAGTGATCACGAGATGACCGCTTACATCCTCGCCTCGCCCCAGCTTGCTCAGCAGCGTCTGGAGCGACACCACGCGGAAGTACCGGTCGAAGAAATCACAGAACGCCCGGAATTGGGCCGCCGTGCAGCTGATCGGATTGCCGGCGAGCCGGTCGTCCACGCGATGAAACAGGGCGATGATCGCCTTGTCCCGGAAGAACAGCCGGTACAGTCCGCTGCGGTAGCACAGCAGACCGAGCAACGCCTTGAGCCGACGCTTCACGAGGCCTCCCCCATCCCCGTCCCCACTCCCAGCCCTGCCCGCTCGAGGCGGCGAGCCGCGACGCGACGCCGCAGCTCGCGGATGGCCCGGTAGTCGGGGGTGCGGTAGGTCTGGGCCCGAGCCGGGTCCTGCGGTCGCTCGCTGAAGCGGCCGTTCGCGATTTGGGCCACTGTCTGCGCGAGCAGGCGGACGCCGTTCGGGCGAAGCACCTCCCGGCGGTAGCGCTCGAGGTAGCCGAGTGGGTCTTCCACCGGGGCCGGATCGAGTGGGAACGTCTCCTGGAGCAGGATGTCGCCGGCGTCAAGTGCGGTGGCGACGCGGTGAATGGTGATACCCACTTCCCGCTCACCGTTGTACAGCTCCCAGAACGCGGGCGCGGCCCCGCGGTACTCCGGCGCCTTGCCGCTGTGGAGGTTGATCGAGCCGAGCCGGGGAATGGAGAACACGGTTTCCTTGAGGATGTAGGTTCCCGCCACGACTCCCAGATCCGGTTCGAAGGCCCGCAGGGTCGCGAGGCAGTCGGGATCGTGGAAATCGGAGAAGTGGTGGCGCTCGACGCCGCTCGCCACACCCCCGTTGGTGTCGTGAGGGAGCGGCGCGTGGCTGCCCCGTAGCTTCGCCGCCAGCACGGCGAGGAGCCCCGCCGGCCCCTGCGCGCGGTAGACGTGGCGCATCTTCCCGACGAGGCTCAGCGGCTTGCGGACGTACGGCGCCGTCACCAGCGCTACGCGTCCCACGCCCGGCACGCGGCCCAGCTCCCGCGCGACTGCGTCCCCCAGGTCGCCGCAACTCAGCACGGCCACGCGGAGGCTCCTCGGTTTGGTGGACATCGCATGGCCCATCGGCAAAAAACGTGCACACCGCGCAATGATTTGGTTTCGCGGTTCGCGCGCCAAGCTATTAGGTTGCAGGCGTGAAGAGCGGGCTGAGGAGCGATCCGGCCGACTGGAAGGACGAGCGCCACCGGCGCGGGATTGCCGGCGAGGAGCAGGCCATCCGATACCTCCTGTCGCGCGGATGCAACATCGTCGCGCATCGGTTTCGGGTAGGGCACACGGAGATCGACCTGATCGCGCGGCAGGGCGACCTGGTGACCTTCGTGGAAGTGAAGACTCGGCGGGGCAAGGCGTTCGGGAGCCCGCTCGAAGCGGTGACGGGGGCGAAGCGGCGCGAGCTCGTGAAGGCCGCGCGGGTCTGGGTGGACCGCTTCGGGAAGCCGGCGGACATCTACCGGTTCGACTGCATCGCGATCGTGGACAGCAAACTGGAGCACCTGGCAGACGCGTTCCGCCCCGGGTGGCGATAACCGGGGCTTCGGTGTATATTCGGGCCTCACCAAACGAGGCCCCCAACCCATGTCGAGGACACTCATGGCGGCGGACAAGGAAGTCCCGCAGCTCTCCGACGAGCGCAGAAAGGCCCTCAACCTCGCTATCACGCAGATCGAGAAGACCTGCGGCAAGGGCGCCATCATGCGGATGGGGGCCGATTCGCCGCGGGTGCGGGTGGAGATCATCCCGACGGGCGCGATCAACCTCGACGCGGCGATCGGGATCGGTGGCATCCCGCGGGGGCGGGTGACGGAGATCTTCGGCCCCGAGTCGAGCGGCAAGACCACGCTGGCGCTGCACGTCGTGGCGAACGCCCAGCGCCTGGGCGGGGCGGCCGCCTACATCGATGCCGAGCACGCGCTCGACGTCGAGTACGCAAAGAAGCTGGGCGTGGACATCGACAACCTGCTGGTCTCCCAGCCGGACACGGGGGAGCAGGGACTCGAGATCACGGAGATCCTGGTGCGGTCCGGAGCGGTGGACGTCGTGGTGGTGGACTCCGTGGCGGCCCTCGTCCCGAAGGCCGAGATCGAGGGCGACATGGGGGACTCGCTCCCGGGTCTGCAGGCGCGACTGATGAGCCAGGCGCTGCGCAAGCTGGCGGGGGCAATCAACCGTTCCCGCACGTCGGTGATCTTCATCAACCAGCTGCGCGAGAAGATCGGGATCATGTTCGGCAACCCCGAGACGACCACGGGTGGGCGGGCGCTCAAGTTCTACGCGTCGGTCCGGCTCGACATGCGGCGCATCGGTCCGGTGAAAGAGCGGGAAGTGGTGATCGGCAACCACGTCCGCGTCAAAGTGGTGAAGAACAAAGTGGCCCCGCCGTTCCGCCAGGCCGAGTTCGACATCATGTTCGACGAGGGGATCAGCCACGAGTCGCTCCTGGTGGACATCGCGGCGGAAGCGGGGATCATCGAGAAATCCGGTGCCTGGTACGCGTACGGCAAGGAGCGGATCGGACAGGGCCGCGAGAACGCGAAGCTGTATCTCAAGGACCACCCGGACCTCGCCGTCGAGGTCGAAGCGAAGGTGAAGGAGCACCTCGGGGTGAAGCCCGTCGTGGTGGCGGCCGACGAGGAGGCCTCTGCCCCCGAGGAGTGAGTGCCGACCCTCACTGCGCTCGCCCCCGATCCACGCCAGCCGGGCTATCGGCTGGTCGAGGTGGATCGGGGGCGATTTGCGTCCCTCCCCCTCGTAGCGCTCGAGCCCCTGAGCCTCCAGGTCGGGGCGCAGCTCGCGCCCGCGGTGCTGGACCGGCTGCGCGAGCTCGCCGATGTCGAGGCTGCCGAGCGAGCGGCCCTTCGGGCGCTCGCCCGGCGGGCGCACGCCCGGCTGGATCTGCAGCGCCGCCTCGTGAAGAAGCAGCACCCGCCGGCCGCCGTGGACGCGGCGCTCGAGCGGCTCACGATCCGCGGCCTGCTCGACGACCGCCAATTCGCGGAGCAGTACGCCGCGCTGCGCGCGACGCGGGGCAGGGGACCGGCGCGTCTCCTCCGGGATCTCCTGGCGCAGGGCGTTGAGCGCCACACGGCGGAGCACGCGGTTCGCCGGGCGCTCGAGGAGGAGGGGATCGACCCCGGCCTCGAGGCGCGCGCCGTGGCGGCGAAGCGGGCCCGGCACCTGGCCGGCCTTCCCGTTCCCGTGCGCAAACGCCGCTTGCTCGCGTTTCTGGTGCGCCGGGGCTACGCCGGGGTGCAGCTCAAGGCGCTGGTGGAGGAGCTGTGCGGGTAGGCGGAGATGCGCTCTCAGCGATCTTCGGTCACCCCGGGCCATGGGCCCGGGGTCGGTCTACCAACTTGGCAGGGTTCTGAACCCCGCGGCGCCGCCGCGGGGTTAACCCACCCTGAAGGGCGTCGGTGTGCGGGAGAGAAGGTCTCATAAGGCTTGCGGACTGTACGCGCACGTCACGTGGCACACTTGGCGGCGCACAGCACAGATACGAAAGACCGACGCATCAGTCGTAGTGGAAACCGTGTTGGATGCGGCTCGACGTTGGGACGTGCGTGTGCATGCCCAGGCGGTCCTCTCGGATCACGTGCACATGGTCGTCAGTTATCCCCCGCACGTGGCTCTGGCGTCGTTCATTCGACACTGCAAGTCGGAATCTGCGCGCCGCATCAACGCTGCGCGCGTCGACGCGCAGCGAGTGCGCTGGTGTCGGGGCTATATGCGGGTTCAGTGTCGCGCAGCCAGGTCCTGGCGGCGCGGCCCTATCTTGCACGGCAGTTTCGACGACACCCGGACCGCATCCCACGCTAGCTCGGGTGGGTTAACCCCGGGGCGTCGCCCCGGGGCCAACGGAGACCGGTGTGCCACCGCCGCCGGGCCGGGCAGCTTGGGCGGTAAGTCTCAGCGAGCCTTTCAGTTGCTCGTCAGGGCACAGTATATTCCCCCCCATGACCTCCGCTGAAATCCGCCGCCAGTTTCTGGAGTTCTTCAAGGCCCGGGGGCACCAGGAAGTGCCCAGCTCCCCCCTGGTCCCGGCGGACGACCCCACGCTCCTGTTCACCAACGCCGGGATGGTGCAGTTCAAGCGCGTATTTCAGGGGCTCGAGCGGCGGGCGTACTCCCGGGCGGTGACCTGTCAGAAGTGCGTGCGGGCGGG
>Ga0209761_1002066_pt1 | contig 13131 bp, 12 predicted proteins | sample GraSoi013_1_40cm_4_FD_185818 | JGI IMG/M metagenome (GOLD analysis project Ga0209761, IMG submission 185818) | Grasslands soil microbial communities from the Angelo Coastal Reserve, California, USA - Sample 09_25_2013_1_40cm (SPAdes) (version 2) | ecosystem: Environmental > Terrestrial > Soil >... | reverse complement strand
CGATCATGGAGCTGTACGTCAAGTCGGGTCACACGGACCTCGAGCGGATGCGAAAGATCGCGACCGAGATCGAGATGACCTCCCTCGAGGACATCGCCTCGATCGAGACGGACCTCGTGAACATGCGGGTCCTCGCATATCCGGACGATCACCGCATGAAATCGCGGGGGGTCACCTGGCCGGAGCTCGAGGAGAAGCTGAAGAAACTCGGTGAGATCCAGGAGGTCCGCCGCCAGGTCGGGAGCGCGGAGAAGAAGGCCAGGGCGCTCGTCGTCGAGGCCGGAGAGCCGTCGTTCAAGAAGCTCCAGCGCCTCGTCGAACAGGTCCGGATGATGAAGATCAAGGGGATCGACGGGATCTCGCGCGCGATCATCAAGAAGCGCGGCGAGGGCTACGTCATCTACACGGAGGGATCGAATCTCTCGAAGATCCTCGAACTCCCGTACGTCGATGCATCGAGGACGACCACGAACTCGGTCCAGGAGATCTACGAGGTCCTCGGCATCGAGGCCGCGCGGAACGCGATCGTGAACGAGGCGTACAACACGCTCCAGGAGCAGGGCCTGACCGTGGACATCCGCCACATCATGCTCGTCTCCGACATGATGACGAACGACGGGGACGTGAAGGCGATCGGCCGCCACGGCATCTCCGGACGCAAGTCCTCCGTCCTCGCCCGGGCCGCGTTCGAGATCACGGCCCATCACCTGCTCCGGGCCGCGATCACGGGCGAGGTGGACTACCTCGACGGCGTCGCGGAGAACGTGATCGTGGGCCAGCCCGTCACCCTCGGCACGGGCGCGGTCAACTTGATCTACAAGCCGCCTCCGGGCGCCCCCAAGCCGACGGCCGTCGCCAAGCCGAAACCCGTCGTGACGCCTCCGGCTCCCGTGCCGGCTCCCGAGGAGCCCCTGGAAGAGGTCGTCCCGTGATCGACGTCCCCCGCGCCCTCCGCGTCGCGGCGGACACCGGCGAGGTGCGCTTCGGCCTGCGCGAGGTGCGCCGCGCGGCGAAGTCGAAGAAGGCGAAGCTCGTGGTCCTTGCCTCGAACTGCCCCGAGGAAGCCACGCGGAACCTGGGGGACGTCCGCCTGTTCCGCTTCGGCGGCACGAACGTCGATCTCGGCGCGGCCTGTGGCGTGCCGTTCTCCGTCGCCGCGGTCGCGGTGATCAGCCCCGGGGAATCGAACATCCTGACCGTCTAGGATTCGCATGGCCGAGATCGTTTTCGACGAGCAGACGATCAAGTACGTCGCGTTATTCCAGGATCTCACGCGGACGACGGTCGTGGACTGCGTCGACGCCGGCGACAAGCTCATCTTCGTCGTCAAGGAAGGCGACATCGGCAAGGCGATCGGCAAGAAGGGCGAGAACATCGCGAAGCTGAAGCGCCTGATCAACAAGGACATCCACGTCGTCGAGTATTCGGAGCAACCGGACAAGTTCGTCGCGAACGTCTTCCGGAATTTCGACGTCAAGTCCGTCCAGATCGAACAGCGGGGGGAGGTCGTCCACGCCACCGTCACCGTGGAGTCGACGAAGAAGGGGCGTGCGATCGGCAAGGACGGAAAGAACCTGCGCGTCTCCCGAGACTTGATCGCGCGTCATCATCCGATCCAGAGTGTGAGCGTCGCGTGACGGCGCACGGCTCGCTCGTCACCGCGAGTGAGTAGGAACCTTAACGTATTCCGGTTGCTTCGTCGCGCGAAATCGGGTCGCTCGCGGCGGCCCGGACTCCGCCGACGGAGGCGAGCCGGATCCAGTACAAGTGGACGGTCTTGACGGTCACGACCGTGGGCGTGCTCATGGCCGGGATCGACTCCCGCATCGTGATCGTCGGCCTTCCGCAGGTCGCCGCCAGCCTCCGGGCCGACGCCGAACAGGCGATCTGGATCACGCAGTCGTACGTCCTCGGGAGCACGGTCGCGCTCCTCCTCGTCGGGCGCATCTCGGACATCGTCGGCCGAGTGAAGCTGTACACGAGCGGATTCGCGGTCTTCACGGTCGGCTCCCTCCTGACGAGCCTGGCGTTGGACCCGGCCCAAGTGATCGCCTTCCGAGCGATCCAGGGCCTCGGCTCCGCGATCCTGTTCACGAACAGCGCGGCGATGATCGTCGACGCGACCCCGTCTCACGAGCTCGGGCTCTCCCTCGGGATCAACCAGGTGGCGTTCCGGATGGGGTCCATGGCCGGCCTGACCTTGAGCGGCATCATCCTCTCGTTCCTCGATTGGCGCGCCCTGTTCTACGTGAACGTGCCGATCGGGATCTTCGGCACCGCATGGGCTCGCCTCCGCCTGCGGGAAGTCGGGAAGCTCGAGAGAGGTGCACCGATCGACTGGGGCGGTTTCGTCACGTTCACCGTGTTCATCATGGGCCTTCTCCTCGCCCTCACCCTCGCGGCGTACGGGGTCGTCGAGACGAGGACCGTGGCCGTGCTCTTTGCCGTGTCCGTCGTCAGTCTCGGACTGTTCGTGGTCCTCGAGCGTCGACATCCCCACCCCCTGCTCGACCTCAAGCTCCTCCGGATCCGCGAGTTCACCGGCGGCGTCGTGGCTCAGCTCCTGAATGCGATCGCGTTCGGCGCGGTCCTGCTCCTGCTGAGCCTCTACTTCCAACTCGTGTTGAGACAGAGCCCGCTGACCACGGGCCTCCTGATGATCCCGCTGGACATCGCCACGCTCGCGGCGGGACCGCTAAGCGGCCGCCTCTCGGACAAGTACGGGCACCTGCCCTTCACGACCTCCGGCTTGGCCGTCATTAGCCTGTCCCTCTTCCTGTTCTCCACGACGGACGAGTCGACCCCGTATTCGCACCTGGTCGCGTACATGTTGCTCTTCGGCGCGGGCCTCGGGTTCTTCGCATCGCCGAACATCAGCTCGATCATGGGGTCCGTCCCTCCGGAGCGACGTGGCATCGCATCCGGGTTCCGTGCGACCTTCTTCAACGTGGGATACACGATCAGCTTGAACCTGGCGATCCTCATCACGACCTTCACCGTGCCGTACGTCCTGGTCACGCAAATCATCGCATCCGGGAACACCGCCGGGATTTCAGACGCGGACCGGATTCTCTTCGCGCAGGGGATCAAGACGACGTACCTGTGGCTCGCGGCCATCAACACGCTCGCGATCTTGCCGTCCTTGCTCCGGGGACGGCGGTCGAACCGCCATGAGCCCGCAGGGATCGCGGTCGCGGAGCCGTAGGCGCGACGCCGCGGCTACCGCATGGATTCAAGTACGGACAACGCCCTGGGAGAACCCCCGATGGCAATCTCGCGACGGCGACTTCCCTTTTGGCTCGTTCTCGCAACGGTGGCCGTCGCGTTCCAAGCCGTTTCCCTTTTTGTAGCCCCCACCACTCGGTACGAAATCGCTTGGGTGCGACCGTGCGCGTCCGCGCAGGGGTCGGCGTGCTTGATGGGGATGCTTCAGCCAACCCATCCGTATCTCTGGCTCGGCGTCGGTCTCTATCTCGTTGGTGCAGCCGTGATGGCCTGCGCGATCTATGTGCACCGCCGCCCGGAGCGCCGAGTGCTTCAGGCCCCGGTGGGACGTCCCTAAGGCGACCGCCATTGGGCCCCCGCGAGGCGGATGCCCATCATGAACCAAACGATTATTACCGCGGCGGATGATTTCGCCTCGCCTGCGGTGGCAGGTGAAGGGATCCCCCCTCCATGTCCCTCCCGGCTAGGGAGCCCCCTCCCTCGGCAGATGGCTCGCTCCCCTTGCGATTTGACGATTCGGATCGGGACCTCCTCGCCCGCGCGTTCCGGTCTCCCGGCGACGGACCGCGCGCGTGGCGCTTGAACGGCGAGGCCCACCGGATCTCCCTCGTGGACGGATTCGACCGCCTCCTCGCGTGGCCGGTCCTGCACGGCGTCACGCGGTACGATCACCAGGTGCGCACGGCGCTCCGGGTCTTGCGCGACTTGCGCGGTCGAGCGATCCTAGCCGACGAGGTCGGCCTCGGGAAGACGATCGAGGCGGGACTCGTCCTCAAGGAGTACGCCGTCCGCGGGCTCATCCATCGCGTCCTCATCCTCACCCCGGCCGCATTGACGGACCAGTGGCGGGAGGAGATGGAGACGAAATTCGCGCTGCCCTTCGCGGTCCTCCGGTCCATCCGGGATTGGGACCGGAAGCCGTTCGTCATCGCGTCCATGGACACCGCGAAGCGCGAGCCCCATCGGCGTGCGGCCCAGGCCAGGCCGTGGGATCTCATCGTCGTGGACGAGGCCCATCGACTCAAGAACCGCTTCAGCCTGAACTGGCGCTTCGTGGCCGGGCTCTCGAAGAAGTACATGCTGCTCCTGACCGCGACTCCGGTCCAGAACGACATGGACGAGCTCTTCAACCTCGTCACCCTCCTGAAACCCGGCCAGCTGCACACGTACGATCGGTTCCTCGAACGGTACGTGGCGAGCCCGGACCGGCGGGTACCGATGCGGGTCTCGGAGCTGCGCGGGCGCCTCCGGGACGTGATGGTCCGCAACCGCCGCGGCATCGCGTTCACGTTGCCTCCGCGACGCGTGCACAGCCTCGCGGTCCGCCTGAGCCCCGCGGAACGTCGGCTCTACGACGACGTCACGGACTTCGTGCGGGACGCCTACTGGTCCGCATCCGGTCGGTTGCCGTGGACCGCGCGCTTGACCTTGATTGTCCTGCAACGCGAGATCGGGAGCAGCACGTTCGCGGTGGCGGAGACCCTGCGACGGCTCACCCAGAGCCCTCTCTTCCGGTGGGACGAACGGGAGCGCCTCGAGGAGCTGCGGCAGGATGCCGCGGCCATCACCTCGAACGTGAAGGCCGGGCGACTCCGCGAATTTCTCAAGTCCGTCGACGAGAAGGTCCTGATCTTCACCCAGTATCTGCGGACGCTTCAGTACCTCCAGGGGGTCCTCGAGGCCGACGGACATCGCGTCGCGGCCTACCATGGCGGCCTCTCGCCCGCGGCGAAGGACGCGGCCGTGCGGGCGTTCCGCGGGGACGCCGACATCTTCCTGAGCACCGAAGCGGGAGGCGAGGGCCGGAACCTTCAGTTTGCCCGGACCGTCGTGAATTACGACCTCCCGTGGAATCCGCTTCGGATCGAGCAGCGGATCGGACGGGTCCATCGCCTCGGCCAGGAGCGCGAGGTCCACGTCGTCAACGTATGGGCCGAAGACACCGTCGAAGCGAACCTGATGGAGCTCCTCGACCGCAAGATCCACATGTTCGAACTCGTCGTCGGAGAACTCGATCTGATCCTCGGGAACCTCGACGAGCGCCGGTCGTTCGAAGACCTGATGATGGACATCTGGGTGCTGCGGCAGGCGGAGGACCGGCGGTCCGCCTTGCGCCGCCTCGGAGATTCCCTCGTCCGCGCTCGCGCTCAGTACGAGCAGGTGAAGGACGTCAACGAGGCGGTCCTCGGCGGTGCGGAGGAGGCGGCCTCCGCGTGAGCGACATCCCACCGTTGCAATCGTTCGTCGTCGACGCGCTCACCGACCTCGGAGCGGTCGTGTCTCCGGGCGGATCGCTCGTCTGGGTCCAGGCCCCCGAGTCGGTCCAGCATGATCTCGAGGTGCCGGCGAATTTCGCGCTGACCTTCGATGCGGACCGAAGCCGGGAGTTCGAGGCCGAGCTGGTCGCCCCGGGCAGCTATTTCCTGGAGCGCCTCATCGCCGTCATCGCCCGTCGGGGCCAGTGGGATGCGGCCCGGTACGAGGTCTCCGGAACGGAATGGATCCCGGCCGCGCTCCGCGAATCCGGCCTGGGTCCGGAGACCGGGGTGCGTTCGCACGTGGACGGAATCGAGGACGGACTCCTGTGGCTCTTCGCATTCCGAGTGACGCTCCTCTCGGACGAGAAACGCGAGAGCTTTCATCTCATTGCGGTGTCGCCGTCCGAGCAATGCGCGTGGCCCGTCGACCCGAGTCGGCCTGACCCGGAGCTCATCCCGAATCGTTCCTCCGGAACTTTCGCGAATCTCGAGTCGGGATATCAGCTTGCGGCCGAAACCCTTCGATCGATCACCTCCGGAGAAGTCGACCGGTTCCGCGCGCGGAGCCTCGGGCTCCTGGAAGACGAGGTGCGTCGGATCTTCGGATATTTCGACCGGACGATCGAGGAGCTCCGTGAATCCGATCCGGACGGTTCTCAAGAGTTACTCCGCGCGGTCATGGCGGAGCGGGACCGCCGCCTCACCGAAGCCGTCGAGCGTTTCGATCCGAAGGCCGGTGCTTCCCTGTGTTCGATCCGGGCCATCCACGTTCCGACCGCTCGCGTCCGACTCGAGTTCCCGGATAGATCGGGTACGGACGTGCCGCTCGACGCGTGGTCCGGGCGGTTGCGGGGCCTCGTCTGCTCGAATTGCGGCGGGACCGACGGACCGTGGCGGTGGTCGTCGCCGGAAGGACTGCGATGCGCGACGTGCGCGCCTAGCCCAGCCGGGTCCGCTCGACCTCGAGGCCGTCCGCCGTCGGATACTCCTCGACGAGGAACGAGGGCCGGCGAAGCTTCGGCGCGATCTCCTCGAGGATCCAGGGCGCGATCTCGAGGCGCTTCCGCGGGCCGTCGACCCCCATGAGGTCGGGCGGGACGTGGTAGGTCCCCTCGAGGACCTTCCGCAAAGGCTCCAGATCCGATCCTTCGACGATTCCCTTCAGGAGGGTCCCGTCCTTGGTGATGACGTCCCAGGGGCGTGCGACGCTCTCCGCGCGGCGCTTGATGCGCGACCGCAGCTGCCAGCCATCCTTGTAGCCGCTCGTGCAGTAGTGGACCGTCGTCCGCCATTTCCGTCCGATGATGCGCAGGGCGACCGGGTCCGCACCTTTGACGCCGTACGAGAGTTCGTGCTTCATCTCGTACCCGTGGACCTTCATCCGCGGGAAGTTCGCTTCGGAGAACTCCATCTCGTTCAGGTTCACGAAGGCGAGGCCCTCGTCGCCCGCCCATTCGATGAGGCGGATCAGGTCGGCCTCCCGCTCCGGGATCAGCGGCACCTCGATCCCGACGGTCAGGCCGAGCGACCGGGCGAGGCGCGAGGCCGCGACGAACGCGCTCCCGCTGGCGCGGGACCAGAGGCCGGGTGGCAGATGGAAGCGGATCTCGTCGAGGCCGGCGGCCGCGAGCATCCGGATCTTGTCCGCATCGGTCGACATCGTGTACAGATGGGTGTGGAATCGCCGCCCGAACTCGTGCTTCAGAAGGCGGATGTAATGGCAGGTGCGCTCGACGGCGTCGAGCGGGTCTCCGCCCGTGATGCCCGCGCCGGTCGCCTGGATCGCATGGGCTTCCTCCAGGACGTCCTCGTCCCGTGTCACGCGTTTTTCGTCCGCGAAGACGACGTCCTTGTACATCTTCTCGTCGGACACGGGACAGTAGAAGCAATGGAAGGAGCAGAGACCCGTGACGAAGAGGACCATCTTCGAGCCGTCGGTGCACTGACGACACCCGACCGGGAGGGCCCCGCGGGCGAATCCGCCGAACGGTCGTTCCTCAAGGCGCACGCCGCGACGAAGGGTCGGGGCGGGATAAAGATTCCCCACATCGGAGCCGGTGAGTGCGCGGGCGGACCTGGCCGGCTTGGCCGCGTACCTCTAAGTGGAGGTATGACTCGCGGCGATTAGCGCTTCGATCCGGGCCCGCTTCCTCGTGAATTCCTGCTCGGCCTTCCGATGATAGGCGGCCATCCGACGCAACAGCTCCGAGCGGGCCCTTTCGGAGTCGACGCGGCCGACGTATTCCTCGTTCCTCATGGACCGTCCGTGGGCTCGCTCATAGTGCCAGAAGTAGAAGTACCGCCGACCGTCGAAATTCCGAATCCGGGCACCGCAGCCGATTTCCATTTCTATACCTCTAAGTAGAGGTATACTTTCCCCGGGCTTCCCTCTTCCGGTGGGAGGTGTGCGAAACTGTTTCGAGCGATTCGAGGAGCGATCCACCCCGAAGTCCAAATCCCACGACGGGATGATGGCCAGCGTTCGGTGAGGCAGAATGACGGAAGCGGTAATTGTGGGAGCCGTCCGGACCCCGATGGGGCGTCATCACGGCAACCTGAAGGACGTGCGGCCCGATGACTTGGCGGCGCTCGTCGTCGGCGACGTGGTGCGCCGCGCGGGCCTCGACCCGGCAATCGTGGAAGAGGTCTACCTCGGCTGCGCGAACCAGGCGGGGGAGGATAACCGGAATGTCGCCCGGATGGCCGCCCTCCTGGCGGGCTTCCCGGTCTCCGTCGCCGCGGTGACCTTCAATCGCCTGTGTTCCTCCGGGCTCTCCGCGATCAACGCCGCCGCGCGGGCGATCAAGGCCGGCGAAGGCGACGTCTTCGTCGCCGGAGGCGTCGAGAGCATGAGCCGCGCACCGTTCGCGATCCCTAAGAATCTCGATGGTGGGATGGGGAACGTGACGGCCTGGGACACGACCCTCGGGTGGCGGTTCCCCAATCCGCGGCTCAAGGCGCAGTACGGAAACGACTCGATGGGCGAGACCGCCGAGAACCTGCGCGAGCGAAACCCGAAGATTTCCCGCGAGGACCAAGATCGGTTCGCCTTGGAGAGCCATCGACGGGCCATCGCCGCGATCGAAGCGGGCACGTTCGCGTCCGAGATCGTGGCCGTCCCGATCCCGCAAAAAGCGAGCGGGCCTCGCCTCGTCTCCCGGGACGAACCGCCGAGGCCGGACACGTCGCTCGAGGCCCTCGGGAAACTGCCGCCGGTCTTCCGGGAAGGCGGGACGGTGACGGCGGGGAATTCGAGCGGCATCACGGACGGCGCCGCGGCGGTCCTGATGACGAGCGACCGCAAGGCCCGCGAACTCGGCCTACGTCCGCTCGTGCGAATCGTGTCCTCCGCCGCGGCCGGCGTCGAGCCGCGGACGATGGGCCTCGGTCCCGTCCCCGCGACGCGCAAGGCCCTCCGCCGGGCGGGCCTCGACGTCGAGGACCTCGGGCTGATCGAGCTGAACGAAGCATTTGCGATCCAGGCGATTGTCGTCATGCGCGAGCTCGGCTTTTCCGCGGACATCACGAACGTGAACGGCGGAGCGATCGCCCTCGGTCACCCGCTCGGATGCTCCGGTGCCCGGATTGTCTGCACCCTGGTCCACGAGATGGAGCGACGCGCGCCGCGCGAACGGCAGCCGTACTACGGCCTCGCGACGCTCTGCGTCGGCGTGGGGCAGGGAGAGGCGACGATCGTCGAATGGGTCGGCGAGTGACGCGGGCGACGCGCAATCGAGTCGGGAGTTCTTTTGGACCGGCTACGCGTACGTCGGGACGCTCGACTCGAGGAATTCCTTCAGGGACGCGAGCGCTCCATTCCAGTAACCGCTCCAGTCTCCCGGGACCGGCACGGGGGATCGATGCAGGAGATGGACGAACGTCTCGGGGCCTTTCGGGCTGAGCTCGTAGGCCACGCTTGTTTCGACCGGTCCGCCATCGTGGGCGACGGGCCACATGAACGATAACGTCCCGGGGCCGTCGATCGCCGTGATCGAACCTTCGACCCGGCCGTCGGTGAGCGTCCCCTCGTACCGACCGCCGAGTTCGGCCTCGACCCGGGGATCGTCCGCCCACCACTGGACGAGCTGCGCCGGATCTAGGAGGGCCTCGAAGACGCGCGGGATGGGGGCGCGAATCGTGACCCTGGCATCGGCGAGGAGGACGCTGCGCGGGGCGGCCGGTTTCGGGGCGCTCGGGGTGGCGCTGGGGGCGGACATGCGCTCGGTTCGCAAACGGCATCGGCGTATAATGTTGGCGGCGCGATTCTCTCAGAGCGGATTCTTGCACCGGGCGCAGACGAGGCGGCAGTCCTGCTTGCACTCTAGGCAGGTTCCGTGGAGGAACCGTTCGCGGACCGGCGCGTGATGGCAGTCGCTCACCGCGGTGACCATGTGTCCGCAATAGTCGCACAGGTGCTGGACCGGTTTCTTGCCGGCGACGTACCGCTGGTAGGCCATCAGGATGCCGAGGACGAGGACCAGCGCTCCGATGATCACCCCAACCATCCAGCACTGGAGGCTTCCGTCATCCTGGAAGGGGAGCATGGACCAGGGGGTGGGCACGGCCCCCGATGTCGGGTTCTCGTTCAAATACTGAGCGGTGGGAATATCGGCCGTTAGAGGAAAGCCGAACGAGAAACGCGTTGTGATATCCTCCCCGCCATCTACGTCGGGCGGTGCGAACATGATGCTGACGGGTCGAACGATCGTCTTGCTCGTCACGATGGCCCTGGCGACCGGCGGCGCGGCCTTCGGCCTGCACGCCCTCATCGGTGCGGCCGGCGACGTCGGCACGGACTACGGCCTCGACACGAATGGGAACGGGACGTTCGATTGGCTCGTGGTCGAGGCGCAAGTCGCCCTCCCCCAAGCCGGGACCTGGGATATCTCGGCCGACCTCTCGAGTCCCAACCCGCCGCCGAGCGGATCGTGCGGCTACGGCGCGCCCCCGCCGGTGGGGATCCTCGCGCCGGGAACCTCCCCGATTCCCTACGCATATCCCATCGCATACGTGTACGAGCGATACTTCTTCACCGACGGAACCCAGACCGTCCGGATGGCGTTCGTGGGAACGGACATCGCCCGCAGCGGGGTCGACGGGCCGTACCACGTCCACGCCCGTCTGTCGATCGGCGGCCTCCCATACATGACGCTGCGACCGATCGGCGACTGGGGCGGCCCGGTCGTGGAATGGAACTACACGACGAAGGCATATTCGGCCTCGCAGTTCGAGCAGCCCGTACGGCCTGCGACCTTCACCGGCGGCCACACGGATTCCGCGGTCGACCTCGACGCGGACGGCCTCGCTGACTTCCTCGAGCTCCGGGCCGACGTGCACGTGAACCTGGCCGGCCACTACACCTTAAGCGGATACCTCTCGAAGGGCGCAGGCACGACCGTCGTCCGGTTCATCGCGTCCGCGTATCGGGACTTTGACTTGGCGACGACCGACACGAGCGTCGTCTTGCGGTTCCGTGGGGACCAGATCCTCCAGGCCGGCGTCGACGGTCCGTGGGACTTCAGCCTCACGCTGTACTACGCCCCGCTCGCCTACGCGAGGGGCAACGCGACGCCGGGCCCGATCGGCACGATCCTGCCGCCCCAGCCGGCTTACTATCCGGAAACGCTGTGCGGGACGACTTCGACGTATCGGGCCGCGGACTTCGACCCGACCGTGGAGCTCGTCCGGTATACCGGCCGATTCCAGGAAGTCACTCCCGATCGGAACGGGGACGGCACGTTCGATGCGCTCCTCATTCGAGCGGAGGTCGAGGTGTTCGCGACGGCGAGCTTCGACTTGTCGGGACTGCTCGCGGCGGCGTCCGGGTCTCCGGAGATCGCGAAGTCCTTCGGCCAGGTGTGCTTGCAACAGGGAACACAGTGGGCGGAGTTCTCGTTCGCCGGTCCGAACATCCGCGCGGCGGGGATTGACGGCCCGTACCAGGCCACGTTGTCGATCACCCCCACGGCGCGAGGCATCGACCCCACAACGACGTACACGACGATGGCGTACCACGCGACCGACTTCGACGCAAACTCGACCGGCCCCGCGCAACCCTAAAGCGCCCGGAGTCCGTCCCGCCCGGGGTGGACGAGGCGCCTCGCCGCATACTCGACCGGTTGGGAATCCGCCCGAGGAAGAGCCTGGGTCAACATTTCCTGGTCGACTCCCGCGTGGCGTTGCGGCACGTCGACCACGCGAAGATCGGTCCAACGGATACCGTCCTCGAAATCGGCCCGGGCCTTGGCGTCCTCACCCGCCTGCTAGCCGAGCGGGCGCGACACGTCGTGGCCATCGAGGCCGACCGCCGGTTGGCCGCATACCTGGGCGAGAACCTCCCCGGCGTCGAGGTGATCGAGGGCGACGCGCTCACCATCGAATGGCCTCGCTTCGATATCATGGCCTCGAACCTGCCGTACCAGATCTCGTCTCCGCTTACCTTCCGCTTGCTCGACGAGCCGTTCCGTCGCGCCGTCTTGATGTATCAATGGGAGTTCGCGCGCCGGATGATCGCGAAGCCTGCGACGCCGGACTACTCGCGGCTGAGCGTCGGCGTCTACCGGCGGTCTGCGTGCGAGATCCTGGAACGGGTGCCGCGCAACGCGTTCCACCCCCAGCCCCGCGTGGATTCCGCGCTCGTGCGGCTCGAACCCCGTCCCGCCCCGTTTCCGATCGCGGATCCGGGACGATACGATGCGGTCGTCGACGCACTCTTCGCGCACCGGAGAAAGACGGTCGAGAACGGCCTGCGCCTCGGCTGGAAGGCCGTGGCGACGTCGCGGGAGGCGCTCGAAGCCGTCCTGCCGGCCGTGCCGTTCCGAACCCGTCGGGTCGAGGAGTTGTCCCCCGAGGAAATCGGTCGCATCGCCGACGCGGTCCGCATGGCGAAAGGTTAATGGCACATCCGTCAATCGCTGCATTCCATCCTGCGCGGGGGACCCGATGGTCCGGAAAAAGACCCTTTCTGAACTCGATCAGGCGGAGATCAAGCTCCAGAGTCTCCTGGAAAAGCGCGACGCCTTAAACCAGGAGGCCGCGCTCCTCCGTCAGGAGCGCGATCTCGTCCACGAGACGAAGCGGGAGATCGGCGCGAAGCTCCGCGGACTCAAGGACCGCCGGGCCTCGTTCGCCGGGGAGGCCCGCAAGCACCGTGAGAAGCGGGACGAGCTCCAGGCGAAGGCGAAAGCCCTGATCGAAATGAAACGGAAGCTCCGCGGCTCCGGCCACGCCGATGTCGGTGCGGAGCTGCGTGCTTTGAAACGGCGCGTCACGGCGATGGAGATGCGACAGCAGACTGCATCCTTGACGCTGAGCGCGGAGAACGAGCTGCTCGGCGAACTCAAGGACTCGATGAAACGCCTCAAGCAGCTCGAGGTGCTCAAGGCGGATCAAGACAAGATCGCGAAGGAGATCAAGGACATCGACTCGGGCATCACGGAGTTCTTCGAGGCCGCCGAGAAGGAGCACGAGGCCGCCGTCGCGCTGAGCGAGAAGGCCCGGGCCGTGCACGAAGAGACGATCGGGATCGTCCACCAGATCGCGGCGCTCGTCCACGACGGGAACGAGAAGCACGAGGCGTTCCTCGTGGCGCGCGACAAGGCGGACGAGGTCCACGCGAAGGCCGTCGAGATGCGCGAGAAGGTCTTGT
>Ga0209761_1002064_pt1 | contig 13133 bp, 10 predicted proteins | sample GraSoi013_1_40cm_4_FD_185818 | JGI IMG/M metagenome (GOLD analysis project Ga0209761, IMG submission 185818) | Grasslands soil microbial communities from the Angelo Coastal Reserve, California, USA - Sample 09_25_2013_1_40cm (SPAdes) (version 2) | ecosystem: Environmental > Terrestrial > Soil >... | reverse complement strand
ACCATGTTCCCCCTCCCTCACTTCGCCGGCCAGGCGCAGGGCCCGCCGGAAGCAGATCGGGCCCACCAGCTCGTGGACCCCAATCATCGCCACGATCAGGGTCTCGAGCGAGACCCCCCACTCCGGGAACGCCCGTCGCGCCACGGCGGCGAGCCCCCACGCCACTCCCGCCTGCGAGATAAGGCCCAGCCACCCCTCCCGCGCCAGGACCGGGCTCACCGCCGGCTCCCGACCCGCCCAGAGGACGCCGTAGCGCAAGGCCACCACCCGCAGCCCTGCGACGAGCAGCACCCAGGGCCACAGGTTTGCCAGCACCTCCAGGTGCAGGCCCGCGCCCGCCAGGGCGAAGAACACGAGGTACAGCGGCAGGGAGCCGCGCCGCAGGGTGCCGCGCAGGCGCTCGTCCTCGAGGGGGAAGAAGTTCCTCACACAGAACCCGGCCGTCACCGCGACGAGCACCGTTTCGAGATGCACGAGCTGCGCGGCCTCCGCGGCGATGAACGCCGCAGCGACGAGCAACAGCGCCGTGTCCCGCTTGAAGGAGCGTACGTAGGCCGCGAGGGCGTAGCCCAGCGCCGCGCCGACGGCGACCGAGCCGACGAGGTGCGCCAGCGCCGTCCCCGCGACGAGCAGATTGACCGCGCCGGCGCTCGTCACCAGCCTGGCCACCGCGAGCACTAGGGAGAGGAGGACGATGACGGCGACGTCCTGGGCGACCGAGACCGCGAGGACAGCGCGGGCGAACGGGCCCCGCGCGTCGAGCTCGTCGATCACCGCCATGGTCACGACCGGCGAGGATGCCGCGGCGACGGTCCCGAGGACGAGGGCCACCGCCACGCGATCACCGACCGGTTGATGCACGGTCACCGGAAACCAGAGGCCCACACTGAACATCACCGCCGCCACGGCGGCGAAGGGAAACAAGATCGTGCCGCCCGCGAGCCGCGTCAGGCCGACGCGCTCGCGCCGCAGCGTGTCGAGCGTCAGCTCGCTCCCCGCGGCGAACGCGATCAGCGCGACGGCCGCGTCCGCGATGAGCCGCAGCGCTCCGACCTCGTCCGCTCGGACGAGCCCGAGCCACGCGGGCCCGACGACGAAGCCTGTCAGCAGGTAGCCCGTGATGCGTGGCAAGCGCGCCCGCCGCGCGATGTCGCCGCCCAGCTGCGCCGCCAGCAGCAGAAACCCGAGCGCGAGCGTGGCGCGCGCCTCGAGCGCGCCGCCCGCGGTGAGCCGATGAAACAGGGCCATCATCAGGCCCAGCGCGAACGCGCTCGCGAACCAACGCATCGGCGCAAAAGTTATTGCCGCGCGGCATTTTGACAATGCGCAGAAGCGCCGGTATCTTCCCGACGTGACCGCCCACAACTGGATCGAGGACGTGCGCTTCGGGGACGATGGACTCGTCCCCGTCGTCGCTCAAAGCGCCGTCGCCGGCGAGGTCTTGATGGTGGCCTATGCCGACCGGGCGGCGCTCGAGCACACGCGCGGCACCGGCGAGGCGCATTACCACAGCCGCAGCCGGGGCGGCCTCTGGAAGAAGGGGGAGACCTCCGGGCACACGCAGGCCGTGGCGGAGGTGCGCGTCGACTGCGACGGCGACGCGGTGCTCTACGTCGTGCGCCAGACCGGGCCCGCCTGCCACACGGGCGCCCCCACTTGCTTCGGTGAGCCCACGGGCGGCACGCTCGTTCGCCTCGCCGGCACCATCTCGCACCGTGCGCGCGAGCGGCCGGACGGATCCTACACCGCGCGCCTGTTGGGCGAAGGGGTCGCGCGGGTCGCGCAGAAGCTGGGCGAGGAGGCGGTGGAGACGGTGGTCGCGGCCACCGCGGAGGACGGCGCGCGCCTCGCCAGCGAGGCGGCCGATCTGCTCTACCATCTCCTGGTGCTGCTCGAGGCGAAGCGGCTGCCCCTGGAACGGGTGCTCGAGGAGCTCGATCGGCGGGCGGGAGCGCGGTAGTCGAGATGGCGTTCGTACACCTCCACACGCACAGCGAATACTCCCTCCTCGACGGCGCCAACCGCATTCCCGATCTGCTGGACCACGTCCAGGCACTCGGCATGGACTCGCTGGCGATCACCGATCACGGCAACCTCCACGGGGCCTGGCAGTTCTACGCGGAGGCGAAGGCCCGCAACATCCGGCCGATCCTCGGGTTCGAGGCGTACCTCGCCTTCGGGAGCCGCCGGCGGCGCGAGCGGCTGAGCGGCGCCCCCGCCGACTACTCGCACCTCGTGCTGCTCGCCCGCAACCGCACCGGCTACCGCAACCTCGTCGCGCTCTCGTCCATCGGCTTCCTCGAGGGCTATTACCGCCGGCCGCGCATCGACCGCGAAGTGCTGGAGCGGCACAAGGACGGGCTGATCGCGCTCGCCGCCTGCCTGTCGGGCGAAGTCGCCCTGTATCTGCGGCAGGGGAATTACGAGGCGGCGAAGGCGAGCGCCCGGTATTTCGCCGACCTGTTCGGGCCGGACGGCTTCTGGCTGGAGGTCCAGAGCCACGGCATCCCCGAGGAGAAGCTCGTCACCGAGGGCATGTTCCGGCTGTCCGCCGAGCTGGGGGTGCCCGTGGTGGCGACGAACGACGCGCACTATCTCCGCAAGGACGACGCCGAGGCCCACGACGTGCTGCTCGCCATCGGCACGGGAAAGGATCTCGACGACCCGAACCGGTTCCGGTTCTTCGGGCGGGAGAGCTACGTCAAGTCGGAGCAGGAGATGTGCGCGCTGTTCCCGGACCGCCCCGACGTCATCGCGGAGACGGCACGACTGGCGGCGCTGTGCGAGTTCGACTTCGAGAAGCGCTACTTTCTGCCGCAGTACCCTCGTCCCGCGGAGTTCGCGAGCGACACCGACCTGTTGGTGCACCTGGCGCGTGACGGAGCGCGGCGCCGCTACGGCGACCCCGTGCCGCCTGAGGTGGAGCAGCGCCTCCAGTACGAGCTCGACGTCATCTCCCGCACCGGCTACGCCGGGTACTTCCTCATCGTCTACGACTTCATCAAGGCCGCCAAGGACCGCGGCATCCCGGTGGGCCCGGGACGCGGCTCCGCCGCCGGCTCGCTCGTCGCGTACGCGCTCGGCATCACGAGCATCGATCCCCTCAAGTTCGACCTGCTGTTCGAGCGTTTCCTCAATCCCGAGCGGGTGACGATGCCCGACATCGACCTCGACTTCTGTTTCGAGCGGCGGGGCGAGGTGATCGAGTACGTGCGCTCGCGCTACGGGCGCGAGTCGGTGGGCCAGATTATCACCTTCGGGACGTTGAAGGCGCGGGCGGCGTTCCGCGACGTGGCCCGCACCTTGCGCCTCGAGGTGGGAGACGTGGATCGGCTCACCAAGACGATCCCGTCGGGCCCCGCCTACTCGCTGAGCCTCGCCGAGGCGGCCGAGAAGGTGCCGGAGCTGCGCGCGGCCGCCGAGCAGGACGAGCGGGTCCGCAAGGTGCTCGACCTCGGCTCGCGCATCGAGGGGCTGGCCCGGCACGCCTCGGTGCACGCCGCGGGCATCGTGATCGCCCCCGGGCCGCTCACGGAGTACGTCCCCGTCTGCATCGCGCCCCAGGTGCCGGACGCGATCATCACGCAGTACGACATGGTGGGGCTCGAGCAGGTGGGGATGCTGAAGATCGACATCCTGGGCCTGAAGACGTTGACCGTGATCCACGACGCGGTCGCCATGGTGCGCGAGCGGCACGGCACCCCGCTCGACATGGACGCGCTCGACCTCGAGGATCCCGCGGTGTACCGGCTGCTCCGCTCGGGGCGCACCGCCGGGGTGTTCCAGTTCGAGTCGCCGCTCGCGACGGACACGCTGCGCAACATGCAGTGCGACCGGTTCGACGACCTGGTGGCGACCAACGCACTGCTCCGCCCGGGGCCGCTCGACACCGGCATGCACCTCGTCTTCATCAACCGCAAGCTGGGCCGCGAGCAAGTGCGCTACCCCCACCCCGCGCTCGAGGAGATCCTCAAGCCCACGTACGGCGTCATCACCTACCAGGAGCAGGTGATGCGGATCGCCAACGTGCTGGCCGGGTTCTCGCTCGCCGAAGCGGACGTGCTGCGCAAGGCGGTGGGGAAGAAGGACCAGGAGCTGATTCAGCAGGAGCTCGGCCGCTTCGTCGAACGCGCCGTGGAGCGCGGCCACGACCGGCGCGGCATCGCGGACATCGCCGCCCAGATCGAGACGTTCGGCCGGTACGGGTTCAACAAATCGCACGCGGTCGCCTATTCCGTTCTCTCCTATCAGACCGCCTGGCTCAAGACGCATCATCCCGCCGAATTCATGGCGGCACTGCTCTCCTCGGAGATCGGCAACACCGACAAGGTCGTGCAATACATCGCCGGGGCCCGCGAGCTGGGGCTCGAGGTGCTCCCGCCCGACGTGAACGAGTCGGGGTTCAAGTTCACGGTGGTCGGCGAGCGCCGGGTGCGGTGCGGCCTCGGGGCCGTGAGGAACGTCGGCCAGAGCGCCATCGAGTCGATCATCGCCGGACGCCGGGCGGCAGGGCCGTACCGCTCGCTCGTGGATCTGTGCGAGCGGATCGACCTCCGGCTCTGCAACAAGCGCGTGGTGGAGGCGTTGATCGACGCCGGGGCCTGCGATTCGCTCGGCGGTCATCGGGCCCAGCTCGTGGCCGCGCTCGACACGGAGTTCTCCGAGGCGCAAGCCCGCCAGGAGGACCGCGATTCGGGCCAAGTCGCGTTGTTCGGCGACGAGACGCCCATCCCACATCCCGCATCCCGCCTCCCGGACGTCGAGGCCTGGACCGAGCACGACCGCCTGACGCGCGAGAAGGGCGTGCTCGGCTTCTTCATCTCCGGGCACCCCCTCGCCAAGTACCGCGCGGAGGTGGAGCTTTTCGGGACCCGGACGACGGCGACGCTGGGCCAGTGGAGCGACCAGCGCGTCGCGATCGCCGCGCTGGTGACCGCCGTGAAACGACAGATCTCCAAGCGCAGCGGCGCCGAGTACGCCCGGCTCACGCTGGAGGACTTCCACGGCACCGCGGAGGCGCTGGTCTTTCCAGAGGCGTGGGCCAAGCTGAACGACGTCATCCACGCCGACGGGGCGCTGCTGTTCACGGGCGGTCACAGCGCGCGGGACCGTGAGGAGGAGCAGGCGCCCTTCATCGTCGACGCGGCCCGCCCGCTGGATGAGCTGAAGGGCAGCGGGGCGATCGGGATCGCCCTGCGCTGGCCCAGCGCGGACCCGCCGCCACCCGACGTGGCGCGGGCGGTCGCGGCGCTGTGCGCCTCGCACCCGGGCCCGGCGCCGGTGCTGCTGGAATACGGGGGGAACGGCACCCAGGCGCGGCTGCGGAGCCGGTCCCTGCGCGTCGCGGTGGCGGACGACTTGCTGGCGGCGCTGCGGGACTTGCTCGGCGCCGAGCGCGTGCAACTCGTGAAGGCGACCTGACTGATGGCGACCCATACGCTCGACTTCGAGCGTCCCCTGCTGGAGCTCGAGCGTCAGATCGAGGAGTTGAAGCGCGTCGCGGGCGAGGGGGCCGTGGACGTGGCGAAGGAGCTGCAGCCGCTCGAGCAGAAGCTGTCCGAGCTGCGCGTGCAGATCTACAGGAATCTCACGCCCATGCAGCGGGTCCAGGTGGCGCGGCATCCCAAGCGCCCCTACGCGCTGGACTACCTGCGCAGCGTCTTCAGCGACTTCGTGGAGCTGCACGGCGACCGGCTGTTCCGCGACGATCCGGCGATCGTGGGAGGATGGGCGCGCCTCGACGGGCAGACCGTCATGGCGATCGGGCATCAGAAAGGGCGGGACACGAAGGAGAACCTGCGGCGCAACTTCGGAATGGCCCACCCCGAGGGGTATCGCAAGGCGCTACGCCTGATGAAGCTGGCCGAGAAGTTCCACGCCCCTGTCGTCACTCTGGTGGACACGCCCGGCGCCTACCCCGGGATCGGCGCCGAGGAGCGCGGGCAGGCCGAGGCGATCGCCCACAACCTGCTCGAGATGGCGGGGCTCCGGACCCCGATCCTCACGGCCATCATCGGCGAGGGCGGCTCCGGCGGCGCGCTCGGCGTCGGGCTCGGCGACCGGGTGCTGATGCTCGAGAACGCCGTGTACTCGGTGATCTCGCCCGAAGGGTGCGCCGCGATCCTGTGGAAGGACGCGAGCCAGCGCGAGCGCGCCGCCGAGGCGCTGAAGATCACGGCCCAGGACCTGTTGCAGCTCGGCGTCATCGACGAGATCGTACCCGAACCCCCGGGCGGCGCCCACGCCGACCCCGACGCCACGGCCGAGACGCTCGGCTCGGCACTGCGCCGCCATCTCGCCCAGCTCGGCAAGCTGCGGATCGTCAAGCTCCTCAAACGGCGCGAGGAGAAGTACCTTTCGATGGGTGCACTCAGCGGGAAATGAGTTGAGTTCCGTCGTCGAAGTCCGGTTCAAAGGGAACCGCAAGGAATACTTCCTCTGGCCGTTTGACGACGCGCTCGCCCTGCACGAGGCGGTGATCGTGGAGGTCGAGCGCGGGCACGACTACGGCCGGGTCTCCGCCACGGGAGCGACGGCCGAGCGCAAGTGCGGCGGCGGCTGCCACGGGTGCGCGCTCGCGGAGGGGGCCCCTCCGGCCGTCGAGCGCAAGATCGTGCGCCGCGCCGGCGCCGACGACACCCGAGCGGCGGACCAGCTCCACACCGAAGAGGAGAGCGTGCGGCGCGCCGTGGGCGACCGGGCCCACGCGCACGGCCTCGCGCTGAAGGTGTCGGACGCCGAGTGGCAGTGGGATCGCCGCAGGCTCACGATCTACTTCACGGCCGAGCAGCGCGTGGACTTCCGGGCGCTGGTGCGGGACCTGGCGAGTCTGTTCCACGCGCGCATCGAGCTACGCCAGATCGGCGCGCGGGACGAGGCGAAGCGGTTGGACGGCGTGGGTCGCTGCGGCCGCCAGTACTGCTGCTCGAGCTGGCTGCCGGAGCTCCGGCCCGTGAGCCTGTCGCTCGCCAAGGACCAGCACCTCTCGCTCAACCCGTCGCAGATCTCGGGGGGGTGCGGGCGGCTGCTGTGCTGCCTCCGCTACGAGCACGACTTCTACGTGCAGGCGCGCAAGCGCTTCCCCAAGGAGGGCAAGGTGCTGCGCACGGCGGTCGGGCTCGAGCGCGTGCTGGCCGTCGACATTTTCCGCGAGCGCGTGACCCTGCAGGCCGAGTCGGGCGACGCCCGGGTCGTCGCGCTGGAGCGTCTCGCGAGCGAGCTCGAGGCGGTCGCCGCCGGCGGACCCCCCGGTGCCTAAGTTCTATCTCACGACGGCGATCGACTACTCGAACGGCGAGCCACACCTGGGCCACGCCCTCGAGAAGATCGGCGCCGACTGCATCGCGCGGTATCGGCGCCTGCGCGGCGACGACGTCCACTTCGTGATGGGGATGGACGAGCACGGTCAGAAAGTCGCGCAAGCGGCCGACAAGAACCACCTGGCGCCGCAGGCGTGGGTGGACCGCATCGCCGCCCGCTTCGCCGACACGTGGCGGCGCCTCGCCTGCTCCCACGACGACTGGATCCGCACGACCGAGCCGCGGCACGCCAAGTCCGTCACCGCGTTCATCGACCGCATCCGCGAGCGGCATCCCGACGACCTGTTCTCGGGCGAGTACGAGGGGCTGTACTGCGTGGGCTGCGAGGAGTTCAAGCAGGAGTCGCAAATCGTCAACGGGCGCTGCGTGGAGCACCCGACGCTCGATCTCATCCGGATGAAGGAGACCAACTACTTCTTCCGCCTGAGCCGGTACGCCCAGCGGATCCACGGGCTCATCACGTCGGGGGAGTTTCGCGTGGAGCCCGCGATCCGACGGAACGAGGTCCTGCGCCTGCTCGAAGACGGGCTGCAGGACGTCTCCATCTCCCGCGCCCGCTTTCCATGGGGCATCCCCTTCCCGGGAGCGGCCGATCACACGGTGTACGTGTGGTTCGACGCGCTCATCAACTACATCACCGCGGCGGGTTTCCCCGAGCCCGGATTCGAGCGACTCTGGCCCGCCGACCTCCACGTGATCGGCAAGGGGATCACACGGCTCCACTGCGCCCTGTGGCCCGCCATGTTGCTCAGCGCGGAGCTGGCGCTCCCGCGCCAGGTGTGGGCGCACGGCTACGTGCAGTGGGGCGGCGCCAAGGTCTCCAAGTCGAGCGGGGGCACGCTCAGCGTGGACGAGGCGATCGACTTCCGCGGTGCCGACGCGCTGCGCTACTTCCTGCTGCGCGAGATCGGGTTCGAGAACGACGGCGACTTCACCTGGGAGCGGTTCGACGCCCGCTACACGTCGGAGCTGGCGGATACGTTCGGGAACCTAGTGTCCCGCTCGCTCGCCATGCTGCACCGCTATCGCAGCGGCACGGTGCCGCGCGACCCCGCTCCGCACACTCCCGCGATCGAGACGGCGACGCGGGAGACCGTCGCCGCGTACGCGCGCGCCATGGACGCGCTCGCGCTCGAGCAGGGCGCGGCGCAGTGGATGGAGCTCGCGGCGCGCGCCAACCGGTACATCGAGGAGACCGCACCGTGGAAGCTCGCGAAGGCGGGCCGGGACGCGGAGCTCGACACGGTGCTCGCGACCCTGGCCCGCACCGTGGCCCGGCTCGCGGTGCTCGCCGCCCCCTTCATCCCCGGCGCGGCCCGAACGGTCTGGGCGCTGTTCGGCGAGCGAGCCCCCCTCGAGACGATTCGCCTGGACGACCTCGAATCGCTCTCAGCCGAGCGCCTGCAAGTGGCCAAACCGCCGGTACTTTTCCCGAAGCCCGAGCGCACTCCGCATGGTGCCCGGAAGCTGGTGACGTAGCTCACGACGCCGCGTGTTGACGGCTTCTGCCGCGCGTGTTGACGGCTTCTGCCGCGGCTCGTATGTTAGCACTCCCACCACGGGAGCCGGACCCAACGCCCTGTCCGGCATTGCGTTACGGTTGGCGGTGCCGTTTCATGCGACGCCGATCATGTGCAGTTGACGCGAGGTAGCGAATTAGCCGCATGCGCAGGAAAACGGAGCGACGCTGGACCGTCATGCTGGTGCCTCACGGCTCGGGAGCCTCCCGCGCCGTGGAGCTGTCGCAGACGGTGGTGAAGGCCCTGGTGGGGATCGGGAGCGTGATCGCGCTCCTGTTCCTCGTGCTGGGCGGCGCCGCCATCGCGCGCGGGGTCAGCATCACGCGGAGCCGCGCGCTCGAGCGGGAGAACCGTCTCCTGGCCGACGAGATCCAACGCATGCGCGAGCGGCTGGTCGGTTTGCGCGACACGCTCACCAGGTTCAGCGCGCGGGAGCAGGAGCTGCGCCTGCTGGCGGGGCTCAACCCCACCGACGCCGGCGTGCAGCGGGGCGGCATCGGCGGCCCGTCGGGGAGCTGGTCGGAGCGCGACAGCCTCGCGGCGCTGGGCCCGAACGGCCAGCAGGCGCTCGCCGCCCGCGTAGACATGGACGAGCTGCTGCGCCGCGCCAACATCCTGGTCCGCTCGGTGAACCAGGCGTACGACTCGCTGTCGAGCCACCGGGCCCAGCTCGCCGCCTACCCCTCCATCATGCCTACCAGGGGTTGGCTCACGAGCGCCTTCATGGCCGAGCGCGTGCACCCCATCCTCCATCTCGCGCGGCCGCACGAGGGGATCGACGTGACCGCGCAGATGGGGGCCGAGATCGAGGCGCCCGCCTCCGGCATCGTGACCGACGTCAAGTGGGAAGAGGGGTACGGCAACATGGTCACCCTCGATCACGGGTACGGCCTCGTCACCCGCTACGCACACTGCTCCAAGATCCTCGTGGCCCGCGGTCAGCGCGTGAAGCGCGGCCAGAAGATCGCGCTCGTGGGGTCGACCGGCCTGTCCACCGGCCCGCACCTGCACTACGAGGTGTGGGTCAACGGCAAGCCGGTGAACCCGATCAAGTACGTCCTGCCGGACGCGATCGTAGACTGACCACCCGTTACTTCGAGAAGTTCACCTTCGGCGCTTCCGCGGCGCCGGGCTCCAGCTCGAAATACGGGCGTGGCCCCTTCCCGAGCAGCTTCGCCGTCAACACCTGCGGAAACCGCCGGATGTAGGCGTTGTACCGGTTCACCGCGTCGTTGTAGTCCTGGCGCGCCACCGCGATGCGGTTCTCCGTGCCCTCGAGCTGGTCCTGGAGCGCGCGGAAGTTCTCGTTGGACTTGAGCTGCGGATAATTCTCGGCGATCGCGAGCAGCCGCCCCAGCGGTGCGGTGAGCGCGGCGTTGGCCTGCGCCATCTGCTGCAGATCGCCCGACTGCACCGCCCCCGCGAGCTTGGCGCGCGCGTCGGCCACCGCAATGAAGACCGTCTGCTCCTGCTTGGCGTACCCCTTCACGGTCTCGACGAGATTCGGCACCAAGTCGGCCCGCCGCTGCAGCTGCACCTTGATCTGGGAGGCGGCGGCGTTCACCTGCTCGTCCAACGTCTGGATCGTGTTGTACCCGCATCCCCACGTCCCCACGGTCGCCGTCGCCACCACAGCAGCCATCAATCGTTTCACTTGCGTCGATCCTTTCACGAGAGGGTGTTGACGAACTCGGCGGTGCGCGCCACCGCCGCGAGATACGCGGCCGCCCGGGGATCGCGCGCCGCGAGCGCGAGCCGGCTCCGGCCGCGCACGTGCGCCACCACGTCCTCCAGCGACTCGGGCGCAAACCCGATCACCGCCGCGGCCTGGCGCGCGAGATCCTCGGGCTCGGCTGGCGCCGTCCGCCCCGCTAGGCGGAGCGCCGTGCGCAGCATCGTGAACACCCCGGCGGTGCTCCCCACGATCACCTGCGTCAGGCGCTTGGGATCGCTGCGGAACGCGGCGTACAGCTGCCGCAGCCGCACGAGCTTGCCCATCAGCTCGGACTCGAGCTGACGCCGCAGATCTTCGCGCCGCACGCTGATCCCCGCCCAGGAATCCCGCCCGGCGAGCACCCGGTGCGCGTGGCGGATCTCCTCATACTCGATCGCGAAGGCGTCCGCCGACTCACGCCACTCCCGCTCGGCGAGGATCAGCGGCGCGGGATTTCCCGCGCGCACCCAGCGGGCGAGCGCCGGCTCGAGCGCCGCGAACAGGCCCTCGTCCACCGCGTCGCAGATGAGCAACGTATTCACGTCCGAGCGGCCGGGCACGTGCGTGCCGCTCGCGGCCGAGCCGTACAAGAGCAGCGAGACGAGACGACCGCCAAGGGCCTGAGATACGCCGTCCCTAACCCGCTCCCACCCCAGCTACCGCCACGACCGCCCCACCCACTCAGGGCCCAGAGGATGAAGAGGCCCCTCCCCCGCGTGAGCAGCAAGAGCACCACGAAGCACAGCCAGAGCAGGCCCAACACGCTCGGCAGCCACGGCGGCGCTGGCGAAGACGACCGCCGAGGTGGCGAGGTTCCCAGGGTTACGCCGAACTCGCTCGCGAAGGCCTGGGCCACGAGATCCACGCCCACACTCAGCCCCCGCCCGTAGTCCTCGCGGGCGAGGTACGGCAGCATCGCGTCCCGGATCCGGCCCACGCGGGAGTCGGGCAGAAAGCCCTCCGCCCCGCGCCCCGTGGCGATGAAGACCTGGCCCGTGCCTGGCCGGTGCTGCTTGAGGGGGACGAGCAGGATCACGACGCCGAGGTTCTTCGCCGGATCGCCCGCCTCACCCTTCGCGCCCACGCCCCATTGCCGGCCGATCTGGACCACGACGTCGCTCGCGGGCCGGTCGCCCAGGTCCCGCAGCGTCACGACCGCGATCTCTCCCCGTGTTTTCTCCCGGAGCTCCGCGATCACCGCCTCCATATGGGCGACGGAGGCCGCGTCGAGCACGCCCGCGAAGTCGTTGACGTAACCCCGGGGGGCCGGGATCGCGATTTGGGCGAGGACGGCTAGGGCGCTGAGGAGCACGATGGGTGGAAACCTAACCCGAGGCACCCAGGCTTGACGCGGTGCGCACCGAAGCCAACTATAGGAAGTCCGGGAGTCCTGGAGTTTTATGAAGCCGATCGCGCTGTGGCTCCTTGCTACCCCGATCCTCGGCTGCGGGCCAGCAACCCGCGCCTCGGGAGCGCCCGCCTCTCCGAACAGTTATTTCATCACCGAAGACAAGATCGCCCAATCCGGCGCGCGCACCGCGTGGGACGCGCTCCGGCTCACGGTGCCGATCGTGCAGTTCCGGGAGCGCCGGGGGCGGCCGGCGGAGATCTCCCGCCGCGGGAGAGCGAGTATCTACCTCGACGATCAGACGCGCCTGGTCATCGACAACGTCCGCGTCTACGACCTCCGGGTACTCGAACAGATGGCCGCCGCCGACATTCTGACGATCGAGGTCCTGAGCGGCTTGGACGCAACGACGTACTACGGCGGCACCTCCACGAGCGGGATGATCGTCATCAAGACGAAGACCGGCCCGACGCCGTAGCGGCTCAGGGGGCGCGGTCCGTGCACTGCACGAAGTTCGGGTTATTCTGCTCGTCGAACGGGATCGGCATCTGGATCGCGTCGCCGAAATTCCCGCCCTTGAACCACCGTCCGTTCGGATAGACGCTGTTCACCGCGCGGCCGTACTGCCGGAGCAGCCGTCGCATGTCGCCAAGCCGGTGCCCGGTCCCGAACATCCAGAACGCGCGCTCGCGGAACACGAGGTTCACGGGAGCCGGGTCAGCGCCCGGGTCGGCGAGTGCGGTCAGGGCCGGCCCGCGCGTGTAGCCAGACTGGGCCGGGGAGTTGGCGTTCACGAGTGCGGTCGTGCGCACGGAGTTGAGCTTGGTGAGCCAGTTGGGGTCCCCGGCGCTGAGCAACGCCTCGGCCTCGATCAGCCGAGCTTCGACCCCTGTGACGATCCGGATCAGGGAGCTCCGCCCCCAGATCCCCTGGCGGATCACGAAGACCGGATACGCCGTGTCGAAGATCACGGAGTCCGAACTGATCGTCCCGTCCTTGGTGTTGGGCCCGCCCCGCCTCCGCGGGAGCCGAGGATCGTTCGCGCTGAAGTAGGGCAGCCCCACGTTACCCCCCACAGCGGCGTCGCCCTCGTTATCTCCCATGGTGTAGCGCCGCGCGTTGACGTTGAGCGCCCAGTTCTGGTTGTCGGCGGTGACGAGCGAGTAGGTCACGTCGTAGTGGAAGGTATCCGGCACTCCGGCGACGGCCGCCGCCGCCACCGCGAAATCGGC
>Ga0209761_1002063_pt1 | contig 13135 bp, 12 predicted proteins | sample GraSoi013_1_40cm_4_FD_185818 | JGI IMG/M metagenome (GOLD analysis project Ga0209761, IMG submission 185818) | Grasslands soil microbial communities from the Angelo Coastal Reserve, California, USA - Sample 09_25_2013_1_40cm (SPAdes) (version 2) | ecosystem: Environmental > Terrestrial > Soil >... | reverse complement strand
GGCGAGGTCGGACAATCGGTTGATGTCGACCAGCACTGCGGGCCTGACCAAGCGCAGGTTCATCAGGGCGATCAGGCTCTGGCCGCCGGCCAGGACTTTAGCGTCGTCGCCGTGTCCCGCCAGCCCCGCCAGCGCATCATCAATACTCGACGCACGGACGTACTCAAACGGTGCAGGTTTCATACCTCATTGCTCCTTTCGCGCAGCCCCGGGTACGCAGTAGCGAGACGTTCATCTCGCGAGCGGATCGGGGCGAAGCTGGAACCTCACTACCTTGGGCCGGTTCTCCTTGCCGCCCTCCAGGTGGAACATCGTTCGGGTGGAATAGGTCGTCCACAGTGACCTGCCCTTCCAGCCGGCGTTCGGATCGTCAATGCGCCCCTCCACCCACTTCGTGAAAAAGCCGATCGGGTAGGGAACACGCAGGTTGACGATCTTGCCGTCCACCAGGGCCACCAAGGAATCGTTGAGATTGCCAGTGGCGATCGGCACGTTCCTGCCCAGCCCGGACGTGTTGAACTGGTCCACCCAGGTGTAATAGCTCGCCTCGGCGCTGCCCGGGTCCTTCACGTCCCTGAACTGCGGTCCTGGAAGCTGATAGAGCGTCCAGCCCTCGGGGCAGTGCTTCCCCGTCGCGGTCGGCCCGCTGAGGACCTTGCACTTGCGCCGGTCGAAGCTTCCGAGATGGCCGCTCGCGAGCGACGCCCAGAAGACGCCGTTGCGATCGATGTCACCGCCACGCGGTCCGTATCCTGGGAACGGCGGTTCGTACACCTCGGTCAGCGCGGTCTCCGTCGGATTTGATCCCGGATTGACGCGAATGACGTAGCCAGGGAATGGGAATCCCAGCGCCGTTCCCCAGACCGACCCATCAGCCGGGTTGACGCCGACCGAGTAAAGGACCACCGCGACCCGCTTGTCTTTCGTGGGATCGACCGGCTGGTTGGGCTCCACATACGCGTCTCGCTTGCCGTTGCCGTTGGTGTCGAGGATCAACGGCGTCCACCCTTGCGATTTCACCTCGTCGCCGGTCTCCTCAAACAGCTTCCGGTTCAGCCAGCCGACGACGCCCGGGCCGATGACCCCACTCGACGTCCACAGCGTGTGGTTGGCGTCTTCGGCAAAGATCAGGTGGTGCGTGGGGAAACACGTGCTGATCAGCGTGAACTTGCCCGTCGCCGGATCGTACATGGAGAGATGGCGGCCGGCGCTTTCGAGCGGGAACACCTTCGCCGACGGATGGTCCGATCCCTTCTTGCAGAAATCGGGATTGGCCGGGGGCCGGACCCGGGCGGTGAACCAGACACGTCCCTTTTCGTCCATCATCGGGTTGTGATTGCTGGTCTGGCTGTCCCAGATCGGTTCCGCTCCCCAGTACGGCGAGGGCGCCATCGGATCGGTCCGATGGGACGGCGTCTTCGGATCGCGCACCGGGTGCAGCACCTCGGTCACCGTATGCGTGATGGGATCGAGGATCGGCACGTAATCCGTGCTGTTCTCGGGTGACCCGTAAAATTTGCCGTTGGGATTGATCGTGGGGTTGCGCCGGTCGGTCCCGATCAAGTCGTGGAGGTAGGCCGTGGGGCGGCTCCAGTCCCAAAGGGTGAGGACGACGTTGCGCTCGATCCCGCGCGGCCGCTCCGGCGTCGCGAACGGCAGCTCGCCCGCGGCGATCCGATCGGTCCAGTCGCCGAACAAGCTGAGCGCGCGCTGCGCATCGTGCCGGGTGATGTCGCGGACCATTTGCGTCAGGGCTTGCCCGGATTGGATGCGTCGCCCCCATGCCTCGGCCGAGGACTTGAAATGGTCGAAGTCCTTGGGCATCGTGCGCGTGCCCGGGGTGCCCATCGCGTGGCAGGCGTTGCAGCCGCCGCTCTTCACGGCGTTCAGCCACTCGCCCTGATGTGCCGCTTTCCCAAGGGGGAACTCGCTCTTTTGCGGGATCTTGAGCATCGAATACCAGTAGATCGCCGGATAGTATTGCGCCGCCGCAGCCGGGCTCGGCGCCAGCACTGCCGTCAGATTGACGGTCTTGCCGGGCGCGGTGCGAACCTTCGGCGAATCGACGAGCCCGTAGCCGCGTACCCACACGGTGTATCCAGCTTTCGGAAGATCCGGCATGACGTAGCGCCCGCGATCATCGGTGGCGACGATCTTGGCGTATTTGGTGGGAAGGTCGGTCGTTTCCGCAATCACCCAGACGCCCGCCTCCGGCCCATTCGCGCTGGTGACCACGCCACCAAGGTCGTTCTCGCCGACGAGGACTGCAGGCTCGGCGCCCTGCTGAGAGCCCAGCTCTGCGGCGCAGGCGGCCAGGATCACGGTGATGCCGATCGCCACCATGCCTGAGTACAACCCTCTTATCGTCTTCATATTCCCGCTCCTCCGGTGAAGAGCATAGGCGAGCCAAAGGCCGGCTTCCCGGGGCCGGCTTCCCGGCGCGCCGGCTGCCAACCCCGTCGCGGAACGGCCTGGCTCGGCGGGGATCCGCGCGCCCGGCCCGCGGGCCCGCTGACACCTCCACCCCGCCGCGCGCGCACGAAGACATAGCGCCGCGGCGCCCGGCGTGTCAAGGCTTCACTTGTCAACAACAGCGCGACGGGGCGGCGGCGTGTCGGTCAGGAGCGCGCGTCTGCGACGAGAGCTGGTCACGCTCGTCGCACGTAGCAACGGCCTCTTAGAGGGGTGAACAGAAGCGGCGGAGTCAGAGAAAGCGACATCGGAGCTTCGTTGCCCAGCCTGGCTGCTATTCTCGCCATCGTGGGCGCAAAACATGAGGGCCCGTCTTCGCCCGGTGCCGGCTGGATGGGTGAGCGATACCCGTTCCGGACCCTGCCCGACTATCTCCGGCCAGGGCTCGACCTCGTCTTCGTCGGTATCAATCCCGGGCTGTACTCGGTTCGACGGGGGCACTACTTCGCGCGTTCGACGAGCCGGTTCTGGCCCGCGTTCTCCGCGTCGAAGCTGAGCGAGCCCGTTCGGCGAGCGCTCGGTGCCGACACCCTCTGCGCCGAGCACGATGCTGAGCTTCCACGCTTCGGGATCGGCTTCACGGACGTCGTCAAGCGCCCAACCGCCAACGCTGCTGACCTCGAAGCGACGGACTTCGAGAAATGGGTGCCGCGTCTCCTCGAGAGACTCCGGCGCTACGCGCCGCGCGTGGCGTGCTTTCACGGGCTTACCGCGTACCGACCGTTCCTCAACCTCGCCCTGAGACGTGCCAAACGGCTGCCGATGCTCGGTGCTCAGCCAGAGGTCGTCGGCGCGACGCAGTTCTACGTCGTGCCGAACCCCAGTCCAGCCAACGCCCATTTCACCCTCACCGACCAGACCGTGTGGTACAACCGTCTTGCCGACTTCCTCGCGAGCGTGAGGGCCCGCGACTGAGCGCTATAGCACCTTGAGCGTTGCAGCAAAGCTCTGCAGCGCCCAGGCGCAAGGAACGTCGGAACTACCATCCCAGGCGCCGTGGCGGGCCACCTTTTACGCGAGCGGTACGGAACACTCACCAACAAGCGCCACGGGCACGGCGGGGGAGCGGACGGCGCAACAGGTTCTTCCCCAAGGAGCGGCGGATCTCTCCTCTAACCCGATTCTCATCACCGGTTGGATAGAGAGTGGCGAGGCTGAGCAGTGAGGGATGAGCGTAAGGTTTTGCCCGTTCCGCCGGGCCCTGCCATCGTGGGTCTCGTCTCACCCTGGATCCGTTCGGCCGGGATCCACCGAACCATCGCCATTCGGATGCCTGGCGCGCCGCCGAGAGATTCATCAGCCAAGCTCCGGGCTCGCGCCCTCGGTTCCGCAGGAGGCGCTCGCCAAGATCGCTTGAAGACGCTGGTCGACGGATCCGGCATCGCCGGGTGCCGCGTGCTCGACGACGTCTCGGGACTGGTGTTCGTGGGACTGTCGCTTCGCCTGCTCCTGGGCGAGCACAAGCCCGCGTGAGCCCGGCTCAGTCCCCCGGCCATGAGGCTCCCACGCGCGGCGCGGCGGGCACCGGTAGAATGGCCGCACCGTGGCCCCGCGTGCCCCGATCGACGCCAAGGCCGACGCCGACAGCTATGCTCGACCTCATCGTCAGGAAGTGGCATGGCAAGGGAGTTCGGCCCCTACGGCATCACCGTGAACCCGATCGCACCCGGGGCGATCGAGACCGACATGAGCCGGGACGTCATGATGACGCCCTCCCCCGCGGCCGCAATCCGAGTTCCTAGGCTTAGGCTTCTACTTGCGTTCGGTGAACGCGGTCGGCCTCACGGGTGCTTCGGTCGTAACCACGTTCCGCTTGCCGCCGGACTCGAAGACGAGGAGCCCGCCGATGCCCAGCTGCGACTCGCCCATGGGGAGCAGCCGCCCTTCCCGCCACGCCTTGTCCTGGATGGTCATCTTGACCATCGCGGTCTGCCCGGGCTTCACCATTGCCGGATCTGCCGTAAGCTGCTTGCCCTGTTCGAACATCAGGTTGGCTGTGGTGAAACCGACCACCTGCAAGGGCTGGCTGCCGGTGTTGGTGACCGATGCTTCCAGGACCACCGTGTCGGTGCGCGCATTGTAGATCGCCACGCTGGCCTTCGACTCAACAAACTTGGCCGGCTGGGCCAGTTCCGGCGGCGTAAACCGGAGTACCTGCTGCGGCATTCTGGTCGGCCACGCCTGATCCATGTAGAGCCAGCCGAGGACGAGGAGGATCACGCTGATGGCCGCGATCAGGGTCGAGGTCCTGTGGTCGGCCTTGGTAATCAGGCCGATGTCCTCACCCGGGTCGTTGAGCGAGACCTTCCCGCTCAGTACGGTAACGGCCACGTTGGTGACCGTCCGGTGCTTCATGGTCCACCAGAGCATCCACCAGACGCCGGGGATAAATCCGGCGAACGAGAACCAGAAGACCCACCCCAAGCCGTAGGTGTCGAGGTTAATGGTCTGGCCATTCATCAGCCCCACACGGTTCTGGTAGCCACCCGGTGCCGCCACGACGGTGATCCACTGGCCGGGCCCGATCAGTCCACCAGTATGGTGCACGTACAGTACGGGATGCACGTGCCAGTAACCGGGCGTCCGGCCGTCCAGGACCATCTTGAACTCGTACTCGCCGCCCTTCTTCAAGGCGAACGAGGCGGGTGCAGGATGCCCGTTGACGATCCGCTCCTTCATGACCAAGTGAGGTCCGCTGGCGGATACGTTGAGGTACCCTTCCGCGGGCGCGTCCAGCGTCGGCGGCCAGATCTCCAGCACCTTGACCATACCGGTGATGACCAGTTGCTCGCCCTGGCTCATCTTGTTCGAAGAAAACCGCACATCCTGCCACGCAGCGGTCTTCATCCGGAGGAATCCTTCCTGGGACCGCTCGCCGTGTGCGAAAGCCACCTCTCCTGTGCCGAGGGTGAAAATCAGACCGAGGATGAGGGCCAGAAGAAGGGAGTGAACCCTCGTGTACCGCATCGTCATTCCCCCTTAGTTAGTTCGCGGTATTGGGACCGTGGCTTATGTGCGGGCACCGTCGGGTCCCAAACCATCAGGGCGTAACAGATGGCCCCCGCCAGAAAGGAAGTGCTGAGCGCCAGAAGCACACTGTCGGCGGAAAAGAAGACGCCCCCGCCCAGCAGCGGGCCGTCATGGGCCAGGGCGGCTGAGGCGCGCACCATTGTCAGCGTCAGGCTCAGTAGAGTGGCTGAGATCAGTCGTCGGCTCATCGCCATCTGATCCCCCTCTCTGTTAGACCTTCTTCATGAACTTCCCGATGGGCCAGATCGCGAGCGCCCGGGCGATGCCTTGCCCCACCCAGTAGCCGGCAGTCGCGACAGTACCTCCGAACAGAATCGTGACCAGCCATGTCTCCTCCAGGAAGGTGCGCAGAGAGCCAAATTCGATTAGCCGGAGATACTCCGGCGTGGCGGTGCGCAGGTAATTGACACCCTGGACGTCGGCCAGCGTGACTATGCTCCCCATAAACTCAACGGGCTGCAGGTACGGCGCCAGGGTGACGTAGTTGGCAGCCCAGAATGCGATGGCGAACGCCTGGCCGCCGATGACGGACGTGATCACGAAACTTCGGGTCTTTAGCAGGATCCAGTCTGTGATGATGGCGGCGGGAACGATCGTGGCCGGCCAGACAAAGCTCAGCGGGTACCCCACGAAGACGTCCCACTGCAGCCACCTGCCAAACCATGACACCAGCCATAGGCCGACCGCCGTGTACGTAAAACCGGTGGGGAACTTCCAGGCTATCCACTGAATGTACTGGAGGGCCGACGGGATAATGATCATGGCAAACGGTGTAATGGTCATCCACCATTGCCGGTCCTTCCAGTCGGTCCAGAAGTCCCAGTCACCGGCGAACAGCAGCTTAGTGATGTCAGCCGCTGCGGCCACGACGGGCAGGGCCGTCACCCAGAAGACCAGGTCCCACTTGTAGTCAAAGTAGCGGTACTTCTTGTTCAGCAGCGCGTTGAGCTGTGCTGCTTCCTGGGGCGTGCGTGCCGCTGTAGCCACGTCTTGTCCCTCCTCGAAAAAAGCGTTTGACCCAGGGGCAGGGTTCCAACGGCCCCGCCAGGATCGGGAAGCGGATCCAGGCAGGGCCCCTTGGAACCAGCCGGCCTTAGCGGGCTGCGGCCGCGGCCGCGGTGTCCTCGACTTCCTTCTCGATGCCCAGGAGCCGAATGATGGTCTCCGCCCAGAGGGCGAAGATGCCGGCAGCAAGCCAGCCATAGAAGACGAAGGGCCAGTGGAACGGCGCCGCGAAGATCTCCTCCTTGATCCACAAGCTGTGGGCCCACTCGTTGAAGGCCACCTGCATCATCTCGTTGGCGGATGCGGCGATCAGGAAGGCGAAGGACCAAGGGAAGCCCTTCTCGGCACCGTAGACCTTGGGCAGCCGGTAACGCCCATAGAGGTACGTTCCGATCGTCATGGTGATGCCCAGCGGGAACCAGAAGAAGAACATGGGGATGTGCGCCGGGGTGAGGGCCGTATCCCGGATCGCGGTCTGATGCCAGCTGCCATCCTGGTTCGGCCAGAAGCTCGCCATGACGTAGAGAACCAGGCTAGTTATCGCCACCTGGCCCCAGAACACGGCAATGCGGCGAACTTCTTCATCTGCCGTCACTGGCTCATCGACCACCCGCCTCCCGGTCCGGACGAGCCAGCCCCACCAGAGGCCAGTGCCGGCGCCGACGACGATCAGCTCCGTCCAGAACAGGGTCCTGAAGTACAGGGCGAACTCGGGGCTGGCAGCATCAATGCCGGCGGTCCAGGCATACCGCGAGGTGTACCACCAGTGCAGCGCGGTCAACAGCACGACAGCGAGGGAACCCCACAAGCAGGTCTTCCAACCACCCATCCAGTCCGTCGGCCCGTAGCGCTCCTTCGCAGGCGACCGCGCCTGAACTAGAACTGAAGACGGTGTTGCCATCGTTCCACTCCTTTCAAGGCCTTCCTGTCACGTCAGTGCAAGCCTCTCGGAAAATAACCTCCCAGGCTGACACCTCCTTACTACGGTTCTACGGAATTAGCACAGCCCGCCCTTTGATCCGGCCGTGGTGCAGGTCGGAGATCGCCTTGTTGATCTCGTCCAATGGGTAGAAGGTAGTGGCCAGATGGACTTTGCCTTCTCCCGCAAGAGTCATCAGCTCCGTCAGGTCGGCGTACGTGCCCACCAGGTTGCCGATAATGTTCTTCTCGCTGAAGATCATGTCAATCGCCGGGACCTGGATGGTACCGCCGTAGCCGATGATGTAGTAGTAGCCGGCGTTGCGGGTCATGGCCAGGCCCTGATCGATGGACCCGCCCTCGCCCACAAAGTCCAGGACAGCCTCGGCGCCCTTCCCACGCGTCAGCTGAAGCACCTCGCGCACTGCGCTGTCTCCGCCCCTGACTCGGTGCTTGGCCCCCAGCTCCTCGGCCAGGCTCAGAGCCAGGTCCGAGCGGTCCACCACCATGATCTGAGCCGCGCTCTTGGCCCTGAGCACCTGGTAGGCGATGTGGCCAAGGCCGCCAAACCCGATGATCACCGCGAAATCGCCGGGCTGAAGGACCTTAGCCGCCTTGTTGGCCGCGTGATAGGCCGTGAGGCCGGCGTCGGCGTGAGGAGCGATCTGCTTGGGCGCAACGCTGTCGGGAAGGTGGACCAGGTTTCGTTCCTTGACTTGGAGGTATTGCGCAAAGCCGCCGTCCCGGGTGATGCCGGGGAACGTGCCGTTCTCGCAATGCATGTCGTTGCCCCGGCGACAAGCAGGGCAGGAACCATCCGTGATGAGGGGGTGTACGATCACCGCGTCGCCCTTCTTGAAGTGGCGCACCCCTGGCCCCACGCCTTCCACCCAGCCGGCATTTTCGTGTCCCGGGGTGTACGGAAGCTGAACGCTCACCTTGTTGCGCCAGACGCCCTCGATGATGTGCAGGTCGGTCCGGCAGAGCCCAGCCCCCCCGATCCGGATAATCACGTCATCGGCGTCCTGGATCTTTGGATCCGGGACCTCTTCCACCTTGAGGAACTCCGGGCCATGAAACGCCGGGTCGTATTGATGGAGCCGCGTAACTTTCATTCCACCAACCTCCTGACGGCTTGTCTGGGGTCGGCGGCCCGGTCAGGGAACCCCGGTATCTCTTCAGACTCGCCGTACCGGGTCTTGAGCATGCCCCGGCAGAACGCGGCGTTGAACTCCACTGAGAGACGGGTACGTTGGGCGTGCTCGAGGCGGACTCGGAACTCGGACAGGTCTATGGGCCTCCCATCGGGGTGCACGAAGGCCGGCGCCGTGGCGTCACCTGCCAGTCCCCGCTCCTGCAGGATGGCGAGATAACGCTCCGCCAAGGCCGTTCCCTCGCCGCTCAGAGGCAGGCCAGGCAGGTCGCCGACCCGCACCCCCAGGATCGCATCCTCCAGCCACCCCAGTGCAAGCAAGGACCGGAGCAGGCGCTCCTGCCGTGTCAGAAGGGCCTTGACCCGGAAGGTTTCGCGCAGCTCGTCCAGATTGTCCGTTGCCAGCAAGGGGAACGTTTCCACAAAGGTCTTACCGCAGTTCACCCCGTCGTTGATCTCCTGGTCAAAGAAGTGATCCTGCAGCTGAACATCCACCCGTTCGACCCAGGGCAGTTCGGACACCCGTTCGCGGATGTCGGCCGCCATCATGAAGGCAAAGTTGGCCGCACACCAGAACGTGGGAAGGCGAAAGTGCACGGCGACCGTGTTCCCATCGATGCTCACACCGCCGATAAACCCGAGTTCAGTGAGCGGCTGATCCAGCTCGGGATCGTACACCTTGCCAAGTTGACCGTAGACCTCATCGCGGCGCATTCGCCTTTTCCCTGTGCGCGCCAGCCTCAAGACATGGCGGCAATGGCATCCTTCGCAAGTTCCTTCTTCTGCGCCTGGATGTCGATGCCATAGAGCCGGGCGGCGTTTTCGCCGAGGATCTTCTTCTTGACGTCCAAGGTGAGGGCGACCCCGAACTCCTTCCGGATGTCCTCTGGGAACTCGAAGGCCATGAACTTTTCCACGATCCAGCGGGGGTGCCAGATGGCGTAATCGCTGGCAAAGAGTAGTTTGTCGGCGCCGACCCACCACAGCAGATTGGCCAGCACCTCAGCGAAGTAGCGCGGGCGGCTGTGGATGAACGGCATGACCACTGCCAGGCCGCCATAGACGTTGCGCTCCTGGGTAGCGATCCAGCAGAAGTCCTCCAGCCGGGGCAGCCCGCAGTGCTCGACGATGAAATTCAGCTCGGGGAAGGCGGTGGCGGCTTCATCAATGTCGCGGACGTCGAAGGCGTCAAGGTTGAGGGGCCAGATGGTCGGGCCTTTGTGCACGTGAAGGTTCCTGACCCCGAGTTGCTGACACTTTTCCAGGTAGCGCATGGCCCAGGGATCGGTGAGCTTCCACCCCCTGGAATTACCCTTCCACTCGGCGGTGTAGAGCTTAGCGCCCCGAATCCCGTAGCGCTGGACCAGGGACCCCAGGTACTCCAAGCCGGCGTCGCCGTCCCGTGGGTCCCACGAACCGTTGAGGATCCAGCGCTCGGGATAGCGTACCTTGAGCCAGCTGTTCTGCTCCGTCGTGTTGAACCCGTTCTTATAGAAATCCTTCAGATAGGTGGGCTGGAAGATGCCCATGTCGACATATCCGTCGATAAAGACATCCTTCACCATCTTCTCAGGACCGTACTTCTCAAAAACCGGCCGCTCCCAGACGTACTCTGCCGGGCTCAAGTTCCGGTGGTAGTCGTAGAAACAGCTGATGAACCCGGCACCATACTTGTTGGCTTGGTTTTCCGGGCTGGCATCCCACAGATGCACGTGCCCGTCGAGGACGAAAAGTTCCTCGCCGCTGTCAGTCTTGAACACGCTGTCCACCTCCCTAGTAAAAGTGGCCAACCCGCATGGCGGCCCCTGCCGCGCGACAGGATTGTCCCCGTGCTAGCAGTTTGATCGGCTGATACACCAACGTGTCAGAGATGTCAAGAGCGCGATCGCCCTCAAAAGAAGTGTTACCGAAACGGAGGTCGGTGCCTCAAAACCGATGTTACCGAACTGGTAACCGGAGAGGAGGCCCCGTGACGGAACGAGCGCGACGGGAGTACGCCCTAGCGTTGCAGGCACGAGACGCCGCCGCGGATAAGCGTGGGAGGGACAGATCCTCGACGAGTACTGCCGCACGACCGACTGTCATCGCAAGGCCGCCATCCGACGGCTTCGTAAGTCCGCGCCTGCCAGCGCGCGCCCGCCGGGGCGTCCGCAGCGGTACGGGCCGGAGCTCGTTCCCGTCCTCGCCCGCGTCTGGGAGGCCAGTGACTACCTCTGCGGCAAACTCCTCGCCCCGATGCTCGCCACGCTGCTCACGGCGCTCGAGCGGCATCACGCCCTCGCGCTCCGCTCGCCCATTCGGGCCGCGCTGCTCGCCGCCAGCCCGGCGACGCTCGACCGCCTCCTGCGCCCGCTCCGGCGGCGCCGCGCGCGGCAGCCGCGCCGCCTGGCTCCCGCCCTGACGACGATCCGAGCCCAGGTCCCATTGCGGACGTGGAGCGAATGGACGGGCGTCGCGCCCGGCGCGGTCCAGGGCGATCTCGTCCTCCATTGTGGCGACACGACCGCCGGCTTCTACCTCACCACGCTCGTCGCGGTGGACGTCGCGACCACGTGGACGGAACTGCAGGCCGTCTGGGGCTTGCACTATTACCGCGTCCAGAGCGCCGTGCAGCACGTCGGCACCCGCTTCCCGTTCGCGCTGCGCGAATGGCACAGCGACAACGGCAGCGAGTTTCTCAACGAGCACTTGCTCGCCTGGTGTCGGCGCCGGCGCATTCGCTTCACGCGCGGGCGGCCCTATCGCAAGAACGATCAGGCCTGGGTCGAGCAACGGAACGGCTTGGTCGTGCGTCGCCTGATCGGCTATGACCGCTACAGCACGCGCGCGGCGTGCAGCGTGCTGCAACGCCTCTACGGTCTGCTTCGTCTGCAGCTGAACTTCTTCCGGCCCGTGCGCAAGCTCGTCAGCAAGGAGCGGGCATCACGGAGGCACATCCACTCAGAATTTGCTCAAAAAATCCCCGGGGAAGGTAGCCCCGACCGGATCACCGTCAACCTGGCGCCGGCCGACATCCGCAAGGAGGGCGCCTCCTTCGACCTGCCTATCGCTCTGGGGATCCTGACCGCCACCGGAGCCGTCAACGGGAACCGCCCCGAGCCCTGCGCCGTCGTCGGCGAGCTGGCCCTGGACGGCCAGATCCAGCCCGTGCCTGGCGTGCTGGCCGTCGGCCTGGCCTGTCGACGCCGCGGCGTCCGCACGCTGCTGGTGCCCCGCGCCAACCGGCTGGAGGCCGACATGGTCAGTGGCCTGACCGTGCTGGCCGCCGACACGCTCCGGGAGGCGGTGGGGCTACTGAACGGCGAGGCTCCCTCCCCCCGGCCGCCGGAGGATCTTCCCGCCGGCCACTGGTTCGGTTCCCGAACCGGACCCGAGCGCTTTGGGTTGGCGATTATCCTCCGCGCCGTGGTCCGGTGGCGGCTTGAGCCTGACCCGTGGTTATGAGAGGAAACGCCTCACGACCGCGAGCTGGCGAAATCCCTGAACGCTTTCCTGTGGTCAGGGATTCAAATGGGACTTCGCGATCGCCTGGACGAGAGCCAGCTCCACAATCTCCACGTCGCTGCGCATTTCCGATTGGTCCGGGCCGATCAGGCCGTACGTGCGAGCGACCCAGTGGCCATCGGCAAACAGTTCGTCGCTATCGGGGCCGTGGCTTTTTTGCGCGCACCCGTCCGGGTCCCAGACCATCAGCGCGTAACAGATGAGCCCCGCCAGAAAGGAAGTGATGAGCGCCAGGGCCACGCTGTCGGTGCCCAAGATGTGCCTGCCCAGTTCGTTCCGGACGGCATCGTAGGTAAGCAGCTTGAACCCGAGCATCGCGGCGGTGCCCCCTTTCGTCGGCGACGCCACGGAGCCGACCGGCGTCGACCAAGATCAACCACGCACAGGAAGCACCTTTTCTGCCAACCGTCTTGGGCGTGGCGTCTCGTCGGGGGCGAGATCACTTTGCTGAGCGTCCGTCGCGACTTAGCGCGGGTCGTCTCGAGTGCAGGCCGGGCTCGCTACGCTTACGGCGGCGGAAATCCTGCCACTGAGAAATGTCGAAGCGGCACAACGAGCGACGACAAGCTCTGCTTTTTCCTCGTGCCCGGCGCAGCGACGACCTGCTCTTTTCGTTAATGGGGTTCGAACCGGTGTTTGAGTCGCGATCACGTTTTCGCCAGTTCGGTTCAATCGTTGCAGCGCGGCCGTACGCCAAAACGCCGACACGACTAAAACACGCAGCCGGAAGTTCCACCACGAGTCCGATGAGATCTGATCCGGACCCCTCATCCGGCACACCTCGCCCTTGAGTCGAATTGTTCCCAAGGGCCCCTTCCCCCGGGAGGCCCCGACCTACGTGCGCGCGGCGCGATCACGCCGTAGGTCTGGACCGAAGTTCTCGAGATTTCTTAGGGTAGGCTCAGTCGTATCTTAGAAACTTCTGATGAGCTGCCTTTGCCGCCCGGATGTCCACGGCTAGGTAATACCGGCACGTCGTGTCGAGCTGCTCATGTCCGAGCAACTCCTGGATGTGTCCGATTGGGCAGCCATTGAAGAGAAGCGTCGTGGCCA
>Ga0209761_1002062_pt1 | contig 13138 bp, 9 predicted proteins | sample GraSoi013_1_40cm_4_FD_185818 | JGI IMG/M metagenome (GOLD analysis project Ga0209761, IMG submission 185818) | Grasslands soil microbial communities from the Angelo Coastal Reserve, California, USA - Sample 09_25_2013_1_40cm (SPAdes) (version 2) | ecosystem: Environmental > Terrestrial > Soil >... | reverse complement strand
CATCCGGGTGCTTTGCCGACTTGATGAGCAGCTCCCGTGGCCGATCGGTGAGCGTGCGCATCGCGTCGATGCCGTTCAGGACCAGGTTGATCAGCACCTGCTGCAATTGCACCCGATCGCCGAACACCCGTGGCAGATCAGCAGCCAGATCGGTCCGGAGGGAAACCTGGTTTCGGGTCACCTCACCGTGCACCAGAACAACGGCTTCTTGAATGACTTCATTTATGTCCAGCTCAATCTTGGCAGAAGCGTCCTTTTTCAACAGCGCACGAATTCGCGAAATCACGTCGCTCGCCCGGGCTCCGTCATTCACAATTTCTGCAATGGCTTCCCGCAGCTCCTCGAGATTTGGTGTCCCACTCGCGAGCTGGCGTAGGCAGAAATTGCCGTTGGTGACGACTGCGGCGAGGGGCTGGTTGATCTCGTGGGCGATGGATGCGGTCAACTCACCCATGGTGGCGATTCGAATCACACGGGCCAGTTCGGCCTGCGACTCCCGCAGAGCCTGTTCTGCCCTCTTGCTTTCGGTGATGTCGTGCGCGATTTTGGAAGCACCCACGACCCTGCCTTCCGAATCCTTCATCGGCGAAACGGTCAACGAGACATGTACTCTCATCCCTTGCTTCGTGACACGGGTGGTTTCGTAATGTTGAATGTGCTCGCCGGCTCGCATCCGCCGCAGAGTCTGGGTTTCCTCGTTTAGCAGTTCGGGAGGGATGATGATCGTGATCGGTTGCCCAAGCGCCTCCGCTTCTGTGTATCCGAAAATGCGCTGGGCAGCGGCATTCCAGCTCGTGATCACTCCATTCAGGTCTTGCGAGATGATCGCGTCGTCGGATGAGTCCACTATGGCCGCGAGCCGACGCAGTGCCTCTTCCGCCCGTTTGCGTTCGGTGACGTCCTTCAAAATACAGGCTGCCCGGTCGACACCATTGGGACCTTCGATGGGAAAGTACGATAGAGATAAGACCCTTTCGCCGAGCTTGGGATACCTGTACTTCATCTCGTATGTGACGGCCTTACCCTGGAAACACTCATCCAACTTTTCTTTGACAACCGTCTCGAAAACTCCCTCGTTCAATACTTCTTGGATTAAACGCCCTAGGAGTTCTTCTCTCTCCATGCCGCGATAGTTCAGAAACGCGCGATTCGCGAGCACGTAGCGGTATTCCCGGTCAACCACTACGATCATCTCTTCCAAACCTTCCACGGCTTTTTCGTATTCTCGCAGCCTCTGCTCCGCCCGTTTCCGCTCCCTGATGTCGCGCGCGATCGCCTCGATCGCCGGCGACCCTTTCCAAGTAATGGGAATGGCGGCCGATTCTATCTCCACCGCCGAACCGTCTAGAGAGATGAGGACATGTTCCATCGGGGGAGACGCAACTCCTGTCTGGTAACAATCCTGCATTCGACGCCTTATGGATGCCAAGGAGCCCGGATGAATGATCTCGGAAATGTCCTTGCCAATGAGCTGCTCCGGCTGTTGCGCCCCTAACAATTTCGTGCCGAAGGGATTGACAAAAACGATTCTGTCTTCGCTTACAACAAGAATCGCGTCGGGTAGTGCCTCCACCAGCTTGCGAAATCTCTCTTCGCTTTCCGTGAGTGCATCGTTGGTGGCCGTAAGCTGGCTGGTCCGTTCTATAACCCGGCGCTCCAGCTCACTTGCCTGAGCGGCCAATCGCCGATCCACCGAACACATCAACACCGCCAGGCCCAGGACTATCAAGGTGACGCTACCAATGCCAGCTGTATCAAGCGTGGAGATGCTCACAGCGTGCGACAGGTCCGGGGCCACAGCGGAGGGCATGAAGTTCGCAGAGGCCATGCCCGTGTAATGCATCGCGGAAACCGCGGTGCCCATCACGCTGGCGCTCGCAATCTTTCGCGAAGGCGTCCCCCTGGTCTCCTCTCGAAGATCAAATGCGAGCATCAGGGCGGCAAAGGAAAACACGATGGCCAGCACAACGGACAGGGTCACAAGAAGGGGGGCAAACCGGGTTACGGCAGCTAAACGCATGGCAGCCATGCCGGTGTAATGCATGGCCGCAATGCCGCCGCCCATAACGAGGCTGCCGGTCAAAGCTCGAGCCATGCCCAGTCTCTGCCGGCTCACTACATACAGCGCGAACGCCGAGGCTAAGATAGCGGCCACCAGTGACAGCAGAACTGTCGGCCACTGATAGCCGACTGGGACAGGCAAGCTGAAGGCCAGCATCCCAGTGAAGTGCATCGACCAGATGCCAATCCCCATCGCAGCGGCCCCACCCGTCAACCAGGCCGAGCGACTCCAACCGCTGGCGGCAGTTACGCGTCCCGCAAGATCGAGTGCAGCATAGGACGCGGCGATGGCTATCAACACCGAGAGTGCCACCTGAAGGTGGTCGTAGGAACCAGGCATTGCCGCGTTTGCGGAGATCATCACAAAGGATCTCCTTTGCCGCTCTAGGTGAGACTCCAAACTTCACGGCACGGATCAGCATCCTGGACGCGATTATTTCGGCACTTCGGAGGAGCTCGGGACCCGACAGCTCCCGGGAAAGCGAATTTCCTAAAGGGGTGCCGTTGAATCCGCAAGGGGAAGGAAGAGCGGATTACGCCCGCATGCTAGTCCGCCTCATTGCGGGTGTCAACAAGAAACTAGCTCGGATCCCTCGTTAGCACATGAATGTGTCTGGTTGAATTAGCCCATGAAATGTCCGCTTTGCGGGCGGTAGGGAAGGCGGCGATGGAGCGGGCGATGGCCAAGAAGGGAAAGTGCAAGAAAGCAACTGGCAAAGTGGAGTACTTGTGAAGCACGGGGCAGGCATTGGGGCTGAAAATTCTACTGGCTCTCATCGGGACCATTACGCTCGGCATCGGTGGCGTCGGCCTGATGACCCGTTCCGTGGCACTCTGAAAGTGGTTCACTCTGAGAACCTCGACACGAAGAACTCGCGAAGACTGCTGCTTAGTCATTTGCGAAGTGCTGTTTCACATCTTCACACTCGGCAAGAACTGCGGTGGTTTTCGCACTTTCGTCCCCTGCTCGAAGGCGTAGGCGAGCTTGAACAGAGTTGGTTCACTCCAGGCGCGGCCAAAAAATGAAATTCCAACCGGCAAGCCAAAGACGAATCCCGCAGGTACGGTAATGTCGGGATACCCGGCCACGGCAGCGGCATTGGAGCTGCCCCCAACCGAGTGGTCGCCATTCGCATAATCATTGAGCCATGCCGGCCCGGCGGTGGGCGCAATGATCGCATCCAGGTGGAACTTGTCCATCACGCCGTCGATACCTTCCTTCCTTGACAGGCGTCGATTCGCCTCCAGCGCGTCGCCATATTCCTTGCTGGTCAGCGCTCCCTTGGCCTCGGCCTTGAGGAAAACGTCCTGGCCGAAGTAGGGCATTTCCTTTTCCCGATTACGCTCGTTGTAGTCGATGATTTCTTTGAGTGAATGTACAGCGACGTCGGGCCGGCTCGCCAGGTACGTGTTTAAGTCGGTTTTCAGCTCGTAGAGAAGCACTGTGAATTCGGTATCGTCGAATTTGCCGTGTGACTCCAGATCGGCGGGATCAACCATCACCGCGCCCTGCCGCTTCATCTCTTCGATCACGTTGTTCATCAACTGATCTACGGCATCGTTGAAGCCGAAATACTTGCGTGCCACGCCAATTCGAGCGCCCCGCAATCCATTGGGATCGAGAAAGCTGGTGTAGTCGCTTAACGCCTTTCCGTCGCTCTCCGCCGTGGCCGCGTCGCGCGGATCAGTTCCGGCGAGCGCACCCAGCAGGATGGCTGTGTCCCGCACCGTGCGCGCCATGGGGCCAGGAGTGTCCTGGCTGTGCGCAATCGGGATAACGCCAGCGCGGCTGACAAGGCCCAGAGTCGGCTTAATCCCAACAATCCCGTTGGCTGACGCCGGGCAGACTATCGATCCATCCGTCTCCGTACCGACCGCAATCACGCACAGGTTAGCCGCGACCGCCGCTCCCGAACCCGAACTCGAACCGCAAGCATTGCGGTCAAGGGCGTAGGGATTCTTGGTCTGTCCTCCGCGCCCGCTCCATCCACTGGTGGAATGGCTGGAGCGGATATTTGCCCACTCGCTGAGATTGGTTTTTCCCAGGATGATCGCTCCCGCCGCACGGAGTTTCTGCGCCACGAAGGAGTCCCTTGCCGGACGTGATCCCAGCAGCGCGAGCGATCCAGCGGTGGTCTGCATGCGATCGGCAGTGTCGATGTTGTCTTTGATCAGGGCGGGAATCCCGTGCAGCGGGCCGCGTCCGCCTTTCTCTTTCCGTTCCTTGTCGAGTGAGTCGGCGATCGCCAGAACATCCGGGTTGACTTCAATCACGCTGTTCACCCCCGGCCCGCGCCGGTCGATCTCCTCAATCCGCGCCAGGTATTTCTCGGCGAGCGAGCGGGCGGTGAACTTCCCCGAGCCCATTCCCGCCTGAAGATCGGCGACAGTGGCCTCGTCCAGTTCGAACGGCCGAATTTCTGGAGCAGCCGCTGCCGGAGCCACGAGCTCACCAGCACCTGCCAGGGCTGGCAGCACGGCGGCACTCACGCCGCCCAGCAGGCTGGTCTGCAAGAAGCGTCTGCGCTGCGGTGCTTCACAATTGGGGAGCACGTCGTTCGTTTTGCTCAAGGGTGCTTCTCTCCTTATCACGCGGGATGGGCGAAGAAACGAAATTATAGGCGATTGGTCAAGCCGAGCCATGCACACGGTTACCGTTTTGGTTTCCGCACCGGAGTGAAAGGGCCTCGAGACCGCTACAAAATGGCCCTCTGACCGTATAATAGAAATTCATGCCCAAGTATTCCATCGTGGTTCCTCTGCACAACGAACAGGAGAACGTCACCGATCTCTACGACCGGCTGAAAGCGGTCATGGAGGTGAATGGCGGAAGCTTCGAAATTGTGCTGGTGGACGATGGTTCCACGGACCGCACTTTCCACTTGCTGCGCGAAATCGCAGCCGTGGACAGCCGGGTGACGGTGGTGAAGCTGCGCCGAAACTTCGGCCAGACCTCGGCGCTGGCGGCCGGGTTCGACCATGCCCGCGGCGATTACATTATCGCCATGGATGGCGATCTGCAGCACGATCCGGCTGACATCCCTTTGTTTCTGGAGAAAATTTCCGAGGGCTACGACATCGTCAGCGGATGGCGCAAGCGCCGCATCGACAATCTCTGGCTTCGCCGTATCCCCTCACGCTGCGCCAACTGGCTGATGGCCAAGCTGAGCGGCGTGGATATCCACGACTTCGGCACCACGTTTAAGGCCTATCGGCGCGACGTCCTTGAGCAGGTTCCGCTCTACGGCGAGTTGCACCGCTTTATCCCGGCGCTGGCCTCCTGGCACGGGGCCTCGATCTGCGAAGTACCCATCCGCAATACCAACCGCGAGCGCGGAAATTCGCACTACGGTATTTCGCGAACCTTCCGGGTGTTTTTTGATCTCATCACCATTCGTTTTCTTCTGCGCTATCTCTCGCGACCGCTGCACTTCTTCGGTACGGTGGGAATGCTGAGTATCCTCGCGGGATCAGCAGTGACGATGTGGCTCCTGCTGGAGAAATTCCTGCGTCACGCCGCTCGCCGTCGGTCTGCTGGGCGAGATGCAAGTGCGTCACTATCACGAACCCACCCGCCGCGCACCTTACTCGGTCGACCGCGTACTCCGCGCCCAGAGCGAAGAGCGCACCATCTCTGAGTAGGCTCTGCAGGGCACGACCTCCAGTCGTGACGTAAACTAAATCAGAATACGTTCTACTTCCCAAACGCCTCTTTGTTCACCACATACGGCATCTTGGTGATATCGCCACTGTAATTGCCTTCGAGGACGTCGATCAGTCCCTGCACGCATCGCCCGGCCATGCCTTTGTCGGGATCGGTGGAGAGGCGCGTGATCCGGGCAGCGCTGGCGAAGTGGGGGTACAGCCGGAGGCGGTCCTCGATGGCCGGATCGCGCAGGGGCGAGTCGGCGGGCAGCGGCTCTTTTTCAAAGACGTCGAGTGCGGCGCCCGCGATCCAGTTTTCTCTGAGCGCTCTCACCAGCGCGGTTTCGTCCACCACCGGACCGCGCGAGTCATTGATCAGGAACGCGGTGGGTTTCATCATCCGCAGCGTGCGTTCGTTAAAAAGATGGTAGGTGGGAGTTGCACTTTCACCTTCGCGCAGCAGCGGCACGTGCACGCTGACGAAGTCGGAGTGTTGCAGCGCTTCCTCGAATGTCGTGTACTTGATCGAGGTTTCTTCCTTCGCGATGCCACGCGCGTGGCGCAGATCCATGGTCTCCTGAATCGCTTTCACATAATCGTGATTCTGGTAGACGGGGTCGTAGCACAAGATGTTCATGTCGAACCCGGCGCATTTCTTGATCAGGGCCAGGCCGATGCGTCCCGTGCCAATAATGGCGACGGTCTTGCCTGTGACTTCGTCGCCCAGAAACGGCAGGTAAGGATGCCAGTATCCCCATTTGCCGTCGCGCGTAAGGTGCTCCGCCTCCCACATCTTGCGCGCCAGCACGCCCATCATGAAAAAGGCGAACTCGGCGGTGGCTTCGGTGAGCACATCGGCGGTGTTGGTGAAGGGAATCTTGTGGCGGTTAGCGTCGGCGCGGTTGATGTTGTCAAAGCCGACGACATACTGGGCTACAACCTTGAGCGATCCTTTGCCGGCCTCGAAGACCTCCGCGTCAATCTTGTCGCGCAGCGTGGTGATAAGGCCATCGACGCCGGATTTCACCTTCTCAATGATCAACTTCTTGGGCGGCGCTTCCGGGTGGGGATAGACCTCCACCTCGTACCCCCGTGTGCGCAGCAGGCCAATGGATGACTCACCAATGTCGCAGGTAGCAAAGACACGAAATTTCTTGCTCATCGTTCTCTCAGGTTGGAGTCTTACCGATATTGATATTACCCCAGGAAATCCGCAAATAGTGCGCTAGTCTGGGAACTTCCAACGCGTGGCGCTAGCCAGCGATTTCTTTTCGCTCAATCCGAATACCACGCGTGGATGAACCTCGAACACTGGTTCCTTCAGCGAAAGTATGTACTGCTCGAATGCTGACATGTCCCAGTTGTATTTGCGTTCGTACAGCGAGAGGAATTTGCGAAGGCGGGAGCGCTTGCGAACTCGTCGGGCGATCCCCTCCACGACGACTGCTTCGTGTGCGAGTTCATTGCAGATCACACACTTGGGATTTCTCGCCAGGTTCCGCGCCTTACGCGATTGCCGTCCAGTGCTGAAGATAAACAGTCCATCGAGCCACAACCCCCATACCACCATGACGTGCGGTGCGCCATCCGGACGCGTGGTAGCGACCCAGTAGTTGTGATTCTTCTTCAGACGTTCCTCCGCCCAATTCCAAGAGAGCAAACCCTTCTTGCCCTTGGGCAGCCCGTATCCGGGCATATATGGACGGCTGGCCTTGGGCTGTGGTCCTGTCCGTGGGTTGTTCTTCGCTGGCATCGTGCTGTCCCCAGAAAACCTTTATCGTGGGACGTAGGGAGTCGGATGTCAACAACGTGGGTTTAACCCTGGGTTTTGGGTGGAGCGGCGCTCCAGCGCTGCGTTCGGAAATGAAAATGAGAATGGGCTTTAGTCCCTGAGGTATTTCATGAACCTCAGCGGCTAAAGCCCTGACTTTTGGCACGCGCCTGATGCAGGGCTCAAGCCCTGCGCCACCCCGAAGCTACAAATTCCGCTTCGTCCACTGATCGATGCGCTCCAGCGCCTTGTTCAGGTTCTCCAGCGAATTGGCCACGCTGAAGCGCAAGTAGCCTTCGCCGAAATCGCCGAAAGCGGTGCCAGACAGGCACGCCACACCCGCCTCTTCGAGTAGCGCATCAGCCAGCTTCTTCGATTTCCAGCCGGTCCTGGTCACGTTCGGGAACACGTAGAAGGCGCCCTTGGGCATGCGGCATGAGAACCCTTTGATCCGATTCAATCCGGCCACGAATACGTCGCGGCGGCGCTGGAATTCCGCCCGCATGCGATCCACCGATGACTGGTCGCCGCGGATCGCCTCAATGCCCGCAACCTGCGTGAAGCTGGCGGTGCAGGAGTTAGAATTGGTCATCAACCGCGTAATGTGCGTGGCCAGATCGGGCCGCATCACGCCGTAGCCCATGCGCCATCCGGTCATGGCGTAGGTCTTGGAGAAGCCATCGAGCAGGATGGTTCGCTCTTTGAAGCCGAGCACGGACAGGATCGAGTGGTGTTCGCCCTCGAAGATGAGCCGGCTGTAGATCTCGTCCGACAGCACCATGATGTTGCGCTCGCCAATGGCTACGGCAATGTCGGCAATATCGCGTTTGCTGAGCACGCCGCCGGTGGGATTGTGCGGCGAATTCAGAATGATCAACTTGGTGCGATCCGTGATCAGCGATGCCAACTCATCCACAGCGAAGCCGAAATCTTTCTCCTCCTGCAGGCGGATGGGCACGGCCTGGGCGCCGACGTAGTGAATCATGGACTCGTAAATCGGGAAGCCCGGATTGGGGTAGATAACCTCATCTCCCACATCGGCAAACGCCAGAATCGTAAAGAAAATAATTGGCTTACCGCCTGGGACCACTACCACCTCATCGCTCGCAACTTGCACTCCGCGCGAGCGGCTGACTTCTTGGGCGATAGCCTGGCGCAGCTCCGGTAAGCCGGCCGAAGGGCCGTAATGGGTCCAGCCTTTATGCAGCGCTTCAACCCCGGCTTCGACGATGTTGGCCGGTGTGTCAAAATCAGGTTCGCCAATTTCCAAGTGGACGATTTCCTTGCCCTGACGCTCGAGGGCGCGCGCCTTGTTCAGGACTTCAAACGCGGTCTCCGTGCCCAGGCGTGACATGCGCTCGGCCAGGCGGAGTTCGGATTGTGGGGCTTTTTCCATGGTCGCAAAACTCGTCATTATAACCTCCCCGACTATCAGGGTCTGCTAGCAAGATTGTCCCGCACTTGGTGAGAAACGTCAGGGGTGGAAATCACATCTCGGTGTGATGCCTCTCGTATCCCGGTCATGCCAGGATTCCGGTATGATGGCGCGTTTTGTCGAGGAGAACCGGAGCGAGATGTTTTCCAAGCGCACGGGCTGGAAGCTTACCCCGAATCGCTTCACCGAAGCCCAGCAAGAGCTTCGTGCCGCGGGCATGGAAGTCCTCGATCTCACGGTCTCGAATCCTACCCGCGCCGGATTGGCATTCGACGTAGAAGCTATCCTGAATTCGCTGATCAACCCGGACGCGATGGATTACGATCCACAGCCCAAAGGCTTGGTCAGCGCTCGCGAAGCAGTGGCCGGCTACTACCGAGAGCAGCACGAAGGCTTCGATGTTGGTCCGGAATCGCTTGTGCTCACCACCAGCACCAGCGAGGCGTATTCCTACGTTTTCCGCCTGCTCTGCAACCCCAACGACGAAATCCTCGCACCCAAGCCCAGCTATCCACTATTTGAGTTTCTCGCCGACCTGCAGGATGTGAAGCTGGTGCCATACCCGCTGATCTACGATCACGGCTGGCAAATTGATTTCCCGTCGCTCTACAAGGCGGTGAACCATCGCACGCGCGCTGTAGTCGTGGTCCACCCCAACAATCCCACAGGGTCTTACGTCAGCGACGCAGAACGACGCACGCTCAATAGTTTCTGCCGAGAATACAGCCTGTCTCTCATCGTAGATGAAGTCTTTCTCGATTACGCGCACGACGGCGCGCCTCGGCCTACGTTCGCGGCGAACCGGGAGGCGTTGACATTCACGCTCAGTGGATTGTCGAAGATCTCAGGGCTGCCGCAGATGAAGGTCGCCTGGGTGGCGACGAGTGGTCCGAAAGACGAAGTGAATGCAGCCCTGGGACGGCTGGAGGTGATCGCCGATATTTATCTCTCGATGAACGCTCCGATCCAGTTGGCCACGCCCGTGTTGCTAGAGCAGCGCAAGAGCACTCAGCCGCCGCTCTTGGACCGTCTGCGCAGCAATCTCGAAGAGCTTGATCACCAATTGGCAAAACAGAAGGCTTGTCGAAGGCTGGACGTCGAGGGCGGGTGGTATGCCGTGCTGCGCGTTCCGGCAACGCAGTCCGATGAGGAATTGGCGATTGAACTCCTGCGCAAGCTCTCCGTGCTCGTGCATCCCGGCCACTTCTACGATTTTCCCGGTGACGGATATCTCATCGTGAGCTTGATCACACCGATCGAGAAGTTCCGCGAAGGCGTGGAGCGGGTACTCGAACTCTTGCATCAATAAACATGTGGGGGAGGCCATGGTCATCGAGGCAAAGATCACCGCACCAACGATCATCACACTCGACCATGGAGCAGTGCGAGAGCTGCGGCTCAACCACCCACCCGCCAATGCCCTTTCTCCGCAACTGATCGCCGCGCTCAGAGAAGCAGTGGTTGGTGCGCCGCGGGATGGAGCTCGGGCACTAGTCCTCTCGGGTGCACCTGGGATGTTCTCGGCCGGCCTCGATGTGCCCCTGCTCCTGACCCTCAACCGTGCGGCAATAGCCGAAGTCTGGCACGACTTCTACGCATTGCTTCGTACGCTAGCCTCTTCGTCGGTCCCGATCGCTGCAGCGATCACCGGTCACGCCCCAGCCGGAGGGACGGTGCTCCTGCTTTTCTGTGATTGGCGAGGGATGGCGGAAGGGGACTGGAAGATTGGCCTCAACGAGGTGCAGGTGGGGATACCGCTGCCTCCCGTGATCTTTGCCGCGCTAAAGCGTCAAGTGGGTTCACGGCAAGCCGAGCGTCTCGCCGCAGGTGGACTTCTGATCTCGGTCGCAGAGGCCGCAAGCATCGGCTTGGTCGACGAGGCTCTCCCCGGTGAACGTGTGGTAAAGCGGGCGGTGGAATGGTGTCAGAGTTTGCTCGCTCTGCCTCCGCAGGCGATGGCCGCCACGCGACGCGAGGCCCGCGCTGATCTGGTTCGCCTTTTCGAGCAAAGCCTTGATCGCGAGATTGACGAGGTCATCGCGAACTGGTGGAGCGATGAGACGCAGACGGTTCTGAAAAGTTTGGCCGAGCGGCTGGCCGAGAAGAAGTCAACGTAAAGAGCCGCTCTAACCCTTCGTCAGGAACGGATTGCTCTCCCGCTCTTCGCCGATTGTGGTCAGCGGTCCGTGGCCGGGAACAACGATGGTGTCATCAGGCAATGCCAGCACTTTTTCGTGCAGGGAGTTGATGATCTTCTGGAATGAGCCGCCAGGCAGGTCGGTGCGGCCGATGCTTCCCGCGAACAGCGTGTCTCCCGCGATCAGCTTCTTCTCAGCCGGAAAATAAAGACAGATGCTGCCCTCGGTGTGGCCAGGAGTGTGGATCACATCTGCGTCGAGTGAGCCTGCTCTCACCCTATCGGCCGGTCCGAGGCTGTGGTCAATCTCCACTTTGCCCGGAGGAGCCATGCCGACCCACACGGCCTGCATGTCGATCATCTTAAGCAGGGCATAGTCGCTCTGGTTGAGCAGGATAGGCGCCCCGGTGGCGGATCGCAGCTTCATGGCGCCGCCCACGTGGTCAATATGCGCGTGCGTAATGACGATCTGTTTGACCTGGAGATTGTGCTTGCGGATGAGGGCAAGAACATCCCCGATCTCGTCACCGGGATCAATCACCATAGCTTCGCGCGTGCTCTCGTCACCAATGACCGAGCAATTGCACTGCAGGGGGCCGACGGGAAGAATTTCGTGAATCATGGGTTGAGTCGTCGGTCGTCTGTCATCGGTCGCCTGTCATCGGTCGTCAGTCGTCAGGAAAAGCAACAGGGCGCACCACCAACTAGAGTCTGAGGGCCTGAGTCTAAGAGCCTGACGACTGACGACCGATGCCGGACGACTATTTCTGTTGCGCCGGTGCTGGCTGCTGCATGGGGGCAGCCGGCTGCGATTTGGTTTGCGAAGGTTTCACGCCTTGCAGCACCGAGCCCGGACCCATTCTGCGCGAGGCAAAGATCGACAGCGTTATCGAGGTCACCATAAAGATGACGGCCGACCAGGTGGTTGCCTTGGACAAGGCAGTAGCCGCGCCGCGCGGACCGAAGGCCGTCTGGCTGCCCATACCGCCGAACGCCGCAGCGATGTCACCGCTCTTGCCGCTCTGCAGCAGCACCACGATGATGAGGAAGAAGGAAACGATGATATGAACGATCGTAATTAGTGTAATAATCATGGCGAATTTTCAGCCTGCAGTTCTCAATTGCCAATTGGTTGCGCGGCCCCTGAGCAGCTTTCGAGCGGAATGAGTGCGGTGGTGCGGAAGGGGGGATTTGAACCCCCACGCCTTTCGGCGCCACCCCCTCAAGATGGTGTGTCTGCCAGTTCCACCACTTCCGCGAAATTACCGTCCATTATAACAAAGCGCTCGTCTTGCCCGGCGACCAGAAGCGCAGAGATGAAGCAAGATTGCCAATTTCCGATTGCCAATTGACAAAACTGCCCTCCGACAATTGGAAATTGAAAATCGGCAATTGAAAAGCAATTGGGCTCATGTGTCGGAGCCTGCCCTGAGCGCGGTCGAAGGGCGTCCCTTTTTGCCAACTCAATATTTCACGATCGCTCCAAACGACTTCGGATCTAGGCTGGCGCCGCCCACCAGTGCCCCGTCGATCTCTTCCTCCGCCATGAGCGCCTTGGCGTTTTCTGGCTTTACCGAGCCGCCGTACAAAATGCGCAGGTTGTCGGCGAAGGCCTGGCCAAAGGCTTTCGCGGCCTCGCCGCGAATAAGTAAATGCGCCACTGACGCAAGCTGCGGCGTGGCAGTCTTGCCGGTTCCGATGGCCCAGACCGGCTCGTACGCGACAACCAGCTTGGCCACCTTCTTGGCGGAAATAGCATGGAATGCACGCAGGCATTGCCGGCGCAGCACATCTTCTGTCAGGCCGGCTTCACGCTCTTCCAGCACTTCGCCCACGCACACGATGGGCGTGAGCCCGGCCTCGAGCGCGGTCTTCAGCTTGAGATTCACCGTGTCGTCGGTTTCGCCGAAATATTGACGGCGCTCGGAGTGGCCGATGATCACGTGGGTGCAGCCTGCGGCAAGCAACATGCCTGCAGAAACTTCGCCCGTGTAGGCACCCTCCTTTTCCCAGTGCAGGTTTTGGGCGCCGATTGCCACGTTAGATCCCTTCACCGCTTCTACCGCGGCACAGAGATCGATGGATGGCG
>Ga0209761_1002061_pt1 | contig 13139 bp, 9 predicted proteins | sample GraSoi013_1_40cm_4_FD_185818 | JGI IMG/M metagenome (GOLD analysis project Ga0209761, IMG submission 185818) | Grasslands soil microbial communities from the Angelo Coastal Reserve, California, USA - Sample 09_25_2013_1_40cm (SPAdes) (version 2) | ecosystem: Environmental > Terrestrial > Soil >... | reverse complement strand
CCGCCGGAACAGTTCGCGACGGTGATCCTGATCGGGGAGCGTTCGATCGGCTCCTGGGCATCTACGATCGGGTCGCGGTGGCCGGGCCTGTCAATGAGGCCTAGGGGCGTTGATCGCATGATGTTATGGTGACGGAGGCTGGCGCGATGCAACTGAAACCTGCGACCCTTGAACGACCGGCGCGTCCGGTCGAGCAGACCTCTGCGAGACCGAGGGTTGCCGTTCTCATCCCCTGCTATAACGAGGGCCTGACGATTGCCGATGTAGTACGCCAGTTTCGAGCTCAGCTTGGGGACGCGGTCATCTACGTATTTGACAACAACTCGACCGACCATACCGCCGAAGAAGCCAGCCGGGCCGGCGCCATCGTGGTCCGCGAGCGACGTCAAGGGAAAGGATATGTCGTGCAGTCGATGTTTCAGCTCGATGCCGACGTCTACATCATGGTCGATGGAGACGGGACATATCCCGCGGTTGCTGTGCACGCGCTCATGGCGCCGATCCTGGCAGGCGAGGCGGACATGGTGGTCGGCTCACGCTTGCACCACCAATCCCGCAGCGAATTCAAGCGTCTGAACCGGCTCGGCAATCGACTTTTTCTGCGCGTCCTGGGCGGGCTGTTCCACGTGACGCTTACCGACCTCCTCTCAGGATACCGGGCGTTTAGTCAGCAATTTGTAAAGGACATCCCCGTCTTTGCCCAGGGCTTCGAGATCGAAACCGAGATGACGATCAAGGCCTTACAACGTGGGTATCGAATCGCCGAGGTGCCCGTCGACCTGATCAGCCGACCGACAGGCAGCCAGTCCAAGATCCGGTGGATGAAAGACGGCATCCTCATCCTCAATACCATTCTCGCGGTATTCCGTGACTATAAGCCGCTGACATTCTTTGGGGCGATTGGGTTGGCGCTGGTGATCGCGGGCTTGATCCCCGGTCTCATGGTGATTCTCGAATTTGTCAAAACGGGTATGGTCCTGCGCCTGCCGTCCGCGGTGCTCGCGGTTGGACTGGTCCTCACCGGGATCACGCTGATCATCGGGGGTCTCATCGTTCATACGATCGTTCGCCGGTTCCAAGAACTTGATTATCAGTTGAGGGTGCTGCGGACCCAGCTCCGACCCGGCAACTCCAGGACATCACCGCTCGAAGACCCCCATCATGAGGACCGATAACGCGACAATCGTAGCGGATTGCAACGGAGTCTCTAGGGGCTTAGCCGCGAGTCGGCAAGGGGTGCGCCCATCGGCGCGGCAGCGTACGGTGAGATCGGTGGCGGATCCGCTGCTGCGCCACAGCGTTATTCTCGGCGGTGGCATGGCCCTCTTGAACGGCGCCAGCTGGCTATTCCACGTCATCATGAGCCGGACGCTCGGCCCGGCGGACTACGGCGCCCTAAATGCGCTGATCGGTCTCATGCTCCTTCTCACGGTTCCCGCAAACACTCTGCACATGGGGGTGTCCACCCTCGTAGCCCGGCTGTGGGCGGCTAGAGAGGTCGGGGCGATTCGCGGCACGGTAGCCGGCATGCTGCGGTACGTGTTCGGGTTCGGAGTTGTGGCATGCGCGTTGTTGATGGCCGCCAGCGGACTCCTCGCCCACGCTCTCAAACTCGCCTCGCCGGTCCCGGTGGTGATCGCGGGGACCGTCCTTCTCGGGTGGACAGCGCTGCCCTTACTCCGCGGCGTGCTGCAGGGCATGCACCGGTTTGCCGCGCTTGGAGCGAGTTTGGTTGCAGAAGGTATCGTCAAGCTCGGAATTGGCGTGGGTCTTGTCATGCTGGGATTTGCCCTGAATGGAGCCGTCGTCGGCATCAGCCTGGGAGCTCTAGGCGCCCTGCTGCTGACGGCGGCAGCGCTCCGGGATCGCTTGCAGGGCCCCGCCCTGGCCACCAGCGAGATCCGCGACATCGCGCGCCACCTCGCCCCCTATGCGGTGGTGATCGGCTGCTTCACAGTCCTCACGCAATCCGATGTTGTGCTCGTAAAGGCCCTCCATGATCCCGTTCAGGCTGGTATATACGCCGCGGCATCGGCGGGAGGGAAGACGGTTCTCTACGTCACCGCAGCGCTCCCCATGATCGCGTTGCCCGAAGCTGCCCGCCGACACGAACTCGATCAGGACCAGCGAACTGCGCTCGTCCGCCTCCTGTCCATCGGCGCCCTCGTCGGAGGCGCTCTAGTCACTGGTTTCTTCCTGTTCCCGCTCCACGTGATCCGGCTTCTGTTCGGGGCGTCGTATTTGCCCGCATCACCTCTCCTTGGGTACATCGGGCTCGGAATGCTCGCGTATCAGCTGGCCACAGTCACGGCATACTCACAACTGGCCAGCGGCAACCTGCGAGTCACGAAACCATTGGGCGCCCTGGCGGCATTGTTCCCGGTGCTGGTGTGGGTATTCAGAAGTAATCTCATCGGCGTGGCGGTCCTCATCGCTGTCATGGGCAACCTGGCTCTGCTGACCGTCTGGCGTCAGGGAGCCCGGGAGCGCCAGCGGCTGGAACAGAGCGCAGACGCCGCATCCCCATAACGCCGAGGCCGTGCCCCAGGGGACGAACATGCAACTCATCGACGCCACACCGGTCTCAACGTCCCTCCCGCAGAGGGAGGGAAAGGTTCTCACGCTGTGTCTGGCCTGGATCCGCCGGTACGGTCTTGTGCTTATCACCTATATCGGCGCTACCTGGCTTACGGATCCCCATTTCATGGGCGATACGGTTGGGTACGCCGGCGCCATCTTGACGCCAAAGTTCTGGGAGACTGCCCACCTTCTTTTGTATCCGATTGGATGGTTGCTTTCACAGGTTTTCATGCCGTTCACCCGCCTCGTCTTCGGGGCGGACGCGCGCACAAATGTGATCATGACCTTGATCACGATCAACTGGCTCGCAGGACTTTTGAGCATTTTCATGATCCACAGTTTGGCGAGCAGGATCTCTGGTCGAGAATGGGCTGCCAACCTCACCACCATCGCATTTATCCTCTCCCAAGGATTTCTGGATTACGCCCAAACCGGATGTTCATACGTTCCGGGCCTCGCCCTGCTGCTGTTGAGCCTCTACCTCTTGGTGCGAGATGGAGAGAACGCTGCACCATCTTTCCGGAAAGGGTTACCGGCCGGTCTGGCCCTGGCTGGCGCGGTGGGCCTATGGTTTCCATATGTCCTGTCGGTTCCAGCGGTTCTGGCTGCTCCCCTGTTCCTGTTCGGGCGCCAGCATCGGAGATGGCAGTTCGTACTGCAGACTTTCGTGGCGTTTGCGTTGATCACCACGCTCATGTATGGTGGTGCGGCTGCGCTTAACCACATTCGCACTGGTGCGGGCTTCATGGAAGGGTTTTCATCGTCGGCGCGCTACATGACTGCGGTGACCGGGATTAATGGGGCTCCGCGCACGGCATTCGGACTGGCGCGCTCCTTCCTCAATGTGGGAAATGATGGCAGGATGTACAAGCGTTTTCTCCTGCATGACCCATTGAACCCCGTATCTTTTGTGGACCTGTTCCGCTTGAGTCTGGGGAAGCTCCTGTTGTTTTACGCATGTGTAGGCGGGATGATAGCCACGTTGCTGCGCGTCGCCCCTGGCAGACGAATCCTCGGTCTGCTGCTCCTGAACAGCATTCCAGTTATCACATTCGGATTGTTGTGGCAGGGTGGAGACATGGAGCGCTACCTGCCGCTGTATCCGTTATTCTTCGCATCGCTCGCGTACGCTGTAGGCAGTGACCGATCGTCGCTCCTGTTCAAATTCATCGCGATCGTGTTCGTGGTGACGGTGGCGGCTACCAATGCCGGCGCCATGGCGCCGGCCGTATCCGATCGCCGCCAGGCGCAGGTGGTGGCGAGAATTGAGGATCTCGTCCCATTGTTGAATGCGAACAGTCTGGTGGCCACCATCAACCAACAGGACGAAGTGTGGGCTTTTTATTGGACCTTTCCCTTTCATCCCATTAACCGCGCCGGTTCCCTTTCCGTCTATGAAATTATGAATCCCGGGACATCCATGGCTCCGCACTGGCGGGAACGGTTTGCGTCCCGGGTGCTCTCAACGTGGGCGGCGGGCGGTGATATGTGGATCTCGAAGCGCGTCTTGTCCCCCCATCCACGTGGAGAATGGAACTGGGTGGAGGGCGATGATTCACGGGTCACGTGGGCGGATCTCTACGGCTTCTTTTCTCACCTGGAACACGGCAAATCGAGCGGCGGTGATGACGGCTTTTGGCTCCTCTCGCCCTCGTCAAGCAACAGAGATGTTCTGATGTCGTTACGCTGATCCAGCCTGCTCCACCAGACGTACCGCGGATGGATCCCGGGACCGGAGATAAATGCTTGGCATGAGACTGGCACGCGTGCTGCAAATGTCCATCGACGAGGTCGTCGTGCGGGGCCGCCAGGAAGCCTCAAAATGGTTGGACCGCATGACGGCGGTGAGCGCACCTGTGACCTTGCCAGAGGGCGCCATGTCGCCGGGAGCAGGTGTCCGGGGACGGTCTATGCACAATGGCCAGGGCGTACCAACGTGGCTGTTGGACCACGTCCGGAAAGACGGTCCCTTCTCCTTCTTCGAGGGAGCCGTGGACGCCGACACCGTGGCCCGGCTCATCGAGCGGATGCCGGAAAGCCGCGAGCGGATCCTTTCCGCAGCCAACATGATCTGCCAGGGCCGCTTCGATCTCCTAGGCTACCGTGGGCTCGACTTCGGGGATCCGCCGGATTGGCACTTGGATCCACTCTCGGGCCGTCACGCCCCACTCGTCCACTGGAGCCGCCTCAATCCGGTCGACCCAGCCACGGTGGGAGACTGCAAGGTCGTCTGGGAACTCAATCGGCACCAGTGGTTGCTGCTCCTTGGGCAGGCATACCGGTTGACGCGGGATGAGCGATACGCTGAGGTCTTTGCTCGGTTTTTGCGGGCGTGGATGGAGGCCAATCCTCCAGGGATGGGGGTCAACTGGTCGAGCAGCTTGGAGGTGGCGCTCAGGCTGATCTCCTGGTGCTGGGCGGTGGCTCTGTTCAAGGGCTCGCGGGCGCTGTCCGCCCCCCTGCTGAACGAGATGCTCGCCGGGGTTAAGGACCATGCCCGGCACGTAGACCGTTATCTCTCGCTCTACTTCGCGCCCAATACGCACCTGACTGGAGAGGCGCTCGGTCTGTTCTACGCGGGAGTGCTCTTTCCCAGTCTGCCACGCGCCAAGCGGTGGCGGGCGCGAGGCGCCGAGATCCTCATTGACCAGTGCGAACGCCAGATCTTGCCGGACGGTGTCTACTTCGAGCAATCCACATGCTATCAGCGCTACACGGCCGAGATTTATCTTCATTTCCTGATCCTGGCCGCCCGAAACGGCATCGACGTTCCGGACGCAATGACCGCTCGGCTTCAGCGCTTGCTCGACTTCCTGTTGATGAGCCGTCGCCCGGACGGTTCGATGCCCCAGATCGGTGATGCCGACGGCGGATGGACCCTTCCGCTCATCCCCCGAGACCCCAATGATCTGCGAGGGGTCCTCTCGGTCGCCGCAGCCTTCTTCGGCCGGTCCGACTACGCCTGGGGAGCCAACGGCCTTGCGCCGGAGACCCTCTGGCTGCTGGGGGCGGCGGGGGCGAAGACCTTCGAAGAGCTCGCGCCGGCTCCGCCGACTGCGCCATCTCGGCTCTTCCCTGACGGTGGTTACCTCGTCATGGGGAGCGGATGGGAGCGAAACGCGCACCAATTGATTTTCGACGTGGGGCCACTCGATTGTCTGCCGACGGCAGCGCATGGGCACGCCGATCTCCTCAGCATACAGTGTGCCGCGTTCGGACAGCCGTACCTCGTCGACCCCGGGACATATTGCTACGCTGCCGAGCCGGCGTGGCGCGACTTTTTCCGCAGCACCGCAGCGCACAGTACCATCACGGTGGATGGGGTGGGGCAAGCGGTGCCCGCCGGGCTGTTCAAGTGGCAGGCGCGACCGCGAGCGCGATTGCGTCGGTGGCTGTCGAGCGCCGCGATGGACTTCGCCGATGCGTCCCACGATGCGTATTGTCGATTTTCTGATCCCGTTGTTCACCGGCGCCGCGTCCTCTTCGTCAAACCTCGTTACTGGGTGATCGTGGATGACCTTGAGGGTGCGGCGGATCACGTCGTCGCACTCAGGTTTCAGTTCGCGCCAGTGGAGGTGATGGTGGGCCCGGATCTCTGGGCCCGTGCACGGGGGACGGGCGGACACGGCCTGCTTATTCGCCCCTTTGCAACGGTGCCGCTCACACAGGAGATCCACGAGGGTGCGGTGTCGCCGATCCAGGGCTGGGCTTCCCCGGGCTTCGGCCTGCGCCAGCCCGCGCCCGCGGTGACGTACTCGGCCTCCACGCGCCTGCCGCTCCGCATCCTCACCCTCCTCCTGCCTACGGTGGATCCAGCCGGCGTTCCGCCGGCTGTCGCTTTGCTCCTGGATGGCGCCGGTCGGCCGATGGGTCTGGACTTCGCGGGTGGCAACGGGAGCGTCCGCCTCGGCGAGGACGACCTCGTCATCGTGCAGGACGGGGAAGGCGTTCACACGCTTCCCCAAACTCGAACGGTCATGGCTGTCCCCTAGGTCACGCGAATGTGCGGCATCGCAGGCATCGTCAAGCTGGATCCCCGGGACGCCGTGGAGGAGACGCGGCTCAAGCGGATGTGCGACACGCTGCGTCACCGGGGGCCGGACGGCGAGGGATTCTTCGCCGACGGGCCCGTTGGCCTCGGAAACCGCCGGCTCGCGATTGTTGACGTGGCGGGCGGCCATCTGCCGATGGCCAACGAGAACGAGAAGATCTGGATCGCCTACAACGGCGAGATCTACAACCACGCCGCGCTCCGCCCCGGCCTCGTGGCGCGAGGGCACCGCTATCGGACGCGATCAGATGCTGAGACGATCCTCCATCTCTACGAAGAGGAAGGCGAGCACTGTGTGAAGCGACTGCAGGGGATGTTCGCCTTTGCCATTTGGGACCGAGCGCACCACCGCCTCCTCCTGGCGCGAGACCGGCTTGGGATCAAACCACTCTACTATGCGCTCACAGACCAGGAACTGGTCTTTGCGTCCGAGATAAAGGCGATCTTAGCCGCCGGTTCCCTGCGACCCACGCTGAACGAGACCGTCCTTCCCGAGTTTCTGGCCACGCACTTCGTCGCTGGGGAGGACACATTCTTCCAGGGAATCCGCAAGCTGCTGCCGGGCCGCACGCTCTCGTGGTCGTTGCAGGATGGGCTCAGCACGCGGCGATACTGGCGGCTCCCCGGCGAGATCCACCAGACCCCAGCCACATTGCAGGACACCGCTCTAGAGCTGCGCGCGAGGCTTGAGGCGGCGGTCCGGAGCCATCTCATGAGCGATGTGCCGCTCGGTTTGTTCCTCTCCGGCGGGCTCGACTCCACTGGGCTGGCCGCCCTGATGGCCCCCCTGGTGCAGGAACCGATTCGGACATTCGCGGTGGGTTTTTCCGACCCTGAGGCAAACGAACTCGCGTACGCTCGGCTCGCGGCCCGCGCAGTCGGAGCCACACACCGGGAACTGGTGGTGTCTTCCCGAGAGTTCTCCGAGGCGTTGCCGAGGCTCATCTGGCATGAGGACGAGCCCATCGCGACCCCCGCGAGCGTGCCTCTCTATTTTGTCTCGCGCCTCGCACAGGAGCACGTCAAGGTGGTGCTGACCGGGGAAGGGTCGGACGAGCTCTTCCTCGGCTATCCCCGGTACGGGATAACAGCCTGGAATGACCGGCTCGGGCGACTCTACCAAGGTCTGGTGCCCGCGCCGCTGCGGGGAAGAGTCCCCCGACTCATCAGCGGTCTCCCCCGCGCTCTGCGCCAGCGGGCCGAGCGCACCTTTCTTGCCCTTCCCTCTGGTCCCCGCCACCGTTTCTTCGAGAACTTTGCCGCGTTTCCAGAGGCCCTGCAGCAACAGCTCCTCGTGAATCCGAGGCGCGCCGGTGCCAAGGACCCGTATGCCGAGGGGCTTCGCTATTATGAGGAAGCTCCCGGCGGTCTGCTAGAGAGAATGAGTTACACGGACCTCCAGACCTACCTGGTCGAACTGCTGATGAAGCAGGACCAGATGAGCATGGCGGCGTCCATCGAGAGTCGGGTGCCGTTTCTCGATCACGAGTTTGTCGAATACGCGGTCTCGATCCCGGGTCGGTACAAGCTCCGAGGGTGGCGGGGCAAGGCCGTGTTGCGGGCGGCGCTCCGAGACGTGGTGCCGCGAGAGATCCTCACACGCCGGAAGATGGGATTCCCGGTTCCGCTGGACCGATGGTTCCGCGGGCCGTTCTGGCCGATCGTCGAGGAGTTCGTGCTCGGATCTCGGGCGGTGGAGAGAGGACTGTTCGTCCCGTCCATGGTGAGGCGTCTTGCGGAGGAGCATCGGGCAGGAGTTCGCGGGCACGGTAATCGCCTCTGGCTCCTCGTCAACCTTGAGATGTGGCTACGGATTTTTATCGACGGTGAGGATGCCGCGACGCTCCTGCAAGACGGCAACCGGAGTGTCGCGCCACCTCGCGAAACGTCTCCGCCCGTGGCGTCCCGGCTCTTGGCGAGCAGTCCAGGGAGCATTTCCAGCCAGTCATGACTCCGCAGACCCTGCACCATCAGAAGCGCCGCCTGCCGGTCCGGTTGGTCGAGGAAAAGCTCGCCGGCGGCAGGTACGCCCTCCGTGACAGGTCGGAGGGACCGCTGGTCATGGACATTTGGACGCTGAAGATCCGAGAGATTGCGCATGCCACGAGCGATTGAGGACATGCCCCCCCGGCCTGCATCCCAGCCGTATCCTTCGCCGATCGAGGAGGTCCCTTTGCTGGGGAACACTCCGATCATCTGTTTTGGCAAGGACTGGGGAACGGACCCTACCAGCAACATGCACGTCATGCGGATCCTTGCCCGAACGAACCGCGTGCTCTGGGTGAACTCGATCGGGACCCGCCGTCCGGGCGTCAACCGCAGGGACCTGGGGCGCCTATTCCACAAGCTCCGCCGCGGCTTTGACGGGTGCGTGCCGGTCGCTCCGAACATGCATGTCTTCAACCCGCTGGCCGTCCCGTTTCCTGAGATACCGGTAGTCGCGCGCTTCAATAGTGCGCTTCTAGCGCCGGTTCTGCGGGGGATCTCTCGCCGGCTCGGTTTCGAACGTCCCATCATGTGGACCTACTTTCCGGTGGCCGTGGGTCTGGTGGGTCGGCTTCGAGAATGCGCCGTCATCTATCACTGCGTCGACGACTACGCGGAGTTTCGGGGCGTAAACGGGCCCGCGCTCCGGCGGGCCGAACGCGAGCTCTTGAAGGTGGCGGACGTCGTCTTCACCTCTTCGGAGCTCCTCTGGCGCGAGCGGCGGCAGGAGAATCCGAACACGTTCTTTGTCCAACACGGCGTCGATGTCAACCACTTCTCGCGCGCCCTCGACCCCGACCTGCCCGTCCCAGCGGATGTGGAGGGACTCCCGCGGCCGATCGTCGGGTATTTTGGGCTGATCGCGGATTACGTGGACCTCGAGTTGATCGCCGAGGCCGCGCGCATGAGGCCCGGCTGGTCGTTTGCCCTGGTCGGCGGGTGCGTCACGGACGTGCGGGTCCTGAGCGGCCTCGCCAACGTACATCTGCTCGGCCAGCGCTCCTACGACAGCCTGCCGGGGTACTGCCGGGCGTTCGATGTCGGGGTGATCCCGTTTCGGGTGAACGCCTTGACGGTGCGGGCGAATCCCCTAAAGCTCCGGGAGTACCTCGCGGCGGGCCTCCCGGTGGTCTCCGCCCCGCTTCCCGAAGTCGGCCGGTATAGCGCCCTCGTCCGTCTGGCCGCCGGTCCGGAGGCATTTGTAGAGGAGATCGAGCGCGCGCTGGAGGAGCGAAGCGAGCCGTTCATTGAGCAGAGGCTCCAGGCGATGCGCGCCGAGAGCTGGGAGAGCCGCGTACACGAGATGTCCCGCATCATCCGCGAAACACTCGGGCCGCGGCTCGGACTGGCGTAGGGGCCGTCAGATAATTCTGGACGAGGGCATCTTGGGGAAAAATGGGTTCGGAGGCTTAGGGCCGTGAGAGTGCTTGTGACCGGAGGCGCCGGTTTCATCGGATCGCACACCGTCGATGCCCTGCTCGCCAGAGGGCATGACGTGCGAGTCTTCGATGGCTTTGTTGAGCCGGTGCATGCCGCCGGCCGTCCCGGTGAACTTCCCCGCGGCGTCGAGGTCCTCACAGGCGATGTCCGGGACAAGCACCAGTGGGAGCGGGCGCTCGTGGGCGCGGATGGCGTCTTTCACCTGGCCGCCTATCAGGACTACCTGCCTGATTTCAGTAAGTTCTTCCAGGTGAACAGTGTTGGCACCGCTTTGCTCTACGAAGTTGCCGTCGAGCAGCGCGTGGCATTGCGCCGGGTCGTCGTCGCCTCGTCGCAGGCAGTCTATGGAGAGGGTCGTTATCGGTGTCCCAATCTCACCTGCCCGGGGCCGGTAGAGCGCGATCACTTTCCGGACATCCGGTCTGAGGTCCATCTGGCGCGCGGCGTCTGGGATCATACCTGCCCGAATTGCGGAGAGGTGCTCAGGCCGCGACTGACGGACGAACGGACTACTAACCCGCGCAATCAATACGCGATCTCAAAGTACACGCAAGAACTCATTGCGCTCACCCTGGGGAAACGCTACGGGATCCCGACGACGGTCGCGCGGTACTCGATCACCCAAGGACCGCGGCAATCATTCCGCAACGCCTACTCGGGCGTGTGCCGTCTATTCTGCATGAGCTGCCTGCTGGGCCGCCCACTCAGAATCTACGAAGATGGCCGTCAGTTGCGGGACTTTGTCAACATCGAGGACGTGGTCGCGGCCAACATGCTCTTGATGGAGCATCCCGGCGCCGTTGGGGAGGTGTTCAACGTTGGCGGCGGGCGCGCCTATACTGTGTTGGAATTCGCGGAGATCGTGCGACAGGTCACCGCCGCGGAGGTGGCCCCCGAGATTCGCGGCGAGTACCGGTTCGGGGATACGCGGCACATCGTCTCGGATATCCGGAAGCTGCAGGCGCTGGAATGGACCCCGCGGCACTCGCCGGAGAAGAGCGTGAGAGACTACGTGGCGTGGATCAAGACTCAGGCAGAGTTCGATGGGGTCCTGGATCATGCGGAGGGGACCATGGTGGCCCGCGGCGTGCTGCGTCGAGTCGCGGCCGGCCAGGCAACTCGATGATCATCACTCAGACCCCGCTCCGCGTCAGCCTCTTCGGCGGCGGGACGGATTTCAGGGAGTTCTTTCTGCGGGAGGGGGGCGCCGTCCTCAGCCTGGGGATCGATAAGTACGTCTACGTAATCATCAAGGAGCGGTTCGATGACGGCATCTATGTCAACTATTCCCGCAAAGAGATCACCACGACCGTCGACGAGATCCAGCACGAGCTGGTCCGGGAGGCCCTGCGGAAGACGGGGATCGAAAAGGGCGTGGAGATCACCACGCTGGCGGATGTGCCCTCCGAGGGGAGCGGCCTCGGCTCGAGCAGCAGCGTGACGGTGGGGCTGCTGAACGCATGCTATGCATATCGGGGCGAGCAGGTGCCGCTGGACCGGCTGGCCCGGGAGGCGTGCGAGATCGAGATCGATATCGTCGGCAAGCCCATCGGGATCCAAGATCAGTACATCGCGGCCTACGGCAACTTGCGCTTCTTCGAATTTTGTAAAGATGGGTCTGTCGTCGTGGAGAAGCTGGCATTGCCCGAGGAGCGCAGGCGGCAACTCGTGTCCAACTTGATGCTGTTCTATTCCGGCGTGACACGCCCGTCTTCCTGTGTGCTCGCCGAGCAACGTCAGAATATTCCCAACAGGACGGAGCAGCTGCGCCGGCTCAGCGACTTCGCGCACCAGGCCCGGGAATGCCTGCTCTCCGATACGTCGCTGGATGTGATCGGCCAGATGCTGCATCGGAGCTGGGAAGACAAGAAAACGCTCGCGTCCAATGTTACGAACCCCGAGATCGACGCGCTCTATGCGCGCGCTCGCCGTGCGGGGAGCCTGGGCGGTAAGGTAGTCGGCGCCGGCTCGGGCGGGTTTGTCCTCCTGTACTGCCCCCAGGACAAGCAGACGCAGGTCCGGGAGGCGCTGCGGGGATACCGCGAGCTTCCTATTCTGACGAGCCGCGACGGTTCGAAAGTGATCTTTAATGCGCGGAGCTATGAGTGAACGTGAAGGGATCCGTGACAGACGACTCCTGGAGGACCGTGTTCGTGCATCTCCGGGGTGGGAGGAGACGATGATCAAGGAACTGGCACGCGACTACCTCGCTGAGGAGACCCGGACACTTGGTCAGTTACCGTTGGAGGCCGTGCGACGGGTCGTGGAGGCGCTGCGGGACGCGTATGAGCTCGAGCAGCAGATGTTTGTCATGGGCAACGGTGGGTCGGCCGCGACAGCATCCCACCTGGCCTGCGACATCAACAAGGGGCTTGGGCTGGGCCGCGAAAAGCGGTTTAGGATGACCTGCTTGAACGATAACATTCCCACCATGCTGGCCTACGCGAACGACATCTCCTACCGCGATGTGTTCGTGGAACAGCTGCGTAACTTCGTGCGTCCCGATGACGTGGTCATCGGGATCTCCTGCAGCGGCAACTCGGAGAACGTGGTCAAAGCCGTGGAATTCGCGAACGCCCGGGGGGCCGGCTCGATCGGAATCACGGGATTCGATGGCGGCCGCCTGGCGAAGGTTGCCCGGATCCCCCTCGTTGTCCCGTCCCGTGACATGCAGGTGATCGAGGACGTGCACCTGATCGTCTGTCACATGCTGTTCCGTCTGCTCGAGAAGACCCTGGATGCGCCCCAGCTCAAGACCGCGAGTTTCTCGCATGCCGCATCCACGCTGGCCGGGACCTAGGTGGGCCAGTCTGGCGTCCGTGGCGTGTCGTGCGTGCTCGTGGTTGAGGAGGTGAGGCCGTGGCCCTGGTGCGCCGGCAACCCCGACCGATAGAGACACCGGTCTCCGATCTCCAGGCCGCGTGGCGCGAGCGGACGCCCCTGGTGTCGGTGATCGTCGTCGCCCGCAACGAAGAAGCAAATATCGGGGCCTGCCTGGAGGGGATTCTCAGCCAGGACTACCCGCCGGACCGGATCGAGGTCATTGTCCTCGATGGCATGAGCGGGGATCGGACCCGCGAGG
>Ga0209761_1002060_pt1 | contig 13142 bp, 11 predicted proteins | sample GraSoi013_1_40cm_4_FD_185818 | JGI IMG/M metagenome (GOLD analysis project Ga0209761, IMG submission 185818) | Grasslands soil microbial communities from the Angelo Coastal Reserve, California, USA - Sample 09_25_2013_1_40cm (SPAdes) (version 2) | ecosystem: Environmental > Terrestrial > Soil >... | reverse complement strand
TTGGGGAATGTACGGATGAATTCGTTTGTTAAGGAGCGCAACTATGAGCTCGGGAATCTCCGGCCTGATGCCTGAATTGCCCTTGATCAGAGTATTCGCTCTCAAAAGCATCATCGCCCTCACTACCTCCGCTGTGTGTGGCTTACCTACACTCGCGGCATGGCTTCGGAGTAGGTTGGCTTGAAGCTGTCTTAGATCGCCAGAAGCGACTTTGAAATTAGATAGTGCACCAAATCCTGTGTTGACGCCGTAGATTACCGCGTCCTCTCGTAGTAGCTTTTCAAGAACTGCCCTGCCCCTCCTTGTTCTCTCCAGAGCCCTCTTGTCTATTCTAACTGTGTCATTGCTTCTCGCCACGGACACTAGCGTTTTCAGCGTCAGATTCGATCCGTCTATGGTGACTTCGACCAATCTTCCACGAGTGTTCGGCACCGTAAGATTTGGGAGATAAGGTTGGCTGTTGATCACTACAAACTCTTCCTGTTGAAAGCGAGTGATTGTTTCTCGTGGTTTTCCAAGAATCTTGACGGGCAGATCACTCGGATTAGCGCGTCGGGGACCCGATTGGCCCGTTGTGTATAACCCTGATATTCTCCCCCAAATACATCGGGCTTGACTTTGAGTCTGGTAAAGGACGCCAAACTTGCTCCTTCTGGCAAGGTGAAGATGGCATGGGCTCGAGAACACATGCCAGTTCTCGCGAAAATAACAAGGAGACTAGTGGCCAACAAGAGCTTCGATGGATACAAAATAGGAACCTGCCTGCACCTGGAGGCAAAAACCGCTGTTCTAGCAGAATCCATTCATCGAGCTGGCGCGGAGGTAACAATAACCGGTAGCAACCCTCTTTCGACTCAAGACGACGTCGCGGCGGCGCTGTCCGAAACAGGAGTTCACGTGTACGCCTGGCACGGAGTGACCGACAAAGAACACCAACAAAACCTGAATCGGGTCCTAGACATGGAACCCGACATCCTGATCGATGATGGCGCGGAACTCTCGATTCTAGCACACGTGAAAGGCGGAGACCGTTTGCGCAAAATCATTGGCGCTTGCGAAGAAACCACAACAGGCGTAACGCGCCTCAAAGCCATGGAGCAGCAAGGAAAACTGCGATTTCCGGTCATCGCTGTTAACGATGCCCTCACCAAATATCTGTTCGACAGCCAATACGGAACCGGCCAGTCCGGACTCGAAGGGATTATGCGCGCAACTAATCTGCTACTCGCTGGTCGAAACGTCGTTGTGGCTGGTTACGGCTGGGTAGGCAGAGGAGTGGCGGAACGCGCGCGAGGAATGGGGTCGAAGGTAATTGTGACAGAAGTAAATCCGGTTAGAGCACTAGAGGCGCTGATGGAGGGATTCGATGTCATGCCAATGGTCGAAGCCGCTGAGAAAGGTGACTTGTTCATAACTGCGACCGGCGACACCGACGTGATAACGGCTTCCCACATGCTCAGAATGAAGGACCAAACGATTCTTTGCAATGTGGGCCATTACACTGTAGAGGTGAAGGTCAGAGACCTTGAGAGGCTTGCGGTGAAGCGCAGGCGGGTGCGACCCGAGGTTGTTGAATATACCATGCCAAATAGAAGAAGGCTCTACTTGCTCTCCGAAGGGCGCCTCGTCAACCTGGCCGCCGCCGATGGGCATCCAGCCGAGGTAATGGACATGAGCTTCGCCGATCAAGCATTATCGGCGGAATATCTAACCCAAAACAAAGGCAAGTTGCCGGCGAAGGTTGTCAAGGTCCCCGAAAAGATCGATTTGGAGGTCGCTAGACAAAGACTCGAAGCCTTCGGGCGCAAAATCGACACCTTGTCCCGACTACAGCAGAAGTACCTTCAATCTTGGCAGAGTTAGCATATTTTCCTGCACAGAACTCCGCACAAGTCTGCACAGCAGCGTCCCGCTCTGCACAGGCGTGTTTTGAACTGCTCCGAGTCAAACCCCCACCTCTACCCACTCGTTTCTTTCCTTAGAACCGATAACAACACGACGGGGAAGAGTTGAGGACAATAACCTGTAAGCGCGAAATTTCGCCAACAAGGCGTCCAAACCTAATTAGTTCTCGGAAGGGACTTTGTTGCTCCCGGTGTATCTACCTGCCCTTCTGGCCGTTTCGTCCCAAAGTCTTCCATCGAGTCCGGGACACAAGTCGGAACAAAGCCCGACTGCCTCCCTGGATGATCACGCTAGTCGCGATTTTTTCGCTTTGGGAGGCAGTAGCCCTAACGGGTATAGTCTCTAGCGATCAACTCCCACCTCTTCACAACGTTCTTCTCACACTAGTCCAGCTTGGAGGAACACCATTCTTCCTCGTTCGCGTCAGCCAAAGCTTCGCCAACGTAGCCGCGGGAGTTTCTCTTGCCTTAGTGGTGGTCATGCCCCTAGCGTTGCTAGTAGGTCTGAGAAACCAATTGGACGAGGCAATAACCCCGATCATTATGCTGGTAGGCGCGTTGCCGGACCTAGCGATACTGACTCTCCTAGTTACCGTGATCGGTCGAGGTAACGTAGCGGCAGTAGCCATCTCCGCCTTTAGCGCTTTTTTTCCGATCTACTTCACAATTAGGCAGGGAGTCAAGGAGATTCCACTAGACTACTTCCACGTTGCTTCTGTGTTCAAAGCGGGAAGACTCGACACTTTCTCGAAAATCGTGCTTCCCTCGATCTTTCCGAACTTCCTAACTGGACTAAGACTGTCCTTCGAGTTCAGCTGGAACGTCCTCCTCGCGGTGGAGATCATCGCAAGCGTCGCGGGGGTCGGAAGTTTCATCTCCAACAGTATTCAGGGGTCAGCGCACTCAATGACTTATGGCCTAGCCGCGATCATGACGGTAGGGCTTCTAACTATTCTTCTCGATCGAGCATTTTTCGAAAGGCTAGAACAACGAATCAAGAGATGGCGGTAGACAACTGGATGCACGTTGAATTCTCGAATGTCACAAAGGTATACTCCGAACCCCCACAAACCGTCACGGCGTTGAACGACATCTCCTTTCAAATCCACGAGGGAGAGTTTGTCTGCATCGTTGGACCAAGCGGTTGCGGGAAATCCACTCTTCTACGAATGATTGCTGGATTAGATCGGCCGTCCTCGGGGGAAATCCGCTTCAGGGGGGACCTGCTGACCGCTCCCCACCCCAAGATCAGCATGGTCTTTCAGACGTTCGCTCTGCTTCCTTGGCGAACTGTCCTAGAGAACGTCGCCTTTGGCCTTGAGGTCCAGAAAGTACCGAAACGTGAGAGGGAAAATACGGCTAGAGAGCTTCTCGGAATGGTGGGTCTCAAAGACAGCGAGAAACTCTATCCGAAACAGCTGTCCGGTGGAATGAAGCAACGGGTCGGAATAGCCAGAGCTCTCGCCATAGACCCAGAGATTGTTTTGATGGATGAGGCCTTTAGCGCTATCGATGAGTTCACGGCGGAAGCTCTCAGGGAAGAGGTTGCAGAGATTCACGCTGAAACTCAGAAGACCTTTCTTCTCGTGACCCACAACCTTCCCGAAGCAATCGAACTCGCTGACAGGATCTTGGTACTCTCGGCACGTCCTGCCAGAGTCAAGAGTATAGTGCCAATCGAGTTGCTTCGCCCGAGAAGCCCGACCGCCTCCGACTTCGTGAGCATTCACAAAGACATCTTTTCTTTGTTGCAGTCCGAGCTGGAGGCCAGCATAATGCGTCATCGGCTAAGCGGACTCAAAGAGTTTCAGGGACTGCGAAACATGGAGGATCGCTAGTCACGCAATTCAAACTCGTAGTTCTTGGGCTGACTCTCCTAGTAGTCGGCCTAGCCACCTATGCCTCAATCCCGGCTGTCCACACGACCCCAGTCGTTAGCGAACAGAACGTTTGGGTTCAAAACGGGTTTCCGATACAGGCAGGCGCTCTAGTTGGACAGCCAAGGAACATTAGCGCGTTTTCCGGCATGAACAATGAATTGCGCGCAAACGTGACAGTTTTCGAGTCTGGTGCAGGCGCTTCAACTATCCATTTCGAACTCTTAGCCATGAACGACTCTCAGTCATGCTCTCCATCGCCTCACCCTCCAACTGTACTCGTGGACCAAACGGTGGGAAATAAGTCGTTCAATATTCCGCTTAGGGAGGCAGGTACATACTGCTTCGTGTTCGACAACCAGGGTTCTCAACCATCGAAAACCGTTAACATTTCAGCCCGAGTCTTGGGAAGTACGGAGAAGGTCTTGATTGCCCGGGATGGAAGTGCGAATATGGTGGGTCTCGGGTTAGGAGCCCTTGGGCTCGTCGTTGTTATCTACGGGTACTCCAGAAAGAGCATCATTCCCTGGGAATGACCCCCTCGGAGACGACGGATTGCCCAGCCGAGTCGGTCCTGGTTCTGGGGAAGGGTAGGTCGGTAAGCCTCTAGCTTTGCCGAGTGCTTGATGGCGTCTCCGATGAAATGTTACCGCGAGTACTACGACTCCGAGGATCGTTGCTGCTGTAATCGCAGTAGCGAACGAGGGCTCTATTACGACTCGATAACTGGCGGTTAGAACGCTATCTTTGATAACTGAGATCCATCGTGGGTTCGACGTGCTTCCGTCGTCCCATGCGGCGAAGCTATCTGTGAGTCCGAGTTGAATGGTGGTGGATCCGATTGACACTGGAATTTGCGGTTGTATGAAAATGGTGTGGGGTCCATATCGCACCGGGAGCCTCAACTGGTTTGAAGCGTCCGAGGTCCAGTTGGCGCCGTCAATGGTGATGCTAATGCCCTGTGAGGGAGTGTTGATTTGCAAAAGAAGCCTTGGTGCACTGGTTCGATCAACCAGAACTGAATAGGAAGTCGGGCTGGTCGTCGTCACAATAACTTTTACGAAGTTCGCTTGGTCTGAGAACGTGTTATCACTGACGCAGGGAGAATTGCATGGTCCAAAGGGTGCGTCACTAAGATCTCCGCCTGGATGGGCATCTATCAGGCGGACGCTTCCATGTCCAGCCGCGATACTCTCATTTACTTTGTAGATTAGAATGCCTGCACCCGGATAATCTGAGGGAAAGGGAAGGTACTGATCGTACGTGCCGATCTCTGCCCTCATCTCTACGAGGTAGTAAGTCAGGGAACCATCCTGGTTCGCGGCAATAGGGATCTTAACGGATTGGGTGTTTGTGGTGGGGGATTCTAAGTTCGTCAAAGTGATGTTAGCGCTTTGACCTGGTTGAACGAGTGCCACTCTTGAGCTTGGAACAAAGCCTAGTTGTATCTTCGACCAGATAGAATGGTGAGATGGATACGTGCCGGGTTTAGGCTGGAGTGGGTTACCAGTGTTCGGGTTCCATTCTCCCAAGGCCATTATTTCCCAGTAGCCCAAGAAGTTATTCGACGGGTCGATTTGACCAGTCAAATCGTAAAGGTCTGGAAGTCCGAGGAGGTGGCCTGACTCGTGACAGAAAACCCCGATCGGGTCAGATTCAGCTACCACGGAGGTGGAAATCTTGTATGATATCAATGGAGCCGGGTTGAAAACATAACCTGGAATCGTGAAGGAATGAATGTCAGAGGGTACATGAGTCATCGCTTCGTCGTTGCCCGAGTGGACTACCATTGCAAACTTGTAGGTAGCGATGTCGACTCCTGCGTTGTATGCTGCTTGTAGCGAGTCAGATACTAGTTGGCTGTCACTCGATACAGTATCTGCTCCGTAGTAAGTCATCGTGTTCGGCAAAGTGTACCAAGCAGAGGTGGCCGCAGGGGTCATGCCGGTCTGAAATGAAACTGTTCCGAACGAGTCTTCGCTGTAATAGTTGTTCAAGTTTGAGAGCATCGTCAGAATTTGGGTGGGAGAAGTACCGTTTGCTTTGTGGGGAAACTGTACCGTAATTACGATGGTTCGCTGAGGACCATTCACCGCTGCAAGGGGTAAATGATTCGCGATAAGCCCGCCTTTCATATCCTCGTGAGTACCATTTATGGCTCCCACTGATAAGGATAGAATTATGAGTGCCAGAAATGTGCTCGTCGTAGAGCGGAATACCATCTGTGGTCCTTCGAGAAGCTATTAGTGAACCGGGCTGGTCTCTAGCGCCAAAAACAGACTGTAACCAAGTGAGTACTCTTCGAGTTTCAGAAGGATTGAAGAAACTGCTGTCCTGTGCCGTGGGACGGAAGAATCTTCTTTTGCGCATAGCTAGGGATTTGTTCGACTCGTGCCGCAAACCCGCGTTCGACGTAGTCTTAAATACCGTGCAAGCTGAAAAAAAGCTCTTCACATATCGAGTGTTGCCGAAGGTCTTCTAATGAGTCACAGCAAAGTTGGAATTGTTGGTTATGGGGTTTACATTCCCCGAGAACGGATTGAGACAGCGAAGATTGTTAGGGAGCGAGAGAAGAAGCGGGGGAAAGAACTTGAAAAGGTCCTGGAGAAAGTTAGACATGGACTTCTTCTACGTGAAAAAGCTGTAGCAGGCCACACCGAAGACACGATGACGATCGCCACCGAGGCCGCGGAGAATGCTATACGCATGGCCGGGATTTCTCCTGGAGAAATCGGGGGCGTCACCGCCGGTTCAGAGTCTAAGCCGTATGCAGTAGGGACGATTGCGCGACACGTCGCGTCATTCATTGGCGTCGGAGAGAACGTATTCATTGCCGACCTTGAGGGTGCCTGCAATTCTGGAATGCAAGGAGTCGGCTTCATAGATGCTGAGATTCGTAGCGGACGAATAAAATACGGTCTCGCGATTGGGTCAGATGTTGCCCAGGCTGAACGTGGGGACCCCCTAGAATACTCGGCCGGAGCTGGTGCTGGCGCTTTTGTGTTGGGAAGGAGCGATCTTATCGCGAGTATAGAGGACATTGCGCCTTATTCAAGCCTCTTCATGGACTTTTGGAGACGCGAGGAATCCGCTGTCCCCAAGCACTTTGGTAGGACGACAGTCGAAGCCTACAAATCACACATCATCGGTGCGATCGCCAACCTGTTCCGCAAGCATCCCAATCTTTCTTTGTCCGACTTTGACTGGATAACCTTTCACCAGCCATCGGGTTATCTTCCGATGAAGACGTGCAATGCGCTGACACAGGACGAAATCCCCTACGTTGGCGACTCGTCGATTGCTGAACGGATGAGGCTCACCGAGCAAGATATTGAGAAGAAAATCAAGCCCTGGCTAAGAGTATTGGATACAGGAAATACGTACGCTGCTTCTACGATGATTTCCCTCGCCTCGCTTTTCGACAAGGCAAGGCCGGGTGACCAGGTTCTGGCAGTGTCTTACGGCTCTGGAGCCTATTCAAACGCAACGTGGTTTGAGGTCCAAGATGGAATCGAGGAAAAGAGGGGACGAGCTCCAACCGTAATGAATTACGTCGATCGGAAATCTGAGATTAGGATAGATACATACCATGATTTGATTCGCGAACGACTGTCACGAATTAAGAGAAGGTTGGAGATTCCGCGACTGGTAGGTGATATTGAACCGGTCAACGGCAGCTATTTCTCGCTCTCTCTCTGCAAGGGTTGCAACAGGATCTATTATCCCGCAAGAGAGACCTGTCTGGCCTCCGATTGTCCGGGACCGATGGAGAAGAAACGCTTTCCGCGGTTTGCGAAGCTGAAGAGCGTCGCAAAGCTTCCCTTCAAGAAGAGATGGACTTCAAACTTCGAGCTACTTGAAAATAACAAGGTGCTGTTCGTCGACGCGGATGTCTCCGATTTGAAACCAGGGGTCCGACTGGAAGGGGTCATCAGAAGGCTTGACTACGAAGGGAAGGATGGACTCATCCTCTATGGAATCGCTTATCGGCCAATATTCCGGGAGGCCATAGTGGTGGTCACTAAGCCGAAGCCGATCGTTGTCGCGCCTACCCAATACGCCTAGACTCATTCCGACCTCGCCCGAGTTCTCGATCGAGGAGAGGGATCTAGAAGGGAAGTGCGGTAGCTAAGCTATACGCGACGGAAACTGCCTTCGAGGTGGCACATGAGTCTTTGCAGGTCCATGGAGGTATAGGCTTTACTAAGGAGCTGCCTGTGGAGCGTTGCTTCAGGGATGCCCGGTTTATGATGATTGGAGGGAGTACAAGTGAGATCATGAGGTACATCATTCAAAGAGAAGTCTATAGGGAAATGAGTCGACCTTCCTGATGTTACCGGCTGCTTTTGCGTGAAGTTACGCGAGACTTTAGTCGATTTCAGGTTGAAGGCCAATCAACAAAGGCCTCGCTTGTATGTCCACTGTTGAGATAGAGAATTATCGCTGGAAATGTGAGAACTTTCTAAAAGGGTATTGTCCGGGTAAAGACTGTGATGTCTGTGCGAAGGTAACGAATCGGCTCCTCCTCAAGGGGCTTGTCAAGATCACTCACGCGGATGAAGTCTTGAAACCAGTTCAGGCTACTGCACCGAACAGTCAGCCCTGATGTTTGCTCACAAGATTCCAATAAGTTTCTCAGAGTGCGATATACTTTTCAATAAACAGATACCTATCGCCTCAGTTTGCGCCTTTCATTCTGAGGTAGGTTTATACCGCAAGTTTCGCATTATATCGTATGAGCGCCAAAACTTGTCCACTCATGCGTCCACACATCGCTCGTGTCGTGTTAGAGGTTTCCTGAGTTGGTCGACATTCATTATTTCATCTTCATAATGAACGTGGACTCTGCAATCGCATCCGCGATCGCAGGTATCGTCGTTTTCGCTTTGACGTTTGTTGGGCTCAAACTGATCTACCGGATGTGGCGAAGGAATCTCAAATGCCCACACTGCGGAGAGACCTATCATAATCATCGAGTTTCTCCCACCGTGGAGAAGGCTTTGCCGAACGCTTTGTGGACGTAGAATCCGGTTCTGCCACTAGACCGTCAGTTTTTCCAGGCTGCGTGGATATTCAGTTATGAAGTCCATTCCATTTTTGGTTATCACTATCGTGTCTGAATGTCGGAACCCGGCATAGCCGGGAACGTAGAGTCCTGGCTCGCACGAAAACACCATTCCAGATCTCATGACCGTCTTCTCCCCTGGGTCGAGCCAAGGTGGCTCGTGACCATCGATTCCAATGCCATGGCCTACATGGTGACGAAGAGCGCTGGCCAGACCGGCCGCCTCAGCCATTCTCCGCGCTGCCGCGTCGACCCGGGAACAAGCAACTCCGGGCTTGAATGCTCTTAGTGCAGCGTCCTGAGCTCCTAGCATGGTTTCGAAGTATTTTTTTTCTCTCGGCCCGGGTCTCCCAACTATAACCGTCCGTTCGAGTTCGCTAGTGTATCCTCCTACTTCGACGCCGGCCTCAGTAACCAATACATCCCCTCTCCGGATCCTTCGCTTGGAGAAGACGGCGTGTGGCATAGCCGACCCAGGTCCGACCTGTCCCCGACACCCCACAACTACGGGTGAGAGGCCCCACTTTAGTTGGCGATATCTAGCTCCAAGTTTCTTCATCATTCCAGTAAACGCGTCGTAGCTCGCCTTCAGTCCGATTAGCGCATCATGCTTTCCGGGTGCGATGTTTTCCATTAGAATGTCGTGAGCCCTCTCAGCCCATCGAGCACTTTCTCTCAACAAGTGTATTTCCTGCCTCGATTTTACCCATCTCAGGGAGTCAACCAGCTCTTTGCCGTCAACCATCTTGGCCTGTTGGAGCAAGTCTCGCAGGGGAGGGCCTCGGTAGCCCCAGCCTCCAGCTGACCCGTCAACGGAGTCCGTCGCGATTTTCGATCCTGCCAATGCCTTTCGGGTCAACACATTGACAAAGTGTCGCATCGGATGAGTGATGCCAGGATAATCGGGATAACTGAAGAACTCTTCTATGAGAGCGCAATCTTGTCTTGCATGATCCTCCTCCAGCTGAGGACCCATCATGAAGATGGCACCTTCTTGCGGGATGACCAGGGCTAGAGGTCGCTCTGTGGAAATGTGGCTAAATCCAGTAGTGTAGAGAATTCGTGTGGGATTCGTAAGATAGAGTGCGGCGCACCTAGACTTCTTCAATTGAACCCGAATTTTCTCGATCCTGGATTTGTGCTCTGCCAGGCTGATAGCTAAGTCTCCCGAAACCATGTAGTTTGGCTTTCGATCGTTAGCGGTTAAGACTTAGGTTCGTGTCTAGCATTCTCTGCCACGCGTGTCGTCTGAAAGGTCGAATTGGATTCTTGGCGCAAAAAGGGGTGGTGGGAGTGGTACTCCCAAAATCAGTCGATGGCTATCTGCTTGGCCTTTGACCCGGTCTTTTTCCTAGTCAGCAATAGCTCCAGCACGCCATTCTTGTAAGATGCTTTTGATGTGTCAGGGTCAACTTCGACCGGAAGCTCCAGCTCCTTGTAGTAACGCCGTTTGTCCGTGTCCACCTTCAGTGTCAGCTTTTGTCCGTTGCATTCGAGGGCGATGTCTGATTTCTCGACACCTGGGAGCTCGGCTACGACTTTCACTGAGTCGGGGTTGACTATTGTGTCTACTAGGGGCTCTCGATCTTCCTTTATGTCGAGCTGTGGCCTAACCGCGCCTGATGGTCCTCCCTTCAAAGAGGGTTTGACGTTACCGAATTCTCTGATTACCGGTTTGCCGTCGGGACCCATGCTGAACGAGTAGCCGTAGACGAATGGACCCATTTCTCTCACGGTCCCACCGTCAGGAAGCTTTCGCTCTCTGATGAGATCCTTTGGAAGCTCCAAGTCCTTGAACATGGACTCAAAGTCCTGCTCGAGTTCGTCAAAGAGGTTGGCAGTGGGAAATCGCCATCGACGACGCAGCCAATTGGAAAAGAATTCATCTTCACTCAATCATTTTTCACCTCCCTAGTTCTTGATTCATCAAGGGTCTTCCGTGTCTTTTCTAGGAATGTGATGAATTCCGCGAGAACCGTCTTTCCGAATTGGCTCAATTCGTATGCTCCTTCAATATTCTCGTCGAGAAGACCTGCATCGGAAAGAGCGGAGATGTTGTGGTAGACAAGCTTTGGATTTATCCTGGTTCGATAGTCTCTTTTCGCGCCCGACCTTTCGAGTAGCGGTGCTAGCATTCTCATTCTGGTTTCATTTCCCAAGAGCTCTATGAGGCCCAGGGTTTCCCGAAATGTTTCCTGGAATGTATCACCGAACCAGCCGAGCACCTCCACCGTAGCCTTGCCTCTCTCGAGGGCAATGCGCACTGGTTCCTTTAGGGTAGGCTGATCTAATTCTCTTGGTAGAAGAATTATCACGTTGGTGTTCTGAGATTTGTTGATTGTTTCGAGGGATTTTGCGAGGGACTCGTCTATTCCTGTGGTCTGACAAAACACTGCTGTCAGGGTTTTGTTCTTGACGCCACATACGTCGACAATTATTGTGCTCGAATGGTCGTTGGGCGTTAGTTTCGCGTCTAGGTATGTGTCCATTTCTTGGGAGATCAGATTCCTTGCGGCGTGAAATCGTTCGAATTGCTTGAGTTCATTCTTTCCCGCTGGAGTTTGATGCTTGCGAGCGAAGGTTTTGTAGTCTAGGATGTCTTGTGGCGAGACGCGTTGCGCTTCTGCCGTCTGGGTTAGTTGTAGTATCATTGGTAGACCCTAATTCGTTACCCTAGGTAACGGAATTAGCCTATAAATGTTACCTTTAGTAACAACGAAGGTCTCGGTTACTTGTAAACTTACACCTTGGCATCCCCGAAATCTTCAGAATGGCGAAACGGCCTTTCCCGGGATGACCCTATCTCCTATCTCCGTAAGCTTGGGTTCCGGATTCAGTTCAGGGTCGTCGACCAGCGCTTGTCTAAGGCTTCTTCGATGGTCCGCCCAAGACCGTCGATGCATTCGCAAGAATCCCGATCTTGCTCGGTTGTCGGCTGTTATCTCAACAACTCCAAGCCCAAATTGGTTTGCTGTGGCCCGGAGCGATGGTCCAGTTGATTCCAGCTTCGAAAAACCATCTTGACTTTTCTGTCATGGTCCATCGCTCGAATCGTTTCGCTTACGGTCCGGCGATCAACTCCGACTGCCGGCTACTTTGACAGTTGGGATCTCGACATCATTGACAAAAGTCCTGTTGCCCCTCACGCGTAATCCATTCTTCAACAAGAACTCAGCAACTTGCAACCGTTCAGGACGAGTCTCAAAGAGAACCTGGATTCTCTTCCACTTCAGAGGTCCCGGAGAGCTCTTCTTTCTGATGAACCTTAAAGGGTTGTATTGATAACACAGCAACGGTCTTGGACCGGAAACGCGGAGTTGCAGTAGTCGCAACAGCAGTTGATTGGAGCTGAGTCGGTCGCAGTCGGGACGAAAGAACAGATTCGAAGAGGCTGAGTTCCAGGAAGACATTGTACGTCTCATCGCGATAGAAAGGAAGCCTGAGGAGGCGCTTGACGCCCTTTGTGCACACTATCGCGTAGAAAGGCCTGCCCTTAGGATTGGTCTACCTAGAGGGGAGAAAAAGGCGCTCGGGTGCTACGTGCACCGAGAACGGACCATCTACATATCGAGCGAAGATTACCTGTTTGATCCCTACGTATTGATCCATGAATTTTATCATCACCTAAGGCATGTAGACGGGAAACACAGAGGAACTGAGAGACACGCTCGAGACTTTGCTCTTTCCTTTCTCAGGAATGCTCAACGGACGGTTGCGAGTCGATCTGATGGCTTGAGTTAGGCTTTGAACCAGCTAAAAACGAGGTATCTGATCTCGTCCAGCTTTGTGTCTGGAATTGCTATGATGAATTGCTTCCTAACGGTTGTTGCCAGTCTTCCTGCCCGGACCACCTCGAAGGGTCCCATGATGGACTCGGGATCTTCGACAGAAACGATGAAGGGAGCATGATCTATCCCAGGTCCGTGCTCGTACACCGCAAAGTCAGCTCCGAATTTTATTCCAGGTGTGACGATGTAACCCTTGTTTCTCAGATCCTTGTATACTTGGTACGCTTGGCTGAATCCACGATATGTCTCTCTCGCTTCTCTCAGTAGAACTGATTTACGAACCGGTTCTTTGGTTCTTCCGTCAATCACGGATATCCTCTGATGTTCTAGAAGGTATAGTCCTTCCATGAGGTCTAGAAGGAGTGGGACGTCGAAGTCTTGGTCCGGCTTCGGTTTTGGTATTCCGACCGGTTTTCCAAAGAAGCCGGAGCGGTAAATGTCGAGCCCGTTTTTGGCGTCCCATACTATGAGTCGGGTTCCGATAAGTTCGGCTTCGCCTTGAAGCGTC
>Ga0209761_1002059_pt1 | contig 13144 bp, 12 predicted proteins | sample GraSoi013_1_40cm_4_FD_185818 | JGI IMG/M metagenome (GOLD analysis project Ga0209761, IMG submission 185818) | Grasslands soil microbial communities from the Angelo Coastal Reserve, California, USA - Sample 09_25_2013_1_40cm (SPAdes) (version 2) | ecosystem: Environmental > Terrestrial > Soil >... | reverse complement strand
GTTCCCTTCGGCCGAACCGAAACCCGTCATGCTCCGCGGCACAGACTTTAAACGTAGTCGCGCAAAGCACTTAGGTCAACTTCAGTTGGTGAACAGCCAACGCACGCCGTAGAACTGGAAGCGACGCGGATAATCGAGCCCGGGGACGTAGCTGAGGCGCTGTAGGGTCACGTTGCGCTGCACCCAAAAGATCGTGACACCCGCGATCCGCACCTCGACGTTCACCTCGCCGATGGTCGCTTCGGGAAGGATGCGCAGCGCACCCGATGAATCGATGCCCGCCGTCCCGCGACTCCACGAGTCAAACGCCAGCTCGCCCCGCAAAGCGAAAATCCCGCTCCGATACACGCGCCAGAATTTCGAATAGAACGTGAGCGATAAGCGCGCGTGATGCGGCGGCTCGAAGTCGTTTCCGCTGCGGACGAGCGGATCGAGGTACCAACCGGAGAGCTGCAGGCCCGGCAGGAGCCGCAGCGCGCCGTGCGCGGTGAAGTAGCGGGTGCGCTGGGTCGGGCTCAAGCGCACGGCGGTGGAGCTGTCGATCGCCGTGATCGGCAGGGGGAACCCGATCGGCGCGAACGGATCGCGGGTTGCGCCGCCCAGCTCGACGCTGAGCCAGTCGCGGTCCCATCGCACCGCCCCGGATGCGTCCACGGTGCGCTGTCCCCCGTCGGTCGAATCGACCGGCGCCTGCAGATCGTGCGCCCAGGCGAGGTCGCCGTGCAGCGAGAGCTCTGCCGGCAGACTCAGGCCCCCAGCCAGGTGGGCGCGATTACCCGACCTCCCGCGGCTGTATACGGAGTGGCGCGCGTCGCCCGCCAGCGTGAGGCCGGGAAACGGGCTCCAGGCGCCGCTGCCCTCGAACTGCCACGGACGGGCCTCGTCCAGCCTCTGGATCGCGAGACCGATGTGCGCTCGGGACCAGTCGTTCACGACCTCGAGCGCGCCCAGCGACAGGTGGCGATCCGGGGCCGCGGTATCGAGGCTCACGCTCGTCGTGGCGAACGTTGCCTGGGCGCGCAGTCCGACTCCGTCGTCACGGGCGGCCGCAAACACGCGGAGGATTCCGTCGCGCCGCTGGGGATGCCAGTTCGATGTGAGGTGCCCCTCGCTGCGGTGCCAGCGTGAGCTCAAGGTTTGGTACGAGGCTCCGAAGCGCGCGCTCGGTACGTACTCGGCCTTGAGCCAGAGGTCCACCGAGTTGAACGCCGTGCTCGAGCTGCCCTCGATGCCGTCGTTGTTGTTGTAATCGGCGACCAGCGAGAGGCCGAGTCCGGAGCGCCAGCGGCGCAAGAAGGCGCCGCGGTAGTTCGCCGTCTTCACTTCTCCTGTGGCCACCCCGACTTGCGACGCGGTTTCCGTGGAGCGTTGGCGGAGCGTGACGAGATAGACCCGGAGCGACGCGGGCAGCACGATCAGGTCGATGCGCTCGAGCGGCGCGAGTGGGATGCGGGCCGGGTCGAGGAACACCGAGTCGCGCCCGAGCGGCAGGTACGGCACGCCGTCCCAGTAGACTTCGAGCCCCGCCGCCCCGCGCCCGCCGTAGAACACGAGCTCGCCGGCGCCGTAGATGCCGCCGCGCGCCACGTAAACGCCCGGGATGTGCGCCAGCAGGTCCGACAGCGTCTGGACGTTCGAGAGTACGAGCGAATCGGCGTTGAACGTATAGCGCGTGCCGCGCGGCAGCGGCCCTGCGGGAATCGCCTGGGGGAGTACGGGCAGGTAGCGCGGCAGGGTGTCGCGGGTGGTGGTATCGCGCGGCGTCGTGTCTGCCGGGGTAGCGGCCGTGGAGTCGCGCCGCAGGGTGTCGCGGCGCGCCGTGCTGTCGACCTGAGCGGCGGCCCCGGCCGCGACCAGCAGCAACGCGGCGGCGCCCGCGAGGCCGCGGGTCACGCCCCCGCGCGCTTGAGGATGAACTCGGTGAAGAGCCGGACGCCGACCGCCGTCGGGCCCTTGGCCTGGTGCGGCCCCTCGCCGTCGGTGTACGCGGTGCCTGCGATGTCGAGGTGCACCCAGGGATACCCTTCCACGAATTCTTTCAGGAACCACCCGCCGGCGATCGATCCCGCGCCCCGCCCGCCCGAGTTCTTCACGTCCGCAATGTCGGACTTGAGCAGCTCGCGGTACTCGTCCCACAGCGGCAAGGGCCAGCAGCGCTCCCCGGCGCGCTCCCCCGCCTCACGCACTTCGGCCAGCAGGGCCTCGTCGTTCCCCATCTCGCCGATCGCCACCTGGCCGAGGGCGACTACCACGGCGCCCGTGAGCGTCGCGATGTCGATCACGGCCGCCGGCTTGAAGCGCCGGACGTACGACAGCGCGTCGCACAGGATCAGGCGTCCCTCGGCGTCGGTGTTGATGATCTCGATCGTCTTGCCGAAATGGCTCTTCACGACATCGCCCGGTTTGACGGCGTGGCCGGAGGGGAGGTTCTCCGTGGCGGGGATGAGACCGACCACGTTGACCTTGGGCTTGAGCTGTCCCAGGGTTTCGAACGTGCCGAGCACGGCGGCGGCGCCGGACATGTCGAACTTCATGTCTTCCATATTCTGCGCCGGCTTGATCGAAATGCCGCCCGAATCGAAGGTCACGCCCTTACCGACGAGCGCCACCGGAGCCGCGTCACCGGCGCCGTGATGCTCCAGCACGATGAAGCGCGGCTCCTGGTCGCTGCCCTGGGCCACGGCGAGCAGTGCCCCCATTCCTTCCTGCTGTAGCTTGGCCCGGTCGAGCACCGTGAGCTTGAAGCCGTACTGATCGGCGAGCTGCTTCGCCCGCTCCGCGAGGTAGCTGGGGGTACAGACGTTGCCGGGCAGCATTTGCAGCTGGCGCGTGACCCGGTGCCCCGCCGCGACGGCGTCGCCCACGCGCTGCCCGGCCGCGACCTCTTTCATCTCCTTCTGATCGCACACGAGCGTGACGCCCTCGACCTCGGGCTTCGGATCGTCGGGCGCGGCCTTGAGCTCGGTGAACGCCCAGGCGCCTTGCGCGGCCCCTTCCACCGCCGCCTGGCCCAGATCGCGCGCCGACACGCCGTTGCGCGCTTCGGGGGCGACGGCGAAGGCGAGCTGTTTCGTGCCGAGCGCGCGCGCCCGCTTGGCGGCGACGGCGGCCGCCCGCCGGATGGAGGTGCGGGTGACCTCGCCCGGCTTCCCCAGGCCCACGAGCAGGACGCGCTCCGGTTTGGCGCCGCTCGGGTAGAGCAGCGTGGCCTCGTCGCGCTTTCCTTTGAAGTCGCCGCTCGTGATGGCGCGGGCCACCACGCCCCCCGCGGCGTGGTCCAGGTCCGTGAGAGAGGCGGGCACGGCGCTCCCCTGCGCGAGGGCGACGGCGAGGAGCGGCGTGTCGAGCTGCGAAAGCGGCGCGCTGACGACGCCGCTGGTCATCCTAGACATGCTCGATTATGCACTCGGCAAAAGCCGAGGTCGAGACCTCGGTCGCGGCGGGCATCAGGCGCGCGAGATCGTAGGTGACGCGCCGCGCCCGGATCGCCCCGCCCAGCCCGCGCACGATGGCGTCGGCCACGTCGTTCCATCCGAGCTCCTCGAACATCATCGCCCCCGACAGGATGACGCTCCCGGGGTTGACCTTGTCCTGCCCCGCGTATTTCGGTGCGGTGCCGTGCGTCGCCTCGAACACGGCGTACCCGTCGCCCAGGTTGCCCCCCGGCGCGAGCCCGAGCCCGCCCACCTGGGCCGCCGCGGCATCCGAGAGCAGGTCGCCGTTCAAGTTGGGGGCGGCGATCACCGAGTACTCGTCGGGGCGCAGCACCAGCTGCGCGAACATCGCGTCGGTGATGCGGTCCTTCATGATCACCTTGTCCGTGTCCCGCTTCCCGTCTCCCGCGTCGGCCTCCGGGATGGTCTTGTCGCCGAACTGCTCTCTCGCCACCTCGTACCCCCACTCCCGGAACCCGCCCTCGGTGAACTTCATGATGTTGCCTTTGTGAACGAGCGTGACCGAGCGCCGACCAGCGCGCAGGGCGTACTCGATGGCCTTCACGACCAGACGCTGGGAGCCGAACTTGGACATCGGCTTGATCCCGATCGCGCTCCCGGGGCGGATCTTGGCGCCGAACCGCTCGGTGAGGAACCCGATCAGGGCATCGGCCTCGGGACTGCCGGCCCGGTATTCCACGCCGGAGTACACATCCTCGATGTTCTCGCGGAAGATCACCACGTCGAGCTTCTGGGGCTCGCGCATCGGGCTGGGCACGCCCTCGAAGTAGCGTACCGGCCGGACGCAGGCGTACAGGTCCAGCAGCTGCCGCAGCGCGACGTTGAGGGAGCGGATGCCGCCGCCGACAGGAGTGGTCAGCGGACCCTTGATCGCCACCCGGTGCGTCCGGATGGCGTCCAGTGTGGCCTCCGGAAGCCAGTTCCCCACCTGTTTGAAGGCCTTCTCGCCGGCCAGGACCTCGAGCCAATCGATCTGGCGTTTACCGCCGGACACTTTCCGGACAGTGGCGTCGAACACCCGCCGCGCGGCGCGCCAGATGTCGGGCCCGGTGCCGTCGCCTTCGATAAAAGGAATGATGGGGTGGTCGGGCACCACCCACCGACCGTCGCGGAACTCGATGCGCTCGCTCATGGCCAGGCAGTCTACACGCGCCGGGCGGGGTTGCGCCAGGCGAAACGCCGGCCGTACACTTGGGGCGATGCGCGCCACACCACGGCTTACCCTGTTCACGCTCGCGGCGGTCTGCTGGCTGGCCGCGGGGCCGGGTGGGGCGACCCTGCAGGGTACGCTGGCCTGCCGGCATCACGCGACGCACCAGTCCCACCCGGGCCATGGCGGGGCGCCGGCCGACGGCCCGTGCTTCTGCGGTGAGATGACTGGTAGCGCGGACCTCGCTCTGTCGGCGGCGGTGCCGGCCCCGTTCCCGGCGGCGCCTACGATTGCGATGCCGGAGCAGGTCGTGATCGACCGCGCTCTCTTCCCGCTTCCCCCTTCCCCCTCTTTCAGCCCCACTACTCCACCTCCGAACGGGCTCGGCTGACCTGACGCGTTAGCCACCCACAACTCGGAGGATTGTATGCGCAGTGCGCTTTGGAGCGCTCTGCTCTGCGGCGTTGCGATCGACGCTGCCGCGCAGGAGCGGTCCGTGACATTTGAAGAGCCGTCGCCCGTCGCCATCACGGGCTTTGCGGTTGGTCGGGCCGACTACGATCGGGTCGTCCGCAGCAACACGTTTACCGCCGGGAAAGTCGGCGTGAGCTTCTTCAAGCCGGTGGGCGATGCCTACCTGTTCGCGCAGCTGACGACGGCGCTCGAAGACGGGGCCGCGTCCACCGACATCGACAACCTGCTCGTGAGCTGGACGCCGCGGCGCGCGAACCGCTGGGCGCTGGCGTTCGGTCGGTTCGACGCCCCGATCGGGTTCGAGCGCGACGACGAGCCGCTGAACCTGATTCCGACCAATTCGTTCAACTTCAGTTACGCGCGTCCGACCAAGCTGACCGGCGTGCAGGTCCACTACACTGCTTCGCCGCGGTTCGAGGTGTGGGCCGCCGCCGCCAACGGGTGGGATGTTACGGTGGACAACAACCGCGGCAAGACCGCCCTGGTGCGCGCGCAGTGGACCCCGATTCCGTGGGTGACGCTGGGAGTCACGGGCGTGTACGGGCCCGAGCACGACTCGACCGACGCCCATCAGCGGTCCCTCCTGTCGAGCGACCTCACCGTGGACCGCGGTCGCGTGATCCTCGCCGCCGAGGTCAACCTCGGTCGGGAGCAGGACAGCGGCGGCGCGCCGACGTGGCGCGGGGGGGCGGCCACCGCGTTCGTACGCGTGACCCGCAACGTCGGCTTCACCGCGCGGTACGACCAGCTGGAAGACAGCGACGGCCTGCTCACCGGGACGCCGCAGATCTTGCGCTCCGTCACGGTCGGTCCCATGTGGTATTTCTCGAGTGCGCGGGAAGGCATCTTCAGCAACATCGAGCACACGCGGTTCCACCTTCCCCAAGTAGCGCTGCGCGCCGCCGTCCGCGCGGACTGGTCGTCCGCGCCGTTCTTTACCGATGCCACAGGGGCGCTGCAGAGCTCCAACACCAAGGGCGTGCTCGAGCTCGTGTACGTGTTCTAGGGAGGGAGAGGCCATCCATGCTGTACGACTTGCGACGTGCGGACATCCGGATCAAGTGGCTCGTCACGGGGCTGCTCGCCACGTTGGGGCTCTCCTACGTGTTCGGGGCGGTGATGGTCGCGCTGTACGCGGGATTTACGCCGCAGCGCGTCGCGGCGACGTACGCCGGTCCGGAAATGTCGATGACGATGCCGCCCGAGACCACGGTGGTCGTGCAGCGTCCCATGGCGATGGCCGACTTCGCCCGACCTGAGGTCCACACTGTCGACACCGGCCTCCTGATCCAGGACACCCACGTGCACGTTCCGATGTACGGTCTCATTGCGGCTGCCTTGGGCGTCGTGGTCGCCGGGCTCTCGCTGTCACGGCGTTGGGCGCTCGGGCTGATCGGGCTCCTGTTCGCCGCCCCGTGGCTCGACTTCGCCGGTATGTGGCTCACCAAGTTCGCCTCGCCGCGCTTTGCGATCGTGACCCTCGCCGGTGGTTGGGCGATGGGCGTCGCCTATCTCATCGTCGCGGCGCTGGCGGTCCAGCAGATGTGGTTGTCACGTGAGAGGAGTTGACCGATGAACTTTCTGATTCGCGCGGCGGCGATCGCTGCCCTGCTGCACATCACACCCGTGGTCGTGCTGGTCAAACGTCCGGACGCCGTGCACGCGCTACTGCCGGGGGCCGATGCATACGTGGCCCGCGAGGTACACCTGAGCGCCGCGGATGCGCACCGGTTGCACGAAGCCGTGGACTGGAGTCCCGAGGACGGCGTGCTGGTGTTCTACGGGGGCATGGCCGGGTCTACGTCCATGGGCGCACTCGAGTTCGTGCGCGTGGACACGCCGCACGGTCCGATCGAGGTGGCCGTGGGCTTCACGCCGCAGGGCGCGGTACGCGGCGTCGTCGTCACGAAGGCGACGGTCGAGATGAAGCCGTGGGTGCTCGAAGCCGTCGCGGCCGGGTTCACGGATCAGTATCGCGGGCTCAAGCCCGGTGGCGCCGCACCCGCGGGAAGTGCCGCGATCGCGGGGCGCGCCGGGAATCTGGCGGCCTACGTGGCAGGGGAGGTGGACAAAGGGGTGGCGCGCGCTCTTGCGTCTTATGGCGCGTTTTACAATCATGTGAAAGCGTAGGAGAGGATGGTTGGAAATGCGCAAGAGACTCTGGGGCGTGACCGTCGTCGTGACGGCGCTCGTAACGGTGGCGTGTCCGTACGACGGTCAGCTCACGAGCAATCGGGGCATCGCGTCGGGGGGGGGCGGCGGCGGCGGTACCGGTCCGGACGCCCTTTCCTTCCTCGTCCCGCCGAGTAGTGCCACGGCGGGCAACATCATCACCCCCGCCATTCAAGTGCTGGTGCGAGACAGCCTGGGCAGGCCGGACTCGGCCTTCGCAGGTACCATCACCATGAGTATCAGCGTGAATCCGGTCGGCGGCCGGCTCTCCGGCACCTTGAGCATCGCGCCCGTCAACGGCATCGCGTTATTCGGCGACCTCGTGATCAGCGCGTCGGGCACGGGATACGTGCTCCAAGCCACCGCTTCGGGCGCGACGACAGCGTCGAGCGGCCAATTCACCATTTTCTCCCCGTAGCACCGGCCGGCACCGCGGTCGGCTATCCCGCGGCGCGGCCCGATTCGTTCCAGGCGATCTCGAAGGACCCGTTGCACCGCTGGCAGCGCATGCTGGCGGGGTGGCCTTCGAGCTGTGCGCGGTTGCGGCAGTTGGGGCAGACGGCGTAACTCGCGCCCCAGGTGGCGGGAAAGCGGGCGGTGTGCTTGGGGCTCTGCACGACGGACCAGCGCAGGGCCGGCTCGGACGAGAGTTGCAGCTGTCCCCGCGGCACGGAGAGCGGCTTTCCTTTGACGTCGAGCACGACCTCGCTGGACGTCAGCTTCAGGATACGGTACCAGGCGCCCTTGCGGAGCGCGCACTTCACATCCGCCTTCAGACGGGCCCACTGGAACGCCGCCGGCATGCCCTTACGCTGGTACGTGGCGCGCGGGACGTCAATCCACGCGCTCGACCGCCTCGCGTTTGAGACCGGGCCACGCCGCGCACGCCCGGACCCAAGCGCGCTTGCTGGTCGCATCCAGCCGACCGGAGCTCTCCTGCTTCAACCAATCGAGTAACCTGGCCGCCGAGTCGTGCACGGCGACGCGGTGCTCTTCTCTCAGGCCCTCGGCGTCCCGCAGCGACCAGCGGCACAGGTGCGCCACGAGCCGCAGCCGGATCGTCAGGTAGATGTCGATGTCCACGCCGCGCGTGAGCGCGGGGGAGCCACCGCGCTCCTCGGCGTGGCTCAAGAGCCAACCGCGGAACGCCAGGTCCCGATCGCCGGTGCGGGGGATCCGGAAATCCAGGGGCTCGCCCCGGAGGTTCTCCCCGCCCAGCGGGATCATGAGCGCCGATAGATCTCGATGCGCACTAGGCGTCGTAGCTCGGGGAACCCGGCGATAGCCTCACTCCACGGCTTGTGGAGCACGGCCCGCGAGGCCTCGTCGAGGTTCGCTTCGTACGTGTCGAGCGCCGCCCAGTTCGGGAATTCCAGGATCACGAGATTGGTGTTTTCCCCGGCGCCGGTGTACTGCGCCAGTTGCACGTGGGAGACCATCGCTTTGCGCCGCACCAGCTCGTCCAAGACCGGATCGGCGATGTCGCTGAGCGCCTTGTTGTACGCCGCCGCTTTGCCAGGGAGCGCCTGGTAGAAACCGACCCAGTAGATGTGGCCGGCCGCTGCCTGGCCGGCGAGCGGCGTCGCGAGGGTAATGATGGTGAGGAGAGTTGGCAGCGGGCAGCGCATGTGCGCGGGTTCCTGTTCGCGGGGATGGCACGAACATGGACCCTGCCGCGCGCGACGGCAAGGAACATCCCATGGCGCCCGTGTTGTGTGGCGCGCACGCGACAGGCCCTGCGTTTACAGGAGACGGACCAACGTGTGACGCAGCGTTTACAACGACAGGCGAGCGTGCGGCGACCCCAAAACTCTCGGAGGCGATGCTCATGGCTGCCCTGCCGCGCCGTACGTTCCTCTCAGCCGCCGCCGCCGCGACCGGTGGCCTCGTCGTCGGGTGCGCGGACCGCACCGTCGGCGTGCCGGTGTTGTCCCGGATGGCGAGCTGGCTCACCATCGATCCGCAGTCGTGTGGGATCGAGCATATCGTAGTCATGATGATGGAGAACCGGTCGTTCGATCACTTTCTGGGATGGTTGCCCGACGCCGATGGGCGGCAGGCCGGCCTCAGCTATGTCGACGCCGGCGGCACGAGCCACGCCACGTATCCGCTCGCGCCGGATTTCCAGGGATGCGGCCACCAAGATCCCGACCACTCCTATGCCGGTGGGCGGGTGCAATACAACGGCGGTGCGTGCGACGGCTGGCTCCGCGTCAACGATACGTTCTCGATAGGCTACTACCGGCAGGAGGATCTCTCCTTCCTGGGTCGCGCGGTGCCGCAGTGGACATCGTTCGATCGCTATTTCTGTGCGATCCTCGGGCCGACCTTTCCGAATCGGATCTACCAGCATGCCGGTCAGACCGACCGGCTGAGCAACACACCCGTCTTGTCGACCCTGCCGACCATCTGGGACCGATTGGCCGCGCGCGGCCTCCGGGCCCGTTACTACTACGGCGATGTGCCCTTCCTCGGGCTCTGGGGCGCCAGGTATGTCCCGATTAGCAGACCGCTGGACGAATTCTTCGCCGACTGCCGGGCGGGGTCGTTGCCGCATGTGGCATTCGTCGACGGGCCCTTCCTCACGGAAGCGACCGGGACGGGGCCGGACGATCATCCCTTCAGCGACATCCGTGCGGGTGAGGCGTTCATGAATCGGATTTACGCGGCCGTGACCGCAAGCCCGGCGTGGGAGCACACGGTCCTGGTCATCAACTTCGACGAATGGGGCGGGTTCTTCGACCACGTCCCTCCACCGGCCGCGCCGATCCCGGAGGCCACCCGCGCCGCCGGGGACGCAGACGGGCTCCGGGGGTTCCACCCCCACCCTGCTCGTTTCGCCGTTCGCGCGCCGCCAACACACGTCGCACGTGGTGTACGACCACACGTCGGTGTTGCGGATGATCGAGTGGCGCTGGAATCTCCAGCCGCTTACCGTCCGGGACCGGACGGCGAACAATCTCGCACAGGAGTTGGACTTCAGTCGGCCGCAGCTCGACGGGTCCGTATACTCCGTGCCCGCCGTGACCGGGGCGGTGTGCCCGGTGAACCCGGCCTTCGTGGCTAGCGGCGGCGGCCCGCACTGGGACGCGCTGGGCGACGTCGCGCGGAAAACGGGCTGGGGTATCTAGGGAGCGGTGAGGCTGAGCCGACTACCGTCGGCAAACAGCACGTCGGAGGTCTCCCACACCAGCTTCATCTTGTCGAGCGGCGTGTCCCGCAGGCGCTGATGCGCGAGCCGGAACGGATTGACCCGAACGATCCGTGCCGGCTCGCGTCGCGTTTGTCCGGCGGTGAGGGGCAAGTCCACCTTGAGGTGCGCGCTGTAGATCGAATCCCCGAACGTGTCGAGGAAGGTGGCGTCGCCCTGGAACGCGCGGATTGCTTTGTCTCCCTTGTTTTGATACGCGAAGGCCAGCGAGATGTAGTCCTCGTATTGCTCCGAGTCGGGATCTCTCGGCAGGTACGTCTTCTTGACGACCGTGACGACGAGGAGGGGCTCGAGCAGCTTCCGGACGCTGTCCCGGCGCGCCCGATCCGCCGCCAGCGCCGCCGCGTTGACTTGGGCCTTGCGGGCCTGCTCCGCCCGCGCCCACGCCAGGATATCCGTCACCGTCATAGTGTCGTGCGGCGCTTTCAGGGCAAATCCGCTGTCGCCTGCCACGTCCAGGAGGAGGCGTGCGTCAGCGAGCGGGACCCGGACGCTGTCGGCCGCCTTGAGAACGGAGTCGAACCGGATCACGGGGACCTTGGCGGCGCGAAACGCGTCCTCGCGAGACTTGCAGCCCGAGAGCACCGCGCCAAGCAGGCCGGCGCACACGACGTTCGTGGTCCACCTCGATGCGCGCATCGTCGATCAGAGTCTGTAGCCGACGAGCGTGCCCGCCGTGGTCCGTAAGAACAGCATGTTGGCGACGTCGTCCACCGCGTACACCGGCTCGCGCTCCTTGCCGAGATCGACGCGCGAGCGCGGTTGCCCGCTGTCTTTGTCGATCTGCAACAGCACGTTCCCGTTCCCTTCGGGTGCGCGGGTCAACATGAAGACCGCGCCCGGGACGGTGAGCGAGGCCTTGAAGCGCTTGGTCGCGAGCGCGGCTGCCTGCTGCGAATAGCCCGTGAGTTGTGCCCCGCCCTGCGAATACGCGGTCGCGATCTGCCCGGTGATGCGGCGCGCGTTGGGATCGGTACCGTTGCGGGACGCCTGGGCGAAGGCGTCGCCGTACGCCGAGGCGGCGGCGCCGTACAGGCCGGCGCGTATGGAGTTGATCCGGTAGAGCGCGCGCAGCAGCCCGGGTAGCTGGGGCGCGGGATAATAGACCTGTTGCTTCACCTGCCCGTCGCGCGCGATGACCACCAGGTTTTGCGGCGAGGTGAGGACCAACCCCGCGGGCCGGATCTCCATGTCGGTCGGATCCTCGCCGCCTTGCAGCTTGATCTCGCCACCGATGGGCCGGAAGGTGCCGGCGGTGCGATCTACCGCGTACAGCCGGTGGTCGTGGCTGGCGAACACGTACAGCGTCGAGCCCTCGACGGCGTGGTGCAGCGCATACCGCGCGGTATTGTACTCACCCGAGCTGAGCGGCTTCCCACTTTCGATGGCGTCCTTGAATTTGGGCTCGCCCGAAGCGAGGTCGATGACGTTCACTTCGGCGTTGGTGGCCGCATCGGGACGCGAGATGTAGAGCAGGCCCGCTGCGCCGGGCAGGAGCTCGGCGTAGGCCAGCTGGCCTTTGATCTTCACGTCTTTCTTCAGGCGCACGGTCGTCGTCGCCACGTCCAGCACATTCACGAAGGTGCGCGACTCGGCGTCCACCGCCAGCACCGCGGAGCCACCGACGATCATCGCGTCCGTCACCGTGCCGCGCATGCGCAACGGCTTTTCGGCGATGGTCGATCCATCGTCGTAGCGAGCCACGTTGAGCCCCGTCTGCACCACGCCGTTCACGATGCGGACGTTGCCCGTTGCCTGGTTCGGTGGGGGTGATTCGGGGAGGATGATGATGCCGTCCGGGTGCTCCACGATGCCGTGCACCCAGCCTTCGACCATCGCGGGCTTGGCCCAGAGCGCCTGACCGTCGGCGAGGCGATACGCCATCAGCCGGTCGTCGAACCCGACGTACAGACGATCGGACTTGTGGGCCGACGGGAAGAGCCGAACGTGGCGCGCGGGGTTTCCCGCGCGGGCGGTGGGCAACGTAGCGGACCACCGCACCGCACCCGATTTCGCATCCAGCGCGCGCAGACCCATGAGCGTATGAACCACGATCATATCGGGCCCGGCCTGCAGCACCTCGAGCGCGGTGCCCTCGGAGGCGGCGCGCACCAGGCCCTGCATCAGCCCGCCCAGCCCTTTTTTCTTGGGCCCGGTCGGCTCGAACAGCGCGTCGTTCACCCAGCGCTGCTCGCCGGTCACGAGGTCGTACAGCGCCACGACCGAACCTCCCGACGCCGTGCGCCCGTGCACCAGCAGCGTGCCGCTCTGTGGCAGCACGCGGCGGGTGACGATTTGGGTCAGTCCCGGGCGCCGGGAATCGAACACGACGGCGCCGGTCACCGGATCGAGGATCACCAGCAGGCCGGGGCGCGCTGCTTCCATGAGCAGGGAGCCCTCGACCATGCGGACGCTGTCAGGCGGTAGCCCACCCAGCTCGGGTTTCTCCCAGGTGATCTGGCCGCGCTCAATGTCGACGCCCGCGAGCCCGGCGTCGGTCGAGACGAGGAGCGCGCCCGCCGGGGTCACCTGCTGCCAGCGCACGTCGCCTTTCAGCTTGAGGGTCCACGCAGCGGTCGCACCGGAGGGGCCGGCCGGGGGTCGCGCGGGTGCTGCGGCGGTCTGAGCGAGGGCGGCCGTGTGAACCATCACGACGAGCGCGGGCACGAGCGTACCACGAGC
>Ga0209761_1002057_pt1 | contig 13149 bp, 15 predicted proteins | sample GraSoi013_1_40cm_4_FD_185818 | JGI IMG/M metagenome (GOLD analysis project Ga0209761, IMG submission 185818) | Grasslands soil microbial communities from the Angelo Coastal Reserve, California, USA - Sample 09_25_2013_1_40cm (SPAdes) (version 2) | ecosystem: Environmental > Terrestrial > Soil >... | reverse complement strand
AACAACCGCCGGTCAGCGGTTGGCCATTTTCTGGGCCATGTAGAGGACCAACTTGCGATCCCCTTCATCCAACTTGCTCAGCAGGCGGCGAAGCCTGTTGAGAAAGCGGGCGTCTTTCCCCGTGCTGCCCCAGGCGATATCGTCCGACGTCTTCCGCTTGGGGAGGTTGGGGAGTTGAGGCGGTTCTTCACCGTCGTAGAAGAGTTGATAGAGAGGCACCTCGAGAGCGCGGGCCAGCTTCTCGAGCGTTTCAATGGCTGGGACAGTGTGGCCATTTTCAACGCGGGAGATGTAGCAACGAAGGAGGCCGGTCCGCTTCTCGATGTCACCCTGGGAGAGTTTCTTGTCCTCACGCAAAGTGCGGAGGCGGTCACCTATAATCATGGGGGTATTATTCCATGCTGGTAAGAGTGAGGCAAGCGGAAACTTCTGGCCAGCCGAGCTGAAGCATCTGTGCGTTTGCGGGAACGGTCAGACCGAGAAAGTCAACCAAGAAGATATGGGGCACGCACCCAAACTGGAACCATCAAATACGCCGCAACCGGCTACTCCCGCGGGCCGCGGGACATTGCCAGGCGGGGCGGCGGAGGACCGCTCGCTGGTGAGGCAGGCGCAGGGCGGTTCGAAGGAGGCGTTCGAAGAGCTGGTGACGCGCCACCGGCACCGTGTGTTTGCAGTGGCCGGAGGGATCCTCCGGCGGCGCGAGGACGTGGAGGACATTGCCCAACAAGTCTTCGTGAAAGCCTATTTCTCGCTCAAGCGGTTCGACCAGCGCGCTGCATTCAGCACATGGCTCTACAAGATTACGATCAACGAGTGTTGGGACTTTCTCCGGAAGAAGAAAGTGCGACCACTGGTATACGAAGCGGACCTGAGTGAGGACCAGGCAAGGCGGTTCGGAGCTTCGCTCGAGGGGGGAAGCGATGGGCCGGATGTGAGCGACCGTCTGGAAATGCGCCAGCGAGTCGAGCGAATGCTGGACTGCCTGGAGGAACGCGACCGGTTGATGCTGAGGCTGAAAGAGATCGAAGGATTCTCGGTGGAGGAAATCGGAGAGATCCTTGATCTGAATGCGAACACCGTGAAGGTAAGGCTGTTTCGCGCGCGGCGCAAGATTGTCTCTTTATGCCGGAGGCGTGCCGGAAAGAAAACTTTTGATGCAACCAACGAAACCGGATCGGGCCGGAAAACGATCTAATACAGCAGGAGGGAATACGAGGCCATGTGGCCAAGGCGAATTCCAAAAGAGGAAGGCTGCCGAGAGTTGGGCAAGGTACTTCGCGAGGCGCTCGAGACTTCAGAGGCGGAGCGGTACGAGGACTTTCTCGCCTCCGCAGAGCCTTCAGTCCGCGAGCATGTGATGATCTGCGAAGGCTGCCGCGCGGAGCTGAGCGACGCGCTTCTGGTGCGACGCCTGCTGCGTGGAAACGTGCCGGCCGCGGCTGATCCCGGCCGGACCTTTAGCACCCGAGTAATGAACGCCATTGTGGAGGAGGAGTTCCGGCGGCGTTCGCCGGAGGGTGCTTGGGTCGCCGTGCCGAGACTGGCCGCCCGCCTGGCCTGGGCATCCGCTATCGTGCTGCTCCTTGCTTCGAGCTGGCTCTATGAGCAGCGTCCGGCAAGGGTGGTGAACTCCGGAGCGAAGAACTCGTCTACGGACGTGTTCCTGGAGCCCGCGCCGCAGCCCTCCACTCGGGATGAAGTTTTGCTGAGTCTGGCGGAGAAGGAACCTTGATGGAGACGTCTACCAGCCGAAAGGCCATTCTCTGGATTGCCGTGGTTTTTGTATTTGGTCTGGCGCTCGGCGGCGTGGGAGGGTACTACGTGTCGCACCGAATCTATGCCGCTCCCGCGCCCCAGACGGATGAGGCCAAGCGGGCACATCGCGTCGAGCAGCTCACCGACGAACTGAACCTGACCAGCGCGCAACAGCAGCGTTTGGACCAGATCTTGGCAGGCGCGCAGGGGCGCTACCGGGCGATTCACGAGCAATACCAGCCTTCGATTGAGGAAGTGCGGCAAAAGGCGCGGAGCGAAATTCGCGCGATCCTGACGCCCGAGCAGAAGCCGAAGTTCGAGCTGTTCCTGAACCGGCTCGACGAGGAGAGGCGGCGGTCGGGCCGGTAGTAAATGGCCGCCCCCTATCCGCTCTGCGCAACACTGCGCTCTTACCGATGAAACGCCTCTTTGAATATCTGAAGGAGTTGTGGAAGCGGTCCAAGTGGGCCCGCCTGGCCATGCTTGCCGGAGCGGCACTGCTGCTCGTGCTCGTCTACGGCCATTTCCGCTCCGGATCGGCATCGGAGTATTACACAGCCAAAGTGGAACACGGGGATATCGTCCAGATCGTTTCGGCCACAGGGACGATCAATGCCGTGACCACCGTGCAAGTGGGTTCGCAAGTCTCCGGAAACATAAACAGGCTCTACGTCGATTTCAATTCGCATGTGAAACAGGGTCAGCTTGTCGCAGAGATCGATCCCGCGATTTTCCGGGCACAGCTCCAGCAGGCAGAGGCGGATCTGGCGAATGCGGAAGCGAATGTCACAAGCTTGCAGGCGCAGATTGAGACACAACGCGCCGAGGTGCTCTCCTCGAGCGCGGAAGTGGACAAGGCGCAAGCGCAATTGAACGATGCGCAACTGCAATATGAACGGACGAAAGGACTGGCGGAGCAGGGAATTGTTGCCGTTTCGCAGCGCGATACCGCCAAGGCCGTGGCCGACGCCGCAGTGGCCACACTGCATTCTGCACAAGCGGTGCTGGCGCAGTCCAAGGCCAAACTGAATTCCTCGATTGCGAACCTCGAACAGGCCAAAGCGCAAGGGAAGCAAAAGAAGGCCACGGTGGACCTGGCGCGGCTCAACCTCGACCATTGCAAGATTTACGCCCCAATTGACGGCACGGTGATCGCGCGAAATGTGGACGTTGGTCAGACGGTCGCGGCAAGCCTGCAGGCGCCGGTGCTGTTTACCATCGCCCAGGACCTGACGAAGATGCTGGTCTATGCGAAGACCGATGAAGCGGACGTCGGCCGCATCAAGGTGGGCGGGACGGCGACATTCCGGGTCGATTCGTTTCCGAGAGAAACCTTCAGCGGGAGCGTGTCGCAGATCCGCATGAACGCCACGACCGTGCAGAACGTCGTCACATACGACACCATCGTAGCCTTCGATAATCCCGAACAGAAACTGTTTCCCGGGATGACGGCCTACGTGAGCATTCCCGTGGCATCGGAGAGCGACGTGGTGAAGATTCCCAACGGAGCGCTGCGGTTCAAGCCGGAGATTAGCGAGGAGCAGAGGAGGGCGCTCTACGCCAAGTACAACATCCCGGAGACCGGACGCGGAGCGCGGAAAGACTCAGGCGGCGGGCCGGGCACCGTAGAGGCAGCTGCAGGGCCGCCCCGCGGGGCCGGTGCGGGAGGCCAAGGGATGCGGCGCGGCGGAGGGACGCCTGGAGGCGGGGGCGGCTCCAGCACGCGAGAGGATTACGCTGTCGCTTGGAAGCTGCTGGCGGACAAATCGCTTGAGCCTGTGCGGCTCAAGCTTGGGGTTACCGATTTCACGTTCACAGCCATGAAGGAAGGACCCTTGCAACCCGGCGACGTGCTGGTAATTGGTGAAGCCTCCAAGAGCGGCAAGCCCGGCGCGCAACAGAGTCCTGTGGGCGGCGGACCGCGGCGTTTCTGAGACGCATGCTCGGGGATTGAGGTTCGAGGTTGGAGCAAAACACCGCAGCGGTCATCCGGCTTGAAAGCGTTCACAAAACGTATCATCTCGGCGAAGTGCAGGTGCACGCGCTGCGCGGCGTCACGCTGCAAATCCGGAGCGGCGAGTTCGTCGCCATCATGGGCGCGTCGGGTTCGGGCAAGTCCACGCTAATGAACATCCTTGGCTGCCTGGACCGGCCGACGAAAGGGCATTACTGGCTGGACGACGCCGACATCTCGCACATGAGCAAGAACGAGCTGGCGCGCATCCGCAACCGGAAGCTGGGGTTCGTGTTTCAGCAGTTTAATTTGCTCTCGCGGACGTCGGCGCTGGAAAACGTCGAACTGCCCACGATCTACGCGGGCATCCCCCCTGCGGAACGGCATAAGCGCGCCCGGGAAGCGCTCGAGCGCGTGGGATTGGGAGACCGCGCGGAGCATCATCCGAGCCAGCTTTCGGGCGGACAGCAGCAGCGCGTGGCCATCGCGCGGGCTTTGGTCAACCACCCGCAAATCGTGCTTGCCGATGAGCCGACCGGGAATCTCGACAGCCGCACTTCGGTTGAAATCATGGACATCCTGCAGCGGTTGAATGAAGAGGAAGGGCTGACGGTGGTCATTGTGACGCACGAGCCCGACATCGCGCGGTACGCGATGCGCGCGATCGAGTTTCGCGACGGAAAGATCCGGCGCGATCAAGAGATCGAAGAGCGACAGATCGCCCGAGAAGTTCTGCCCACGCTGCCCTCTCTCGAGGACGCGGATGCGGAAGAAGCAGAGGAAGAGTCGAAGGTGGCGCCGGGAGAGTCTCCGGCAAAAGCGCCGGCCTGAAAGCGGCAATGGATTTTGTGAACACATTTCGGCTGGCGCTGCTGGCTCTGGCGCGCAACAAACTGCGCTCAGCGCTGACGATGCTCGGAATCATCATTGGCGTTGGCGCGGTGATCGCCACGGTGAGCATCGGGCAAGGCGCCGAGTATCTCGTCCAGCAGGGAATCCAGAGCATGGGGACAAACGCCGTGTTCATCGCGGCGGGCAGCAACCGCCCGGGCGGATTGCGCATGGGCTCATGGGCCATCAAGACGCTCACGATGGACGATGTGCAGGCGATCCTGCGCGAAGTGCCGATGATTCGTGAAGCGGCGCCGGCGGTGATGGGCCGCGCGCAAGTGGTCTATCAGAATCAGAATTGGAGTACGAGCATCCTCGGGACGACGCCGAACTACTTCGAGATTCGCAGCTGGCCGGCGCAATCCGGCGTCGCGTTCAGCCAGGAAGAAGTGGATTTGGCGGAAAACGTCTGCGTGCTGGGAACGACGGTTGCGAACTTCTTGTTCGCGAATGAGAATCCGGTCGGGAAGATCATTCGCATCGGAACGCTGCCGTTCCGCGTGGACGGCGTGCTGGAGTCGAAGGGCCAGTCAGTGATGGGCGACGATCAGGACGACCGCATCTTTGCGCCGTACACGACCGTGCAGAAGAAGATTGCGGGAATCACGTGGATCCAGTTCATCAATGCTTCAGCAGTTTCGCCGGAGGCTTCGCAAGCTGCCGTGCAACCCATCACGGCGCTGCTGCGCGAACGGCACCGAATCCATCCCGGAGAAGACGACGACTTTTTCGTGCGCACGCAGTCGGAAGTGGCGGACCTCGCGGGGCAAACCTCGCGGGTGATGACGCTGTTGCTGGGCTCGGTGGCGTCGGTTTCGCTGCTGGTTGGCGGAATCGGAATCATGAATATCATGTTGGTTTCCGTGACCGAGCGGACGAGAGAAATCGGCGTGCGGATGGCCGTGGGCGCAACCGAACAAGACGTGCAGAGCCAGTTCTTGATCGAAGCCGTCACCCTGAGCATGGTGGGCGGTTCGATCGGAATTATGGTCGGGCTAGTGGGCTCTTCGGTGATTAACAAATTTCTTGCGTGGCCGACGCTGATTTCCCCGAAGGCCATGCTCATCGCGGCCATGTTTTCGGTTGCGGTGGGGATCTTCTTCGGCTTTTATCCGGCGCGGAAGGCGGCGCAGCTCGATCCCATCGAGGCGCTGCGGTACGAATAGGCAGGCGGGTCAGCGCCGAGAGAGCTATCCCTCATCACTCCGTTCCCCGAATGACGAGGCTTTACCGGGTGGTCAGAAGGGGATGTCTTCGTCGGAAATCTCGGGGCCGGCACCACTGCCGGCGACGGATTCCTCGCCTCCGCCACCTCCTCCTCCGCTGCCGGCCGGACTTTCGAAATCGGTTCCACCCGTGCTGGCGCTGGCACCGGCGCTCGCCCCCACGGCACCTTCCGCGCGGCCGCCGAGCATGCGGAAATTGTTGGCGACGATTTCAAAGCTGGTGCGTTTCTGACCCTCTTTGTCCTGCCATTCACGGGTTTGGATGCGGCCTTCGACGAAAATCAGGGAGCCCTTTTTGAGGTATTGTTGCGCAATTTCCGCTTGTTTGCCCCAGAGCACAATTTTGTGCCACTCGGTGCGCTTCTGGCGCTCGCCGTTGCGATCTTTGTAGGACTCGTCCGTGGCGAGCGAGAAATTGGCGACGGCCTGGCCCGCGCCGGTGTAGCGGGTTTCGGGGTCGCGCCCGAGCCGGCCGACAAGAATCACTTTATTGACAGACATGACGGAAATCCCCCTGGAGGCTGGAAGATAGCACGGGAATCAGCGAAAGGGAAATGGACGGGTCAAAACGAACCGCAACGCGAATGGCGGGAAGAAAGCGCAGGATACAGGCCGCTGCCCCAGCTAGTGCCGTTCCAACTCTTTGGAACCAACCTGGGCTCGCATTCGGTCCGGGCTGGGAGGGAATTTTGTGGCGCCGCTTTAGACTGAAAAAGTTGGAACGGAACTAGCGGGAAGCTGTGATGCTGACCCCCAGCTCCTTGAGTTTTGCACGCGCGTGGCGATCTTCTTCCGTGCCAGGGAAGCGCCGAATGACCTCGCGCAGTTCGCGGATGCCCGCTGGTTTCTGCCCCAACTCGATTAATGCCATGCCCTTCTTGTAGCGGGCCGGGGCGAGTTTGAAGCTCTTGGGATAGTTGATGAGAACCTTGTCGTACTGTGTCACGGCTTCCTGGTAGTTTTTCTGCACGTAAGCAATCTCACCGAGGTAGAACTGTGCGTTCGAAGCGAGATCCGTTTCCGAGTAATACTTCAAGTAGTCCTGAAACTCCTGACGAGCCAGATCATATTTGCCACCCTGGATGTCGCGAAGACCGTTGTTGTAAAGCGTGTCGGCGGAGGGTGGAGGAGTCGGTTGAGCTGATCTAGAAGGGGCTGCACCCGTTGGCCCCGGCGCAGCAGCGCCTGTGATGCAGCGCCAGCGGAGGTGGCGGAAGCGCTGCTGGCCAGCTTCGCATCAATGCTCTGGACAGCATTCTGCAAGTCCACGAGTTGCTGGTTCAGCTTGCCAAGGCGGCTCTTGATCTCTTCGAGATTGTCCGAGAGCCCCTGGACCTGCGTGGACATGGTGTCGAGGCGCGCGCCGGAATTCGCCTGAACGTCCTGGAAAGACTTCTGCAGCGTGCCCATCGTGCTGCTGAGCTTCGTGACGTTCTCCGTGGATTGCTCGAGCAGGGTTTTCAGCACAGCGTGATCCTGAGTGTTCGCGGTGGCAAGATCTTTTTGGCCTTGCAAAACCTGGGTCACGCTCTGCTGCAGCTCGATGATTTCGCGGGCGACCGCTTCGGCCGTGCGAGGGCCGATCAGGCTGCCGCCGATGGCGCCGGCCAGCATGGCAGCGCCGAAAAGAGCAAGGTCACGCGTACGCATAAGAAGTCCTCCCGTAAGACCGCCGGAAAGCTCGACTCTAATAGGAGAGCCGCGCGGGAGCAAGTGGTTGCTCGAACGCGCGGCTCTGAGTGGCAATACGCCGAGGAGCCCAGACTGATGCGTGCGGCACGCTTCGTTGGGAGGAGGAGAGATCCCTCCTCGGTGCGCTCGTCGGGATGACGACGCTTCGTCGCGTCGTCACCTGGCCATGACGAAGTGCCCGCGGCGGTTCTGCTGCCAGCAGGGTTCTGCGTGCTCATTGCAGAAGGGCTTTTCCTTGCCGAAGCTGACGGTGCCAAGCCGATCCGCGGAAACGCCGAGAGTGACCAGATACTGTTTGGCGGCGCTGGCGCGACGGTCGCCGAGCGCGAGGTTGTACTCGGTGGATCCGCGTTCGTCGCAGTGGCCTTCGACCGTCACCTTGACCTGCGGATAATTCTTCAGGAAGTCCGCGGTCTTGCCCAACGCTTCGCGAGCGTCAGCACGGATTTCGGCCCTGTCATAGTCGAAATAGGCGTCGCGCACTTCCCGCGCGAAAATTTCCTCCAGGGAAGGCTTGGGCGCTTCCGGGGCAGGCGGAGGAGGCGGCGCACTCAGCGTGACGCGAGCCGAAGCGTCCGCGGAGCCGCCGGGGCCCGTGGCTGTGATCACATAGGTTGTCGAATCGGAAGGAGACACCTTCGTCGAGCCCTCCGGTGACACAGTTCCGACCTCAGGAGAGATCGAAAGCTGCGTGGCGTTGGTGGACGACCAGGTCAGAGTAGCCGTATCGCCCTTGTTGATTGTGGTTGGAGCAGCTTGGAGCGTCACGGTTGGGGCCGCGGGCGGCGGCGCGGGCGGCGCTACCACGGGCGGTTGCGCCTTCGGGGGTTTCTTGCAGCCAGCCACGAGGGCAAGCGCCATACATGCGGTCAGCAAAACAGCTCGATAGGGCCTGTACGAAGCGTCCTTCATTCATCTCCTCCTGCGGCGGAATCCCGGTATTCCTCTTGCTTGGCGCGAGTATCTTAGCACCAACAGGCTAACCGGAGAAAATCTCGTACTACGATATAATCGGGCGCAAGCCATTTCCAGCGCGTTTTCCTAGCGCGTTGACCAATTGGGTGATTCATTGAGACCCTTGTTGGTGAGCGGGCGAGGTTGCGAGCCGTCGGCCAGCATCTCCCAAATCTGGCGCGAGCCCGAGCGTGTGGACTCGAAGACGATGTGGCGGCCGTCGGGGGCCCAGCTTGGCCGCTCGTTGCGGGCGGCATCGCGCGTCAACTGGACGAGTTGTCTCGAAGCCACATCCATAACGTAGATGTCGTAGTTTCCGTCCGGCCGTCGCCAACTGAACGCGAGCAATTGCCCGTTGGGCGACCACGCCGGATCGATCACATATCCTTTGTCGCCGGTATCGAGCTGCACGGGGTTCGAGCCGTCGACGTCCATCAGATAGAGCTTGGGAACGCCGCCGCGGTCGCTCACGAAGGCGACGGTCTGCCCCGTCTTGGGGTTCCATGCCGCGGAAGTGCTGGCTCCAGCCGCAAAGGTCAAGCGGCGCGGGCGGCCGCCGTTCGCGTCCACGGCAAAAAGTTCCGGATTTCCCGCCATGGAGGACGAGAAGATGACTTGGGAGCCATCCGGTGACCAAGTGGGCGCGCTGTTCGTGCCGTGAAAGGGGGGAAAAGCAACGACCCGATTCGTATCCATCGAGTACATGCAGATTTGCGGGCCGAAGAGCCCGTAGGCGCTTCGGTAACAGGTGAACGCGATCCGCGAGGCGTCCGGAGACCACCGCGGCGTGAGAGAGATTGCGCGGAGGGACGTAAGCTGGCGTTGATTTTCACCATCATAGTCCATCACCCAAATCTCTTTGGGGCCGCTGCGGCTGCTGACAAAGGCGATCTGCGTGGAAGCGATGCCGGGCAGGCCGCCGGAAAGTTTGCTGATGATTTCGTCGGCGAATTGATGAGCGAACTTGCGTACTTGGAGGTCCGTAGGCGCGCCGCGATAAACCTTACCGACGACGGGCGGCGCGGCAGGATTGCGAATGTCGTAGAACCAGGCTTCGATGGCCACTTCAGCGGGAGATTCGGTGAGGTTGCCAAAGGCGAGGAATTGCGCGTTCGAGGGCGGATCAATCCACGGCTGCGGGCGCAGGTCGGCCGGGGCGGCCGGAGCGAGCTTCGGGTAAAAGCTGGGGCTGACCAGCTCAATGATCCCGCTGAACTGCAAATCGTTGCGAACGACTTCGGTGAAAAGTGTCGCGTGGGTTCTGGCGGCATCATTGCGCGAAGCGAAATCGGCCACCGCGACCCGCGCCTTTTCCGCGCCGAGGCCCGTGCCAGTGCGAAACCAGTCTTGGGCCGAAGCCTGGCCTGCAAGGATTAGAAACAACGCCGCAGCAAGGATCGCACCAGACCGCCTCAAGTTCCCGATCACCCCCACCTCCCGAATTCATTTGACTTAGATGGACGGAGGACGCGAACACGTTTCACCGGCTCATCCCCAGGTCGAAATCGAATGTCACGACAACGTAGGAGCCCGAATAGTCGTTTGGCAGGGCAGGCATGGGGTTGGAGCTCAGCACGGCTCGCAGTCCCGAGTTGTCCATAGAGAGATTGCCGCTTGTCTGGGAGATGTGCACGTCCTTCACAGTGCCGTCGCGTGTGATGGTGAAGGCGACCACGCAATGAGCGCTGCGGTCGGCGAGCACGCGCGAGTCAATCGTGTTCTGTAGCCAATTGCTCTGAATGCGGCGCCTGACCCCCTCAACGTACCAGGCGTAGCGCGAAGCGAAGTCGCCGCCACCCTGACCCTGTACGCCGACGCCCCCGCCCTGACCTGGTACGGTGCCAACGTTGGGCGATCCGCCAGGAGAGGTGCCGGATCCGGTCGGAATCCTGGCGGTGCCGCCCGCGCCATACGGTACAGCATTTTCGGGCGGAGGAGTCTCGCTCTCAAAGGTGCGCGACTTGTGCGAGGGCGGCAAAGTCGGCTTTTCTTTCTCGAACTTCGGAAGTTTGGTTGCGTCCGCCTTCGGTTCGGGAGCCTTTGGCTTGGGTTCCTCCTTGTAGAGGCCCTTCGTGGGATCAACGGTGCGGCTTTCGGACACGACAGGAGGGTTCGGCATTGGGATGCCGGCAAGCGAGCCGACCAGATTCACCTTGACGCTGCCGCCGCCTCCGCCTCCAATGCCGCCCCATGCGTTGCCGCGGTGCTGGACAAACGCCGAAATGGCTATAAAAGCCACCAGCAGAGTGTGCAAGACGAGCGAATAGATCAGAAACTTCTTGAGGCTCAGTTCTTCCGCATTGGCGACGGCGGCGTACATGGTCAACTCATGGGTGACCCCGACTTGGTCGGGGTCAACGCGTGCGAGTTCGCTCCGTAATGGGCTCGGTCACGATGCTGATATTTGTGATGCCGGATTGGCGAAGCGTGTCCACCACGGTGGCAAAGCTGCCGAAGGGCACGGTTTCATCGCAGCGGAGGAAGACCGCGTCGTGCGGACGCTTCAACTGCGTGCGCACCTTGTTGCCGAGGTCGTGGATGTTCACCGACATATTCCCCAAGTAAACCCGCTGGTTTTTGTCCAGCGTGATGACGAGGCGATCCTGGCTGATCTCTCTGACCGTCTTGGTCTTGGGCAGGTCCACATCAATTCCGGATTGCAGGATCGGCGCGGTGATCATGAAGATGATGAGCAGAACGAGAACCACGTCCACGAACGGGACCATGTTGATCTCGGAGAGCGAGGTTTGCGTTTGTTTGGAAAGTTGAGGCATCGTTGTTGCCCAATCCGGCCCGATCAAGTGAACATCTTCTCGAATTGTGCGGAGACTTCCATGGCAAAGTTGTCCATGCGCTGCGCGAGATCGCGGATATTCTGCAAGAATTGGTTATAGAAAATGACGGCAGGAATGGCGGCGAAGAGTCCCGCCGCCGTGGTGATGAGCGCTTCGGCAATGCCGGGTGCGACCGCGCGCAAGCTGGCGGCGCCGGCGCTGCCGAGGCCGGAGAAGGCGTCCATCACCCCCCACACGGTGCCGAAAAGACCGATGAACGGGGTGACTGAACCGGTCGTGGCCAGCCAGGCCATGCCCTTTTCCGTTCGGCGGACCTCTTCGGCGGCGGCGAGCTGCATGCTCACGGTCACGGCCTGAACGCTTTTCAACTTGGCGGGATGAGGGTTTCCCGTGCCCACCTGGCTCTGGAGTTCACGGAAGCCGGCGGCATAGACTCGCCAAAAAGGCGAGCCGGCCGAGGACAGCGCCTGCGGATTGGCGACGCCCTTCGTCGCCCGGAATATGCGCAGGAATTGATCGCTTTCCCGGCGCACGCGTCCGAAGAGCCCCAGCTTTTGAAATATGAGCGCCCACGAAAACAAAGAGAACACAAAAAGAAGCGCCAGGACAACGCGCGCGACCCATCCTGTCTGGGTCAGGATGGAGCCGAGATCGCTGACGAAAAAAAAGCTGAAGAGAAAAATGATCAGGTCCCCCCAGAACAATCAAAATTTGCCGACAATTTACAACCTAGCACACGCGTTGGAGACGGTCAAAACAAAACGAAAGGAATTGCTTCTTTCTGCAAGCCCCAGAGGAGATGACAGAGGCGCGGGAGCGCTCTCGGGAAAGAGGTCATTCGTAGCGAAGAGCTTCGATGGGGTCGAGCGCGGCCGCTTTTCTGGCAGGATAGTAGCCGAAGCCGATCCCCGTGGCGGCGGCAAAGGCCACGGCAACCAGAACGGTCTCGATCCGAATCGCCACTGGCCAAGCGAAAAAGCGCGCGAGGGCTTGCGCGGCAAAGATGCCGCTGAAGACTCCAAGGACGCCGCCGAGGAGGCTCAGGACGACAGCTTCGGCCAGGAATTGAAACTGTACGTCGGCCTCCGTGGCGCCCACGGCGAGCCGGACGCCGATCTCGCGCGTTCGTTCGGTCACGCTGACCAGCATGATGTTCATCACGCCAATGCCGCCGACCAAGAGCGACACGGAAGCGACACAGGCCAGCATCAAAGTGAGCGTGTTACTGGCTTCTTCCTGTGTCTTGAGGGCATCCTCGGGACTGCGAATGTTGAAGTCCTCCATTTCGCCGGGGAGAATGTGATGGCGTTCGCGCAAAAGCAGCGTGATGCTATCCCTGGCCGGGCGAATTGCTTCGGGCGAGATGGCTGCGCACATGATGTCGTCGAGCCAGTCAACCCCTTTCACTTTCTTTTGCGCCGTGCTGTAAGGAATGAGGATGAAGTCGTCCTGATCGTTGCCTGTTGCGGAGTAGCCTTTCGGCGAGAGAACGCCAACCACTCGGAAAGGCAGGTTGCCGACGCGGATAGTCTTTCCCAGGGGATCCTCATCGGGGAATAGGTAACCAACAACGGTCTGGCCCAGCAGCGCGACGTTTGCCGCCGAATTGACTTCGTCCTGCGCGAAGACCCCGCCTTCGGAAACCGCCCAGCGGCGGACGGGCAAGTATTCCGGCGAAACGCCGCGGTAGGTGGTGTTCCAGTTCTGATTGTTGTAGACAACTTGGACACGAGCATCCACCTGTGGCGTGCAGATTTTGATGAACGGAACCGCCTGCTCGATGGCCTGCATGTCACCAATAGTGAGTGTCTTCGTTGCGCCCGTGCCGGTGCGCACGCCGTTGACGTTGCGGCCACCCGCTTCCGCCCAGACGAAGTTG
>Ga0209761_1002056_pt1 | contig 13150 bp, 14 predicted proteins | sample GraSoi013_1_40cm_4_FD_185818 | JGI IMG/M metagenome (GOLD analysis project Ga0209761, IMG submission 185818) | Grasslands soil microbial communities from the Angelo Coastal Reserve, California, USA - Sample 09_25_2013_1_40cm (SPAdes) (version 2) | ecosystem: Environmental > Terrestrial > Soil >... | reverse complement strand
ATGACGCCACTGAGCCCGGCGCCGGATTCGAGGTCACGACCAATCGCGTGACGATTCTGGGACGCAACGGTACGCAAGTCGACTTGCCGTTGCTGCCCAAACGCGACGTGGCCGAACGCATCCTCGACGTGGTGGAAGAAGCGCTTTGACTGACGCGCGGGCTCTGGCAATCGAATATCTGAAGCAGCAGCGGTTGCTAGGTGGAGATTCGGTGATCCTTCCTGGGGCATCGGGCCTAGGGCCTGGGGCCTCGGGAACTGACGCGCACGCGGCCCTCGTGCCGGGTCCCCAGATCGCAACCCCTAGCCCCCAGGCCCCAGCCCCCAGCCCCGGCCTCTCATTCGATCCCCCCAGCGCCGATCTCTTCGCCAACGATCCGATCCAACGGGCGGCCAGCCTCCAGGACGTCGCCACCCTCATCGCCGGCTGCCGCAAGTGCAAGCTGTGCGAGGCCCGCACGAACACCGTCCCGGGCGAAGGTCCCGCGACGGCGCGGCTCGTGGTGATCGGCGAAGGGCCGGGACGGACCGAAGACGAAACGGGCCGTCCGTTCGTCGGCAGGGCGGGCGAGCTTCTCACCAAGATCCTCGAAGCGATCAAGCTGCCGCGGGACCAGGTGTTCATCTGCAATGTCGTGAAGTGCCGGCCGCCGGAGAACCGGTTACCGCAGTACGACGAGATCGCGGCCTGCCTGCCGTTCCTGTATCGCCAGATCGAGCTGGTCAAACCGAAGGTCATTCTGGCGATGGGTGGGACGGCCGCGCAGAGCCTGCTCAGCACCAAACAGTCCCTTGGCGCCTTACGCAATCAGGTGCACCGCTTCCGCGGCATCCCGGTGATCATCACGTATCACCCGGCCGCGTTGCTGCGAAACCCCAACTGGAAGAGACCAACCTGGGATGACGTCCGTATCGCCGCTCGCCTCCTCGACAACTGACCGAGGAGCGGCCGAGTGGACCGGCCGCCAGACTCCGTGGAGTAACGAGGCGGAGCAGGCGGTTCTCGGCGCGATGTTGCTCGACCAGGACGCGGCCCTCAAGGCCGCGGAGATCCTGGACGACACGATGTTCTACCGCGAGGGACATCGGCTGCTGTTCCGGTCGATGCTCTCGTTGACCGAGCGCGGCGACGTCATCGATCCGGTCACGCTCCGCGACGAGCTGAGCCGGCGCGGCGATCTCGACCGGGCCGGCGGGATGGAGTACATCGCGGCACTGATCGACGTCGTCCCGACAGCCGCGAACGTCGACTACCACGCCAAGATCGTCCGCGACAAAGCGGTGCTGCGTCGACTCGTGGAAGCCGCCACCGGGATTATCCAGGACGTCTACGAGGGCCACGGCACCGCCGGCGAAGTGCTCGACAACGCCGAGCACCGCGTGTTCCAGGTCGCGCAGTTCCGGCGGGCCGAGGAATTCATTCGCATCAAAGAGCTGATCTGGCCCACCATGGAGCGGATCGAGCAGCTCCAATCGGGCGCCGGATCGGTCACGGGCGTACCGAGCGGTTTCGTCGATCTCGATCGCCTGACGGCTGGGTTCCAGCGGGCCGATCTGGTCATCATCGCCGCCCGGCCATCGATGGGAAAGACGGCGCTGGCGCTGAACATCGTCCAGCACGCCGCGATCGAGCACAACACGGGCGTCGCCTTTTTCTCGATCGAAATGTCGAAGGACGCGTTGGTGCAGCGGCTCCTGTGTTCGGAGGGGCTGGTCGATGCGCAGCGGCTGCGGCGCGGACAATTGCGGGATGACGACTACCCAAAGCTCGCGCGGGCGGCCGGGTTGCTCGGCACCGCACCGATCTGGATTGACGATTCCGCCTCGTTGACGCCCCTGGCCATGCGTTCCAAGGCACGCCGGTTGAAGGCCGAGCACGACATTGCGCTCGTGATCGTAGACTATTTGCAGCTGATGCAGGGGCCGGGGGACGTCGAGAATCGCCAGCAGGAGATCTCGTACATCTCGCGCTCGCTCAAGGCGCTCGCGAAGGAGCTCGACGTGCCGGTCGTGGCCATCTCTCAGCTCTCGCGCGCACCGGAGCAGCGCGGCGGCGAGCACCGGCGGCCGCAGCTCTCCGATCTTCGCGAATCGGGCGCGATCGAGCAGGACGCCGACGTCGTCTGCTTCATCTACCGGCAGGAGTTCTACGACGGCCCGGTCGATCCCAAGACCAACGAGAGCATCGAAGGCATCGCGGAAGTGATCGTCGGGAAGCAGCGCAACGGCCCGACCGGCACCGTGAAGCTGCACTTCAAGAAAGAGTACACGCGCTTCGACAATTACACGGCGCGCGAGGCTCCCTCCCTCGAGGCTGGACGTGTCTAAAGGCAAGTCGGTCTTTCGTTGCACCGAATGCGGCGCAGATCAGCCCAAATGGGGCGGCAAATGTGACGCGTGCGGCGCGTGGAACTCCCTTATTGAAGAGCCGCTGGGGCCGACGGGCCGACGGGCCGTGGGGCCGGCGGGCGTTCCAACCGGCCAATCGCCAATCCGCTTGACCGACCTGAAAAGCGAGGCGATGGCGCGCTGGAAAACGGGCCTCGCCGAGTTCGACTTCGTCCTCGGCGGCGGGATCGTCCCGGGCTCCGTCGTGCTCGTCGGCGGCGAGCCGGGAATCGGGAAGTCGACGCTGCTGATGCAGTGCGCCGCGCGGCTCGAGCGCCAGGGCGTCTCGACCCTCTACGTCTCGGGTGAGGAATCCCCCGATCAGCTGCGCCTGCGCGCCGATCGCCTGGAAGAAGACGCCGGCGGCATCCACGTGCTCGGTGAGACGCGCCTCGAATCGATTCTCCATCACGCCGCGCAACTGAAATCGAGCGTCGTGCTGCTCGACTCGGTGCAGACCACGTATACCGAGGAGCTCGAAGGGGCGCCCGGTAACGTCGGTCAGGTGCGCGAGTGCGCGGCCCGGCTGATGCGCTTCGCCAAGGAATCGGGACCGGCGGTCGTGCTCGTCGGCCACGTGACCAAGGGTGGCGGCATCGCCGGCCCGAAGACACTCGAGCACATCGTCGACACCGTGCTGTACTTCGAAGGTGAGACGACGCTGGACCACCGGATCCTGCGGGCGGTGAAGAACCGGTTCGGGTCGGTGGACGAGATCGGCGTCTTCCGCATGACGGGGTCGGGGCTCGAACCCGTCGCCAATCCCGCGGCCGCATTTCTCGCGGGCCGCAGCACCGGCGCATCTGGTTCCGCCGTGACGGCGCTGATGGAAGGCACCCGCCCGATGCTGGTCGAGATCCAGGCGCTCGCCTCCAAAGCCGGTTTTGGTACGCCGCAGCGCGTCGCCACGGGACTCGATCATCGCCGCCTGGCGCTGCTGCTCGCCGTGCTCGAGCGCCGCGGCGGGCTGCCGTTCGGGAATCTGGATGTCTTCGTCAACGTGACGGGAGGCGTGCGGCTGATCGAGCCCTCGACCGATCTCGCGGTTCTTGCCGCGCTCGTCTCGACGGTGCACGACCGTCCCGTGCCCGCCGACGCGCTCTTCCTGGGAGAGGTCGGCCTCGGCGGCGAGATCCGTCCCGTCGCCGGCGTGGAGCGGCGCCTGGCCGAAGCGGCCCGTCAGGGATTCCGGCGCGTGTTCCTGTCCGCCCGGTCTCGCGGAACCGCCGGCGCCGGCGATCTCGAGGTCATCGGGCTGGAGGGAATCGGTGAGCTCACCCGGCGTCTCGCAGCCTGACGTTGGTGTCGTGGTCGTGGCAGCGGGGGCGGGCGTGCGGGCCGGCCCGGGCGAGCCGAAGCAGTTCCGTCCGATCCTCGGCGTCCCGATGCTGCTGCGCGCCCTCCGGCCATTCACCAGCCATCCGGAAGTCCGGCAGGTCGTCATCGCCTTGCCGCCCGGATACGCGGAGCGTCCACCCGATTGGCTCGGCAAACTGCGAGGCGAGCGGCTGGAGTTCGTGCCGGGTGGCGCGCAGCGTGTGGATTCCGTCCGCGCCGGACTCGATGCGCTGCCCGACGACGCGACGATCATTCTCATCCACGACGCCGTGCGGCCGTTCGTGAGTCGCGGGACGATCGACGCGGTGATCACGCGAGCGCGCGCGGGTGTCGGTGCCGTCGCCGCAGTCCCCACGTCGGACACGCTCAAGGAAATCGGGCAGGGCAGCCACCGGCCGACCCCGCGCATCACCCGCACCGTGGATCGTGAGCGCATCTGGCGCGCGCAGACGCCGCAGGGCTTTCCTCGGCAGATGTTGCGCGACGCCTATGCGCAGCTCGGTGCAACCGCCAACGGCGGCGCGCCAAGTGACGATGCCGAGGTCTGCGAGCGGGCCGGATTCCCGGTGGAGTTGATTCCTGATTCGCCGTACAACTTCAAGATCACCACAGCCGACGACTTCCGGATCGCCGAGGCGCTGGCCCGTGAGCTCCGGTGAAACCGGTCGCATTCCAAACGCCGGCGGACGTCGCGGCGGCGATTCCGCGCGTCGTGGCGCACATGCAGGCCGGCGGCTTGCTCGCGTATCCCACGGAGACCGTTTACGGCCTCGGCTCGCGCGCCGTCCAGGCGGACGTGGCGGCACTCGCCGCGATGAAAGGTCGGTCCGCCAGCAAACCCTTCCTCTTATTGATCAGCGATCGCGGAATGGCTGAAGCGCACGGGCTGGCATTCAACGCCTCCGCCGATGCGCTGGCGCGTGCGTTCTGGCCCGGCCCTCTCACCTTGGTCTTGCCCGGCGGCTCCGGACGGCTGCCGGATCTTCTCCGCGGGCCAGAGGGCGGCATCGCGGTGCGCTGGACCTCGCATCAGGGGATCGCCAACCTCGTCGCCGCGCTGGGCGTGCCGTTGACGTCCACTTCGGCGAACCTGCCCGGCCAGCCGCCTGGCCCGGGCGCCGACGCGATCGCGCGCGACTTTGCGCCCGCGGTAGCATCGGGACAGTTGCTCGTACTCGACGGCGGAGTGCTGGGGAACCGGCCCCCTTCCACGGTGGTTGACTGCACCAGGCCGCAGGCGCACATCGTTCGCGAAGGGACGTTGAGTGTCGCCGAGCTGCGACGCGCCGTCGGCCGGCTGGCACCATGACCCAACATGTCCTGTTCGTCTGCACCGGCAACATTTGCCGCAGCCCGCTCGCATCGTCCCTCCTCGAGCGCGCGTTGAAGGACCGCGGGCTCGACGTCACGGTGAGCTCCGCCGGCACGGGTGCCTGGGACGGCGCGCCGGCATCCGAAGGGGCCTACCTCGTCGGGCTCGAGCGCGGCCTCGATCTGTCCGGGCACCGGGCCCGGCTGCTGACGCGAGAGCTCGTAGAGCAAGCCGATCTCATCCTCACGATGGCACGACACCACCGCGCCCGCGTCGACGAGCTCGGCGGCGAGGGCAAGGTGTTCGTGCTCGGCGAATACGCCGGCAAGGGTGGTGACGAGGTCAGCGACCCGTTTGGCGGCGATCTCGGCGTGTACCGCGACACGTGCCAGGAGCTCGAGGACCTCACGGCCGCGGTGGCCGATCGACTCGCGGCTGAGAGCAAGCGTGGAGATCAACGCTAAGACGCGTTTGCTCACGGTCATCGGCGACCCGGTGGCCCACTCTCTGTCCCCCGCGATGCACAACGCCGCGTGTCGCGCCCTCGGCCTCGACGCCGTCTACGTGGCGCTGCAGGTACCGCCGCCATCGCTCCCCGTGGTGCTCGCAATGCAGGCCGCCATCGGCGGTGCAGGGAACGTCACTGTCCCGCACAAAGAAGCGGTCGAACGATCCGTCGCGCGGAAAACGGATGTCTGCGCCCGGGTCGGCGCGTGCAATACGTTCTGGACGGAAGATGGCGGGCTGGTCGGCGACAACACCGACGTATTCGGCGTGGCTGCTGCGCTCGACCAGATCGGCGCGGCTCAACACGGGGAGCGGTGGCTCGTGGTGGGAACCGGCGGATCGGCGCGGGCGACGGCGGTGACCGCCGCGGACCGCGGTGCGAAACTCTTCGTGCGCTCGCGGGATGCCTCGCGCGCCAAGGCATTCGCCGAGTGGGCGACGGGCATCGGCGTCCCGACGGCTGTCGCCAACGCCCCGATCGAGGTCGACGTCGCGATCAATGCCACACCGCTCGGACTCGCCGGACACGATCCGCTCCCGATCGACGTCAATCACATCCCCGGTGTGCAACGCGCGCTCGACCTGGTGTACGCGCCGGGGGAGACCCGATGGGTCCATGCCCTGCGCGAGCGCGGGATCGCGGCCATGGACGGTCGCGAGATGCTCGTCCAGCAAGGCGCGGCAGCGTTCGAGCGGTTTTTCCCCGGCACCGACGCTCCCACCGAGGTGATGCGCGCCGCCGTGCAACGCGCGCTCCGTGTTTAGCACCGCAATCGAGCAGCTGCTTCTTCCCGCGGAGTGCCTGCTCTGTCACGCCCTGCTCAGCTCCCGCGACGCACGGAGGATCGTCTGCCCGCTGTGCCGGCAACGATGGCGCTCGGTGCGGCCGCCGTGGTGCGGGCGGTGCGGGCAACCGGAGCCGCATTTCGGCCCGTGCCGCCTGTGCGCCGACTGGCCCGCCGCGCTCACCTGCGTCCGATCGGCGGTCTGGCTCGACGAGGGCGCCCGGCCGGCCGTGCACGGTCTCAAGTACGGCAGATTGCCGCGGATCGCCGACGACTTGGCGGCCGCGATGCTGCCGCTGCGGCCCACGACCGACGGACCGTCGGTGCTGATCCCGATTCCGCTCGCTCCAAAGCGTTTGCGCGAGCGAGGCTACAATCAGAGCGAGATGCTGGCGCGCGCGCTGGCCCGAGAGTGGCGGATTCCCGTGGCTCTTGAGGTGCTGGTCCGCACGCGGGAGACGCCGACGCAAACGGCGTTGACACCGGAGACGCGTCTGGCGAACGTGCGCGCAGCTTTCGCTGTCGCGAATGTCCAATGTCCAATGATCAATGATCATTGGACATTGATCATTGTCGATGATGTATTTACCACCGGCGCCACACTCGCCGAGGCAGCAAGGACGTTAGAGCAAGCCGGTGCGAGGCGCATTTACGGCGTCACCTTCGCCCGCGCAGCGATTCCAGACTTCACTTAAGGGGAGAGTCATGGCGGTTCGGGTAGGGATCAATGGGTTCGGCCGCATCGGGCGGAACGTGCTCCGCGCGGCCACGATGGCGAAGCAGACCGATCTCGAGTTCGTCGGCGTCAACGACATCACCGACACGAAAACCCTGGCGCACCTGCTGAAGTACGACTCAGTGCATGGGCGCTTTCCCGGTACCGTCGAAGCCAAGGGCGACGCGCTCGTCGTCAACGGGAAGACGATCAAGGTCTTCGCGATCAAAGAGCCCGAGAAGCTGCCCTGGAAAGACCTCGGCGTGGAGTTCGTGCTCGAGAGCACCGGGCGCTTCACCGACAAGGAGAGCGCGTCGAAACACCTGACCGCGGGCGCCAAGAAGGTCGTGATCTCGGCGCCGGCCAAGGGCGAAGACATCACGATCTGCATGGGCGTCAACAACGAGAAATACGATCCCGCCAAGCATCACATCATCTCGAACGCGTCGTGCACCACCAACTGCCTCGTCCCGATGGTCAAGGTCGTGATGGACAGCTTCGGGTTCAAGCACGGCTTCATGACGACGGTGCACAGCTACACGAACGACCAGCAAATCCTCGACTTGCCGCACAAGGATCTGCGCCGCGCCCGCGCCGCCGCCCTCAGCATCATTCCGACCACGACCGGCGCGGCCAAGGCCACCGGCCTCGTCATCCCGGAAGTGAAAGGCAAGATCGACGGCATCTCGTTGCGCGTTCCGACCCCGGACGTTTCGGTCGTCGAGTTGGTCGCCGACGTCGAGCGACCGACCACCGTGGAAGCCGTGAACGTGGCGTTCAAGCAGGCGGCCGCCGCCGGTCCCCTGAAGGGGATTCTCGACACGAGCGACGAGCCGCTCGTCTCCCACGACTACATCGGCAATCTGTATTCGAGTGTGATCGACACGATGTCGACGGCGGTCATCGACGGCACGCTGGTGCACGTCTCGTCGTGGTACGACAACGAGATGGGCTACTCGGCGCGCTGCGTGGATCTGCTCGCGTACATCGGTCGCCGCCGTTGAAGAAAAAGAGCCTGCGGGATCTTCCCCCGCAGGCGCTGGACGGCAAGCGCGCGCTCGTGCGGGTCGACTTCAACGTCCCGCTGAAGAACGGCAAGGTCACCGACGACACGCGGCTGCGCGCGTCGCTTCCCACGATTCAGTACCTCCGCGACAAAGGCGCCCGGGTCGTGCTGCTCTCGCACCTCGGCCGGCCCAAGGGCGGGCCGGACCCGCAGTACTCGCTGCAGCAGGTCGTCCGCGATCTGGAGAGGCTGCTCGGCGCGCCCGTGGAGTTCATTCCCGATCCCACCACCGGTGTCGCCACGACACGGCGGCTGCCGCGCGGCGGTGTCGCGCTCGTCGAGAACACCCGGTTCTGGCCCGGCGAGGAGAAGAACGATCCCGAGCTGGCGAAAGTCTTCGCGGCGCTCGGCGATCTCTATGTGAACGATGCGTTCGGGTCGGCGCATCGGGCTCATGCGTCCACCGCAGCGGTCGCCCATCTCCTCAAGCCCGCTGTCGCGGGCTTCCTGATGGAGAAGGAGCTGACGTATCTCGGCCAGCTGCTCGGCAGCCCTAAGCATCCCTTCGTCGCGGTGTTGGGCGGCGCCAAAATCTCGGGCAAGATCGATGTGATCCGCTCCCTGCTGCCGCGCGTCGACGAGCTGCTCATCGGTGGCGCAATGGCGTGCACATTCTTTGGGGCTCTGGGGCTAGAGGTTGGCGGTTCGTTGGTCGAGCCCGATCGCATTGCCCTCGCCAAGGATTTACTGGCGACGAGCGGCAAGAAACTGATTCTCCCGCGCGGCGCCGTGATCGCGCCATCGCTCGAGCGCGCCAGCGAGCATCGCTCCGTGTCCGCGGACGCGATCCCCAAGGGCTGGGCCGTTTACGATATCGACGAAGCGACGCAGCACGACTTCCGAGCACGGCTGCTGCGCGCGAAGACGATTTTCTGGAATGGCCCGATGGGCGTGTTCGAGACGCCGCCGTTCGATGCGGGCACGCGCGCGATCGCGACCGCGCTCGTCGAAGCGGGAAAGAAGGGGGCGGTCACGGTCATCGGAGGCGGGGATTCGGTCGCGGCCGTCGCGGGGATGGAGGACAAGCTCACGCACGTCTCCACGGGCGGCGGCGCGTCGCTCGAGTTCCTGGAGGGGAAGGAATTGCCCGGCGTGGCGGCGTTGGAGGACGCGTGAGACCGCTGATCTTCGCGGGCAACTGGAAGATGAACGTCGGGCCCGTCGAAGCTCGCGAGTACTTGCGGGCATTCTTTGCGGCCGGTGAGATCCCGCACGAGCGGTCGGTGTGGTTTTTCCCTCCTGCCGTCTCGATCGAGGCGGTCGCACAGGGAATAGCCGGTCATCGCAACGTCCAGGCCGGCGCGCAGGACATTTACTGGGAAGCGAAGGGCGCCTTCACCGGCGCGACGTCTGCGGCGCTGGCCAAGCAGGCCGGCGCCCGGCTCACGCTGATCGGCCACTCGGAACGTCGTCACGTGTTCGGTGAAGCGGACGAGCAGACCGGCAAGAAGGTGACCGCCGCGCTCGCAAGCGATTTGCAACCGGTCTTGTGCGTTGGGGAGAAGTTGGAGCAACGCGAGGCAGGCGAGACGCTGGCCGTGGTCGCACGCCAGCTCGAGGCGGCGCTGGGTGGACGGGACGGCAAGGCTCGCGTGACGATCGCGTACGAGCCCGTGTGGGCGATCGGGACTGGCCGCAACGCGACGCCCAAAGACGCCGCCGAAGTGCATCGGGCCATACGAAGCTGGTTGAAAGACCATGCCGTGACGGCAGCGCCGTTTGTGATCCTCTATGGCGGCTCCGTGAACTCGAAGAATGCTGCCGAACTGCTGGCGGAACACGAGCTGGACGGCGTGCTGGTGGGGGGAGCGTCGCTCGATCCCCGCGGCTGGGCGCAACTTGTGCGCACCGCCGCAGCCTAGGTATCTTGTCCCGCGCATGTACGGAATCCTCGTCGGCATCCTGATTCTCGACTCGTTGATCCTCGCCACCGCCGTGCTGTTGCAGGCGGGGCAGGGCGGCGGGCTCGCCACCATGGGTGGCGGCGCCGGCACCGAGACCATTATGGGTGGGCGTCAGGCAACCACGTTGCTCACCAAGGTCACGTGGTGGACCGCCGGAATCTTTCTGTTCCTCTCCCTGGTGCTGACGTTCATGACGCAGTCGGGCACGCAGGTTCGCTCGGTGCTCGAGGGTCAGGGGCAGGGTCAAGCGCCCACGCCGGTGGCGCCGACGCCGCTGCCGATCGAAACTCAACCGACGGCGCCTCCTCCGGCGGCCCCCCCGCCCGCCACGCGGCCGCAGTCCAATCGCCGGCCCTAGCCCAGCACCCGCTTACGTCCTGCTAGAGGACGGCGCCTGGTTCCCCGGAACTGCTCCTCTCCCGTTTGAACCGGCCTACGCGGAAGTCGTTTTCACCACGAATCTGAGCGGATACCAGGAGGTGTTCACCGACCCCTCCTATTTGGGACAGATCGTCGTGATGACGGCACCGATGATCGGCAATTACGGCATCAATCCCGAAGATGTCGAATCCGACCGCCCGCGCGTCGTCGGCGTCGTGGTACGGGAGCTGTCGGCAACGCCGTCGAACTGGCGCTCGACCGGCACACTGATCGACTGGCTCGCGGGAGCGAAGGTCCCGCTGGTCTCCGACGTCGATACGCGGCAGCTCACGCGCCACATTCGCTCCAAGGGCGCAATGCGCGGCGTGCTGGCGCTCGGCGAGCAGCCGAGTGACGCGATCAGCGCCGCACTCGCGGCATCGCCGTCGATGAACGGACTCGATCTCGCGACTGCCGCGACCATTCCCAAGGCGTACACCGAGGGACCCGAGCGCGCCAAGTATCACGTCGTCGCGTTCGACTTCGGGATGAAGCGCAACATTCTGCGGCTGTTCGTGCAGCACGGCTGCCGCGTCACCGTCGTCCCGGCGGCGACGACGGCGGCGGAGACACGCGCGCTGAAACCGGACGGCGTCTTCCTGTCGAACGGTCCTGGTGATCCCGCGGCCGTCGGTTACGCGATCGATACAATTCGCACGCTGGCGGATGGGAAGCTGCCGATCTTTGGCATCTGTCTCGGCCACCAGTTGCTCGGCCTCGCACTGGGAGGCGAGACGGTGAAGCTCCCCTACGGACACCGAGGGGGCAATCATCCCGTGAGGGATCTAGCGACAGGACAAGTACTTATCACGTCGCAGAATCATGGATTCGCAGTCCGGGCGGAGACGGACGGCGTCCCCGGCGCGAAGTCGCTTGAGGTCACTCACCTTAACCTCAACGACGGGACCGTCGAAGGGATCAAGCATCGGGAGTACCCGATTTTTGCCGTCCAGTACCATCCGGAGGCGTCACCGGGCCCACATGACGCCCAGGGACACTTTCAACAATTCCTACAAGCCCTTGACACTAAATAAGTAAGCCCGTATGATAGCCCCCGACTTTTGACCCGGCAGATGTTCGGGGGGGGACCAATGACGAAGGCCGATCTGGTCGAAAAGGTCACCGCGCAAATCGCTCGCACCGCTGGTCCCCTCATTTCAAAAAAGGACTGTGCGCGCGTGGTCGACTCCTTCCTCGACGCCGTGAAAGCCGCGCTGGCTGAGCAGCATAACATTGAGATACGCGGGTTTGGGACGTTCAAGATCCGTCAGCGGAAGACGCGCATGGCGCGTAACCCACGGACTGGTGATCCCGTCGAAGTGGCGGCGCGCCCGGTGCCTGTCTTCAAGCCCAGCAAGGAGTTGCGCGCGATGGTCGCCGACGCGAGCGCGAAGGTTACGTCGTAAGCCGCTACGCGGCACCACTTAAGACTTCGGCCCCGGCGCTGCTGCCGGGGCCGCTAGTTTTTAGGTATCTCTCAACTTCTTGCCCGGAGTGATGATGCGTCGCTTCTCCCTACTGCTCATGCCATTGGTCGTCGCGACGTCAATTTCGGCGCAGACCGTTCGTTATGAAGTCTCCGTCGCTCGTGCGGCGTTCCACGTCAGCGCCGAGTTTCCCGCCGCCGGCAAGGACACGCTCTTCGTCTCGCTGCCGGCATGGAGTCCGGGCAATTACGAAATCCAGAACTATGCGCGCTACGTCCACGGCTTCAGCGCGAAGAATGCGAGCGGCCAGGCGCTGTATTGGGACCGCGCCGACAAAGACACGTGGCGCGTCGCGACCGGCCGGTCCGATCGCGTCACCGTCGAGTTCGACTATTCGTCGGACACGATCGATCTCTCCATCGCGCGAGCCGCGCAGGACTTCGCGCAATTCCTCGGCACCAATCTGTTCATGTTCGAAGAAGGGCAGTGGGCGCGCCCGGCGGAACTGCGCTTCCGTTTACCGGCGGGATGGCAAGTGACGACCGCGCTCAAAGGTCCCACCAACGGAGTCTATCGGGCCGCCGATTACCACGAGCTCGCGGATGCGATGACGTTCGTCGGCCGCTATAGCATCGATTCGCTCCAGGCCGATGGGAAGTGGATTCGCATCGCGGTGTGGCCCGCGTCCGATTACACGCCGGCGGTGGCGCGCAATCTCCGCAATGGGATCGCCAAGATGGCGCCGGTCCAGAACCGGATCATGGGCGAAGCGCCGTACGACGTGTACACGGTCTTCTTCAACGTCATCCACGGGGCGGTCGATTTCGGCGGCGGCCTGGAGCACAGCTCCTCGCAGTACGACATCATGCCCGCGCTGGCATTCGCCGATCCGTCAGGCAACCTCGGCGACTTCATGTACCCGCTGCTGTCGCACGAATTCTTTCATCTCTGGAACGTGAAGCGCATTCGGCCGGCCGAGATGTGGCCGTATGATTACCACGCGGAGCAGTACACGCCGCTGCTGTGGTGGTCGGAGGGCGTCACCGACTACTACGCCGACCTTACCAACCTGCGCTCGGGGCTGTGGAGCCCGGATCAGTTTCTGGCAAACGCGGTCAGCAACATCAAGCAGGTGGACGATGCGCTCGAGCCCTGGAGCGCCGAGGACGGCAGCGAGGCGACGTGGATCCACGAGGTCTATGTCAACAGCTCGCAGCTCTACTATCCCAAAGGCTCGCTGCTCGGATTCCTGCTCGACATTTCGATTCGAGATGCCACGGACAACGCGC
>Ga0209761_1002055_pt1 | contig 13151 bp, 22 predicted proteins | sample GraSoi013_1_40cm_4_FD_185818 | JGI IMG/M metagenome (GOLD analysis project Ga0209761, IMG submission 185818) | Grasslands soil microbial communities from the Angelo Coastal Reserve, California, USA - Sample 09_25_2013_1_40cm (SPAdes) (version 2) | ecosystem: Environmental > Terrestrial > Soil >... | reverse complement strand
GGGCGATCGCCGGCGTGAGCCGTGCTTCGTGACCGACGACCTGCGGCACCAGACGAGGCGGATTCGAGAAGGCAAGGTCTCTCCGCTCGGTTACGTGGTCGTGAGATTTAAACCGATAGGGGCTCGGCAGCCTCGGCGCCGACGGCATCCAGGGTCCGACGGTCGCTGCGATCGTGCTCGGCCAAGACCCGCTCGCCGGACGGATCGAGGACGGAGCCCGGTGGCTTTACAACGTCGACGCCTCGCGGGTCATTCTGGGCCACTCCGACCTGGTGAAGCCCGAGGTGTTCGACCTCATCTGGGCCGCGGCACTCGCCGCCCGCCGCTCGCGCTGACCGTCGTACGCACCCTGCCGCTGCGCACCACCCATTCGCGCCCTTGGCCTCACGAGGTTTGTTGGTCGGCACGGTCAGGGGCTGGGGTTCGCTTTCACACGTACCCCTCGTAAGCTATCTTCGGTGGGTTTTGAGCGAGTTCGTCTTTCGGGAAGTGGCTATGCCAAATCATTCGGATCGTGCCGAGGTCCGTAGTATCACGATCGTGAAGCGGGATGTTCGCCGTGCCCTATCCGAGATCGTTAAGGCGGGGGTTGAGAATGGATCGGACGTTCCGAGACCCCATCCTTTCGCGGCCCGGATGCCGCTCGCCGCTGGATCCGATGCCACTAATGAACACAGTGCGCGCGCTGACCAAGAAGCTGAATGCGTGAGCCGCGCGGCGGGATCCTGCTCCTCCCGCCGCCCTTCGCCAAGCTGGGTAACCTCCTGCGCCGGCTGGTCTTGCCGGTCGCCCTCAAGAGCTGGTCCCTCACGAGTCTCTAGCAGCGGCTGTTCAAGACCGGCGGGCGCCTCATTCGGCACGCTCGATACTTCGTCCTCCAGCTGGCCGAAAGTCACTTGACCGGGAGCGTCTTTCGGCAGATCCTCGGGCGCATCGGGCGACTCGCGTGGCATCCCACGTGAGGACGGTGCATAGGGCTGACAGCGGGAGGGGATTATCGCTGGCAGCGGTGTTTCCGAGGAAGGGAGTCACCAGCGGCAACCCTTCGGAACATGCAGGGTTAGCGGCGTTGGCGTGGCGAAAGCGGCCAGTGTGATGGGTTGCGAAAGGGTAGAACGGGAGGTGGAGCATCACGTGGTCCCATTCAGCCGCGCGAGAGGAACGAAGCACTGGTCTATCTCGGAAACCCGGTTTGACAGCTCCCCCCAGCTATGAAGTGGATGGTCCCTCACACACCCGACAGGAGGCTGAGATGAAGGAGTCAGGCTTTTCTCCTCCTCTTTCCGCGGCGCAAGCGCGCCAGATGGTCGCCTTTGGCAGCGATCCGAAGCTGCGAAGCGCCGCAGCCTCGCTGGCCGACGCTCCGGATGAGTGGGATCGAGCGATGGCGGACCCACGTGCGTGGCTTCGAGCCAAGGGCGTTCACGTGCCCGATGGTCTGAGAATAGAGTTCGTGAGCGAGCTGTCGACCTCAACACCTCTACCGCCCCGCGGTCTCGGGAACCCCGGCCCTGACTGGGTTCCCTTCTCCATCCGCCAGTTCAACTGTCGCAAGTACTGGCTCCCGAAGAAGGACGATAAGGGGCGCATCATCAGCTACGAGGAAGTCAGCATCTGTTTCGGCTTCAGCATTGTACCGGAGCAGATACCGGGTGGGCCGCGCGGATAGAGGACGCGCTAGGCGAGTCCCGAGAAATACTTTGACGAGAAACGATCCGACAAGGGGGGTGGAACACGATGAAGCGGCCAAGAACGAAGTGGGCGGTCACGTTGCTGACAATGGTGAGGCGTTGGTTGCGCCGTAGTCACGCGCCAGTGCCGTCGAGCCCTCGTCGGTTGTGGCCATCGCGAGGACACCGAGCGGACACGGGTACTGGCTTGTGCAGGCGCTGCTCGACTACAACCGGCGGTTCCACCTAACGCTTGCCCGTGCGTCCAGGAACGAGCGTCTAGCGCGCCTGATCGAGCGCACCCTCGACGAGATGATGCGGCCGATCGCCATCGGCTACCCCGCCGATGAGCACGGCGAGAAGAACACGATGCCGTGAGCATCGACCTCGAAGTACCACTGCCGCTGCCCCGGATTCGCACCGAGCGACCGAATCCCGTTGTGGATGAGTCGAAAGTCGCCCAATAGCCTCGTGGACGTCGTCTGCTGAATCGTCTCGGCCCGTCGGATTAGCTCGTCCATCGGCAATAAAGCGCCCCTGGGATAGACCGGCGCGATGCTATAGGCGTAGTGTCCGAAGATGGACCGCGCGGCCGTTGGTACGGAGGTGTGGTGCTTGCCACTCGAACGTACACCTTCGTCGCGTCCACAGCGTGCGGCACGTCCGTGCTCTCCGCGAGATTCACCACGACGACAACGCGACCGTCCTTGCCTGGCACATAGAGAATCTTCACAGCGGGGGTGAGTGCCGGGTAGATGGCCGTGTGGGCGATCTGAACGATCTGTTCTTCGATGCCCTTCCTCGCTGGCATTCCTTCGATGGGGAGCACCGGCATGTTCTTGTCGTCGGTTCGCACACCGATCACGAAGAACCCACCCACGGTGTTGGCCAGGGAGGCCACAATCTTGTCGATTTGCACCGGTTCGCGCTTGTACTCGACTCTGACGCCTTCGGGAAACCGCTCACAGAAGGCGACCACGTCGTCAAAGGTCACCCGGTCGAGCAGCTTGTCGAACACGATTCTCCTTCCCGAAAACTGGCCTAGCGATCCAGGCTAGTCTCGTCTCAGCGCGTCCCATGCTGCGCCCTGGACGGCCCGCCACGGCGTTTGCTCCCACGCCGTGCCCGTCGCGCTCGTGGGAGAGTGCTCCATGCCGCTCGCGTAGAACGTCGCCCGCCAGCCGCGTTCGTCGTATCGGGTGAGTTGGAGGTCGTAACCTTGGTGCGCTATGCCATGCTCGATGGCGCCAAGTCCGCGCCACGAGTCGAGCCACGAGCGGAGCGTGTGGAGCACAGGCAGGTCAGCGTCTAGGCGGGACGCTTCCAGCGTGACGAGGAGTAGGCGTCCACACCGGTCAGGCATGCTCAATGCCACCCCGCGCACAGATCGGGGAGCAGGAGCTCCACCGCCGCGTCCTGCGGCGTGACCCAGCGCGCGAAGGTGACACCGGCAGGATTTGGCTGAATCCCAATCCGCTGTGCTACTGGAACAGTTCGGGTGGTCCCTGGCGGACAGTAAAGGAGCTGTCAAAGCGCCCTTCGTCGCTATCGTCCGCTCGTAGCAGGATGCTATAGCGGCCTGGCTGGCCAAAGACCAAGTTCTGTGAAGTAAAGACAAGGGCAATTGTGATCACAGCCGGCGCAGGCGGGGCAATGCCCTCAGGTCCCGTTACGATTGGACCGAGAAAGCGGTGTCCCTCAGGATCATAGAGTTCTAATGAAAGTCTGTGCGCCCTGCCATCGCCCATACCCTGCGCGTAGAAGTAGAATGCCAGCCGCTCGATCGGTTGATTGAATTCGCGAATCGCGATGTCGACATCTGGCGGCGTTTCAGTGGACCGACCCGGTCATCATCCCCCAAGAGACGATCATCAAGGCTGTCCACGTCCAGGAGCTGCGGCAGGCGATCGACGACGTCTACGTCAGGCTGGGCCGCCCGCTGCCGCTGTTCGACGCCCTCGGGCCGCCGATCAGGTACCGAGACTTCGGCGACGTGCAGGCAGCCGTCACGGTCGTGGCGACGCAGCCGTACGCCGGACCAGACGTGGTGGTCAAGGAAGACGTCTTCGTCCCGTTCCTTCAGTGGTACGTCGACCCCTTCGGCGTCACGCGGCAGTGCTTGACGTTCACGGGATGCTGGACGCAGATCCACGCGTCCAAGTCTCTCCTTGACCAGATTCAGGCGCGACCTGACACCACACTCCTAGCCAACGGACTCCAACAACGCACCATGCCGACCATGAGAGACTACGCAATCGCGTGGGGGATCGCGGTCACCCTCGAAGCTGGAGCGGTCCTCCTGATGGCGGGGGGCAAGATCACTCAGGCCGGGCTCCTTACGATCGCTGAAGGATTGGCCGCAGGGACGGTCAGCGCGCAGGTGACGTTCATCGTCGGCGGGTTCTATGTGACGTTGACCGGCGCCGCCGTCATCGCGCTTGGCATCGGGGCCATTTACATCGTCTGGCGGTGGTCGCAGGGGCCACAGGTTCCAGTTCAGTCGCAGCCTATCAGGATCGAGGTCAGCCCGGACGGGCTCGGGTGGGATGTCTTCGAGATCGGAGGGTGGTGATAGGCTACCTCGCTTTCGCCGCAGTCGCCTTCGCAACCCTCAGCGTCATCGCCGCCCTTGTCTACGTGGTGGCCGTGTGGGTGCGGGGTGTTCAGAAGATCGTTGTGGCCTGGAGAGCCGCTCCACACAGCAATCGGGTGACCTTCGTCGTCACCATGTCGGTCTGCCTGGTGTTGACAGCGGGGCTTCTCAGTCTGGTGCCGTGGGGAGCGCTGTTCAAGGTCCTGGAGAAGACCGTTGTCCAGATGATCACCCGAAGCGCGCCGTGAACGGAGGGGGCCGGGACCGCCACCGGCCCTCTGTTAATTCCCAGTTAACTCAGCGCGCTGGTCATCGACCCTATCCTCTTCTACTCCACCTACCTCGGGGGCAGCGGCGATGACTTCGGCAATGAAGGCGCATAATTTTTAAACCTGTTTCGCAGGATTCCGTCCGATCCAGCGGGGACTCGGCTGAACGGACGTGCCGAGGGGTGAAACGCCCCCGCGAGCTGAACCGCTGAGTCTGGTGAGCTACTTCAAGACGTGGTCCCGGTAGTACTTTAAGAGAGGGAAGAACAGGATGTCATGGCTGGTCGGACCCAGGGCCGCCGCGCCGGGAGCGGATGCCGTGGGTTCTTCCGGCGATGACCCACGGCATCCGGCTTTAAGCGTCCTTGCTGCTACTGCTTACGGATGGTGATGTTCCCTCCGACGACAGGGCCCATGGCCATGTAAGAGGTCGGACCCGTGGTCGTGATCTTAAAGGTGTCGGGGGGCGTGGACGAAGGGCTACCGCAGTCGTCTACTTCCGCTTCAAAGTCCTGGGTCGATGGCCCGCCCGAGGGGCCGGTTACGGCGGCTGAGCCTTGGATCTTGGCGTGGGTGTTGGGACCGCATACTCCAGCGCCGATGTTTAGCAGCGTGAATGAAACGGCCGTTATGGTCACGTTCCCCGCATGATCGTTGTACTGCAGGTTGCCCGTCGGATTCGTGTCGCCCGCGGCGAACTGCACGCCAAAGCCAAACGTGGCTTTGTCTCCGACGCTGGCATTGACGCCACTTTGGATTAGAAGCGTCGCCGGCGTCATGGTGCCATCAGGCTGTATGTAGCCACCCCCGGTCACCTTGCCCGGCGTGTTGGCGACTTCGGCAGTGAACAACTCCGCTAATCGTGTGTCGCCTCGTGAGTCGATGTTCGGTTCGTTCGAGCCACCACCAGCGTACAGAACCCGGCCATTGTTCAGAAGAACCGCTCCTATGCCGCCGCGCGCCGTGATCATGCTGCTAACAGGCGAAAACGTTCCCGTTGATGGGTCGTAGACTTCCGCCGAGGCAAGATACCCTGACGCGTTGATGCCTCCCGCCACAAGAACTCGACCGTCCTGCAGGCGAACAGCGGCGTGGAGAGTCCTGGGCGTGCTCATGCTGCCGGTCGCAGTGAATGTACCGGTAGACGGATCGAACAGCTCGGCAGTGGCCAGGACTTGGGTTGCTGACGAGCCTCCGGCAACGAGCACCTTCCCGTTTGTCAGCAGGGTCGCACTAGCGACCCCCCGAGGCATAGTCATCGACCCGACTAGGCTCCAGAGGCCGGTGGCAGGGTCGTATACCTCTGCCGACGAAAGAACAGTGCCAGGGGCAATCTGATCAGAGCCACCAGCCACGAGCACCTTGCCACTGCTGAGAAGCTCTACTGCCGGATTCTCGCGAAACGCGTTCAGGTTTCCCGTTCGCGTGAAAACCTGCGTCAACGGATCATACAGTTCCGCCGAGTTCCTCGGGATATAGCAGCACTCCGACCCGCCGAAGACTAGGGCTTTACCGTTCTGAAGCAGGATAGCCTCATGGTTCCTCCTTCCCTCTGACATGCTCCCTGTTGGCGAGAAGGTTCCTGTTGCGGGGTCGTACAGCTCGGCACTGCTGGTATTCGGGTATCCACCCGACACGAGGACCTTACCGGTCAGAAGTGCCGTGATGTTGACGTTGTTACGTGGGGTGGTCATGTTCCCCGTGAGTGTGAACGTGCCGATCGTGGGATCGTACACTTCGGCCGACCGTCCTGGAAAATCGCCTCCCGCGTAGAGAACTCGCCCGTCGAGAAGCTTCGCGGTGATGTGTAGCTCGCCTCTTGCGATGTTCAGCGATCCGGTGGCTGTCCAGTTCGCAGCACATGTTCCTAGCGCTAGAGGCGCGAAGAGGAAGAAGATGAGACTAGACGTCAGGATTAGCATTTTTCGTCTCATTAGGGTCTCCATGCCCTGCGCCCGCGCGCAAAGGGTGGCCTCCCTGTTGCCGTTTCTCTGGCGTTCGTCGCGATCGGGAGGAACGCTCTTGCCGAGTGGCGATCGTCCAGCCCGGGCCGAGCGCCCAAACCTCCGTCGGCACCACCCGACGAGCGGCGGAGGACGAGCAGACGCGGAACCGATTCGGCCATTCGCCCAGGCGGCGAGGCTCGGCCCACGCTGTCTCGCAATCCGGTCTACTAGGAGCGAGTCGGCCATCACTCGTCTCCTACATGCGTTTTCTATCTGTGCCTTGGGGCGCGATTTACTGGTTGACCGGCGATGCACCTTCCTAGAGAGCGGGACTCGCCGGAGCGCGCTGGAATTACCGGCTCTCTCGGCGGCCACCTTAGCCGAAGCCGGGGTCACAGCAAAGGGGAAATTGCCGGATTAACCTCCCGGGAAATCCCTGTGCCCAGCTAAAGGTGAATACCTCAGTGAGGTCAGCTGGCGCGGGCGACACAAAGTATTGAGGCAGGGTCGACCTGCCTAGCGAGAACGACGGCGGTCCGTTCTCTCGAATCGCTCGCTTGGCTCGCACTTCAGCGCCCGACAGAGGCGATCAAGCGTCCGGAGTGTCGTATTCAGGGCGGCGGCCTCCAGGCGATTCAGGGTCGAGCGGCCCGCCCCAACCCGCTTTGCCATCTGCACCGGGCTGAGTCCTATCTCCGCCCGCAGCCTGCGTAGTGTGCCCGCGAGCCGTTGGGCCAGAGTCACGGCTCGCGCTCGTCGTCGGGGTCCCTACTGTGGTCGGCGGTGACGCGCGTGCTGGGCGATGCTCGTGCGAGCGTACAGATAGTACGGGCCGGCTTAAGCCCGGGGGCGGCCGTGTGCGCTGACGAAGACATGGAGTTAGGACCTCCTAACTTTTATTTCCGCGCGCGTGGGCGCGGCTCGTTACCATCCCGGGCCGCGGAACTGAAGTGAAAGCGAGAGTTGGCGGGGCACTGCCTCTTCTCAGAGAGTAGGACCTGGTAGCGTAGAAGTAAGCCCTCAACGCGGCTACCGCGCCTACCTTCTCGACCCACCGCTAAGACACAGCGAGCGCCGAGGGTGACTCGGCGCCCGTGTGATCTGCTGACCCTATCCCGCTACATGGGAAGCTTATACTCCGCTTGCCATTCAAAGGTCGCGCTTATCGGGGCGGTCCCGCTCGCTGCGGCCGCCTTCCCGATATATGCGCCTTCTCCTGTGATCCCCTGAAACTTCCCTGTCCCTCCCGTGAACCAGAGCTTCCCCTCAAACTTCGCCTCCCACGATCCGTCTGGATTCGTCGTCCGCGTTGTCTTCCCCTCAAATCCGAAGAAGGTTCGATGACCGCCAGGATGAACGTTCGCGTTGTATCCCCTGTGAGCGCCCGTGCCAGCGGTGTAGTCGGAGAAGACAAAATTAGTGACCTGGACATTGTTCCAATCCGGGTCCGCACTGTTCCAGGACTGGAGACGAGTTACGAGCACCACTTCATGCTGCGGAACATCGCCGGGAAGGAGCGTGGTTTGTGACAGCGTCGGGCCGGACTTGGCTGTTCCTGAGACTTTCTTGCCTTCTGCCGAGGCGTTATCACTCAGGACAAGTGACAGAAGCAAAACGAGAACCGCGAATACCAGCACAGCACTTGAACGGCCTGCGAGTTTCGACATATCACTCCTCCTCTTGAACTCAGAACAGCTCCACGATTCAGCGTCCGCCTCTCACTTCTCGAACCAGTATTCCCCCTCCGCGGAATACTCGTTTCGTGTCGGATTCCCCTCGGCGTTGTACTCGGCGAGCCCCGAGTACCTTGCGATGCCCTTGAGGGCCTTCAGTTTTCCAGTCCCCCCGGTTATGACATACGTCCCCACGTACGTCGCCCTCCTGCTTCGATCGGGATTGACGACTGACTGTGTCGTGTCGTGAAACTCGCCGAACGACTGATCCCCGTTCTCGAAGCGCCAGACGCTATAACCACGATCAAGACCGTTCCCGGCGACGCCATCGAACGTCCCCCAACCGATCGACTCTACGACCTTCCGCCCTTCGACGACCGGGCCGCCGCCGTCCGGCCACGTACGCCGGATCTCGAACATCACAATGTAGTGCCCGAGCATGTCTGGAATTTCAAGCCGGTGCCGGAAGGTGGTCTTCGTGTTCTCGGGCTTGGCGGACCACGAGATCTTATGCTTCTCTTGACCGAAGCTAGTATCCGACGCGAGGACGATGAAGCCCCCGAGGAGGGCCACCGCGAGGACGGTCACGAACCGACTGCCACGGACGTTTGCCATGCTAGCCTCCGTTGTGAAGTCCTGGACGCTGAGCGCGCTCATGGGAGACGTTACGCGAGTCAAGGGAGAACGCGAGATCGGCGGGGATCGGCCATGACCAGGCATCTGACATCGGCCTCCTCGACCGGATGGGACGCGGCAGAACTTTAGGCGACTAGAGCCAGCCTCGTCAAGGACATCCGACCGTTCGTCAGTTTCCTGAACGGCTTGTAGTAGGCTCGCACCTGCTTCGGGCGGTCGAACTCTAGCGTACAGTCATAAGGATCGGACCACCCGTCGCCCCTGGGAACCGGTTCATGCGAGCTGCCGCTGCTCGACGACGGGCCGGGGACACCTTCCACCCGGCCCGTTCCGCGTTCCTTCCCGAAGCGTGGCACAATGAACACCAGTGCTGATCGCACTGATGGGGGGTACGCCTTATGGCGGAAAAGCGGAAGCTATGTTTCGTGATCTCACCTATCGGAGACCCCGGTACGCCCACTCGAAAGCGTGCTGACCAGGTGTTGAAATATGTGGTTCGTCCTGCGGCAGAGCAGTGTGGTTATGACGCTCAGCGGTCGGACGAGATCTCGCAGCCGGGGATCATTACCAACCAAGTGATTCAGAGCTTGTTGGAAGCGCCGCTCGTAATCGCCGACCTCACAGAGCGCAATCCCAACGTGTTCTACGAAGTCGCGATCCGGCATCTTGTTCGCAAACCGCTCGTTCAGATGATTGAAGTGGCGGAACCCATCCCCTTCGATCTTTCTGCATCACGGATGATTAAGATCGACCATAAGGATCTCGACAGTGCCGAGGAAGCCAAGAAGAGTCTGATCGCACAGATACAGGCTGTAGAGAAGGATTCATCTCTGGTCGACAACCCCATTTCTGTTGCGATCGACTTGAGTGCGCTGAGGACAACCGGGAAACCGGCGGAAGTTCAGTTGGCGGAGCTAGTGGCGGCCTTGGCACATGACATGCGTGCCGAGATTGCAGAAGTTAAGGCCGCGATCGCGGGTCTCTCTACCTATAAGCCCAACCTTTTGGGCGCTCTATCCTCCTATGTTGTACCTGGTAGCTATTTGGGTGACACTCCGCTCGTTCTCAAGGTTCCGACACGGGGCAGTACGTTGCTGACGGGGGCGTTGGAGCCCCAGACGCCGCCGCCCGTAACCAAGCCGAAAGGGGATAAGAAGACGTCGCCGGAGAAATAAGCTGTAGGAGGGGCACCCATGATCCGCGCCGCACGAACCGCCTCGCTGCTTGTCGCGTTCTACCTGCTCACCTCGGCTGCGACGGCCAACGCCGAGTGCGCGTGGATCGTGTGGAGCCGAACCGTCTTTGACATTCCAACCGCGCCTGTCGAGGGAATCTGGGCACCTGTCCAGACGTTGGACACACACAACGCCTGCGAAGACGCGGCTACGCATTGGAGCAACAGGGTAGGCGGTAAGAAACGCACTAACGAAGGGAGTTACGTGGCTTCTTTCGTCTGCCTCCCCGACACCGTGGACCCACGCGGCCTGAAGGGGGGCGGGCGGTGAACGCGCGCCAGGGCACGCTCCTCCTGACGTGGGTCATGTGGTACCACATCTTTGGCGTAGGGCCTGGTGCTCGAGACTCGACAGAGAAATGGTCGCCGTTGCGCACCTATGAAACGAGAGAAAGCTGCGAGGGTTCCGCAACAAGGCGGGCAGAGGCTGTCGCGAGTAATTTACGTCGTCAGGTTCCGGGACGCACTGTCGAAGTGACGGGCGCGATGGCAGACATCGTCGATCCCGACGGGGCGCATTTCATCGCCGCCTACATGTGCTACCCCGACACGTTCGACCCGCGAGCGTCGAAAGGGAGCGGGCGATGACGACGTGCTGGAACTCCGTTGACTGCGTGCAGACGGTCACGACTTGGCTGCGGGGACTCTCAATAGTTCTTCCGCTTCTCGGCGCGGTAGCCGCCCTCGTATCGTTCGTCTACTCGAACAGGGCAGAGATACTGAAGGCGCCGCGCAAAATATCTGAGGCGCAACGAACACTCCTGGTTGAGCGGCTGAAGGGTGCTGCGGGCAGCCACTACGACATCGGAGCGGTGGTGAGCGATCCCGAGAGCATGCAGTTTGCCCAACAGATTCTTGAAGTCCTGATAGAAGCTGGATGGACAGGGCGCCAGGTTCCCTCGTTGTTTCAGGCGACCAAACGGCCCTTCGGCGTCCTCATCGGCGTCAAGTCTGATGATGCGGTCCAGCCAGCGGCTCAACTGCTTCTTGACGCGCTTCGTACAGTGGCCTTCACGGATACCTATCTCACCCATGACTTTGCCCCACAAGGAGACGCTGTAGTCACTATACGAGTCGGGTCAAAACTCAGGAGCCAAGGACCATGATCGCCGCCATCGACGCAGATACCGTGGACGCGCGCGGGCCGAATGGGAAGTGAAGTTGACCAATCCTCCGGCCATGGCGCGCGTCGATGCGCTTCTGCCCCCCACGGAATGTGTCAAGCCGCGCGCGCCCAGAGAGTTGCGGGAATGGGTCTTGGCCAAGTGTCACGCCTTCGCGCAGATCGCCGAGCTTCGCGAGCCGGTACTCATCCACGACGGTCCCCTCAAGTGGTTCCTATACCGACGTGCTGCGCTCTGTCGTCATTGTTTGACCAGAATCTTGGATAGCCCTATGCTTCCCCAGCCTGCTGACCGATCTGCCGATGGTGGAGGGGCGTCATGCGCTACCGTTTCACCCGCGCCTGGGCCAGAGGCAGCATCGCTGTCGGCGTCGGAATCATCGTCCTCGGCCTACTTGCGGGTGCCGCATCCCTGGTCTTCGGCGTGGCTCGGGTCTTCGGCTTCGGCGCTCAAGAACTCGTGGTGGGCATCGCCTGCGTGATCCTCGGCTTCGCGCTCGGCGCGCCGGAGATCATCGCTGGTCAGTTGATTCTCATCTTTCTTGACCAGCGAGATCTTCTTGCTCGAATCCATCGGCGCCTCCGCCGAGGACTCCCTGAAATCCCAGAGGATGAGCGCGCTCAGCGACGCACCGACCGTTACCTCCAGCGCTAACCAGGATGGGCAAGCCAACCGCCTTCTCGCCAGGTAGCCGGCTTAGCCCCAGGGCGCCCGCGGGCGCCCGCTAGGCGAGCCTCGAAGAAAAATTCTCGGCAGGGCAGGCGCGGACGGTCGGAGGGAAACCTGGCGCCACATCTGGTGTACAGGCGTGCGGCAAAGGCTCGTCACGTCGAACGACCCTTGGTTAGTGGGTTATGACGGGTCGGTGGGCACCCAGTCGGCCCGAAGTACACCGTCGTTCGGAACCGGCTAGAGCATCCCGGGGCGCTAGGTGCGGGAGGGGCTGTCTGGGTATGGCCCGCCGGCTCGAGCGGCTTCGGAGCGAGAACACTCCCGGCCCATGGTCACGCGAAGTTGTGCGGGGGATGCTCTCGAATGACCTGTATCGGGGCATCTCGGTGTGGGGCCGGACGCGGAATCAGTCGCGCCTACTGAAGAAACAGGACGGTAGCGTCGAGCTACAGGAGAAGACCAAAGGTGGCCGTGCGGTGAGGCAGGCCGCGCCGATGGATGACTGGACGCGCACCGAGGTGCCCGCGCTCCGGATCGTCAGTGACGAGCTGTGGTCGCGAGTGCGGCGCGTCGCAAGGCCGCGCGTGAGGCTCAGGAGAAGGCGTACACGGGGAAGCCGGACCCCGGACTCGTCAACGGTCGCTTGCTCTCAGGGATCGCCCGGTGTCCACGGTGCGGCGGCCCGATGGGCGTGGTCAAGGGACGGGCGGACAAGTTCTATCGTTGCAGCAACCGCGCGCGTCACAAGGTCACGAAGCCGGACGGGACGCGTGGGACGCGTGTCTGTGATCAACCAGCAATCCGGATCGCCGACGTGGACGCGGCCGTCTACGCCGGGCTCGAAGAGTGGCAGGCGAACCCTGACGCCCTCGCGCGTATCGAGGCCGCCCAGGTCGCGGAGTACCGGAAGGCGGTCGAAGCTCAGCCTGACCAGCGGCCCCGGATGGAGCGGGAAGCGGCCAACCTCGAACGCGAGATCAAGAGGCTCGTCAATGCGCTCGCCTCTGGCGACTCGCCGGACATCGCGGCCGGGATCGCCGAGCGCCGGGTCAAGGTCGAGAGCCTGAAGTCAAAGCTAGCCGAGCCTGTCGAGCCGCCGAAGATTGACCCGGCGGCCCTCAGTGGTCTCCTCGGTCCGCTCTTGCCCGGGATGCCTCGTAACGACGCCGAGACGCGCCGGGCGCTCCGTATCCTGGGCCTTGACCGGCTCACCCCCGAGCGTCGTCCTGATGGAGCGGTGGAGGTCAAGGGCACCGCCGATTTTTCTGGTCTCTGTGGTGTACAGAAAGGGGCGGGGGGAGCGGCGTCGCTCCCCTCGACCTCTAATGTCCGCC
>Ga0209761_1002053_pt1 | contig 13158 bp, 10 predicted proteins | sample GraSoi013_1_40cm_4_FD_185818 | JGI IMG/M metagenome (GOLD analysis project Ga0209761, IMG submission 185818) | Grasslands soil microbial communities from the Angelo Coastal Reserve, California, USA - Sample 09_25_2013_1_40cm (SPAdes) (version 2) | ecosystem: Environmental > Terrestrial > Soil >... | reverse complement strand
CCGTCGGCATCCTTTTGATCATAGACGGCATCTTCGCCGAAGGTAGCCAGGTCCTGCCTGTAGAGCGCGTGTGGGGAGGCCCGCCCGACCACTGAGCAGGTACCCTTGAACAACTTCATCCGCACCGTGCCGGTCACCGTGCGTTGCGCCGCATCGACGAAGCCGTCGAACGCCTGTCGCAACGGGGAGAACCATTGACCGTAGTAGATGATCTCCGCGTACCGCGGGGCGATCACTGTCAGATAATGCTGCGTGTCCCGGTCGACGGTGATCGATTCCAGATCGCGATGTGCCGTGGCGAGGATGGTCCCCCCGGGTGTCTCGTAGACGCCGCGAACCTTCATCCCCACCAGACGGTTTTCGACCATGTCCACCCGGCCCACCCCATGCAGCCCGCCGAGCCGGTTGAGAGTCTGGATCAACGGGACGGGGTCGGTCGCCGCGCCGTCGAGCGCCGTGGGCACACCTCGTTCGAATGTAACCTCGACGTATGCAGGTTGATCCGGTGCTGCTCCCGGGGAACGGGTCAGCGCGTAGACGTCCTCCGGGGGCTCGTGCCACGGATCCTCCAGCACGCCGGCTTCAGCGCTGCGATGCCAGAGGTTCTGATCGACGCTGTACGGCTTCTCCCTGGTCGCCGGCACCGGGATCCCGTGCGCCGCGGCGTACTCGATTTCGTCGTCGCGAGATCGCAGAGACCACTCCCGCCAGGGGGCGATGGCCCGCAGGCGGGGCGCCAGCGCCTGATAGGCGAGTTCGAAGCGGACCTGATCGTTGCCCTTGCCGGTGCAGCCGTGGGCCAGGGCGTCTGCGTCTTCCGCCAGCGCGATCTCGACCTGGACTTTGGCAATCAGCGGCCGGGCCAGCGCCGTGCCCAGGAGATACTGCCCTTCGTACACGGCGTCGGCTCGCAACGCGGCAAAGATGTAATCTGCCGCAAATTCGGTTTTCACGTCCACCACGGTCGCGATGTCCGCGCCGCTGGCCAGGGCCTTGTGGCGAATGGCGTCGAAGTCCTCAGGCTGCCCGACATCTGCAATGACGGCGATAACCACGCACCCATACGTCTCCTTGAGCCATGGGATGATGACCGACGTATCCAAACCACCCGAGTAGGCGAGGACAACTTTCTTAGGGGTCGGCATGAGATACCTCCTTGAAGAATCGTGACTGGTGACTGGTGATCGGTGACTGGTCAAAACCCCGCAGTAAACCAGTCACCAGTCACGAGTCACCAATCACGGCAGCCGGTTCCGCCACCGCCGCCAGCGCGACATCAAGGATCTCCACCGCCTCATCCACGTCCGCAGGCGTAATGATCAGCGGTGGTACCAGGCGGAGGGTGTTAGGTTTTACGGCGTTGACCAGGAGGCCGCGCTCCCTGCAGGCGTCGACCACCGGGGCCGCCTCGACAGAGAGTTCGACCGCCAGCATCAACCCCAGGCCGCGTACGTCGACGATCACCGCATGCCGGCGGGCCAGGGCGCGCAGCCGCTCCAGCAGGTAGGCGCCTACGTTTGCCGCGCGTTGAACCAGACCGTCCGATTCGATCGTGGTCAGGACCGCCAGCGCGGCGGCACACGCGAGCGGGTTTCCCCCGAACGTCGACCCGTGGTCACCTGGTGAAAACGCCCCGGCGGCTTCCACCCCGGCCAGCATCGCCCCGATAGGGACGCCGCCGCCGAGTCCCTTCGCCAGGGTGAGGACGTCCGGCAGAATGCCAAAATGCTCGTAGGCGAACAAGCGGCCGGTCCGGCCGATGCCGGTCTGCACTTCATCAAAGATAAGGAGCAACCCCCGCTCAGTACAAAACCGGCGGACGCCCTGGAGGTAATCCGCCGATGCCATGTGGATACCACCCTCTCCCTGCACCGGCTCCAGCATGACGGCGCACGCTTCCCCGGTGGTGGCGTCCCGCAACGCGTTCAGGTCGTTGAACGGAACGGCCACGAAGCCGGCGGGAAGTGGCTCGAAGCCGTGCTGGTACTGTGGCTGGGCCGTGGCCGCCAGCGACCCCAGGGTGCGCCCATGGAAAGAGTGCTCGGCGACGATGATCTGGAAGCGTTCGCCCCCGCGCGCCCTCCCCCACTTCCGTGCCAGTTTGATGGCCGCCTCGTTGGCCTCTGCACCGCTGTTGCAGAAGAACGCCCGTGCAAGCGAGGAGCGGGTTACGAGCCACCGGGCAAGCTCAGCCTGCTGGGGTATCTGGTAGAGGTTGCTGACATGGAGCAGCCGCGCTGCCTGCGTGCGAATGGCTGCGGTCAACGCCGGGTGATTGTGGCCCAAGACGCTCACGGCGATACCAGCGACGAAGTCGAGGTAAACCTTTCCCTCCACGTCCGTCAAACGCGCCCCCTGCCCCGAGGTGAACGCGATGGGTGCGCGGCGGTACGTACGCATGAGGTACTTGTCGGACAACTCAGCTATGCTTTGCGTGTTCATTACGCGCTCCTCATCAGAACTGCGTCTATCAGGTCTACTAGGTCTACCAGGTCTACCGGGTCTACCGGGTCTACCGGGTCTACCGGGTCTACCAGGTCTACCGGGTCTCCTTGCGCCCGGATGGAACTCTCAACCTTGCAGATCTGGTAGACCCGGTAGACGCCTTCGTTTACGGGACAATCATCGTTCCAACGCCTTCTTCCGTAAACAGCTCTACAAGCAGGGCGTGCGGCTGCGCGGCGCCGATGATGTGCGCCGTCGGGACACCGGCGGACAGCGCCGCCAGGCAGGCCTCAACCTTGGGGATCATCCCCCGGGAGATCACGCCGTCGCCAATGAGGCGCCGGGCCTCCCCCGCGCGCAGCGTGGAAATAGGGCTGTCATCCACTCCGGCCGCCAGCACGCCCGGGACATCCGTGAGGAGGATGAACTTACTGGCACCCAACGCCGCGGCGAGCGCGCCGGCGGCGTGATCACCATTCAGGTTGTAGCTCTGCCCTTCACGGCCGATGCCGATGGAGGCAATGACCGGGAGGAAGCCATTCGTGGAGAGGAGCTTCACCAGGGTCGTATCGACCGATTCGACCTCACCGACCTGACCCAGGTCTTCTGGCCCGTCCTGCTTTCGCGCCTGAAACACCTTACCGTCTTTCCCACTGATGCCCACCGCGGCACCACCCGCCGCCGTCATCATCGAGACCAGCATCTTGTTGGCACGACCGGCCAGTACCATCTCGACGACCTCCATCGTCTCCTCGTCGGTGACACGGAGCCCATCGACAAAGCGGCTGGTCTTCCCCAGGCGCTCCAGCATGCGTGTGATCTCCGGACCTCCCCCGTGGACGAGTACCGGATCGACGCCCGCTCCCTTGAGCAGCACAAGGTCCTCGATGACCGTGTCCCGGCCTGCATTGGGCACACCCGACATCATCGCACTGCCGCCGTATTTGACCACGACGGTTCTGGACTTCCACGCGTTCACATAGCGCAGCGCCTGCGCCAGTGATGCGCCCAGATCAATTGCCGCACGAGTCTCGAGGGCCATCCCGTACCTCAGTTCCGCGTTTCCCGCTCCGCCCCGAGCGAAGCGTGGGGGTTCCCGCGTTCCCTCGTTCCCGTCATGGCCTTCATGTCAAGTAGCCAGCATTCACCTTGACGTAGCCCTCATTCAAATCCGAGAACCATCCGGTGAACATCCCGTCGCCGAGATGCAGATCCACGATAATCTCCACCTCCGGGGCGCGCATTGCCGAGGCAGCCGCCGAGAGATCGGGTGACGCAGCCGTGCCGTTGCGGACCACCAGCACACCGCCGATCCACAGATCGATCGCGCCCGGATTCACGCCTGCGCCTGATCGCCCCACGGCGGCCAGGATACGGCCCCAGTTGGGCTCGCCACCGCACAGCGCGGTCTTCACCAGCGGGGACGTCATCACCGCGGTGGCGGCCCGCTTCGCATCGTCACTGGACCGCGCGCCGCGCACGAGAAGGTTTCCGACCTTTGACGCCCCTTCACCATCGCGCACCACCATCTTGGCCAGTGCGGTGGTGACCTCGTCGAGCGCGCCGGTAAACCTGTCGAATGCCTGATTATGATCCACCAGCGGAGCGTTGCCGGCCAGGCCGTTGGCCAGACAGAACACGGTATCATTGGTGCTGGTGTCGCCATCGACAGAGATGCAGTTGAACGACCTATCGATCGCGCCCCTCAACGCCCACCGCAGCTGGTGGGGGGGAATCAACGCGTCTGTCGTCAGGACGCACAGGGTAGTCGCCATGTTCGGGTGAATCATCCCCGCGCCCTTGGCCATGCCGCCGATGGTCACCAGCGCGCCCCCGAGCTCCACCTGCGCCGCCGCCGTTTTCGGGAACGCGTCGGTGGTGACGATGGCGTCGGCTGCGTCCGCTCCGCCCTGTGGTCCCAGCGCCTGGATCACCTCGGGAATCCCCTTGCGGACGGCCCCCATCGGCAGCGGAACACCGATCACACCCGTACTGGCGACCAGCACGAACTCCTCGGCGATGCCGAGCTGCAGGGCGGCCAGCGCCGTCATCTCCCGCGCGTCGCTGAGCCCCTGCGTCCCGGTGCAGGCGTTGGCGTTTCCGCTGTTCACGAGAATCGCCTGCGCTACCCCGGATTGGATCTTCTCCTGGCTCACCAGCACAGGCGCGGCCTTGATGGCATTCGTCGTGAACAACGCCGCCGCTGAAGCCAGCCGTTCAGAGGTGACCAGGGCCAGATCTCTCTTGGACGCCTTGACCCCGCAATGCACACCGGCCGCCCGGAAGCCCTTTGGGGACGTGACGCCGCCTTCGATTATGCTTGTCTCCGCAGCCCTCACGACCATCGTCTTCACCCCTCACGAGTAGAACGCAGAGCGCGGAACGCAGATGGCAGAAAGATGGGTGCTGCGATCTGCGTTCTGCATTCTGCGTTCTGGCTTCACGGATACAACCCCGGCATTCGCAACCCAGTCTCCTCCGGTAGGCCGAACATGACATTCATGTTCTGCACAGCCTGCCCGCTTGCGCCTTTGACCAGATTGTCGAGTGCGGACATCGCGACGGCGACTCCGGCACGACCGTCCACTCGCACCGCCACGTCGCAAAAGTTGGAGCCAGTGGTGGCCTTGGTCTGCGGCAGTCCCTCTGCGAGGACACGCACAAACGGCTCGCCCGCATATGCCTCTTCCAGCATCGCCGCGGCCTCTTCCGTTGTGAGGCGGCCGGCCAGCGGCAGGTACGCCGTCGCGAGGATGCCGCGCGTCATGGGAACGAGGTGCGGCGTGAAGCTCACCGTCACCGGGCGCCCCAGGGCAACCGCCAGTTCCTGCTCGATCTCCGGTGTGTGCCGGTGTCCCGCCACGCCATAGGGCTTCACGTTTTCGTTTACTTCCGCAAAATGGGTATCCATGGAGAGCCCTCGCCCGGCTCCGGAGATCCCCGACTTGGCATCGATGATGACGCCGGCCGCGCTCACCCTCTCCGACTGCAGGAGCGGCAGAATGGCCAGCAGCGCAGCCGTCGGGTAACACCCGGGATTGCCCACCACCCGGGCCCGGCGGATCTCGCTCCGGCGAAACTCGGTCAGTCCGTAGACGGCCTCGTCCAGCAGACCCGGCGACCTGTGGGGGGCACGGTACCACTGTTCGTACACCTGTGGGTCTTTGAATCGGAAGTCGGCGCCCAGATCCACGATCCGGGTGTGCTCGAGCATCGCCGGCGCGAGTTCCATCGCCTTGCCCGCGGGAAGGGCAAGGAACACCACATCGGAATCACGCGCCACACGTCCCGCGTCGCTGGATGCGGTGGTGGCTGAAGTGAACCCACGCAGGTTCGGGTACAGCTCCGTCATGGCCTCACCCTGCCGGCTCTCCGCCCCCAGATGCACCAGCGTGACCTCCGGATGACCCACCAGCAGGCGGGCCAGTTCCCCGCCGCCGTAGCCTGAGGCTCCAATGATACTGGCCCTGATCGTCATCCGACTCTCCCCTGGGGAAATGTGCGGCGTGCGAATAATAATACCGAAGTGTGAATAAAAATGCAATGCTCCGAGGCCACGGCACCATGCCACTCAAAGTTTGTAATCGCCTTCGGGATACGCGCGACTTCGCGGCGGCTGTGGCTCGGGGCTCCCCCTCGCCCGCCGCCGGGGTCAGCCTACCGGTGAGCCGATTTCGGGGGCGGGCTGGTGGAGGGCCGCGGAGCGACTGGAGGCGAGCCGTGGCCGCCGTTAGCGAGCGCCGCGTCGCGCAGGGTCGGGCCCTGTACACGGAGCGTAGTGCAGCGGAGTTGTACAGGGGGGCCCGGAGCAGCGAGCGCGAGCGTTACGCCCGGGCTCGGGGCCCCCGGAAATTTGCTCCGGCGAATTTCTGGGGTGAGCAGGCGAGCCGACTCGGAGCGGAGCGACCCTCCACCAGCCAGCCTCCGTCAGTCTTCATAATTGTGGGATGCACAGGCTACGGCAGCGCCGATCCTACCAGGGGGTGGACGGCGATGGCATGCTCACCCGCGCGGATGAGGGCGGTGAGGATGGCGGCGGCAGTATCGAGCGAGGTAATACACGGGATGCGGCGTTGCAGCGCGCTGCGGCGAAGCTGAAACCCGCGGCGGGAGGCATCGGCCCCCCGCGTCGGCGTATTGAGCACCAGCCCCACCGTGAGCTCCGCGGCCTGGTCGAACGTCACCACCTCTGCAGGGATCCCCGCGCGGTGGAGCGCCACCGCGGTGTTCGGGGTGGCCACGAGCCGGAACCCCGCCGCCGCAACATCGCGCAGCAAGGACACGGCCTGCTGCTTGTGACGGTCGGCCAGTGAGACCAGGACACTCCGCTCCCGGCCATGCCATCCGGCGGCTACCAGCGCCTTGTGCAGCGCGTCTGTCACGTCGGCCCCGAATCCCATCACTTCGCCGGTCGACTTCATCTCCGGTCCCACCGCAGCCTCAGCCCGCGGCAGTTTCTCCATTGAGAACACCGGTGCCTTGACGGCAATGCGGGGCGGGGCCGGGAGTTGGTGGACGCCGGCGAATCCCAGATCCGCCAGCGCATCGCCGAGCATCATCCGGGTTGCAATCTGAACCAGCGGCATTCCCACGGCCTTGCTGACGAACGGGACCGTCCGGCTGGCGCGCAAGTTGGCCTCCAGGACATAGAGGCGGGTGCCGTCGTAGACGAACTGAAGATTCAAGAAACCATGCACGCCCAGCGCGCGGGCCAGCCGGGCCGTGATGTCCAGGACGCCGGCGGCTGTGCGTTCTGACACGTGCTGCGCAGGGAAGAGCGCGATGCTATCACCGGAGTGTACGCCGGCCCGCTCCACGTGCTCCATAATCCCCGGAATCAGTACGGACGCCCCGTCGGAGATCGCATCGACCTCGATCTCCAGTCCTTCCACATACCGGTCGATGAGAACAGGGTGCGCGGAGTCGCGGGCGAGCGCGCCGGCGACGAAGGCCCGCACCCGTTCGCCAGTGTCGGCGATTTCCATACCCCGCCCGCCCAGTACATAGGAGGGCCGGACGACGACCGGCAATCCGATCCTCCGAAGCAGCGACTCACAGTCGTCCAGAGACCAGACTCCGCTACCCTCCGGACGCTCGATGTCCAGTGCGGCCAGCAACCTGGAGAATTTCTCACGGTCCTCGGAGATATCCAGCGATCGTACCGAGGTCCCAAGGATTCGCACGCCGGCGTCGTGCAGCGGCCCCGCCAGGTTGAGCGCGGTCTGTCCGCCGAACTGCACCAGCACGCCCTCCGGCTGCTCACGGTGAACCACGTGCAGGACGTCTTCAACCGTCAACGGCTCGAAGTACAGACGGTCCGAGATGTCGAAATCCGTACTCACCGTCTCGGGGTTGTTGTTGATGATGACCGCCTCATACCCCGCCTCCCGCAGCGACTTCACCGCGTGGACGGTGGAGTAGTCGAACTCGATCCCCTGCCCGATCCGGATCGGGCCTGCCCCCAGCACCACGATGCGCGGCCCGCGGGCGTCCGGCTGCTCGTCTTCCACCTCGTACGTTGAGTAGTAATACGGAGTGGCGGCAGGGAACTCACCGGCGCACGTATCGACGATCTTGTAGGCGGGCGCGAGCCCCGCCGCCATCCTGCGCGCGCGGACCTCGGATTCACTCCTACCCACTAGCGCCGCAATCTCCACATCCGGAAATCCAAGCCGCTTCGCCTGCAACAGGGATCCGCGGCCGTCGGTGAGCTGCCGCTCGCAGGATACAATGCGTGCGATCTCGGCGATGAAGAACCGGTCAATGTCCGAACGCGCCGCCAGATCGTCCACCGCCCAGCCCCGCCGCAGCGCCTCGGCCAGCGCAAACAGCCGAAGGTCCGTGGCCTCCGCCACCAGCGACGCCATTTCTGCGTCCGTCCAGCCCGCGGCGTCGCCCAGACGCAGCCCCCGCACCGGAATGTCGAGCGACCGAACAGCTTTGAGCAGCGCCTCGGGGAAGGACCGCCCGATCGCCATCACTTCTCCGGTGGCCTTCATCTGGATGCCGAGCCGCCGGTCGATGGTCGGAAACTTGTCAAACGGCCATCGCGGGATCTTGACCACGACGTAGTCCAACGCCGGTTCGAAGGCCGCTTTGGTCAAGCCCGTGATCCGATTGGGAATCTCGTCCAGACGGAGGCCGATGGCGATCTTCGCGGCCACCCGCGCAATCGGATAGCCGGTCGCCTTGCTTGCCAGCGCCGACGAGCGCGACACGCGCGGGTTGACCTCGATCACGAAATAGGCGTCGCTGGCGGGATCCAGCGCGAACTGGATGTTGCATCCCCCGGCAATGCCCAGCCCGTCGATGATGCGCAGCGCCGCGGTCCGCAGGCGTTGATAGTCGGTGTCGGAAAGGGTCTGCGAGGGCGCGACCACAACGCTGTCACCGGTGTGGATCCCCATCGGATCGACATTTTCCATATTGCAGATGGTGATCGCCGTGCCCGCATCATCGCGGAGGACCTCGTATTCGATCTCCTTCCATCCCCGCACGCTGCGCTCAACCAGCACCTGGCCGATAGGACTGGCCAGCAAGCCTTCCGCGGCTACCGCGGTCAGCGCATGTGGATCTGCGGCGATGCCACCGCCCGTTCCCCCAAGCGTGAACGCCGGCCGGACCACCACCGGATAGCCGAGGGCCGCGCCGGCCTGGAGCGCCTCGCCGACCGTGTGCGCCGGCCGGCTCTCCAGAACGGGCTGCCCAAGACGCACCATGGTAGTCCGAAATCGCTCCCGGTCCTCGGCGTTCTGGATGGCCAGCAGCGGCGTTCCGAGCAGCGACACGCCATACCGATCCGGGATCCCGGCCTGGGCCAGAGCCAGCGCGAGGTTTAGACCGGTCTGACCTCCCAGGGTGGCCAGCAGTCCGTCAGGCCGCTCCGCCGCGATGACCGCCGCTACAAACTCAGGGGTCAACGGCTCGATGTAGACGCGGTCGGCCACTTCGACGTCGGTCATGATCGTGGCCGGGTTGCTGTTGACAAGGACGACCTCAATGCCCTCCTCGCTGAGGGCACGGCAGGCCTGGGTGCCGGAGTAGTCAAACTCAGCAGCCTGGCCAATGATAATCGGTCCAGAGCCGATCACCAGGACCTTCCTGATGTCGGCCCGCTTAGGCATCGGTTGTCCCCTTTCGACCGAGTTGGAGAGTTGGAAAGTTGAAGAGTCGGAAAGTCAACAGCACAACAGGGCTCTGGCGTCCATCGCTCCAACTCTCCAACCTTCCAACTTTTCAACTGCCATGGTGCGCTCTCTCCCGGACAAGACCAAGAAATCTGTCGTAGAGGAACTCGGCATCCGTTGGCCCCGGACGCCCCTCGGGATGAAACTGGACGGAGAAGGCCGGAAGATCACGATGCCGGATCCCCTCCACGGTCCCATCGTTGAGGTTCAGGTGCGTGACCTCAAGTGAGGTGGGGAGGTGAGGGTCCACCACGAACCCATGGTTCTGGGTGGTGATCATCACCCGGGCTGGCCTGGACCCCGTCGAAGGCCCGGCAGCCATCTCGATCACTGGCTGGTTGCTCCCGCGATGACCAAACTTCATCTTATAGGTACGGCCCCCACAGGCCAGAGCCAGGAGTTGATGCCCCAGGCACACCCCCATCACCGGATAGGTCTCCATGAGGGATTGAACTGTCCCGATCACATCTCTGAGGATGGCAGGATCCCCTGGGCCGTTGGACAGCAAACACCCGTACCTCCCCCGCCGACGTGGTGTGGGGCACCAGGACGACTTCACACCCTCTGCGCCGGAGCGCTTCAACAATCCCGGCCTTCACGCCGCAGTCGAGGATCACGATGCGCGGTCCGCGGCCGGGCAGCACGAGTGGCGAGGCGCGGGAGACCTGACCGACCAGATCTTGTTGAGACAGCGACGGGATCGCCGCTGCCCGCGCCTCCGTCTCTGCACTTGAATCGTCGGCGATGACGCCACGTTGGAGGCCATGCATCCGGAGATGTCGCACGAGCGCCCGCGTGTCGACGCCGGAGAGCCCGGCGACCTGGTGCCCAAGCAGGAAACGGTGAAGGGTCTCTCGCGAGAGGTGGTGAGAGGCGACCGATGCTGCTTCGCGCACGATGAATCCGGCGACGTGCGGACCCGGCGCCTCCCAGGCTCCGGGGCTAAAACCGTAGTTGCCGATCAAGGGGTAGGCCATCACCACGATCTGCCCGCGGTAGGAGGGATCGCTCACCACCTCCTGATACCCGGTCATGCTCGTGGTAAAGACCACTTCACCTCCGGCCTCGCGGGACGCTCCGATGCGCACGCCCTGAAACGCCACGCCGTCTTCGAGAACAAGCCAGGCCGGATCGGCGGGCACAAAAGAAGAGCCCTCGGATGCGGGCTCCTGACGGACGTACGTTGATTGGGCAACCATGGTCCCTCCCGGGGTACCGTTAATGGTCGCGCGCGTTGAACTGAGTATTATCGAGAGCCGGCCCTGACTCCTGCCGGCACCCGATTGGCGATGCGCAACCTACCGGGAGCCCGCCGCTGGCCGGAGCATCAACTCGTACGACACCATCGCCAGAGCCGCGACGCCGGCGGTCTCGGTCCGCAGGATGAGCGGTCCAACCGTAACCGGCACAGCGCCCCCCGCGGTCGCCCGCGCGACTTCCTCTGGCGCAAAACCCCCCTCCGGACCGATCACGATGGCGACACGCTTGGCCCTGCCGTTCGCGGCCAGCGCCTGCGCGATCGTACGGCTCTCCTCTCCTTCCCAGAGCAGGAGCACCAGGTCGTAGCCGGCCACACGGTCCAGCGCCGCCGGAAGCGGGGCAGGTGTATGCACGGCGGGCACGTCACTACGGCGGCATTGCTTCGCCGCTTCCATCGCAATGCGAAGCCAGCGCCCTACGCGTCCTCGCCCTATGGCGACCGTGCGGGCGGAGATGAACGGAATGAACTCGGTCACACCTAGCTCGGTTCCCATCCGCACAATGTCATCCATCTTCGCACCCGTGGGCACCCCCTGCAGGAGCGCGAGGTGCAGCGCAGGACTCACGCCGCGATGCGTCTCGATGATTCGCGCGGCCGTCCGTGTGGGCGTCACGGTCTCCAACTCGGCGATGTATTCGGCGCCCGTGCCGTCAAACACGACGACACGGTCACCCGGTCGCATTCGCAACACGGTGGCAATGTGACGCGACTGATCGGGGGCGAACGTCGCCACCGACCCCACAACACCTTCCTGAGAAACGAAAAAGCGGCGAATCGTCTACCCACCTCCACCTGAGCTGCGAGGCCCGGTCAGAATCAGGCATCGCCACTCCGCGTCACGGCGGACTTCATCGACATGCAGACCACAGGCCCCTGCCACCGCCTCCACTTCGATCTGCCGGTCGGCAACGATCCCCGAAGCGACGATGAGCGCCCCGCGGGTGGCGTGGACTGGCACTGCAGGGAGGAAATCCAGATGGAGATCGGCGGTCAGATTCGCGAGGATCACGTCGGCCTGGCCTGCGATCCCGCTGAGCAGACTGCCCTCGCGCACCTCCACACGGTCCGCCACACCGTTGTAGGCAACATTCTGGCGCGCGACGCCGACCGCAACCGGATCGACATCGACGGCGAGGACCGCGCCGGCACCGAGTTTGGCTGCGGCGATCGACAAGATCCCGGAGCCGGTGCCGATATCGAAGACCCGCGCGCCGCCTTGCAGACGGTCCTCAAGCACCGTCAGGCATAGCTGCGTCGACGCGTGCAGTCCGCTGCCGAATGCCATGCCGGGATCGAGTTCGATCACGATCCGCTGGGACGGTGGAGGCGCATCATGCCAGGTCGGCGTGACCCAGAGCCGGCGACCCACGGCAAACGGCTTGAAGTGGTTCTTCCAAGCGTGGGCCCAACCGGAGTCTTCGACGACGGCTGTCTCGATGCGGCCGGGTTCGATATCCAGGCCGAAACCCGGCAATGCCCGGATGCGCTGCTCGATCGCGGCGAGGATCACCTCGGCGGCAGGCCCGACCGGCAGGTACCCGCGCAGCCGCACAAGACCAGGCGAGGGATAGGCCTCTTCGACGCCTCCGGTGCGGCACTCCAGCAGGATATTGGCGACGGCCTCCACCGCCTGCGGAGCCGTCGTCACGGTAATCTCGACCCACTTCACTGTAAGAGGTCCTTCACTTTGTCCGAGATCTTCTTCCTGCGCTGGGGTTTCATGCTGTGTCCGCGCAGCGTCGCCAGCTGGCGGAGCAGCGTTCGCTCCTCGTCCGTGAGGTCGGTGGGCACGCGCACATCCAGCCGCACGTGAAGATCGCCGCGGTTGCCGCGCGCATCCGCCATCCCCTTCCCCTTCACCGTGATGACCGTCCCGGATTGCGCCCCCGCGGAGACCGTGCGCGTGATGGGACCCTCCAGGGTCGGCACCTCGATCTCATCACCTAACGCCGCCTGATAGATCGTGATGGGGACGGTGCAATAGAGATCCGTGCCCTGCCGCTGAAAGACCGGATGCGGCCGCACATGGATGAAGACGTAGAGATCGCCGCGCGGACCGCCGCGGAGCCCGGCCTCGCCCTCGCCGCCGATCCGCAGCCGCATGCCGCTATCAACTCCCGGCGGAATGCTCACCGTGACGGTGCGCTTCGCCGCGGCCCGGCCGCTCCCGCGGCACTGGGTGCAGGGATGGCGGAGGATCGTCCCGGTCCCGCCGCAGGTATGGCAGGTGGAGATCTGCGTGAAGGATCCAAACACGGTACGCTG